>Ga0208492_1000072_pt1 | contig 103048 bp, 100 predicted proteins | sample Subbioar_CSW14AB_FD_184820 | JGI IMG/M metagenome (GOLD analysis project Ga0208492, IMG submission 184820) | Serpentinite rock and fluid subsurface biosphere microbial communities from McLaughlin Reserve, California, USA - CR12Mar_CSW14AB (SPAdes) | ecosystem: Environmental > Terrestrial >...
TGTCGTACTTTTCGCAAATGTAAAAGTAGAGAGCTATTAGTTTTGCTTCGAACACATTACTAAAACGCTCTTTGCTTTTACTTCATTTTACCCAATTTGACCATTTTCAACCCTTGATTCGCATTATTTACTTATGAAAACGAGTCCACTTGTTATTTTAGGATTACTACTCTTTGTTTATACTGCAAAAAGCCAATCTCGGTTTGGTGTAAAAACAGGTTTGAACCTAGCCAATCAAAGCAAAACCATCTCAATTCCTCAACTACCAAGCATTCAACAAAATACGAAGACATTGATTGGCTATCAATTCGGAGTTTTCTATAAGTCATTATTGTCTAAAAATTTATCTATTTCAGTCGAACCGGCCCTTTCTGTAATAGGTTCAAGTATGACCCTGATAGGTTCTGATGGTGATAGCTACGATACAGATGAAAAGCTAGGATACATAGAATTACCATTGACATTTCAATATGCGATTAAAAAACTTTATTTCGGTCTAGGTCCAAGCATGGGACTTAAACTGTTTTCCAAACTCTCAGGTTTTGAAAACAGAACTTTCGATATCACAAATTACAAGTCTATGGATGCAGCAGGGAATATTTTGGTAGGATATAGTTTATCAGATAAAATAGACCTCAATGCTCGATATAGCCACGGTCTTATAAACATTATCAAAAACATAGGCTACGCTGAGACAAAGAATAGATTTTTCAATTTCTCGGTTTTATTTTACTTGAAATGATCGATCATCAACTTTAGAAAGTTTTAAAAGTTCTCATACGATAAGCCAATGAAGACTCCTCTAATCATCATAGTTATCTTATTTACACTGACAATATCTGCAAAAGCACAAAAACGGATTTCGTACGCATATACAGAAATCACGAAAGTGCAATATGACACTTGTCGTCAGACTATCTATTTAGCAGTCAATAGAAAGATAAAGAAGCAAGCAGATCAACTCATCATTCCGATCATCGGAAAATCATCAATAGTTTTCAAAGACAATACATCAGATGAGAACTTTCATGAGTTTTCGTATTCTGGTGATATTATTGGAACTATGCTCTCGATGGTCAAGCGCATAGACCATCATAAAGAAGAACTTTACCTCATTAATCGTTCTACTGGAGCTGTTGACACCTTAATCGGAGAGCCTGTTTTTGCTGAAAACATGAAAGACTTTGTCTGCATCAGCAATCGGGGAACAGACGAAAAACAATACATACAAATCTGTGAATTAAGAAATGGCTCCATGAAGAAAAGGATATTACTGCCTGGTAAGCCGGATACTTTTTTTATGAACATTGGTTGTGTCAACCGGAACTTTTTTTCGGTAAAAGATAATAAGGATAGGTATTGGAAGTTAGACTTCAAAATTAGCGGCGAGTAGTAACGTGTCTTGACTATCAATATTTGGGAAGTTTTAAAAATTTCCAAATGTTCCAATATGAATAATAGTGAGTCATCACATAATAAAAGTTATCTTAAAGTATTCTTTATAGAAAACAGATTCACATGTCACAAGTAATTACTAGTATTTTAATACTACTCTTAATGACTGCCAGCGCGGTTGTAGCCCAACCCGATAAACGATCTCCCCTCTTCCTTGAACTCAAACAACAAGACAGTCTCTTCTTTGAACGAAGCTTCAATCAATGTGATATCGCTTATTTAGAAAGTCGGATGGCACAGGATCTCAAATTTTATCATGATCAAAGTGGATTTCAGGATAGAACAAAATTCTTCGAGAACATCCAACAATACATCTGTACCCCATCAAGTAAAAAACCTATTCGGAAAGTGGATGTAAACAGCTTGGAAGTATATCCACTAAATAACAACGGAAAACTATATGGTGCGATTCAAATGGGTATTCATCATTTTTATATCAGAGAACAGGGCAAAGAGGATATACATACCAGTACTGCCAAATTCACCCATGTATGGTTAATGCAAGAGGGTATTTGGAAATTGAGTGAAGTGTTGAGTTATGATCATCATGAGCCCAATAGTCATTAATTTTACATTATTATAAAACTTCATATTCTTGAAAACAGCTTAGGAAATGAAACAGACTATTTACTTGTTGATCAGTTTACTACTATTCTCTACTGATCTCTTCTCTCAAATCAATAACTGCAACTGTCTTGAAAATTTAAACCAAACGGTTCGTAAGACGGAAGAAAATTACGCCGGTTTTCCTGCCAAAGTGAATAAGAATACGCAATCTGCATATCAAGCGCTGGTTAATTCGCTTGAGAAAAAAGCTTCCAAGGAAACAAATCCAAAAGCTTGTTTCTATTTGCTCAAAGAATATATCAGGTTCTTTAAAGACAAACATTTTATGTTACGTTACATAAACGCCGATGACTATGATAGAGAAATGATTACTTTCTCGGATAAGTATTTTCAAGAGAAACATTTGAAGAAAGAACTATCTAATGTAGAAGGCATTTGGATCAATGCTGATAGCTCATTAAAATTAGCGATACAAAAAACACAACCGAATATTTATAAAGGGATTGTAATCGCTTCAAAAGATCCAAATATCCCTATTGGCTTGGTTTATCTGACTTTGAGCACATCTAAAAATGGCTTTATTGCAAAAGAGTACAACTACTTTATTACTACAGATATCCCTGCAAAACAAAAAGGCAACTTATTGCAAATATGGAATCAAAACATGTTTGGAAAAATTTATCCTACAGTATTAACAGAAGCAGAAAAGAAAGAATTGAATACCTGGCTCAATGATAACAATGGCCTCGATTTTCAAAAGCTATCTTCTAAAACAGCCTACTTAAAAATTCCAACTTTTTTGAATAATGATAATAAGATCCAACAATTGGTTACAAAAAATGATTCAATCATAAAAGCCAGTGATTACTTAATCGTTGACTTAACAGGAAATGGTGGTGGTAACACAGGTTGGGTCTCATTTTTATCTTATTTCATGACAAACCCCATTCTTCAATATGATACCTATCTACGTGTTACGCCTGAAAATGTACAGTTGAAGTTAAAAGATCTAGAACCCTACGTATTGACCCCTATACCAGATGAATATAAAAAATACTTCCCTGATGAAACGATTGCAGCTTATAAGAAAGCCTATCAGGAGCTTCCTACAACAAAGAAAACATTTTATCCTATTCCCGGTGTAACGTTTCCACTAGATTCGATCTTACAAAGACCTAAGAAAATAGCCCTGATCGTAGATGATCTTTGTGGTAGTTCCACCGAATATTTTTTCCATATCAGTAAACAAAGTAAGAAAACAACTACCTACGGTATTCCTACCATTGGTATGATGGATTATGAAGGCATGTCGATCCCAACTGCTTTGCCTTATGATAAATATTTTTTAACCATCCCCATTGTGAAGTCAAGTTGGACAGACAAAAAACCAATCGATCTAACCGGATTTCAGCCGGATATTCTGTTGAATAAAATAGAACAGAAGAAATGGGTTGAGTTTATTAGAAGAGATTTAGAAGGTCAATAGCTAACCGTTGTTATGAATAATCATCGACTTTTGGAAAGTTTTAAAACTTTCTAAAAATCAAGCACAATGACTGTTGACTATTCGAGCAAAAAATTAATCGTATATTTACTTAAAATGGTTCAAAATGGTTTTAGTCTTAAAAAAGGGCGCATCTAAAAAGCAGATAAAATTGCTTGAAAAAAAAATCAAGCTAAAAGCAGGTGTAGATGTCCTGAAATATTGCGGAAGCATCAAGCTAAAAACTGACGCGTTGGAAATACAAAAGAGTTTACGCAATGAATGGCAATAAACTCCTGTTAGATACAAACGCAGTTTTGTATTTATTAGGTGGCGATGAAACACTAGCCACTTTCCTTAACGGAAAAGATCTTTACTTATCCATCATCTCAGAGCTAGAACTTCTCTCTTACAAAAAGATCAGTCTGCGAGAGCAGAAAATCATTACTTCTTTTTAAGCTGAATTAAAAATTGAAAACATAACTGAGGAAATTAAAAAGAATACAATTGAAATTAGAAAGAATACAAATCTTAAATTACCTGACTGTATTATTGCAGCCACCTCTATAACACTTGATATTCCACTTATTACCTCAGACAAGCAGCTGAGTAATTTACACGGATTGAATATTATCCTATATGAAAAGTAAAAACAGATCATCAACTTTTCAAAAGTTCACAACATAAAAAAGGGAGATGATCACTCATCTCCCTTACTATAAAAATCTGAATTGAATTAACCTAAAGCCACACGCTTAAATCCGGTAACAGTTATATTACCTGCATTTTTCAGGTAAGCTTCTACGGTGATGCTACCATCTTTTACGAAAGCCTGTGCCAACAAAGTATTCTCTTTGAAGAATGCATTCAGTTTACCTTCTGCGATCTTAGCGATCATATCATCGGGTTTACCTGCCATTTTAGGATCTGCTTTCATGGTATCTACCACAATTGCTCTTTCTCTTTCAATGGTTTCAGCAGGAATGCTATTCGCATCTACCGCCAATGGATTCATCGCAGCAATTTGCATCGCCACATCTTTACCAGCCTCAGCAGCTTCGCTGCTTAAGCCAACCAATACACCCATACGGTATGCACCATGGATATAAGATGCTACATAAGGAGCTTCTACTCTTTCAAACTTGGCGATACCGATTTTTTCACCAATAGCAGCCAGTTTATCATTGATCATGTCCGCTACTTTAGAACCATTGATCACTACTTCACTCAGTTCTTCCGCACTTTTTACATTGTTAGCAACAGCTGCATCAGCAATGGTCTGTGCAAATGCAACGAAATCTGCATTCTTAGATACGAAATCTGTTTCGCAACTAATACAAACCACAAAACCGGTTTTGTTATCAGCTGAAGTTTTAGCGATGATCACACCTTCTTTTGCTTCACGGTCGCTACGCTTAGCAGCAACTTTCTGTCCTTGCTTACGCAACCAGTCGATCGCAGCTTCGAAATCACCATTGGTTTCAGTCAAAGCTTTTCTGCAATCCATCATGCCGGCACCTGTGGCCTGGCGTAATTTGTTGATATCAGCGGCTGTAATTGTTACAGTACTCATGGTATGTTGAATTTTGAATGTTGATTGAAATGTATCTGATGACGCGCAAAATTATGGGCTGTATCAGAACGCTTATTTTATGAAATGATGAACAAGTATTGTCAAATACGATGCCTGATCATCAAAAGACTGAAGTGTATATATAAATTGGGTCATTATGTCACTATCTGGAGAGATAATGACGCAATGACCCAATCTGATTACTTCATTATCTGCTTCCACCGCCACCGGCTGGACGACGGCTTCCCGGAACACGACGCTTAGGAGCTCCACTTCCTTCACCCGCACCAGCACCACCACGGCGACCACCACGTGCAGCTTCGGCTTGTGCTTCAGCTTCTAATCTGCGTGCTTTTGCTTCGTTCTCGTTGTTGCTATCTTCTGTTTCTTCTTCATCTTTTGAAGCCTGACGTTCAGCCAAACCTTCTGCAATAGCAGCTACGATATAGTTAGTGATGATGGCAATAGACTTAGTAGCATCATCATTCGCAGGAATAGCAAAATCTACTTTATTAGGATCGCAGTTGGTATCAACCATACCAAAAGTGGTAATGCCTAAACGCTTCGCTTCCGCCAATGCGATATGCTCATGACCGATATCAACCAAGAACAATGCTGCCGGTAAACGACCCAACTGCGCGATACCACCCAACACTTTCTCCATTTTGTCTTTATCACGACTCAATGTCAATCTTTCTTTTTTGGTCAGGCTTTCAGCACTGCCATCCGCCAGCATTTTTTCGATGCTCTGCATTTTCTTCACGCTCTTACGAACGGTGTTGAAGTTGGTCAACATACCACCTAACCAACGTTCTGTAGCGAAAGGCATGTTCACACGCTTAGCGCATTCACTCACGATTTCTTTCGCTTGTTTTTTGGTGGCCACAAACATGATCTTCTTACCGCTCTTCGCGATCTGCTTCACAGCCGCCGCAGCTTCCTGCAGGTGATCAACAGTTTTATTCAGATCAATGATGTGAATACCTTTCTTCTCAGCAAAGATGTAAGGCAACATCTTGGGATTCCACTTCTTTTTCAGGTGACCAAAGTGTACGCCGGCCTCCAGAAGTTGTTGCTGTAATGAAGTGTTATTTTCCATCTTGTATGATTATAAAATTTTAATTTTTTTTTGTTGTCCATAGACCATAGTCCATGGTCCATACCGATTGATAACCATGGACCATTGACTATGGACCATGGTCCGTTATTAACGCTTACTGAACTGGTAGCTTCTACGTGCTTTCTTGTGACCGAATTTCTTACGTTCAACACCACGTGGATCACGCTTCAGTTGTCCGGCTGCCTTCAATGAAGGACGGAAATCAGCGCTGATCTCTAACAATGCACGAGCAATACCCAATTTGGCTGCTTCAGCTTGTCCTTTCAGACCACCACCTTGTGCATTGATCACTACATCATACTTACCCAGTACTTCTGCAGTTTTTAAAGGAGCTTCTACCTGATTCTGCAGGTATACCAGCGGAAAATATTCTTTATAATCTTTATCGTTTACAGTGATCTTACCATCACCCTTGCTAATGAATACACGGGTAACAGCTTCTTTACGGCGACCAACTGCGTTTTTTTGTTTTTCCATTTATCAGGAATTTGTAATTAGCTAATTTGTTGTTGATTAGAACTTTAGTTCTTTAGGTTGTTGTGCACTGTGCGGATGTGCAGTACCTGCATACACAAACAATTTCTTGATCATTTTACGACCCAAACGATTCTTAGGGAGCATACCTTTTACAGCTCTCTCCATAATGACTTCCGGACGACGCTTGATCAGATCTTGTGCAGCTTCTTCTTTCTTACCACCTGGGTAACCGGAGAAGTTGATGTATTGTTTGTCTTCGAATTTGTTACCCGTGAAAACCACTTTTTCAGCATTGATAACAATTACGTAGTCACCACAATCAACGTGCGGTGTGTAATAAGCTTTGTTCTTACCACGAAGAACAGAAGCAATCTTAGAGGCAATACGTCCTACGGTTTGATTAGTACCGTCCACAACGTACCAGTTGTGCTGTACGGTAGCCGCATTCGCATGCTTCGTAGTGAAATGAAGTTTACTCATAATATTTCTTTTTAAGTGAACCCGGCGCTATCCCACCGGACTTATAATGATCCCAGAATTTGGGACGGCAAAGGTAGGTCTGATATAGATGATTTTCCAAAGAAATTGGGATGTATTTTTAATCGAACCTTTGTAATTAATTGATTTTCAATAAAAAATTTGGTTGAAAATTTCTATTGATGAAAAAATAAGCCACAGATGCACAGATTATAGAACAATAATCTGTGCATCTGTGGCTTATTATAACACTACTTTATCTCATTTCAATACAAACGACTTGTAGCTTGAACCTTGCAGCTTATAGCCTATTTCTTTAAAAAGCCCTGATACTCCATCCAAGCTGCAAGCTGATCAGCCCAAGCATCGGAAGGCTGTTGCTGCTTGCGGATACCAAAACCATGTCCACCTTTATTGTATACATGCAATTCAGCAGATCGTTTTGCATTGTTCCATTTCGAATACAACGCTACACTATGTGTTTGCAGACCGATCTGATCATCTGATGCCACTGCAATAAACATGGGGGGCGCATCCCCCGCGACCGTTCCTTGCATTTCCGGAGGTAGAAAAGCATAAATGGGTGCCACAAAATCAGGTTTATTTTCTGCGTTATATCCAAAACCCGCTGAACCGGCCACAGTTCCACCTGCAGAAAAACCCATGATGCCTATTTTATTTGGATCAACACCCAATTGCGCTGCATTTTTTCTGACATAAGCTATTGCCTGCTTTCCATCTGCAATCGCCATAGGAACAGATGCCATTTGTTTGGCCTGTAAATCCTTATCACCAAATGAGGCGTTGAAATCTTTGATCGGGTCATCGCCTGATGCTTTTGCCAATCTGTATTTTAACACAAAACAGGTAACGCCTTTTGTAGCCAGCCATCTTGCAACACCCAATCCTTCGTTTTCTATGGATAAAGCAAAGAAGCCTCCGCCCGGACAAATGATTACCGATGTCCCATTCGCTTTTCCTGCTTCCGGCTTGATCACTGTTAGCGTGGGCTCTGACACATTAAAAACCACCGGTGTATTCCATGCAGTCTTTTCGATATAAGCTTCAGACCATGTCCAATTTTCAGAACCTGGGGCTTTACCTTCGTAAATTTTGATCACTTCTTGCGCATTTGTAAACGAGCAACAGATCAAAAAGAGCAATGCATTGAAAATTGACTTTATCATTGTATTCAATATTTATTTGTTACAGATTAGATATTAACAAAGTTTCTCAGCCATTGTTGGTCATAAATCAACAGCATCATTTGTTTGAAAGAGTAACCAACACTTCACAGGGGGGTTCACAAAGGGTTCACTAAGGGTTCACTAGGGGTTCACCTATAGTTAACCTTATCCACATTTTAATTCAGCCATTGTTGATTGCCGGTCAATAGCATCACTAATTTATTTCCTCACGCAACATTTACACCAAACAAGTAACCTACCAATGCCGAAAGACCCATTGCAATAGTTCCCCAAAAAGTAACTCTTATAACCGCTTTCATAACTCCTGAGCCACCAGTCTTAGCCGCTAATGCACCAAGAATGATCAAAAAAATGATCGCTGATCCATACAATGTATACCTTAATGACTCCAAAGGAAGAAACAATGTAGCGAACAAGGGTAATACACCACCTGCAGTAAAAGCCGCACCTGATGCCAACGCAGCTTGAATAGGATTGGCCTGACTGATTTCATTCAATCCCAATTCATCTCTTAAATGTGCGCCCAATGCGTCATGTTCTGTAAGCTCTTTAGCAACCAACATCGCTGTTTCTTTTTTCAAACCTCTTTGTTCATAGATCTCTGCCAATCTCTGTAATTCCAGCTCGGGCATTTCTTCAAGTTCTTGCTTTTCACGAATAATATCTGCTTTCTCCACATCGGTTTGTGAACTCACGGAAACATATTCACCGGCTGCCATAGATAATGCACCGGCCACCAAACCCGCTACTGTTGCCAATACGATTGGGTCTCTAGTAACACTGGCAGAAGCTACACCAATGGCAATACTTGCAGTAGATAATATGCCATCATTGGCTCCTAAAACAGCCGCACGTAACCAATTACTTCGATTGATATAATGTGGCGCGAGATAATCATCCATGTGTGCTGACATAACTATATTTTTATCTTGACTCCTGTTCAAGTTACTAAACTATTGTAATAGAAGAACGAGTTATACAATAACTTAGCAATCGTAAAATGGCTTATAAAAAATTCAATGCTTCGCAACTTTTTACCGGCAAGGAAATGCTGGATGAAAATACTGTACTTATTACTGATACCTCAGGTAATATTGAAGCCATTGTTGTCAAAGAAGAAGCCGGAGAAGATGTACAAACGCTAGAGGGAATTCTCTGTCCCGGTTTTATCAATGCCCACTGCCATTTAGAACTAAGCCATTTAAAAAGCTATATTCCTGAAAAAACGGGTTTGGTAGATTTTGTTTTACAGGTGGTACAGCAAAGACATTTCCCTGATGAAGAAATATTAGCTGCCATCAGCAAAGCAGAAGATGATATGCTAAACGCAGGTATTGTAGCAGTAGGAGATATTTGCAACAACACCCACACTCTCTCACAAAAGAAGTTACAACGGTTACAATACCATCATTTCATTGAGATCAGTGGTTGGAATCCTGCTATTGCAGGAATCAGAATGCAGAAATCATTGGATTATTTCAAAGAGTTTCATACTGTATTTCCTGACCGGTCCAGTATTTCGCCTCATGCACCTTACTCTGTTTCCACTGCATTGTGGCAGGAAATGCAACCTTACTTTACAGATCAAATCATTACCATCCACAACCAAGAATCAGCGGCAGAAAATGAATTATTCAAATCTGATAGTGGCGATTTTAAAAGATTGTATCAATTGATGCAAATCAGTAATCCTTCTTTTACTGCTACCGGAAAAAACAGCTTGCCTTCGGTATTTCATTATCTCGAAGCAGCCAAGCATGTATTACTAGTGCATAACAGCTTTACCGAACAATCGGATATTGATTTTATCCGATCATCAAAAGCCCCTGTATCCTTTTGTTTATGCCCAAACGCCAACTTATATATCGAACAAATATTACCACCCGTTGATCTTTTTGTGAAAAATGATATCACATTGGTTATCGGAACAGATAGTCTTGCCAGTAATCATCAGTTGAGTATACTGGATGAATTGAAAACCCTTCATCAGCATTTTCCCCATCTCTCACTTTCTCTTTTACTGAAAGCCGTTACATACAATGGTGCTACAGCATTAGGAATAGAAAAAGAGTTAGGCAGTTTTGAAAAAGGAAAAAAACCGGGTGTTTTGTTATTGAAGGATATTGCAGATAAGATTACTGCTGATACTTCTGTTCAACGAGTATTATGAGACAACTAACTCAATATCTCCTGAAGAATAGCCAGTGTTTTCAACTCCCCAAAATCGGCAATATGCAATGCCATGTAATTTTGATACGATTCTAATAAAGCTCTTCTGGCAGAACGATTCAGTTTTAGATTCTCAAGCTCATTGTAAAAAGAAAGATCAATCAACTGCGAAGTCAATTCAGCCATTTGTCCATCTAGAAAATACGGATGCTGAGGTAAAGTATTCACAAAAACACCTTCTTGCAAATCCAATACCGCCGTATCCTTACCAAACTTTCCTTGTGGACGAAAACCCAATTCCGATGCAAGGTGTAGAACAAAATACAAAGGCAGATTCGCCGTTAAAGTTTCATTGCCTTTATCGAGCTGTTTCAAACTGTCTTCAATCAAATAAAACAATTCAGGATTGGCTTCCGGTTGTTTCAAACTGTGTTGTACCAGTTCAATCATATACATAGCAACAGAGTGCTTCACTACATCCGACAACACATGTTCATACAAATAACTCCACCGATATTCCTTCACAAATTGTAATTGCTTCAATTCATTGTGATACACTTCCATATCCAACAATGCAGAAGGCTGAAAATAACCCGCTTTACCTGCTGAAGTTTTGGTAGACTGTCGAACCCCTTTTACCAAATAACTCTGAATGCCAAACAACTCCGTATACACGGTTGTGATGACACTCGTATCACCATACTTAACCGTTCGCAGTACTATGCCTTTTGTGGAGTGGATCATGTGAGAGCAGTCCATGGTCCATAGTCCATGGTGAATGGTGGTTTAATTTTATGATGCAAATAACTTCCAAGTCCACAATACCATGGACCATGGACCCCAATCACACCGCCCCCGTAAACTGTTTCAAAAACCTTACATCATTCTGTGAGTAAAGGCGCAGGTCGTTTACTTGGTATTTTAATTGTGTAATTCTTTCTATACCCATACCAAAGGCGAAGCCGGTGTATTTATTGGAATCGATACCAAAGTTTTCCAGCACTTTCGGATGCACCATACCACTACCCAATATCTCTACCCATCCTGTATGTTTACAGATATTACAACCATCACCACCACAAATCTGACAGCTGATATCCATTTCAGCACTGGGTTCTGTAAAAGGAAAATAGCTCGGTCTGAAGCGCACTTTTACATGTTTACCAAATAGTTCTTGTACGAAAAAGTATAAGGTTTGTTTCAAATCAGCAAAGCTTACATTTTCATCGATGTATAAACCTTCTACCTGATGGAAAAAGCAATGTGCTCTAGCACTGATGGTTTCATTTCGATACACACGACCCGGACAAATCACACGGATCGGTGGTTTTTGTGTTTCCATCACTCGTGCCTGTACACTGCTGGTATGTGTACGCAATAACCAATCAGGATTCTGACTGATATAAAAAGTATCCTGCATGTCACGCGCAGGATGATCTTCTGGAAGATTCATGGCTCCGAAATTATGCCAGTCGTCTTCAATCTCCGGACCTTCCGCTACCGCAAAACCCAAACGACCAAAAATGGAGACAATTTGATTGCGAACAATATTCAATGGGTGTCTGGTACCCACAGGAAAGACTTCTCCGGGTAAAGTAATATCTCTTTGCTGATCACCACCAGCGGCTACACCTTCTGTTTGCTCTTTTAATGCAGTATATCTCGCTTCTGCAAACTCTTTGAACTCATTGAGTATTTGTCCGAACACCTTTTTTTGTTCATTCGGTACATTTTTCATCTCTCCCATAACAGTCTTTACCAAGCCCTTGGTTCCAAGGTACTTGATGCGAAAAGCTTCTACCTGAGCGGGGGTGGTAGCTTCAAAAGCCTGCATTTCCTGTTTGTATTGCTCAATTTGTTGCACAATCTGTTCCATATTGCGAAGATAAACAGCGTAGGGGAGTGATGAAAAAATGATTTGTTGAAGGCAATAACGTTAAAATACATCCTGAAAAGCCCTAATTACTTACATTTGTTCTCTTACTTATTATCGTTACATGGAATATAATACTTCGAGAAGTTATCTGGGAATGCGTGAATATGGTCGTCATGTACATAAAATGGTGGACTATTTACTGACCATTGAAGACCGCGACAAAAGACAGCAACAGACACAGGCTGTTATAGAATTGATGGGCTTTTTAAACCCACATTTGAAGAATGTGGAAGATTTCAGACATAAATTATGGGATCATCTCTTTTTTATCAGTGATTTTAAACTGGATGTGGATAGTCCGTACCCTATTCCTACCAAAGAAACCTATAAACTGAAACCTGATCCCTTACCTTATCCTAAAAGGCATCCTAAATATGCACACTTAGGTAAGAACCTGGAAGTGGTGATTGATAAAGCATTGAAAGAAGAAGATCCGGAGAAGAAAGCAGGTTTTGCGCATGCCATTGCTTATTATATGAAACTGGCATATAGCAACTGGCATAAAGAGTTGGTGCATGATGATGCCATTAGAACCGAACTCAACAGCATCACCGGTGGAGAACTGGAATTCAGCAATACTCCATATATCAAACATCGCAATCAGAATTTTGAACGTGATGAATATAGTAGTGGTGGTCGTGGTGGTCGCTGGCAGCAAAATTTTGGCGGACGTAACAATCGCAACAATAGTGGTGGCGGTGGACGCAATAACGGCGGCGGTAGAAACAATAACAACCGTAATAATGGCGGGGGAGGCAGAAACAATAATAACCGCAATATCAATGGCGGGGGCCAATTCAAAAAAAGATACTAATCAGATCTTCCAATATAGAGAAAGTCCACCAAGTGGACTTTTTTTATGGCTATCCATCAGACAATAAAAAAAATCACGGCGGCGTTTTATTACATTCGTGTCAACAAGCAATCAAACCAATTGTATGAGTTCCTTTGAAGTTCGCGGTGGTAATCGTTTACAAGGTGAGATCATCCCACAAGGTGCTAAGAATGAAGCATTACAGATTCTCTCTGCGGTTTTATTGACCGACGGAGAGATGATCATTTCCAATATTCCGGATATTTTGGATGTGAATCTGCTTATAGAACTACTGAGTGATATGGGCGTAAAAACCGCTCGTATCAACGATGATACGTATAGCTTTCGCGCAGATGATGTGAATATTGATTATTTATCTTCAGCAGAATTCAGAAAAAAAGGAGGAAGATTAAGAGGTAGTGTGATGTTGGCGGGACCGATGTTAGCGCGTTTCAAAAAAGCCTATATACCCAAACCCGGTGGTGATAAAATTGGAAGAAGAAGATTGGATACCCATATCATTGGATTTGAAAAACTGGGAGCCCAATTTGAATTTGATGAAGACAATAGTTGCTTCAAATTAACAGCTCCATCTTTACGCGGCACTTATATGCTATTGGATGAACCTTCGGTAACAGGAACTGCAAATATTGTAATGGCAGCTGTATTGGCAGAAGGTACTACACAAATTTACAATGCAGCCTGCGAGCCATATCTTCAACAATTGTGTACCATGCTCAATCGAATGGGCGCTAAGATCAGTGGTATTGGAAGTAATTTATTAATCATTGAAGGAGTTACTACATTAAATGGGACTGCGCATCGCATGCTACCCGATATGATTGAGATCGGTAGTTTTATTGGTTTGGCTGCCATGACACAAAGTGAACTCACCATTAAAAATGCAGGTGTGGATCATTTGGGAATCATTCCTGAAAAATTCGGACAACTAGGCATCGCTTTAGATATTCATGGAGATGATATCCATGTACCACAACAGGATGTATATGAAATACAAACTTATCTCGATGGTGGTATCCTCACCATTTCAGACCACCCCTGGCCCGGTTTTACGCCTGATCTGTTGAGCATTGTTTTGGTAGTAGCCACACAAGCAAGAGGTAGTGTATTGGTGCACCAGAAAATGTTTGAGAGCAGATTATTTTTTGTAGATAAACTCATTGATATGGGTGCACAGATCATTCTTTGTGACCCACATCGTGCAACTGTAATTGGATTGGGCAGAAAAAATAATTTGAGAGGTATTACTATGAGCAGTCCGGATATTCGTGCCGGACAAGCATTGCTGATTGCTGCTTTGAGCGCAGAAGGTAAGAGTACCATTCAAAATATTGAACAGATCGACAGGGGCTATCAAAAAATTGATGAAAGATTGAGAAATATCGGTGCCGATATTCGAAGAATTATATAATACTATTTAGCGTGAAGGTAGTTTTACAATCGATATCCAATATTCTTCAATGCTGCGTATCACTTCCATAAACTTATCCAAATCAACCGGTTTGATGACGTAACTGTTGGCATGATTCAAATAAGATTCTTGCACATCCGATTCTGCAGATGAAGTAGTGAGCATAATGACAGGAATGCTCTTTAATATGGGATCATTTTTCAATTCATGTAACACTTCTTTGCCATCTACCTTGGGCAAATTGATGTCCAGCAAAATGATATCCGGTGTCTGCACATCTGCATATGCTGCTTCTTTTTTCAAGTAGGCCAACGCTTCTTCCCCATCTCGCACCACACGTATATGATTCCTGATCTTAGCTTCTTTAAAAGCTTCAATGGTCAGTCGAATATCCCCCTCATTGTCTTCAACGAGAAGAATTTCCAAGTCCTCAAACGCAGACATATCTTTTTTATTTAAATGTTTGATATTTTAGGTAAGCTGAAATAAAAAGTACTTCCTTTTCCTTCTTCAGAAGCTACCCATATTTCACCATGATGCCTTTCTACGATCTTTTTACAAATGGCTAGTCCAATTCCTGTGCCGGAATAATTATCAATCGAATGTAAGCGTTGAAAAACTACAAAGATCTTTTCAAAATACCTTGGATTGATGCCTATTCCATTGTCTTTAACAAAGAAGACAAATCTGTTGGCTTCTTCTGTACATCCAATTTCAACGACCGGGGGTTTGTCGCTTTTATATTTCAATGCATTACCAATCAGGTTTTGCATCAACTGCTGTAACTGAGATGTATTTCCCTGTATGCTAGGTAATTGATCTACACGTAAAATTATCTTTTCTTTTTCAAATCTGGACTCAAATATTTGTACTACATTTTTTACCAAACCGTTCATATCCACCAGCTGAAACGGCTCATTTACGGTTCCTACTCTTGAATAAGAGAGTAAATCCAGTATCAAACGTTTCATTCTCTCTGCCCCACCTACCGCAAAATCGATATACTCTCTGGCTTTTTCATCCAGCCCTGCTGAATATTGGCGATCTAACAGTTGTAAGAAACTACTTACCATCCTCAAAGGCTCCTGCAAATCATGTGACGCTACGTAGGCAAAGCGCTCCAACTCTCTGTTAGACGTCATGAGTTCAGTAGCTCTTTTTTCCAATACCTGGTTTAACTCCTGTAACTGCTGTTCTGATTGTTTTAATGCAGAGATATCTTGTGTAGAACCAATCATGCGAATAGCGATGCCTTCTTTGTTCCTGATTACATAACCCCTGTCATATACAAAAGCATAAGAGCCATCCATTTTTTCAAACCGATATTCATCTTCCCAAAATTGATCTCTGGTTTCTTCTAATAGCTTTCTTCTTTTTTCAACTACTCTTTCTACATCTTCCGGATGTACATGCTTACGCCAAAAGTCATTATCATTAGAAGCTTCTTCTGTATTATATCCAAATAGTTTTTGTAACCCATCTCCTGAACGTACTACAACATGTGTACGCATGTCCCAATCCCAAATAGCATCGCTGGTGGCTTTAGCAACCAATTCATAACGTTCATTCGTTCTTCTGATCAGCGTTTCAGATTTTTTTCGTTCTGAAATGTCTCTGATGAATGCACAAAAGAATTCTTCACTTTCCTGTTTAATGGGTAATACAGTGAGTTCTATGGGAAACATGGTTCCTTCTCGGTTAATGGCATTCAACTCTAACAAGACATTCAATGCCGGACCATTTCTTGTTACCTTATATTGTTCCATTCCATGATCATGCATATGCCGATAAGGCTCAGGAATAATAATAGACGATAATCTTCTGCCCATTACTTCTTCCTGCTTCCAACCAAATATCTTTTCTGCCTGAGGATTCCAGAACGTAACCATTCCTTCAGGGTCAATACAAATAATGGCATCCAATGCAGCATTCATGATCAGCCTTCTCTTCTCCTCACTATCCCGCATCAAAGCATCTGTCTTCCTTCTTTCACTTACATCTCTTTCAATAGCTACCCAATGGGTATACCACCCTGATTCATTGGTAACCGGGGCAACCGTAAAATTGTTCCAAAAAGGCTCTCCATTTTTTTTATAGTTCAACACTTCTATTTCACAAGGTTGCCAATTTTTTAAAGCGTCTTTTAAACGAGCTAATTCATTTTTATCGGTATCCGGACCTTGCAATATTCTAGGTGTTTTGCCAACTACTTCTTCTGCTGCGTATCCTGTCATTCGCGTAAATGCCTGATTCACATAAAGGATTTTAGGTCCTTCCCCTTCAATAGGTTTAGCCTCTGTAATCAAAATAGCATCGTTGGTATTGGTAATCACCATATCCATTAACCTGAGTCGCTCTTCTTCTTCTTTCTTTTTGGTAATATCTGTTTGAATGGCAATATACTGATAGGGCTTACCTTCCTCATTTAGAAATGGAACGATGGTAGTATCCACCCAATAATAGGTTCCTGATTTGGCTTTATTCTTTAACTCTCCACGCCATACTTTTCCATGAGCGATGGTAACCCATAAATCTCTTAAGAACGCTTTAGTATGGTATCCTGAATTGATGAGACGATGATCTTGCCCAACCAATTCTTCACGGCTATACCCTGATATTTTACAGAAATTATCATTCACAAATTGAATGCTCCCCTTTTGATCTGTAATGGCTACAATACTTGATTGATCTAAAGCAAACTTATAATCGGATACTTCTTTAAACGCATTTCTAAGTGCAGTTTCACTTCTCAATCGCTCTGTAATGTCATTGATCAACACCAATACACAAGCTCTATTATTAAACTCAATATGATGTGCTGTAATCTCTACATCGATGAGTGTTCTATCTTTTTTATAGTGGCGCCAAATACCTTTGTGTGTTAGAATATCTCCCTCCTTAAATCTGGTTGCCTGTTCTAGTTTCTTCCAATCTTCCATTGGTCTAATATCTCTGATCGTAATATGCGAAAACTCTTCTCTGCTATAACCATAATGTTTAACAGCAGCATTGTTTACTTCCAGAAATTTGAAAGAGTATTCTTCATAAATCCACATCGGCATAGGATTCTCATAAAACAGCTGACGATAACGCTCTTCTGCCTTTTTAGAATCTGTGATATCCGTATAAAAAATCGTGATCCCGCCATCCGAAGAGGGATAAATTCGGTTTTCAAACCATCGTTTCCAGGGTGGATAATACTCCTGCATAACAATCGGTTCCCTTTCCTTCATTACTTTATGATAATTCCAATAAAAAGGCTGACCTACACCTTCAGGAAATAAGGTCCAGATATGTTTGCCTATCAGGTCTTCCGGTTTATGACCATTAAGCATTGCCGCACCTCGTTCATTTACATAGGTATAATTCCAATTGGTGTCTAATGCCACAAAACCATCAGAGATACTTGTTAGTATATTAGACATGAGTAACCTTGTTTTTTCAAGGTGGTCATCCAATGTTTTTTGTTTGAAGATCCTATCAGAAATATCTTCTACCGAATTGATGATTTGAATTACATTGCCTGCCCCGTCTAGTACCGGCGTATTAACAACTTTCCAATAGCGTTCTAAAAAATTACCCGTACCATCATTTAAAGGAATATCATACCGCAATTCATCAACCTGATTGGTTTGTTTCAGGCGAATAGCTTCGTCAAATAGATTTAATAGCAACTGTTTACTTTCTTTTGTATCGATGCCCGGTGTATCCGGAAAAACGGTAAAGACCGGTTTCCCTACTATATGCTCTTTCTCGGTAAATGTTGCTTGTAAATAGGCTTTATTGGCAGATATAATGGTATAAACAGGGACATCGGGTTGCAAGAAAAGATACATCCCGGGCAGGTTATCAAAAACAGATTGAAATTCTTGTATGGTCATTGCAATCGTTACTATGAAATTTGAAAAGAAAACCCGCGGATCAAAAGAAACAATCGTCAATATAAAACATTTTACTCATTCAACGAAATTGTTCAATACTGTACCGCTAATTTTGCAACATGAGCACACTCGAAAAAATTATTCGCGAAAGAAGAAGCGTGAAGCCTTCTTTGATGAATGGGAAAAAAATAATTCCATCTATTATCCAGCAGCTGTTAGCGCTGGCAGACTGGGCGCCTACACATGGCAGAACCGAACCTTGGCGTTTTATTGTTTTTAGTGGAAATGGGTTAGCGCAGTTTTCGCAACAACACGCCGATTTATATAAAAATCATACGCCTGAAGAAAGTTTTACCAATGCCAAGTATCAGAATATCATCCACAATGCTGAAAAAGCTTCGCATCTTATTGCCGTGTACATGAAAAGACAGGCAAGTCAAAAAATTCCACTCATAGAAGAGATTGCTGCTACTGCTGCTGCCATTGAACATATTTTACTAGGTGCGCAAGAACAGGGAATTGCTGCACTTTGGAGTACCGGAGGTATGACTTATCATAACAGCATGAAACAATTATTAGGACTTGAAGAACATGATCAGATGATGGGGCTGATCTATCTCGGATATTCCGATGAGCCTAGTCCCCCCGCCAAAAGAAATATTGCACTATCAGAAAAAACGGTCTGGAAGGATTAAGCCTTCTTAAAATTCTGTTTCTTTGCGCATGCAGGAAAACAAAGGCAAGATCATCATTATTACAGCCCCTTCGGGATCGGGTAAGACATCGATTACGCATTATCTGTTGAATAAGTATCCTCAACTTTGTTTTTCTATCTCCGCTACCACACGTTCTCCGAGAGGGAATGAGCAAAATGGTGTTGAATATTATTTCTTATCTGTGGAGGCATTTCAGTCCAAGATCAACGAACACGCATTCATTGAATGGGAAATGGTGTATGAGGGAAAGTATTATGGTACTCTCAAAGCAGAACTGGAACGCATTTGGAACGAAAATCGTGTGCCGGTTTTAGATATTGATGTGAAAGGTGCTATCCATGTACAAGGTGAGTTCCCCGGAAAATGTTTGTCGATTTTTATTCAACCCCCATCTGTAGAAGAGCTGAAAAGAAGACTGGAAAGCAGGGGAACAGAAACTGCTGAAAGTATTGCCACACGGGTAAACAAAGCCAGTTATGAGTTGTCATTCAATCATCATTTTCATCATATTGTAGTGAATGATGAATTGGATAAAGCCTGTACCCAAACAGAACAGCTCATCAAAGAATTCTTAGGTTGGTAAGACAGTTTTCCTGAAATTTAAGGTTCAGCAACAAACTACATTATGTCATTTCAGAACAGAACCGTTTTTATTACCGGCGCCAGCAGAGGTATCGGTAAAGCTATTGCCCTGCGTTTAGCCAAAGAAAAAGCCAACATTGTTGTTGCTGCCAAAAGTGTAGAAGAAGACCCCAGACTTGGCGGCACCATTTTTTCAGCTGCTGAAGAAATTGAAAAAGCCGGTGGTAAAGCATTGGCGGTACAAGTAGACATTCGTCATGAAGATCAAATTCAGGCTGCTGTTGAAAAAGCAGTAGCAAAGTTTGGAGGTATTGATGTTGTGATCAACAATGCTTCGGCTATTCAATTAACCCCCACAGAACAAACTGATACCAAACGCTTTGACTTAATGCACAGCATCAATGTCAGAGGTACTTTTCTGGTTGTCAAAAACTGTTTACCATGGCTTAAAAAAGGTAAAAATCCACATATCATAACCTTATCACCACCCATTAGTCTGGAACCCAAATGGATGGGTGGACATATTGCCTATACGCTCACCAAATACAATATGAGTATGTTGGCCTTGGGTTGGGCTGCAGAATTTAAAGGGATGGGCATCGCCTCCAATGCACTATGGCCCAGAACTACGATTGATACGGCAGCTGTCCGTAATCTGCTGGGAGGGGAAGCTTTAGCAAAAATGAGTCGTACCCCCGAGATCATTGCTGATTCTATTTATTATATCCTTCAAAAAACGGCTGATCAGTGTAGTGGCAATACTTTTATTGATGAACAGGTGCTGGCTGCTGAAGGTATTACAGATTTGGATCAATACGCAGTTGTGCCGGGCGGAATGTTGTACAATGACCTATTTATCTAAGTTTATGCAGATTTAAGGCGATTCGTTATTGAATCTGATCAAAACTGGGTATTATTACATACCCCTTATGCGAACCATTACTCTGCTTACCACTTTGCTGGTCATTTTGACCACTTATGCCCCTGCGCAATATCATGGCAGATGTGGCAGTTTTAGATACACCATTAATGGCCAACTAGCCAGTTCCGTAGAAACAAATAACATCATTACTAAAACCTATTATTCCATTGATCAAAAAAAGGGGTATATCTGGTTTTGGAAGGAAATTTCTGAGCCCGGAAATCAACAGGTAAATGAATTCTTGACATTGTGGGCAAGGTTATCTGACATAGACACTTCTTGTATTGAAGCATTGATAGCAGATCCTTCAACACTCAAAGTTCGATTGTCACAAAAACAAAATTTCTTCTTTGCTACAACATATGTACAACAAAAAAAAGGACCCTCATATGGGGTCCGTAATGATATTTTAATACCTTTTAAAAATATAGATGCTGCTACCGATTTCTTAAATCAACTCAAGCTTCAAATTCCTATCAGGAATTACTAACCTTCTTGTACATCCTGTACACGCTCGGGTCTCATTTGTGGGAATAATAACACATCCTGTATAGAAGGTTGATTGGTCATCATCATACACAAACGATCGATACCGATACCGATACCCGCTGTTGGTGGCATACCATATTCCAGCGCACGTAAAAAGTCATGATCAATGAACATGGCTTCATCATCACCTCGCTCCATCAATTTCAACTGCTCTTCAAAACGTTCACGCTGATCAATAGGGTCATTTAATTCTGTGTATGAGTTAGCAATTTCTTTTCCGTTTACCATCAACTCAAATCTTTCTACTAGTCCGGCTTTACTTCTATGCTTTTTGGTAAGCGGACTCATCTCTACCGGATAATCGATGATAAAAGTGGGTTGAATAAAAGTATGCTCACTGGTGGCACCAAATATTTCATCAATGAGTTTTCCTTTTCCAATATTGCCCGGAACATCAATCTTCAATTGCTTACATACTTCACGTAAACCAGCTTCATCCATAGCACTCACATCAATCCCGGTATTCTCTTTAATAGCATCATGAATGCTGATTCGTTTGAATGGTGCCTTAAAATTGATGATCTTATCACCCAAAGGCACATCTGTAGTTCCATGTAAAGCAATAGCGATTTTTTCAAACAATTGCTCCGTGGTTTCCATCATCCAGAAATAATCTTTGTAAGCAGTATACCATTCCAGTACCGTAAATTCAGGATTATGAGTTCTATCCATTCCCTCATTTCTGAAGTTGCGACTAAACTCATACACCCAATCAAATCCTCCTACAATCAATCTCTTCAAGTATAACTCATTCGCAATTCTCAAATAAAAAGGAACATCCAATGCATTGTGATGTGTAATAAATGGGCGCGCAGCTGCACCCCCCGGAATAGCTTGTAATACCGGCGTGTCTACTTCCAATGCCCCTTGTTCATTTAAAAAATCTCGGATGGTATTGATAAGCTTGGTTCGTTTAACAAAGGTTTCTTTTACATCCGGATTAATGATGAGATCTGCATAACGTTGACGATAACGAAATTCCGGATCAGTAACTGCATCAAAAACATTTCCTTCTTCATCTCGCTTTACCACCGGAAGTGGCTTTAAAGATTTAGTTAGTAAGGTAAACGTTTGTGCATGAATAGAAGTTTCACCTGTTTTGGTTATGAATACAAATCCGGTCACACCAATGATGTCTCCCAGATCCAATCCATGTTTTACGACTGTATCCCAAAAGGATTTGTCTTCATCCGGACAAATATCATCGCGCTTGACATACAATTGGATGATGCCTTTACTATCCTGGATCTTGATAAAAAACACTTTTCCCTTATCATTGATACTCATCACCCTTCCCGCAACACAGACGTTGGCAAAAGCTTCCTTACTTTCTTCTTTGAACTGTTCCTTGATATCGATTGAATAGTGACTTACGGGATATGACGGAGCCGGGAATGGATCGACCCCTGCTTCTTGTAATTTGGTCAGTTTCTCACGACGAACCAGTTCCTGCTCAGATAAATGTGCTTGACTCATATATACTCAATTGTAAAGAGCAGCAAAATTAACGGTTAGCGGGGAAGAATTGCTACTCTGTTACTGATTATTGCTGTTTTGAGCAGAAGCTTTCCCCCTTTGCTAAATATTCGGCGGATGTATTTACATCAACCGCCCATCACAGCTTTAGGAATCAGCTACCAGGCAAATTGTTGGTATAAACCATGAAGTTCAGGGTAACTATAACCCTTGTTCAACAAATGCCGGTATTTATTCATGGAAAAGTTGTTGGTATAGTTGTTTACGAGTCATACTGACCAAGTCTCCGGGTTGTAAACCTTCCATCGTAATATTTTCTATTCGGTAACGAATCAATCTTAATGTAGGGAACCCCACCTGTGCAGTCATTCTTCTTACTTGTCTGTTTTTACCTTCTTTCAATACCATGCGGATCCATGGTGCCGGAATTTCTTTACGGAAACGTATCGGTGGATTTCGAACTGGAACAGATGGTTCATTTTCAAAAACAGAAACCTTAGCAGGTAACGTTTTATGTTTTTTTCCATCGATTGAAATCGTTACACCATTTTGTAATTGTTGAATAGCTTCACCGGTAATCGCTCCATCTACCTGAACCCAATATTCTCTTTCATGTTGAAACGAAGGATGCAATAAACGATGATTGAGTTGTTTATCATTGGTAAGAATCAGTAATCCTTCACTATCATGATCTAGCCTGCCAACAGGATATACATCTTTAGATACATCAAAAAAATCAGCAAGCGTTTGTTTTCCATCAACCGGAGAAAACTGCGATTGAACGAGATAAGGTTTGTAAATAATGAAGTAGTAATTCATATAAAACAAAAGTCCCGCAAAAGCGAGACTTTGTATATGGATGGGTTAGTAAGTACTGGGAAATAAATTTCCCTACACAATATTAAAAAGAGTTTTATCGAAAGCAAAAAAATTTTTAAACAATTTTATTCACATTTTAGGTCCCTTTGTGAATACCTGATCCTTATTCAACGCTGATTCCCATTGCATTTTATAGAACAAAAAGAATGCGTTAAAAATTTTATTTCGCTGAAACATTGATGAATAAAGGTTTTCATAAGACTTGATTTTTTTATACAAGAAAATAAATAGTGATAAAAGCAGTGTCAACAGCTTCATTTCACCTGTTTTTATGGGCTTAAAAAAAACTAAAATAATGGAGGGTGAATAGCTCTTAGTACCTTTGTTTTTAACAAAAAACCTTGTTATGAAGTTTTCTGCACCTGTTTCTGCCGGTTGGATCGCATCATTGATCAACGCAGAATTAATCGGTAATCATGATGCATTGGTAACCGGTATCAATGAAATTCATAAAGTAGAAACAGGCGATCTTGTTTTTGTAGATCATCCTAAGTACTATGATAAATGTTTAAACAGTGCTGCTGATTTTATTATCATCAATACAAATCAAGTAACCATTCCTTCCGGTAAAACAATTTTAGTAACTTCAGATCCGTTTGAAGCATACCTCACCATCGTCAATCATTTCAGACCTTTTGTTCCGGCACAAAAAGCCATCAGTGATTCTGCTGTTATTGGTGAAGACACTGTCATCATGCCCAACTGTTTTATTGGCAATCATGTTCAGATCGGCAAACATTGTATCATTCATCCCAACGTAACCATATTAGACCATACCATCATTGGAGATCATGTGATCATCCAAGCCGGAACAACAATTGGAAGTGATGCTTTTTATTACAACACGAAAAAAAATCGAGATGTATGGTATAAGAAAATGCAGAGCTGTGGCAACGTAGTCATCGAAGACCATGTAGAAATTGGTGCCGGATGTACCATTGATAGAGGCGTTACAGCAGAAACCAGAATCGGACAAGGAACACGCATGGATAATATGGTGCACATTGGTCATGATACGACCGTTGGAAAGAATTGTCTGTTTGCCGCTCAAGTGGGTATTGCCGGAGGTACCATTATTGAAGACGGCGTCACCTTATGGGGACAGGTAGGTGTGAGTAAAACATTAACCATTGGTGCCAATGCGGTGGTATTGGCACAAAGTGGTGTTCCCTCTTCCTTGGAAGGTGGCAAAACCTATTTCGGGTACCCCGCAGAAGATGCTTCGCTCAAAAGACGAGAACTCGTTTGGATCAAACGTATTCCTGAGTTGTGGAAGAAGGTGATGGAGGGGAAATCGTGAATTGTGAATGGTGAATGGTGAATTGTCAATAATAACGTAAACCATTGACAATTCACCATTCACAATTCACGACTGACCATTCACATCATTTCATCGAACCATAATTCGGCACATAGTTTTCCCGTCTTAAAATCGTTAACAGGTCTTTTTCTAGAGATACTACGGGATATTCTATAACCCTTCCTATTTCTTTTTCATTTTCATACACAATCAGTGTTGGTACTCTTTTAATATTTTTTCCTGCTTCTTCATGTTGCGGACTTTGCTTATAGCTATTTGACTCATTGCTGACGAATATGAGTCTGATCTGTTGCTGCTGAACACCTGCTTGTGTCAATATTTTCATCATACGAGGAACTTCTCTTCTGCTATCTCCGCACCAAGTGCCCAGAAAAATATCAATCTGTTTTCCCTTTAATAATGGGGTTAGGAATGGAATGGCGGAAGAGTCGGGTATATAATGGTCATAACCAGGCTGATACCAGTTTTTTTAACCCCCTTGTTGTAAAAAAGAAACATCACAATGACCTAGCAACATAAGTTCGCCGTTACCATTCTTAACTTCTATGTTAGCAAAAGGAGTAGTGATTTGAGCATTAACACATGGTTGGGTCATCACTATGAATAGCACAGCGATCACCAAAAAAGATGATTTCATATGAGTTGAATTAATTACATAAATGAATGAGTAGCCCCCTTCGGAGGAAGCATAACAAGACGGTATATGTAATCAATGAAGCGGGGGATGAAAAACTGCTTTCTGATAAGGATCTAAAAGTGCATCAGGAATAAATACTGTTGGGGTTTGATGGAACGAGCCCATTAAATAAGCCTGATTGTAAGAGTCGATGCTGGTATACTTCCAGTCTGTTTTAAAAGCAATGTCTTTTTGTTTTTCGGTTGCAGGAATACCGTCAGTATCCGTATCAGGTGTCAACATACAATCACACCAGTTTTGATCTGCTTGTGAAATTGCCAAGGCCGAACATTCTGCATAAGCCAATATTTTTGCTACCGATGGCGCATACAGTGAAAAGGATAATATGATGGCTACTACATATTTCAAGTATTACAAGTTACCGATTTTTAAGAAAGGGCCAAACAGATTAGGGTAGACGGTATTTCAATTTCAATTCTTCACAAATACGCACGATGGATTGTTCCATAGCTGCATATTGAAATCCGGGAATGGCCTGTAATAGTTTTTCGTTATTGAAACGGACTTTCGCTCTGGCTGTTTTAGCAGTTTCTTTTGTCAGTAGCGGTGACTTCCCGGTAAATTTAGATTTGATGGCTTCCAAACGCCAAACAATGGCTGCTATCCATGCTGTAACTTTCTTATGTGGAGGTTTTTTCCCAAATGCCTGAGCAATCATGGTAAAAACAGAACGGTAGGGTAGGTTAGCACCACTAATCACAAATCGTTGTGCAGTAATATTACTTTCCATCAATGCGATCATTGCTTTTACTACATCTTGTACATCTACAAAACCACTCATACCTTCTGTATACCAGGGAAATTCTTCATAGGCTGATTTAAAAATAGCTGTGGACCCACTGTTCCAATCACCGGCACCCAGAATAATAACAGGATTTACGATCACGGCATTCAATCCCTCACCAATACCCCGCCACACTTCCATTTCAGCCATGTATTTACTCTTGCCATATTCACTATTACTGGTTTCAGGTGTCCAGTTCATGGTTTCATCAATCATCACATCTTCCCTTATACGACCTAAAGCTGCAACTGAGCTCATGAAAACCATTTTGGAAACTCCGGCGTCTAAAGCAGCATTCACCACATTGGCAGTACCCTCAATATTCACATGATGGAGATTCTTTTTTTGCGATGGGTGAAATGAAACTACTGCAGCACAATGATATACTTGTTGAACACCTTGCACGGCTTCTTCTAAAGAAAGTACATCCAGAATATCACCTTTTACCCAATCCACTTTTTCTGCATTGGGTATTGTTGGAATGATGGAACGATACAGCGCACGAACTTTCTCCCCTTTGTTCAGCAATGCCTGTAACAAATAAGCGCCTACCAAACCTGTTGCACCGGTAACAAGAATCATGTAATAGATTTCAACGAAGTTAACCCAATGATGCGGATAACTGAAAAACAGTGAAGAACCATTCTATTGAGAACATTTATTACAAAGTCCACTCACGACCAGGTCTTTTTGAATGGCTTTGAATCCATCGGGTAGTGCTACTTTAGGAACAGTTACATGATCCAGACAATAAGTAGTTCCACAGTTATCGCACATAAAATGAACATGATCATCGTGGTGATGACCTGCTGAACATTCGTCTTTACACAAAGCATATCGAACAGAGTTATCGGCAGTGGGAATGGTATGGATGATGCCTTTTTCTACAAAAGTTTGTAGCGTACGGTAAATTGTTACCCTATCGAATTCTGTACCACTTCTACTTTCAATATCTGCATGCGCCAATGCACCATTTGCATCCAGAAAATGATGCAAGATTTTTTTCCTGCTTTCTGTAACGCTGAGGTGATTTTTCTTCAACAGATCTACAATTCTCTCTTGCATGATTTAGTTAGGATTGTTTGTAAAAATGCCATTCACAAAATTACCCGTTGCTTTCTCTTTCAATAATATCCCAATATCTTTTTTCAACTTCTCCAGTTCATCCGCTTTTAGTCCATCATAAATCTGTGCACGCACTTTTCCTGATTTGTCTACCAATGCAAAAAACTGTGTATGGATGAACTGATCTTCTATCTTCTCAAAATTATTCTTTGGATCATCCAACAAATACGAGTTACGTGCCATCTGATACAAGCTATCTTTTCTACCGGTCAGCAACACCCATTTCTTGGTGTCTATCTTCATGGAGTCAGCATAAAATTTTAATCGGGGTACAGAATCTGTTTCAGGGTCACAAGTATGTGCCACGATCATAAAGTCGGGATTGTCTTTATAAGCATCATACACGCCTTTCATTCCCACATGCATTTTCGGACAAATACCTTTGCAGGTCGTAAAGAAATATTCTACCACGGATACTTTGCCCAACATATCTTTTTCAGTGAAGGGCACACCATCCTGGTTACGAAACATAAAAGGTTTCACATAACTCAATTGCGGCAATTTCACTTTCCAATTATCGGTGCCCTTAAAAAGGAAATAATAGAAAGCAGCTACTAAAACTGCGAAAAACAACAGATAACCTATTAACTTCTTACTCATAATCAATACTAAAGGACAAAGTTACACCCCATTCGGTTCAATCGGGGGGATGTAAAAAATATTGAAATTAATTTTGCAACACTGTTGCATAGTTGTATTTTTGTCGCCACATGAACTTTAAGATCAATTGGGATGCTTTTGGAATTGCCACATCGGTAGCTTGTGCTATCCATTGTGCCTTACTTCCATTATTCATTAGCAGTCTCCCTCTTTTTGGCCATAATATCATTGATAACAATGGGTTTGAATATGCCATGATTGCTTTGGCTTTTGCAGTAGGTACTTACTCATTGTATCATGGCAGAAAAAAACACCATCACAGCTGGATACCGATGATCTTCTTTACAGTAGGTATTCTTCTTTTACTCGGTAAAGTCATCTGGCATTCCTGGGAACTGTGGTTATTGATCCCTTCGGTAGCTTGTATCATTACAGCACATTACCTGAATTATCGCATGTGCAGGGTGCATAATCACGCACACAGTGACGACTGTAATCACTAAGCTTTTTTCTTTGCTGTCTTTTTATTTTTTTTCTCGCAATCCTCACATACAATCACAATATTCTCTGCAAAACGCGGACTAACACTGGATTGTTTCCCATTCACTTCAATCTCTATCAATTCATCATAGGTTTGTCTGGCTAGTACTTTGATATGATTGTGCATACTCAAGCCTACCTTATCTACATACTGTAAAAAGGCAGCGGAGTTGTCTTTTACACCAATCATTTTACAATTGTGTCCCACCTCTTCTTCATTCAAGGTTTTCTTTACCGGCATTTTCATTTCACCGGTAGCTGTTGGAATGATATCGCCATGCGGATCAAAACTGGGATAATTCAAAAGCTTATCCAATCGATCAATCAGTTTCTGACTTTGAATATGTTCCAGTTGCTCTGCTACTTCATGCACTTCATCCCAAGTAAAACCCAACTTCTCGTATAGGAAAGTTTCCCATAAGCGATGTTTACGAACCACTTCGATGGCCAATTTGCGCCCTTGGGCAGTTAGCGAGGACTTTCCATACTTTTCATAATTGATCAGCTTTTTTTCCTTCAGCTTCTTCAACATATCATTTGCCGTAGCCGGTTTTACACCCAAATGTGCCGCCAACTCATTGGTACCGGCCTCGGTTTTGGGTGATTGCTCCAATGTTAATTGCAACAAAGCTTTGAGATAATTCTCCTCCGTAGTAGATAACATGGCACAAAGATAGCTGAAATGACAAACTTATTTTGTTAGATAACTCTAACTTTTATACTTTTACACATCGAACAGCGTAAATGTTATTTTGTGAGACAGCTTTTGTATGTATTCTTTTGGGGATTCTTTTCTTTTTCGTCGAGTGCTCAACAAGCATCGGTAGCGGGAAGAATCACACAATCGGGCAGTCCGATTGAACTGGCTACTGTTCGGTTATTAAATACGGATATACAAGCCAGTTCAGATAGCAATGGATTTTATCAGTTACAAAATCTGAATGCGGGAACTTACACTTTAATCGTAGAACAGGTGGGCTATCAATCCTTTCGCAAAAAAATTCAACTCAATAACGCACAACCATTATTGCTGGATATTCAATTGATACCGATGACCAGCCAGATTGCTGATGTGGTAGTAACCGGTACACTAAAAGAAGTAAGAAAAACAGAAAGTCCGGTTCCGGTAGAAGTGTATACACAGACTTTCTTTAAAAAAAATCCAACTCCTAATATTTTTGATGCCTTACAACAGATCAATGGCGTAAGACCACAACTCAATTGTAATATCTGTAACACCGGCGATATCCATATCAACGGATTGGAAGGACCTTATACCATGGTATTGATTGATGGGATGCCCATCGTAAGTAGTTTAGCTTCCGTGTATGGTTTATCAGGTATTCCCAATGCATTGGTGGAAAGAGTGGAGATTGTCAAAGGTCCTGCTTCATCCTTGTACGGTAGTGAAGCGGTGGGTGGACTCATCAACATCATCACAAAAAAACCACAGCATGCACCTTCGGTCTATGTTGATTACATGCATACGAGTTGGAATGAAAAAAATGCAGACCTCGGTTTTGTTTGGAAGCCTTTACGCAAGGCACAAGTATTAACAGGTATTAACCTGTATCACTATAATACACCGATTGATCATAATAAAGATGGATTTACAGATGTAACGCTACAACAACGAATTTCTGTTTTTCAAAAATGGAATTTTCAACGCAAAGAAAACAGATTGCTCAGTTTAGCAGTGCGTTACTATTATGAAGATAGATGGGGTGGAGAAATGAACTGGAACAAAAAATTCAGAGGAGGCGATAGTATTTATGGGGAAAGTATTTATACCAAACGATGGGAGCTCACCGGACAATACCAGTTACCGGTAAAAGAAAAGATATTGTATTCGGTTTCATTCAATGACCATGATCAGGATAGTAGGTATGGAACAACTTCGTATATCGCCCGACAAAAAATTTTCTTCCATCAACTCACTTGGGATAAAAAAATGGGTGATCATGATTTATTAGCAGGTATCACCGCGCGTTATACATTTTATGATGACAATACCCCTGCAACAAGTGATCCTGTTTTATTAAAAAATCTCCCTACAAAAAATTGGTTACCCGGTATTTTTATACAAGATGAAATTCGGTTGAATACAGCGCAACAATTGTTATTGGGATTACGCTATGATAAACATGATGTACATGGAAATATCATCACTCCCCGCTTGGCATTCAAATGGAAAACGGGAGATCAGGAAAGTCTGCGTATCAATGCAGGTAGTGGTTTCAGGGTGGTGAATTTATTTACAGAAGATCATGCCGCATTAACCGGCGCTAGAAAAGTGGTGATCAAAAATGAATTGAAACCGGAACGTTCGTACAATATCAATCTAAACTATTCTAAAAAACTGCTCAGTAAAAGAGGTGTGATTTGGAACTTTGATGTTTCTGCTTGGTATACGTATTTTAATAACCGCATCATTGCAGATTATGAAACCAATCCGAATGAGATCAATTATGATAACCTGAACGGACATGCCATCAGCAAAGGTATTACCCTCAATACGGAACTGAGTTTATTAAATGGTTTAAAAGGCATGGCGGGCATTACCTTACAAGAAGTAGCTACTGTTGATCGGGGAGTAAAAACCCAACAAATTCTTACTGAAAAAATAACAGGTACCTGGTCCATTTCCTATCGTATCAAACCGTGGAATCTGGGTATTGATTATACCGGAAATTTTTATGGTCCGATGCGATTGCCTTTACTCGGTCCATTAGACCCACGTAAAGCTACTTCACCACTTTGGAGTATTCAGAATATCCAATTCGTATTTTCCGGTATGCGTTCTGTTGAGTGGTATGGCGGTGTAAAAAATTTACTGAACTGGACACCCAACAAAGGCAACCCCTTTATCATTGCCCGAACCAACGATCCTTTCGATAAGCAAGTGGTGTACAATGCCAATGGACAAGTTGAAGCAACACCTGATAATCCTTATGCGTTAAGTTTTGATCCCACTTATGTCTATGCACCCAATCAGGGAATTCGTTTCTTTTTGGGAATGAGGGTTTCTATAAAATAATCATTCCCTGTCCTTGTTGGTCGCTGACCAATAAGAGCAGGGAATGATGGGCCGCAGATTTTTTATGATTGTTATGATCTGCGCTGATAATATTTTAGTGTTGGTCAGGCGACAAACAAGGGCAAAAAAATCTATCTACAAATCCGACATCAGACATCTGAGATCTGACATCTTCAAATTCCTACTGAATCGTATAACTCACCCCACCATCTTTTTCATCTTTCAATTGCACCCCCAACGCTGCCAGTTCATTACGGATCTTATCGCTTGTCATAAAATCTTTTCGCTGTTTCGCTTCTTTGCGGATATCAATCAATAATTGCAATACACCATCGAGTTTACCATCATCAGTTGTTCGTTCAGCAGTGAGACCGAAAATATCTTCGATGTATGTTTTCATTTGTTGTTGCAGCAATTGAAGGGTAGCTCCACTAATAGCATTAACAGCAATATGTTTGTCCTTGATGGAGTTGATGACTGAACTCAATTCAAACATATTAGCAAGCACTTTTGCAGTATTCAAATCATCATTCATGAACTCATCAAATTCACGGATCTGTGTAGCCGTTTTTTCGTCTAGTGTTTTATCCGAAGCAGTTACCTGCGCATCAAAATTTTGCTTTGCTAACCATTCATAGGCCTCCCAAAGTCGACGTAATGCTTTTTCGGATGCCTGTAATGCTTCATTGCTAAAGTCGAGTGTACCGCGATAATGACTTTGCAGAATAAAGAAACGCACTGTCATTGGGTGATAGGCCTGTGTGAGAATGGTATGCGTTCCTTCAAACAGCTCGCTCAGCTTGATCACATTGTTATAGCTCTTACCCATCTTCTTACCGTTGATGGTGATCATGTTATTGTGTAACCAATAACGAGCGGGTGTTTTATGATTGCAAACCGTACTCTGTGCTATTTCACATTCATGATGCGGGAACTGAAGGTCCATACCACCTCCATGAATATCAAACTGATCTCCGAGGTACTTATTACTCATGGCAGAACATTCGATATGCCATCCCGGAAAACCTTCTCCCCATGGACTTTGCCAACGCATGATATGTTCAGGTGGCGCGTTCTTCCATAAAGCAAAATCACTTTTATTTCTTTTTTCTTCCTGATTATCCAGTTCACGAGTGGTATCCATTTGATCGTCGAGTACCCTTCCGCTCAGCATCCCATAAGGCAGCCCCTTTTTTGAGAAATCAGTATTGTACTTTTCTACATCAAAATAAACCGATCCGTTGGCTTCATATGCATATCCATCCGCAATGATCTTTTTGATCATTTCAATTTGTTCAACAATATGTCCCGTAGCAGTAGGTTCAATACTGGGTGGCAAATTGTTGAAACGAGTCATAGCCCAATGATACAGATTGGTATATTTCTGCACCAACTCCATGGGTTCCAGTTTCTCCAATACCGCTTTTTTACTGATCTTATCTTCCGCTTCTCTTCCTTCTTCTTCAAAATGTCCGGCATCCGTAATATTTCTTACATAACGAACCTTATACCCCAAATGCATGAGATAGCGATAGACCACATCGAATGTAATAAAGGGACGTGCATGTCCGAGATGACTCTCTCCACTCACGGTTGGTCCGCATACATACATACCCACATAGGGAGGGTTGATGGCTTCAAAAACTTCTTTCTTACGGGTTAGTGAGTTATAAACTTTTAGTGACATGCTTGCGAATTAGAGAAAATAAAAGATACTGAAAATAATGAAACAACGGAACCGGAATAGCTCGTATTAACAGCAACAGCAGCAAGAAATAGACATTCGTTTCATGATGCTGCGAAGATATTTAATTTTTCAATTGTAAATCAGCCACCAGCATAATATGATCGCTCAAACCCTCATCAATCATGTCAAACATCTTAACCTGAAAAGATGGAGCCGGAAGGATATAATCAATCCGCAGGGTGGAAGCCAAGGAAATAAAGGTTCTTCCGATCCCAAATCCTTTTTTCAAGAATGCATCTTGGTAATTACCACGGATATGAAAATAGGTGTACGAGTTGGGCACATCATTAAAATCACCGCAAATAAGGGATGGATAAGGGCTTTCATTCATGGCCTTTCTAACGATTCCGGCTTGAACACCTCGTCTCTTAAAAGCCAATCTCATTTTACGAATGATGTTTTTTGATGCCCGCAATGTTTCATCATCCTGCTCTTTGATTTTTTCCAAATCGGAGTAATCTGCTTGTTTGAATTTAAAAGATTGTAGATGGGTATTAAAAACGCGAATAGTATCATCATCTTTTAAAATATCTGCATAAATCAGACTCTCCGCTACCGGAAATTTGATTTTGTTCTGATGAATGATGGGATATTTTGAAAAAATGATACAGCCCGATTGATAGTTACCACCGTTTCGCTGATAATCTTTTGAAAAGAAATGATAAGGATATGCTTTTTTAAAAAGTGATAAGTTATCCGACTCTGAGTTGTATCCGTCTGTATGATTGAATTCCTGCAAGCATACCACATCAGCATTCAATCTTTGTATACTTTCTGCAAGCTCGGTTCTGGCTAATTGTTTAACAGCTTTGTTTTTATTATTCCCATTGAAACTTTGGATATTCCAACTGATCACACGTAAAACATGCTCAGGTTTATTTTCTGAAACCGAAGGTCCCGGTTTCCAGGCAAATACCACATTGAGTTGTTGAAAGCCAATCAGTAGAGCAAGCGCGGGAATCAAAGCCAGCTTAGGTTTCACAAATAACCAAAAAACAAGAAAGATGATCAGTCCGAGTATTAAATAAGGGACCATGAGCCCCACAAAACCTATCATCCACCAGGTGGCAGTATTCAGAAAAGGGGTGAGACAAGAGATCAGCCATAAGACAACAACTACTAAATTCAGTATCAGAAATACTGTTTTAGTAACACGTCTGAAAATGCTCTTGGCCATGAGCTAAAATACTGATAAAAAAGACGTACTTATAAGTAAAATGCCACTGAGGGCACAGAATGGCACTAATATCCTTTTAGAGATCTTCTTTGCTGGCTTTTTTTAGGAACTCTTTTTCTTCATCGGTGAGGAACTGGTATCCTTGTTGGTTGATCTTATCCAGAATCTCGTCTAAACGCTGTTGTGTGAGATTGGGTTTTCTGTCAAAAGGTTTGGCTTCGGCTTTATAAAAGTGACGTTCGCTACTAGTTTTTTGCTGATGTTTTTTTTCAGGATTGAATAGATCATCTAACCAATCTGCAAATCGATTCATCCAGGCACCCCAATCGTTTCCTCTTCTTAGCTGGCGAATAAACAAATAACCTACTACCCCTGCAGCCAAATGTCCGGCACCAATTCCGGCATTACTACCGGCGAGCGTTGCAAAATCAATGGCCACAAAAATCAGCGTGATGACCCAAAGTGGAATACCCCCATTGATCAAAGGGAAAATGCGATAATCAGGTGCCAATGTTGTGGTAGCAACGGCTATTGCCATGACTGCAGAACCTGCTCCCAATAAAGGGGCAGCCGTTCCTACCTGATTGGCCAATACCGGAACCATATTGTTCATCAATACAAAAAACACACTCCCGGTAATGCCTCCGTAGATATAAATGGGAATCAGTTTGTTATTGCCTGCCAGGTCTTGCAAAATATAGCCAAAACACCATAACCATAGCATACTGCTGATGAGTTGCCAAATACTATGATGCGTGATCATGGTACTGATAAAAGTCCATGGACGTGTAAGTAGTGTGTCTGTTTGCGGAGGCAAACTCAACCAATTCAATACCTGACGGTAGAAGAATTCATCGGGGATTTCAGACAGATAATAAACGATCTTAATGAAATTCACGATCACAAACATCAGTGCATTCACGGCAAACAGGAATACAAGGGCATTGTTATCCTGTCCTAATAAGATTTTTTTGTTTGCTTTATACGGTCTGGTTTCCATACGCACGGTTCTTGGTGACTATTAATACAACGTTTTTTTGTTGGTTTTGTTCCAAGTGATAACGATCAGTAAGCCTACAATCGCTCCACCAATATGTGCCCAGCGAGCTACATTATCACCGGCTGAGTTTTGCAGCGCAAAGAACAGTTCATAAGAAAAATACAATAAACCCAACCATTTGGCTTTTACCGGTATCAGAAAATATAGATAGATATAGGTGTTGGGGAATAAGTACACAAAAGCAGCCAGAATACCGAATACAGCACCACTAGCCCCTAAAGTAGCTGTATTGATCCTGTTATTATAATAAGTAGTTACGGCTTCCAAAACTTTATCTGTCATGAGGTTATTGGTAGGATCCGCTTTTAAAAAAACCAAAGCTTCTTCATTAAAACCCATGTTGTATTTACGTCCAAAGCTTGTCATGGCATCTACAAAAGCCATCGGATCATTTTGCTGTTGTAAAACCAGTGCATAATCCTTCATGATGGGCGTTAATTCATAGGAGAGAAACAACAGATGTATGAATGCAGCACCCAGCCCACAGATCAAATAAAACGTAAGGAATCTTTTAGCCCCCCAAACATTTTCCAGAATAGATCCAAACATCCACAAAGCGAACATGTTTCCCAGGATATGGTAGAAGTCGCCATGCAAAAACATATGTGTAATCAACTGCCAGGGTTTAAACAGATCACTCTGCCAAGCATGTAAAGCCAGCGTGTCTTCAAAAGAAAAAATGGGAACAGCGCCTTTAGAAAAAGTAACCTGTGCCAAATAGAACAAGCCATTAATGATCAGCAGGTTCTTAACAATAATCGGTAATATCTCAAATCTACTGGGTCTGAATTCTGTCATGCAGTCAACGCTTAAGCGTATTTAAAATGATAAGTTATGCTTCTTTTCTCAGTTTCAGTTGAACTACGTTTTCAATATGCAAGGTATGCGGAAACATATCAACCGGCTGAATTTTTGTGACTTCATATTTTTCATCCAACAATGCCAGATCTCTTGCCTGTGTTGCCGGATTACAACTTACATACACGATTAACGGAGCTGCAATATCTAGTAACTTTCTAACCAGCTTCTCATGCATGCCTGCTCTGGGTGGGTCTGTAATGACCACATCCGGTCTGCCATGCGCAGCAAAAAAAGCATCATCACAGATATCGATCACATCTCCTGCAAAAAAAGCTGTTTGTGTGAGTCCATTCAGCGCTGCATTTTCTTTTGCATCTTCAATCGCATCTGCTATCACTTCCACACCTACCACTTTTGCCGCCTGTTTACTCACAAAAATACCGATACTCCCTGTTCCACAATACAGATCATATACCGTTTGTGTACCATTTAGTTCAGCAAAATCACGGGTAACCCGGTAGAGCTTTTCTGCTTGCTTGGTATTGGTCTGGAAAAATGATTTCGGACTAATCTTAAACTGAAAATCTTCCAACTTTTCAATGATGTATCCTTTGCCTGTATAGATCTGTGGATGCAGATCAAAAAGACTGTCGTTCTTTTTTGTATTGATGGTGTACAGTAAAGTGGTGATCTGCGGAAAAGCTTTTAGCAGTTGATTCAACAGGTCTTCTCTCAATGCCACATCTTCATAACCGAAAATGATATTCACCATCAATTCCCCCGTACTGGTATTACGTACGAACATGTTACGTAGCCAACCCTGATGTTCTTTGATATTATAAAACGGAACGCCTTTTTCAATAGTATAAGCTGCTGCAAACTTTCTGATCAAATTGGTAGGCTCTTCCTGAAGATGACAGGTATCAATTTCTACAACCTTATCAAAAAAGCCACGGGCATGAAATCCGGCAGCACCGGGTAATGCATCCGGGTCAATGCCTTCTGCTTTGAGTTTTCGAAACTCATCGGAAGGAATGTATTTCCTTGTGGCAAAAGTGTATTCCATTTTATTCCGATAATACCTAGTATCATCGGCCCCCACAATGGGCATGATTTCAGGCAACCGGATACGCCCAATTCTGGTGAGGTTATCGGTTACTTGTTTTTGTTTGTATTTCAGTTGTTGTTCATAAGGCAGCATTTGCCACTGACAACCACCACAAACCCCAAAATGACTGCAAAAAGGTTGTACCCGATCAGGGGAAAAACTTTTGATGAAAAGTGTATGTCCTTCCGCCCAATCGCTTTTGTTTTTGGTGAGCTGTACATCTACAACATCACCGGGTACGGCACCTTCAATAAATACCACTTTCCCATCTACCCTTGCCAGAGAGCGACCTTCCGCGGCATAGTCTTCCACCAGGATATTTTCCAGAATGATTCTTTTCTTTTGTTTTCTCACCGTGCAAAGGTAACCATGATCGATGAGACCTTTCTAGTCTTCAGTAATTGAATGACAATTTATTGTCAGAAGCCTCGGGAAATTTGTGTCTTTGTTAAATCGAGTTCATGGCTTTTAGTATTTAACTAACTTGTTCCCGAATTTTGGGTTATGAAAAAATATGTATTACTATCCGGCTGGATCCTTTCTTGCTTACTATCTGTGGCACAGACAAAAACAGCTACCAAGTCTGTTCCTAAGCCTGCTAGCGGACGAAATATTCCCATCACACTCACTCCTTTAAAGAACTGTAAGGTATATCTGGGCAGTTATCTGGGTACCGGAAGAACATTGGTTGATTCTGCTATGCTCAATGAGAAGAGTCAGGGTGTATTTAAGGGCGATAAAAAACTGCCGGGGGGTATCTATTTTGTAGTGTCTCCACAAATGACCATTCAGTTTGAATTACTGATGGATGATATTCAACAGTTCACGATAAAGGGCGACACTTCTTTAAAAGATCAGGCAGAAATTATAGGTTCAAAAGACAATGATCTTTTTAAAACGTATACCGCTTATTCTGTTGAAAAAGGGCAACTGAGACAACAACTGAGTACTGCTTATAAAGCAGCTACCAATAAAGCCGATTCTACGCGTTTATACAATTCATTGACGACTTTGGATAAGGAAGTACAGCAGTATCGGACGAATATTATACAGCAACATCCAAATTCTTTGCTGGCTATGTTTTTCAATACCATGAAAACACCCGAAACACCGGCTATTCCTGTTGTAAACGGGAAACCTGATTCTACTTATCCCTTCCGATATGTAAAAGAACATTTTTGGGATGATGTAGCGTTTAATGATGATCGTTTGTTGCGCACCCCATTCTTTGAACCCAAACTCGATGATTATTTCAGGTATTATGTATCTCCCGAACCTGATTCTATTATTGAAGAGGTAAAGTATATTTTATTATCTGCAAGAACAGGTAAAGAGATCTATCCTTATTTATTGACGAAGTTCACCAACAAATACATGAATCCTGAGTTCATGGGGCAGGATAAAGTTTTTGTATACCTTTTTGAAAATTTTTATGCCAAGGGAGATACCATGATCCTGAATCCGGCATCACGAAAAACAGTAACAGAAAGAGCCTATAGTCTTATGGCCAATCAATTGGGCAAACCTGCGCCGGTATTGAATTTAACAGATACTACAGGAAAGACTGTTTCCTTATACAATTTGAAGTCCGAATTTACTGTTGTTGCGTTTTGGGATCCCAATTGCGGACATTGTAAAGACGAAATGCCTAGACTTGATTCATTCTATCAAAATAAATGGAAAGCTTTGGGTGTAGCTGTGTATGGTGTCAATATTTATGAAAATGAAGTGCCGGCTTGGAAAAAATTTATTACAGAGAAAAAACTATCCGGCTGGACGCATGCATACCAGACCAAAGCGGCTAAAGATGCAGAAGAACGAGCGGGTGTACCGAATTACAGACAGCTATATGATATTTTTAAAACTCCTACGCTGTACTTACTCGATAAAGAAAAAAGGATCATTGCCAAACAATTGAGTTTGGAACAGTTTGATGATTTGATCACAACAAAATCTAAGCTTTAAAAGATAAAGCCACAGATTCAACGATAACAAAATCTATGAATCTGTGGCTTTATTTTTATAAATTATTGAGCTACACCAACTCCTTCACTACATTCCAAATCACCTTAGGTTTACCTAAAGTGTAATAGTGTAATACCGGAACACCGAATTCTTTTAATTCCTTGCTCTGTTGAATCAACCATTCGGTACCCACCTGCTCACATTCTGCATCTGTTTTGCATTTCATAATAGCATTGGATAGATCAGAAGGAATATCTACATGAAAAATTCTGGGAAGTACTGATAACTGTTTTTTATTGGTCAATGGTTTTAAGCCCGGAATGATGGGAACATTGATTCCGATTGCTTTGCAGGATTTGACAAACTCAATGAATTTCTGGTTATCGAAAAACATTTGTGTCATTATGTATTCAGCTCCTGCATCTACTTTTTGTTTTAATTTTTGAAGATCAATATCCAGATTCGGTGCTTCAAAGTGTTTTTCGGGGTAACCGGCCACACCAATACAGAATTTGGTTTTTCCGCCATTTTTAATATCATCATCCAAATAGATACCATTGTTCATGTTATTGATCTGTTGCAACAAATCAATCGCATAATGATTGCCTTCCGGTTCCGGTTCAAAAGAAGCTTCATTTTTAGCGGCATCACCTCTTAGCGCCAGCACATTATCGATACCCAAAAAATCCAAATCAATCAATGCATCTTCTGTTTCACGTTTGGTAAATCCGCCACAAATGATATGCGGTACCGCATCTACCTGATAATGGTTCATGATGGCCGCACAAATGCCTACCGTACCCGGACGCTTACGAACTTCCACTTTCTCAAAAGTGCCATCACCCTTTTTCTTGAACATGGTTTCACTACGGTGATAGGTGACATTGATCCAGGAAGGCTTGAATTCCATCAAAGGATCTAAATGGTCATAGAGCGATACAATGGTTTTTCCCTTAAGTGGCGGCAGTACTTCAAAAGAGATCAAAGTATCTTTTGCCTGTTGTATATGTTCTGTAATTTTCATGCTGGGTACTAAATGGCTGCAATATACAGCCTTGTATTTGTTACAAAAACATCTGTTAATCCATGATAGGCTTTACGGCATGCAAAACAGATGCATTAGTTTTGTAGAAAACCATTCCACTTGAATATTACCATACATACCAAAGACCTGCTCAAAAGTTACAAGGGAAGAACCGTTGTTAATAATGTAAGTATTGAAGTTCGTCAGGGAGAAATCGTGGGGCTGCTCGGACCCAATGGGGCCGGTAAGACAACAACCTTTTATATGGTAGTAGGTCTAATTAAGCCGGATGAAGGGAGTGTATTCCTGAATGACCTTGATATTACACGTTTACCCATGTATAAAAGAGCCCAAATGGGTATTGGCTACCTGCCTCAGGAAGCCAGTGTATTTAGAAGTTTGAGCGTGGAAGATAATATTCTCTCTGTACTGGAAATGACGAAACTCACTAAACAAGAGCGTTTAAATAAGCTAGAACAATTATTGGATGAATTCAACCTACATCATGTCAGAAAAAACAATGGCGATAGTTTAAGTGGAGGGGAAAGAAGAAGAACAGAGATAGCCCGTGCATTAGCGGTGGATCCGAAATTCATTTTATTGGATGAACCTTTTGCGGGTGTTGATCCCATTGCGGTTGAAGATATTCAGGGTGTTGTTGCCCGATTGAAATACAAAAATATTGGTATCCTGATCACAGACCATAATGTGAATGAAACCCTCTCCATTTGCGATCGGGCTTATCTATTAATTGAAGGTAAAATCTTTAAACACGGAACTGCAGAACAATTGGCCGATGATGAGCAAGTGAGACGCCTCTATCTGGGAACCAATTTTGAGCTGCGGAGAAAAGACTGGATCATTGAAATGGGTAAAACACAAACCGCCCCTGCGGAATAGTAATGTTATCAACTTACCATTACACATGAACGTGTTTTTCTATTTAAATTAATCCCTCTAATTGCCGAAACTCTATTTTGCTCCTGGGCCGTATGGCCCCATCCTTGTTCCTCCACCTCAGGCGGACATTGGCCTCTGATCATCCGCCGCGGCGGATGATCTGTCTTCGCTACGCTTGACACCGACCCCAATGAGGCCCGTCCACAAGGACTGATAAAAAATTATTTATTGAAAACCATTGGTGCTTTGCGTACTTTTTAGGTTATCTCTCTATTTTCTGAATATATGAATAGCACACCCCACTACATATTAGCATTTTTCGCGGGTATTCCTTATTTTGCTGGCATCAACCATGAAACTGCTCAGTCCTGCAATATCCCGTTTGGCCCGCTTTAGGCACTGGCGCATTGAACAATGGGTAAATGAGCCGATTTCGGCACAAAGGGAAGTGTTACAAGATCTTGTAACACATGGGCAATACACTGAGTTTGGCAGGAAATATGGTTTCACCTCACTCTTCAATATCAGAAAATTCAAAGCGGCAGTACCCATTCATGAATATGATGATCTGAAACCTTATATCGAAAGATTGATGCAGGGCGAGCAGAATCTCTTATGGAATACACCCGTGAATTGGTTTGCCAAGAGTAGTGGTACCACCAGCGATAAAAGCAAGTTCATTCCAATTACACAGGAAAGTCTGGAAGACTGTCACTATCAAGGCGCCAAAGATGTGCTGACATTGTACTATCACCAACACAACGAAAGTGATTTATTGACAGGAAAAGGATTGGTCATCGGGGGCAGTCATCAAATCAGCAAAGTGAATGAAGAAGTGAATTATGGCGACCTCAGTGCCGTACTTCTACAAAACACACCCATTTGGGCCAACTGGATCAGAACACCGGAATTATCCATTGCACTGATGGATGAATGGGAAGAAAAAATTGAAAAGCTCGCTCAATCTACCATACCTGAACCTGTTACTTCTATATCAGGTGTACCTACCTGGACATTGGTGTTGATCAAAAGAATATTAGAGATCACGGGTAAACAAACTTTAAAAGAAGTATGGCCCGGATTGGAATTGTACATACATGGAGGTGTCTCTTTTACGCCTTATCGCGAACAGTTTGAAAGATTGATCGGAGAAGGCTGTACTTATTTGGAAATGTACAATGCCAGTGAAGGTTTTTTTGCGGCACAGGATGATCCAAATGAAGAAGGAATGTTATTGTTTCTGGATCATGGAATTTTTTATGAGTTCATGCCTGTGGAAGAATATGGCAAAAAAGAGCCCATCACCATTGGTTTGGATAAAGTAGAGATCGGGAAAAACTATGCACTGGTTATCAGTACCAACGGAGGCCTATGGCGTTATCTGGTGGGGGATACGGTGCAGTTTACCACTTTATATCCTTTCAGAATAAAAGTAAGTGGCAGACTAAAACAATACATCAATGCATTTGGCGAAGAAGTAATTGCAGACAACAGTGATAAAGCCATTGCCATTGCCTGTGAAAAAACCGGACTCTTTGTAAAAGATTATACTGCTGCTCCTGTATACTTCGGCGATCATAGTAAAGGTGCGCATGAGTGGTTGATTGAATTTCAACAAGCCCCGGCTTCTACTGATCAGTTTGCTTATGAGTTGGATTGTGCATTGAAAACACTTAATAGCGATTATGAAGCCAAGCGATACAAGGATATGGCATTGACACTTCCGCAGGTACATGCAGTACCTGAAGGTTTATTTCATCAATGGCTGAAGAGTAAAGGAAAATTGGGCGGTCAGCATAAAGTGCCGCGCTTGAGTAATGACAGAAAATACATTGATGATATTAAAATGCTGATGCAGCAGTATGGATAACAATCAATCGCCTCAAACAAAGGATACGAGCATCGTATGTAAAAACTGCAGTAATCATTTCAGTGGCAAATACTGTAACCAATGTGGTGAAAAAGTATATAAAGAAACGGATAGAAAAATTGTTCATCTTTTTGAAGAGGCTTTTCATTTTATTACACATTTCGAAGGAACCTTATTTACAACGCTAAAAACCATCTTTAACAGTCCCGGACAACTTTCAACTGACTACTGTAATGGGATCAGAAAAAAATATTTTAAACCATTATCACTCTTCTTATTACTGGTGGTGCTTTACCTCTTATTTCCGCTTGCCAGCGGTTTGAATATGCCATTAAAAAATCACGTAGATCAAAATGACTATGGTGAATTCGCAACTAAAAAGGTAGCATTATATATTCAACAACATCCCGGTACAACTTATACCATGTTGGAAGAAAAGTTTGCAGCAAAAAGTGAAAAATTATCCAAGCTTTTATTACTGATGATTGTTCCCTTTGTAGCATTGATACTTTGGGCATTATCTTTCTTCAAAAGAAAATATTTCTTTGATCAAATGGTACTTTCTGCAGAAATCAATAGTTTCTTTTTAATCGCAAATTTCTTTTTACTACCCTTGGTCATTGCTTTGATTTATTTAATAGCCCGGGTATTTGATTTCTCTGTTGCCTGGGTCACAGACGACAGGTATACATTTATTGGGCAGGCAGCTACCGCTCTTTTTACGGCATTCGCCATGAAAAGATTTTATGGATTCAAGCTTTGGTATCGAATCATCGCATCGCTTATTTTTATTTACTTCCATGGCCTGATCGTCTATACCTTGTATAAATTCACTTTATTTGTGGCAGTATTTTATCAAATACATTAACTATGAAACTACTTGAAGGAAAAGTATCGATCGTTACAGGCGCTGCCCGTGGAATTGGTGCAGCCATTGCATTGAAACTCGCTGAGCATGGCAGTCATATTGCATTTACCTATGTAAGTGATAGCAGCGCCGAAAAAGCAGCTGCATTGGAAGCCGAATTAAAAGCCATGGGGGTAAATGCCAAAGCATGGAAAAGCAATGCGGGTGAATTTGCCGAATGCGAAAGCTTTGTGAATGAAGTCATGAAAGAATTTGGTACTGTAGATGTATGTGTGAACAATGCCGGTATCTCCAAAGACAATCTCTTGCTTCGTATGACCGCAGAACAGTGGGATGATGTAATGGATATCAACCTGAAAAGCGTCTTTAATATGACCAAACAGGTCATTCGCCCAATGATGAAAGCCAAAAGCGGAAGTATCATTAACATGAGCTCCATCATTGGCATCAGAGGGAATGCCGGACAAAGCAGTTACGCAGCCAGTAAAGCCGGTATCATTGGTTTTACTAAGTCTGTAGCACATGAGCTGGGCAGTAGAAATATCCGCTGCAACGCCATTGCACCCGGATTTATCGAAACAGATATGACCCATTACCTGAAAGATGGTGAAGGGGCTGCTGAGTTTTTAAAGAAAATTCCATTGGGCAGGTTTGGAAAAGCAGAAGAAATTGCCAATACCACTTTGTTTTTGGCTAGCGATATGAGCACTTATATGACCGGTCAGGTACTGAGTGCTTGTGGTGGTTTAAACATCTAATTCCATTGATCAATTTTACTTCTAAAGCTGCTATTTATAGAGACTTTTCATCAAAATAGCTTGCTTGTATAATTTCAATTGTCTGATTTTCAGTATATTAGAGAAATTGTTGCGGCTTATTTTTTTGTTAAACAAATGTTTACGCTTGCAATTTGTGTGAACGCCTGTTACATTTGCAACGCTCTATGACTAAGCGAATTATAAATATTTTTCTGATACTTGTTTTGTCGGTACAGATCCTTCCCGTTCAACAAATGGGAAAAATGCTATACTGCAATCAGTTTACAGAAGAAATTCCACATAGCTTAGACCATACCCCCGAGAATGCAAAACAATCGGAATCAAAAAGCGATTTCATTTCTACTCCTGAAGTAGCGATTTGCTATGTAAACGGTTCTTCGAATTTAATACGTCCTATTACATCGGATGTAATTCCACAGAACCATACAAATGAAATCCACGTTCCCCCACCCAATTGCTAATCTTCTCATCTAAGATTAGTAACTTTTACTTCTTCCTTAATTCAAATCATTGCATGAAGAAATATTTAAAGCATGCAGGTGCTGATGTATCTGCATCAATTGTTGTCCTGCTAGTAGCATTACCTCTATGCTTGGGTATTGCACTTGGTTCAGGTGCTCCACTTTTTTCCGGTATCATTGCCGGTGTGGTGGGTGGTATTGTCATTGGTGCACTCAGCGGATCACAACTTAGCGTTAGTGGTCCGGCAGCCGGACTTACTGTTATTGTGGCAACAGCCATCACCAAGCTTCAGGTTTATGAAGCATTTTTATTGGCTGTCGTTATCGGAGGTTTATTACAAGTTATTTTAGGCTTTCTAAAAGCCGGTGTCATTGGTGATTATGTACCCAATGCAGTCATCAAAGGAATGTTGGCAGCCATTGGCTTAATTCTCATCTTGAAACAATTCCCACACCTTATCGGTTACGATACCGATTTTGAAGGAGACGAATCATTTATTCAGTCCAATGATCAGAATACTTTTACGGCGATGTTCGAGGCAATAAAATATATCACACCCACCGCCTTGGTCATTGGTGTATTATCCATTTTACTCATGATATTTTGGGAAAGTAAATTCATCAAAACAAAAAAATCCTTGAAGCTATTTCCCGGCGCATTAATGGTTGTTTTGGTTGGAACCATTGTGAATGAATACTTACGCTTATCCGGCAGTAGTTATGCTTTGGAACAAAAGCACCTCGTTACCTTACCCGTAGCCGAGAGTGCAGGAGCATTTTTTTCATTTTTTACTTTTCCGGATATTCAGTTCTTGAAAAATCCAGATGTATGGATGTCGGGAATTACACTGGCTATAGTAGCAAGCCTAGAAACATTATTAGCGATTGAAGCAGCAGATAAATTGGATCCCTTAAAAAGAGTTACTCCAACAAATAGAGAACTGAAAGCTCAAGGTATAGGCAATATGGTATCCGGAATGATCGGTGGTCTTCCTCTTACTTCTGTTGTAGTAAGAACTTCTGCAAATATTTCCGCAGGTGCTAAATCAAAAATGTCTACCATTTTACATGGATCAATGATGTTACTCTGCGTCATGTTTGTTCCTATGATTCTAAACAAAATTCCTTTATGTTCATTAGCCGCTGTATTGATCTTTACAGGATATAAACTCGCAAAAGTTTCACTCTTCAAAGAGTTTTATGTAAAAGGATGGAATCAGTTTATTCCCTTTGTTGCAACAATCATTGCAATTCTGTTTACCGATCTATTGATTGGTATTCTTGTAGGTATCTGCGTAGCATTATTCTTCCTGATTAGAAGTAATTTCAGATCAGCCGTAATGGTAGTGAATGATGATCATAATTATCTCATTCGTTTCAGAAAAGACGTTTCTTTTCTCAATAAACCCATTGTAAAAAAGAAATTAGAAGAAGTACCCAAAAACTCCTTTGTAATCATTGATGCAGAAAGAGCTGATTTTATCGACAAAGATGTAATTGAGGAAGTCAATAATTTCTTATGTCATGCTCACCTGAAGAAAATCAGGGTTGAGGTGAAAACAGGTCAAAACAAATCCACTAAAAATATTTTTTCCATCCCACAAATCACTGAAGAATGAAAATCTACGAAAAATTACTCTTAGAAAACAAAGCATGGGCTTCCGAAAAAGTACAGGATGACCCTGAATATTTCAGTCGCCTTGCAGACATACAGAAACCCGATTTCTTATGGATCGGATGCAGCGATAGTCGTGTACCTGCCAATGAAATCACTAATACACAACCCGGTGAAATATTTGTACACCGCAATATCGCTAACATGGTTGTGCATACAGATGTAAACCTCTTAAGTGTTCTTGATTATGCAGTCACACATTTGAAGGTAAAACATGTAATCGTTTGCGGACATTATGGTTGCGGTGGTGTGAAAGCAGCCATGACCAATCATGATTATAAGCAGGTATTGAATATGTGGTTACGTAATATTAAAGATGTATACCGTAACCACAGAGATGAACTGAACAATATCGAGGATGAGCAAAAAAAATTCGATCGTTTGGTTGAATTAAATGTTCAGGAACAAGTGCTCCACCTGGCTAAGACTTCGATCATCCAAAGGGCTTGGAAAAATGAGCAGCGACCGCACTTACATGGCTGGGTATATGGTTTGAAAGATGGTGTGATTAAGCCTGTATTTGAAATGCCCGCTAATACCAATATTGATCATTTATATGAATATGATGATCTGTAAATAACACAGGGAACAGCGTTTTCTACACGCTGTTCCCCACTTTTAGTTCTTAAATATGCGTTAAAGACTTTGTTTATCAGGCGTTCAGAGAACAATACGTCTAAAGTTCTGTTGTAGAACGGGCTCATTTATTCATAACTTTCTTTGACAAACAATCATTATGGCCAAAGAGGCAAACAGCTCACCAGCGGGTGCAGCACGGAAATTTTTTGCATTGTTGAATCTGGACAGGAAGGACGTTTCTGCCGTATACGCATTCGCCATCCTTGCCGGACTGGTTCAACTATCCCTTCCCTTGGGAATTCAAACCATTATTAGTTTTGTAATGGCCGGATCTATTTCTACATCTATTGTAGTATTGATTGTTTTAGTAGTAACAGGTGTTTTTCTATATGGTTTGCTGCAGGTTAGACAGATGCAGATCATTGAAAAGATCAAACAGAAAATATTCACCCGCTACTCTTTAGAATTTGCTGATCGTATCCCCAAACTCAATATTGAAAAACTCGACAACTATTATCTGCCTGAACTGGTAAACCGTTTTTTTGATACCATCTCTTTACAAAAAGGTATTGAGAAAATACTATTGGATATACCTACTGCATTGATACAAATTGTTTTTGGTATTGTATTGCTCTCTTTTTATCACCCTGTATTCATTGGCTTTGGTTCTGTATTGTTGCTGTTGTTATATATCATTTTGCGTAACACACTTCCCAACGGGTTCTATGCCAGTATGCAAGCCAGTGATTACAAATACAAGACCGCTTCTTGGTTAGAAGAAATTTCCAGATCCATTAAATCATTTAAATATTCTCGAGGCACATCCCTCAATGTAGAGAAAACAGATATTCTGGTTACGAATTATCTCAATTCAAGAACCACTTATTTCAATATCTTATTGGCGCAATTCTGGAGCCTGATTGGTTTTAAAGTAGTGATTACAGCAGCTATGCTCATTGTAGGCGTTGTATTGCTGGTGGATCAACAGATCAATATCGGACAATTCATTGCAGCAGACATTGTGATCATAACAGTGATGAACTCTATTGAAAAATTAATCGTGAATCTGGACAATGTATATGACTCTTTAACTTCTATTGAGAAAATGGATGCGGTAACCGGTGCAGAAACTGAAAAATCAGGAACTGAACTGATCAGCAAAACCGGCGATGCTATCCGTGTCCGCTTTTCCAATGTGAGTTATCATTATCCCAATGGAGATAATGTTCTACAAAACGTAAGCTTTCTTTTAAACCCGGGAGAGAAATTGTGTATCATGGGAAATTCGGGTTCTGGAAAATCAACTGCCCTCAGATTATTGACCGGTGCTTTCAAAAATTTTGAAGGAAGTGTACTCATCAATGATATTCCCATTGGCAACTATAGCGTTGGCTCATTAAGAGCATCCACCGGTATTTTATTAAGCCAGCAGGACATTTTTCAAGGTACTTTGTGGGAAAATATTACCATGGGCAATAAAGATATTTCTGTTGCAGAGATCACGGATACTTTGAAATTATGTGGACTTACGGATTTTCTGGAATCATTGCCTGATGGACTGGATACTTCTTTGGATCCAACAGGAAAAAGATTACCCATGAAAGTAAGACAGGGTATTTTATTGGCGCGTGCATTGGTTGGACACAGAAAATTGGTGCTATTGGAAGATCCTTTTCATGGTTTGGAAGGGAAAACCAGGCAAGAAGTATTATCATTCTTGAAAAGTGATACAGAATCAACAGTTATCATTACATCTACAGATACTGAAGTAGCTAAGAATTGTGATAAAGTACTTTACCTGAATCGCGGAGTTGCCGAATCATTTGGTAGCTGGGATGCGGTATCTAATCAACTTAATGCATAATCGTATGAGCAAATACCTGACTTGTGAACCTGAAAAAGAACTCGAAAAAAACGAATTGCCTTCATTTCGCAATATCTATCATATCAATCGTACCAGCCGGGTGCGCAAATGGTTATGGGGATCTTTGATCATCATTATTCTGGTCATGTTTCTTCCTTGGACACAAAATATACGTGCTCGAGGATTGATCACAACTCTTAGACAAGAACAAAGACCACAACAATTGAATTCCATTATTGGTGGTCGTGTAGAAAAATGGTTTGTTAAGGAGGGCGACTTTGTTCAAAAAGGAGATACCATTCTGCAGTTAGGTGAGATAAAAGTTGAATATTTTGATCCGGCCTTATTGGAAAGAACCGGATTACAGATTGATGCCAAGCAAAATGCTGCAGAAGGATATCAGAATAAAGCACTTACTGCATCACAGCAGGTGGCTGCTTTAGAAGAAGGTAGAGAACTGAAACTTTCGCAAATAGACATCAAGCTCAAGCAACAACAATTGAAAGTAGAGAGCGACAGCATGGATCTGAATGCGGTACAAAATGAATTAGCCGTTGCTAAAAGACAAATTGATGCAGCAAAAGCCATGTTAGATAGTGGCGTTATTTCATTGGTTGATTTTGAAAGACGAAAAATTACTTTTCAAAATGCTACTGCTAAAAGAATCGGTGCGGAAAATAAATATTTACAATCTAAACAAGAGCTTACAGCACTAAGGATTGAGAAAAATACGGTGATACAAGACTACACAGATAAAATCGCCAAAGCAAAAGGTGACCAGTTCAGCGCACTTTCAGATAAAGCTTCCAGTGATGCAGAAGTAGCAAAACTAAAAAATGCATATTCGAACTATGATATGCGGAATCAATTATACTATGTTACTGCACCCCAAAGCGGACAAATCACGAAAGCAAGAAAAGCAGGTATTGGTGAGATATTGAAGGAAGGAGATATGATTGTTGAAATTGTTCCGGATAATATTCAGTATGCCGTTGAATTGTTTGTAGAGCCAATGGATATGCCGCTTTTATCAAAAGGACAAAAAATACGTTTTGTATTTGATGGTTTCCCTGCCATCGTATTCAGTGGATGGCCCGCCAGTTCTTATGGAACTTTTGGTGGACTGGTGACTGCCATCGAAAACTCAGTGAGTAGTAATGGTAAATTCAGGGTATTGGTAACAGAAGATCCTTCTGATAAAGCATGGCCCAGACTTCTGAGAATAGGTGGAGGTGCCAATGGTATCGCCTTGTTGAAAGATGTATCTGTTGGTTATGAGCTATGGCGAAATATCAATGGATTCCCGCCTGAATATTATCAACCGGCTAGTAGTACCACCATCAAACAGAATAAAGAGTCAGCGAAATAAAGCATGTTCATGAAAGGAATTGTATTCATTTTAGGATTGGTATTCACCCTTCAAAGTGCCGCTCAGGTATTAAACGCTGATGCGTTTATCAAGCTGGTGCGCAATAATCATCCGTTGGCTAAACAGGCGTTGATTGGCATTCGTAAAGCAGAAGCAGATTTATTAAGCGCAAAAGGTGGATTCGATCCTTTAATTGCTATGGATGCCAGCAGAAAAACATTTGATGGTAAAAATTATTATTTCTATACCAATCCTGAAGTCAAAATCCCTACCTGGATTGGAGCCGATATTAAAGCTGGCATTGAAAACAATGGTGGTGATCTTTTAGCGAGAGAAACAACTCCCGGACAAACCAGTTATCTCGGTATTGAAATGCCTGTTGCAAAAGGATTATTACTGGATAAAAGAAGAGCTACGCTACAACAAGCTCGCATTTATCGTGATATGAGTGAGCAGGAACAATTGAACGCCCTGAATAATTTGTTGTTTGATGCTTACCAGATTTATTGGCAATGGGCGGGTTCTTATCAATTATACAATATCTACTCAAAATTTGTAAAGATTGCTCAAGACCGTTTTCGATTGGTAAAAATTGCTTTTGAGAATGGAGACAGGGCTACTATTGATACAATAGAAGCACTCACACAATTACAACAATTTCAATTGGTGCAAAACGAAGCACTACTTCAATTAACGAATACAACACTGGAACTATCGAATTATTTGTGGGATGAACAAGACAGTGTTTATTTATTGCCACCCAGGGTTACACCTGATACTTTACAGTTCATGCAGTATGCACAACTTCCTGCGGAAAATGAAATCTTACAACAGGCTCTTACGATTAACCCATCAATCAGATCCTATGATTTTAAACTGAATGCACTGGAAGTAGACAGAAGACTCAAACAACAAAACCTGTTACCTAGCATCAACCTGAAAGCGAATTTACTCAACAGCGGATACAATGTGTTCAAAGGATGGAATGGCGCACTGTTTCAAAACAATTATGTGTGGGGCGTTGATGTAAAATTCCCACTGTTCCTGAGGGAAGGACGGGGAGACTATAAAAAGTCTGTATTGAAGATCAAAGAAACCAATTATGAACTTTCATTAAAAAGAAGAGAGGTTGAAAATAAAGTAAGGACCTATCTCAATGAAACTATTCAGCTACAACAACAATTATTGATTGCGCAAAGTGCCTATAAAAACTTTCAATCTTTATTGAATGCAGAATACTTCAGATTTCAAAATGGTGAAAGCTCTTTATTCTTAGTCAATACCCGAGAGAATAAAGTGATAGAAACAGCCGAAAAAATGATTTCACTTCGTATTAAATACTTGAAATCTCGTTATGCCATCGACTGGGCTTCGGGTTTGTTACGCTGATTCGAATACAATCTTTTTTCTACAGATATACGCATGCCATAACATAAATGCAGCCACTGTTCGATAAGGTTTCCATGGTTCAGTGATGGATTCTAAATATACCCCATCGGTATCGCTCGTAAGATGCTTTACATGCTTTAAGCTGTTGACCAAGGCAATATCACCAAAAGGGAAAAGATCTACACTGTGCAAACACATCATTAAAAAAACATCTACCGTCCAGTTACCAATACCTTTAATAGCTGTGAGTATTTTTCTAATTTCCTCATCAGTTGAATGGATAAGTTGTTGAACGGTAATGCTTTCTTCAACGAAAGCCTGCGCAAGACATTTTGCGTACTTGGTTTTTTGTCTACTGAAATAACACTGTTTCAATTCTTCATCAGAAAGCAGTAATACTTTTTCAGGAGTGATTTCACCAATGTAAGATTTCAGTTTTACAAAAGCTGCTCTTGCAGAAGCTAGTGACACTTGTTGTTCTAAAATGATATGGATCAAAGTTGCAAAAGAAACTTCCCGACTCCAAAAAGGCGGATATCCATAGTCTTTTAGAATCTGCAATAAATGTGGATCTCTTTCAGACAATCGATCACAAATAACGACAAGATCTTTTTCATTAAATCTTGATACAATTGTCATGATTGTTTTTCCTTGAACTTAGCTATCGCATTTTTACTGTATTCACTCAAGATCAATCGACCGCTGATTTTAGCACGCTCCTTTAATAATTCATCCCAATGATCGGTACCTGCCCAAAATATTTGTTTCATTTCACGCATCGCATCAGAGCTGGAATTGGACAGTGTAGTCGTCATTCTTGTAATAGAATCATCCATTCCTGCCACATCAGCATGCAGTTCAGCAAACAATCCTTTTCTTCTTGCCCAGTCTGCAGGTCTCCACATTGTTGCATCAATAGCCAACTGAGAAAATGCAGAAGTACCAATCTTTCTTTCAACAGCCGGACCCACTACAAACGGACCAATCCCCACCGCCAGTTCACTGAGTTTAACATCAGCACCATCTACTGCAATGGCATAGTCTGCAGCAGCAGCAATACCCACACCTCCTCCAACACATTTACCCTGAATTCTGGCAATGATTAATTGAGGCGCTGTTCGCATCGCATTGATGACCTGTGCGAAACCATTAAAAAATTTAGAACCTGTTACTTCATCTGTAATAGAAGATAACTCATCAAATGAAGCGCCTGAACAGAATACTTTTTCACCGGCAGATCGAAGTACAATTACTTTGGTTTCTGTATTCAATCCTTCACTATGAATAGCTTTTGCCAATGCATCCAGTATTTTTCCGGGCAAAGAGTTTCTTTGTGGATGATAGAATTCAATGGTAGCAATCCCATGCTCACGCTCCACTTTCACATAACCTTCTTTTATTTCTTCAATCATAACAATATTTTTTCGAGTGAATGATTCAAGCTGTTTCAGCCTTAGTTCTTCCTTTCTACCATCGTAAGAATGGTAGCTACTCCGGTGATCTCCCCCATTTCATCCATGATCTCAACCAACCATTTCACAATACCTTTATCAATATCAGTAGGTTCTTTCTTTTCTTGTCTTGTTTTCTCTTTACAAGTAAATCGAACCTGTATCTCTGATCCGGGATATACCGGCTTGGTAAATCTCAACTCATCAATACCATAATTCAGCAATACCGGATTTTTATCATAACTGCTCACAAAAAGTCCGGCAGCGATACTCATGATCAGATAACCATGTGCTACCTGCTTTTCAAACATGGTACCAGAGAAATCAGTATCACGTAAATGTGCATAGAAATGATCTCCACTTAAATCTGCAAACTGATCAATATCTTCTGCAGTAATCAATCTTTTCTCTGTCAATAACTGATCACCGATTTGCAATTCATCAAAATACTTTTTGAAAGGATGTACATCACCGATATTTCCTTTTGCCCCCGGCTGATAAATATTACTGATGGCAGTGATCATATCAGGTGAACCCTGAATAGCCACTCGTTGCATATAATGTTTCACACCACGTATGCCTCCCATTTCTTCACCACCACCGGCTCTACCCGGACCACCATGTACCAACAATGGCAATGGAGACCCGTGTCCGGTACTTTCTTTGGCGCAATCGTTATTCAATACCAATATTCTTCCATGATACATTCCTGCACCCAGCACATATGATTTTGCAATGTTCTTGTCTGCTGTAACGATAGAGCTTACCAAAGATCCTTTACCCATTTTAGCCAGTTGTATGGCGTCTTCTACATGATCATAGGGCATAAGCGTTGACACCGGTCCAAATGCTTCCACCTCGTGTACTTCTTTAGACTGAAACGGATTTTCATTCAACAATAACAACGGACTCATGAATGCTCCTTTCTCTGCATCTGCATCAATGACTTGCACACTATCCAAGGACCCATAAATCAATTGAGAAGAAGCCAATAATTTTTGAACCTGTGCTTTTACTTCTGCTCTTTGTGATTCACCTGCCAGAGATCCCATTCTCACTTTTTCATTCAATGGATTTCCGATCGTTGTTTGCGACAGGTATTTACCTAAAGCAATCTGTACATCTTCTATTTTATCAGCAGGTACAAAAATTCTTCGGATAGCGGTACATTTTTGTCCGCACTTGGTAGTGATTTCTTTTCTTACCTCTTTTAAAAAAATATCCCACTCAGGCATTTCCGGTGTTACATCCTTACCCAACACAATACAATTCAAGGAATCTGCTTCCATGGTGAATGGTACGTTCTGTGAAAGAATAGAGGGTGTTGACTTCAACATCAATCCGGTAGATGCCGAACCTGTAAATGTTACTACATCTTGCGCTGTAACATGCTGCAACATATCACCGGCACTTCCACACACCAGTTGTAAAGCGCCTTGAGGAAGAATGCGGGATGCAATGATTTCACGCACCACCGCTTCTGTAAGAAAAGAAGTAACCGTTGCAGGCTTTACCACTGCAGGTATTCCTGCCAAAAGGTTAACAGCAATTTTTTCAAGCATGCCCCATACCGGAAAGTTGAAAGCATTGATATGAACCGCTACACCTTCCTTGGGTACCAGCAAGTGATGTCCCATAAAAGTATGGGCCTTACCCAATACATGATGTTCACCATCCAGACAATAAGGCTCATCCGGAAATTTTCTTCTGAGTGAAGCATAAGAAAATAAATTACCGATTCCGCCCTCAATATCTACCCAACTATCTGCTTTGGTGGCACCGGTTTGATAACTGATCTGATAAAACTTATCGAGGTGATTACGAAGGTGCAATGCCAAATTTTTAAGCATCAATCCACGCTCATGAAAACTCATTTTTCTAAGCGCCGGATTGCCCGTTGTTCTGGCATATTGTAAAATATCTTTAAAGTCAATTCCTTTGGTAGAAGCAGTAGCAATCTGTTCTCCCGTAACTGCATTAAATAAAGGTTGTCCTTCACCATCTCCGGTAATCCATCTTCCCAGAATAAAATTCTCAAGCTTAGCCATAGCAATCGTTTAGTTTACAAAGCTAACGATTGATCGCTTTGTTTGTTGACCGGTTTAACATATTTAACGTGGCAGCAAACTGAACTGTCGGGCATGATGAGTCACATGCTTATAATGCAATAATATCCATTCTTCAAAATTCAGTGGACCGAATACAGGGTGTATAATTTTTTTATCCGGATAGCGTTCATAAAATGAAAAAAAGTTTTCGATCGCTTCTTTCAAATGCGCTTTTGCTGTGTTGAGATCCGGTTCTCTAACGGGTAATGGCTCTTCAGGGAGTACCGGCGCCTTAGTATTTTCACGAAACTGCTTATCACTCCTTAAAAACTCTTTGTATTTTGGCAAGTGTTCTTCCGGTGTAACCAACGGGAAATGAATCTGATCGGTGGATACTTTGAAAAACCCCGTCACATGTTCTACCATTTGCTGAACATTCATTTTACCCCAAAGTGGCGTTGTATCCGCAGGTAAATGACTGATCCATTCAGGAAATGTAGTTTTAATGAATGAGGCTTTATCCTGGTCCATTTTTTCTGCTAAGGTAATCCTGTAAAAGTTTACAGAAAAGCAATCTTTGTTTTTTATATTGCAATACCAAGATGTTGAACTGCCTAAACTGTAACGCTCCGCTTACTACTACACAAAAATTTTGTGGTGAATGTGGTCAGAAAACTGCATTGAAGCGTGTGAATTTGCATGATGTATTCCATGACGCCATTCACTATTTCACCCATGCCGATAAAGGAATTTTTACCTTATTAAAATCGCTGATCATACAGCCGGGATTGGTTGCCAAAGAATATGTAGAAGGAAAAAGAAAAAAGCATTTTCCTCCTTTGAATTTCTTTTTAATTGTAGCGGCTGTATATATTGTTATGGGAGGTATTACATCAAAATATAGCAATACTACACTTCAAAGAAATACTCGGGAAAACAGTTATACATCTGCTCCGAAAACAAGTATGCCGGATAACTTTCAACAAGCAGAAAGTATCAAACGAATGGAGAAGATGGCGAATATGGGTCGTTTTTTTTCCAAGTACTCCAATTATGTAGCCATGCTTGCTGCCCCGCTGATCAGTTTTTTAATCTGGTTATTGTACCTAAGAGGACGGTATAATTATACTGAGCATCTTGTGGCCAACTTATACCTGATTGGCTTTACCAATTTATTTCGATGTTTAATTGTTGCACCGATAGCGATATTCTTGAGTATAAGATCGGAAAACAGAAATGTACAACTTGCATTTGTACTATTCGAGGTCGTGTACAGAACGCTATTCTATTACCGCTTTATGGGCGAATACAATTGGGCAGGAAAAGCCAAAGCCTTTTTAGTATCAGCAGGTACAGCTATATTCTGGAGTGCGCTGATAGGCACTATATTTTATGTTTATATGCGATGGGGTTGATGGCTTGCACCTAAACAATCGGTAATAACACACTGAATGTAGTACCCTTATCAGGTTCCGACTCAATATTGAGAGATCCATTCAATTTAATGATCAGGTGCTTTACCAGCATCAAGCCAAAACCATATCCTTTTTCGCCGGAAGTACCTTGTGTTGATTTCTGTTCCCCATACATGATCTGGTGAATGGTGTCTTGGTCCATTCCGGATCCAGTATCGCTAACTTTGATCGATAATTGCTTGGTTCTTGTAATGATGATGGATAATTCTACGGTTACCTGACCATTTAGTGGCGTGAATTTGATCGCATTCGAAATTAAGTTACCCGTAATCTGTAATAACTTATTTTTCGAAAACGATATATCTCCTGTTTTGCTGTCTGTAAGTACCTTGAAATTGATTTTTTTATTAGCAGCTTGTGGCGAAAATAATTTTTCGATTTTTTCCTTAAAAATCATCAGGTTATATTCATTGTTACCTACTTCATGTGAAGGATTATCTACTTTCTTTTCCAAACTCAAGATCTCATCCGCCAGTTCCAATAAAGAATGTCCCCCCTTTTGTATCATAGATACCAATTGCAACACTTCTTCCAATTTATTATCATTGCCTTGTTCACTAATGATTTGCGCCAAACCTACAATACCGGATAGAGGCCCCCTGATATCATGTGCCACTTTTTTCTGAGTTTCTTTGACTTCATTTACACGATTCTTCAACCCTTTAATCACACGAATCACCATCAGTCGGTTGACGATTTCATCGGCAATGATCTTCAACATTTCAACTTTCTCCGGGCTGATTTCTTTGCCAATAGTGTCCATTACACATAAAGCCCCTAGTTGAATCCCATCATTGGTTTGCAATGGTACTCCAAAATAATAGCGGAGGCTGGGATCGTCTTTCACATAAAACTTATCCTTGAAACGGTCATCTACAGAAAGGTCTTTTACTTCAAAGAATTGCTCGGATACAATCGTGTATTGACACACAGAGTCTTCTCTGGGCATTTGTTCCAGATCCAATCCGAAATTGCTAACAGTCCATTGTGTAAATGAATCAATCATATTCACCAATGAAATATTAGTACCGGCTACTTTAGCAGCGAGTTTGGCTAAGTCTTTAAAATTTTCTTGTAAGGATGAATAGTCAAGATCGAACTCAGATAATTCGATTATACGTTGCATTTCATTTTCCGGTAATGGGGCTGCCATTTAGATAGTTTTTGAAGTATAAAGATATTAACAGGAATGGAGATAACCATTATCTGAATACCAATTCATGGTTATGCGACACATTTGTCGTAAAAACTACTACAACATTTATACCTTCACTTGGTTCGGATATCTCAGTTCATGAATTGTTTTATCTTTAAAATGTAACTGAAGACATGAAAAAAAATAGCCTTTTTACAATGTTGCTACTGGGTTGTATCGCGCTGATGGTTACTGCCTTTACTGAAAAAAGTCAGGTTCAACAACCATTAAAAGGTGCCTGGCAACAGGTCAATGGCTATGAACAAACTACACTCATTATTACCGACCACATCTTTTCTTCCGCTACCTATAACTTACGTGAAAAAAAATTCATCAGTTCTTATGGGGGAAAATATAGTATAGTACAAAATAAGCTCACCATTGCTATCGAATGGAATAACCTCGACTCATCAGCAGTGGGTACCCAAAAAATTACGAATTTCCAGATCAAGAATGACCAACTCAGGATGGAAGGAAGTACCGGTAGCTGGAAACGCTTAGATGACGGTATCCCCGGCGCATTAGCCGGTGACTGGATCATAACAGGTAGCTACACAAATGGTCAGGTGTCGAAAAGAAGAAGTCCGTTTTATCCAAGAAGAACCATGAAAGTATTATCAGGCAAACATTTTCAATGGATCGCTTATAATGTGGTCACCAAACAATTTTTTGATACCGGCGGCGGCACCTACAGTACCGAGAATGGAAAGTATACAGAAACCATTCACTTTTTTACTAAAACGGCTGCAAGTGTCGGGAAAGTCTTAGCATTTGACTATTCATTTGTACATGGCGACTGGAGACATCAAGGTCTTACATCAACAGGAGGGGTGATGGATGAATGCTGGTCAAGAAGAGAAATTGTAGAGAACCCCGCGCAATAAGAAAACATTAATATATTTTTTGATGCAAGAACAATACCTGATTCAGAAAACAGTAATATTCGTCAAAGAGACTTTACAAAACAGCGAAAGTGGACATAACTGGTTTCATATTGAACGTGTTTGGAAGAATGCGAGACATATAGGTGAATCAGAACATGTAAATATGCTGGTTGTTCAACTGGCAGCACTTCTCCACGATATCGCCGATTCAAAATTTCATGATGGAGATGAAACCGTCGGACCTAAAATGGCAAGAAACTTTTTAGCAGCAGAAAAAGTTGATGAGTCCATTATTGATCATGTTGTGAAGATCATGGAAAATATGTCGTTCCGATCAGGGTATGATCAGCCGTCTTTCCAATCTATTGAACTACAGGTGGTACAAGATGCAGACCGACTAGATGCCATTGGGGCCATCGGTATCGCAAGGGCCTTTCATTTTGGTGGCTATAAAAATCGAGAAATGTATGACCCCGCTATACCGCCTGATTTGAATATGACCAAAGAAACTTATAAGAAAAGTACAGCACCTACCATCAATCATTTTTATGAAAAATTATTATTGTTAAAAGATAAAATGAATACTACTGCCGGAAAGAAGATGGCTGAAGATCGACATGTTTTTATGGAAAAATACCTGCAACAATTTTATACGGAATGGAATGGAGAAGCTTAATCTTAGTACTATGTATATAAAGAAAGTATGCTTGTTGGGTTTATTGATTGTATCGGCTTGTTCTACACCCAAGTATTTCCGAAAGCTTGATAAAGAAGAAAAGAAGGCCGTGAAAACAGCCAAGCAATGGGTGGATGCATCTCCCAAACAAACACATGTGCTGATCATGACTAGCAAGGGTAATTTGGTGGTGAAATTGTATGATGAAACACCTTTACACAGAGATAATTTTATCAGCAAGGTAAAAGCAGGTTTTTATGATAGTCTGTTATTTCATCGTGTCATCAATCGATTCATGATACAAGGAGGTGATCCGGAAAGTAAGTATGCTACGGCTGACAAAAGAATTGGAAGCGGATCTGCACCGGGAGATCGTATCCCTGCAGAATTCCGAACGGCACAAAATATATTCCATAAAAGAGGAGCATTAGCGGCTGCGAGAACCGATAATCCGGAAAAAGCCAGTAGCAATTGTCAGTTTTATATTGTACAAAGACCTGTTTGGCGAAAATCAGAATTAGACAGTACCATTCGTGCGCGTAACCTGACACTCAACGATCACCAAAAAAATCTATACACCACCGAAGGAGGTACGCCACACCTCGATGGTGGCTATACTGTTTTTGGGGAACTCATAACAGGATTTCATGTATTGGATTCGATTGCAACTACACCTACTAAAAGTGATAGACCCATTACTGATATTCGAATGCGTATGTTCTTATTGAACACCCCTAAAAAGAAATAGCAGCTGTTGGCTGCTATTTCTTTTTAGGAGACTTTTATTTTGATCCAAAGAGTTGTTGGTATAAAGTCAATTCTGTAGCAGTAGGCGAATACGCTTTTTTAACGCGACTCATTTTATTACGTTGTGTAAAATAAAAATCTCCAATATCATTAGGATTGGTGACCAAAATAATGATATCGGGTTCTGCATATTTTGCACGTTCTGAAACCAAGCTTACCTGATCATCAATGGTATATCCAATCACACCGGCATTGATGATCTCTGCATCAGGGAAACGTTGTTGCAATAAAGTGGTAAAAATTTGACTGTTATCCAAAAAAGGGGAATAGAGCTGAGAATCACCCAATAATAAAATGCGTTGTTTTGATTTAGGGAAACTAAGATCTGTATTCATCCTAAATCCTTGTTTGTTGGTGATCAGTTGATAGGGAAGATTCTTACCTCCATCCAATGCCACATCCTGATTAGGGTCCAAATCTCCGAATACCGAAGATCTTTCTGTTTCAGTAAAAGTTTTCGTTGAACGATGTGAGCTATACTTAGTGATAATAGGCTGATAAAGATCAGCAACGATTTTAGATCCATTTACAGACCAATGACCATCCAGCGGCATTTGCGTAATTTTTTGTACGGCAAAAGCAGTCAACGGATTCATACAGTCATATACATCCAACCCTATTTTCTTACTGATAGATTGAATCAATGGTATCCCCTTTCTTCCGCTTATCGTGATCGCATCTCCCACTTCCGGAGAAAGAATAGTGACAATCAGTTTTGCGCCTAACTCATCGGATACTTTCTTGAGATCTGCCAGCGATTGTTCATAACGTTCAACACAGGTATTATAAACAGCAATACCTGTATCGCCTGCATTCAAAATAGCAGGTGTTTCGGGTACCTGAGGATACTGACTGAGGTATTGCTCTCTTTGTTCATCTTTTGTTTCACTTACCACCGGATCCGTAATCACCTCACCTTTATTTTTTCCATCCTTACAGGAGAACAACACAAATAGAATCGCAAAAACAAATAATTGCTTCTTGAGCATGTGAAATTTAAAATCTGAAATAATAATATTCTTGCAAAGATAATTTCTTATGATACAGAATTACAATCAAAGCAAATGCCCCATACATCGTGTATCTGATCCATTTGTTATTTGAAATATCTAATGGATGTTGCCTGAAACGCTGCATCCATTCCATCAACAATAAAAGTAAACACCAATGTATATGTGCATATAAAAAAGTGGGTGGCCAACTGAAAGAATGATTACTGATGAGGCTATTCCAATACTCCTTTGCTTTTCCCAGGTTTTCTGCTTTGAATAAAATACGACTGAACGTAATCAAATGAAAAGTTAGTAGGATTTTACCCAAAGTTGACAATGAAGGTAACCATCGATCTTTATCAGGTGCTAGATCATCATGCTTGATTTGATTACGCAGTAAGTAAATAACATAATACAGCCCATTTAACAGACCCCACAATACAAAATTGATGCTGGAACCATGCCATAAACCACTGAATAGAAAAATAAACAGGATCACTGGTATTAAACCTATTTTTCCCAGCGAACGACCACCCAGTGGTTTATACAAATAATCAGTTAGCCATCTGGTAAGTGAAGTATGCCATCTCCTCCAAAACTCAGCCGGATTTCTACTCAAAAAAGGTGATTTGAAATTTTGAAACAAATCAATACTGAAAAACTTAGCTACCCCACGAGCAATATCAGAATAAGCAGAGAAGTCTGCATAAATTTGAAAACTGAATAACACAATACCCAAATACAAGGAGAAGCTATTCAAACTGTCGGCTCTGGCAAAACAATAATCAACCGAAATACTAATATTATCTGCAACCACCATTTTCTTGAATAAACCCCAGATAATTTTTTGTACAGCAGGTTCTATATTCGATGGATCAAATACTCTTTGTTGTTTAAACTGTCGCAAATGCTTGGTAGCCGCGGGGATAGGTCCTGCTAAAAGCTGAGGAAAGAAACTGATATAAGCGCCTAAGCAAACCAAGTCTTTCTCCGGTTCAATTTTCTTCCGATACACATCAGTTACATAACCAATCGTACTGAACGTATAAAAACTCAAACCAACAGGTACTAAAAATTTCAAATTGTCAAAACGAGCACCCATTCCATTCACAATGTCAATACCAAAATTGGTATACTTTAAAATCACCAAACAAGAAGAAAGTAAAACAATGGATAGTATTAATACCGGCTTTTTGAAGGAGTTTATTTTACCAATCCATAAACCGGAAACAAAAGCAACGAGAATGAGTCCGGCGAGATAAAAAACAAAACTATAATGTAGTTGACTGTAAAAATAAAAACTGGCAATCAGTATCAGGATATTCTGCAGGCGCACCGATTTATAACAACACCAATATAATAACAATACAGTGCTACAGAACCAAAAGAATTCCCACGTATTAAATTGCATTGACGGCTATTCGATCAGGAAATGGATATAACCAAATATACTTTTTTTGACTTACCCTTCCACTTAGAATTTTTCTAATAAGAGCCGGATCTTTTCCTGTGTATCTATATCTCAATGACTGCATTCAATCCTGCTTATGCTAAGAATGCTTTGTCTCAAGATGAATTCGGTTCTAGGGAGAAGGTAAAAAAGAAGATCCGGATAGTATTTATCCGGATCATTGAACATTCCTCTGATTGGAATGCAGGATCTTGGCTTCATAGGACCAATCAGATGGCTTGCTTAACCCGGGGCTGTTACCGAATCACACCCCCCGATATGATCAGTAACAGTCCCGCCAGGTATATCGATAAAGGTTTTCACCTGATTATCAATAAGTTAGAAGAGATTTCAGTTTTGGTATATTAACAGATGAGTGTTAATTTTAAACTGTTAACTGTCGAAAGTTTAATAACCCCTTTCTTACTTGATACCAAAATTATGGTTGTCTGCTATACCAGTCAACTGCGAAAATTCGCAGGTACAGGTAAGAAGTGATACGTAAAGTATTTGCAGACATGGAACCAATAGATCTAGGTAAGTATACGCGCTCGTTCGTTACTGATACCCCGGCTGATCTTCACTCAGAAGAATTCAGGTATTTCAATGAAACCATCCCAAAATTTCCTGAAGAAGGTATTTATATCTACTCCTTTGTAAAAGGCAGAATGATCTATGCACATGGCTGGGAAGAAGTGCTGGGATACCGTGATGATGAAATTACGATGCTAAAAATTGTAAGCATGACCGCGCCTGATTACGCACCTTTTGTTGATGAATTGAATGATAAGGCGCTTATGTTCATTCATAAAACATCCAGTGATCTGGATAAATACAGTTTCTTGATTGAATCAAAAAAACTTCACAAGAATGGTTCTGAAGTTCCGATTGTTGCCAGAGTCGGTGTATTCGAACATGAAAATGGAAAATTAAAATCCATTATTGGGCGTTTTCAAGTCAATAGAAACCTGACTTTTGGAAGAGTAATGCGCTATGCAGCATTCGGTCCCGATAAGGTTGAATTTGAAGAAGAACTGAATAAAACATTATTCTATAAATATGCTATTTCCAATAAAGAAAGAGAAGCATTAGCGATGGTTGCTAAAGGATATTCACTCAAAGAAATCGCAAATTTTTTCAACGTTTCTCAATCTGCTATTGAAAAAAGAATCATTCCATTGTATAAGCGATTTGATGTAAAAAGCTTAACACATTTGGTCAGCTTTGCTTACGAAAATCATATCCTTCCTTAAAAGATCAGGATCTACTAAGATGTATATGGGTGATATTCTCAGTAAGTATTCCTAACTGATGAAGCATTGTTTTCCAGGTTGACTCTAATTTCATTACACCTACAGAAGAAACATCACCCAATACCCAGATCACGTTTGATTGTTTCAGGGCATTAATATTCTCCGATGCAAAATTACCTGATTGCAAATGCTGGAGAAAGATTACAGGTGATATCAATTCTGCAGCACCGAATAAGCCTGTATTGATATCATCAATCACCAAGCAATGGGCTTTACGCCAACCCCATATATTTCCCGGCACTTGTGGCTCTGTGGGGTTAGACTCTACAAAGGCACTGAATAGTTTAATAGCAGTTGTGTATTTACAAGCCTCCTGCTGTATAGACAATTCATTGGCCATGGCTACAGCCAAAGATGTTTTTCCCGATTTATACTCGCCAGAAATCAACAAGTGTTTTCCTGATTTTTTCTGAGCGAGAAATGTCAAGACTTTTTCCTTGTCCGCCTCTTCCATCTTCCATTTCCACTGACTTAACCTGAACTGGATAGGGTATTCAGCTGCTTGTTGAAACATTTTGGTATGGTACCATTTTTTTGAAGCGGGATAAAGTATTAAACAAAGCATCAATAAGATGATAGCCAATATCCAAGGTCCGCCCAAAGCAATGGCGGCGAACAATGCACCAAAAATGAAAAATCCAAGATCCGTAGCGGTATCGTGAATGATATTTTTCCAATCCGGTTCAAATAATGCAGCTTCTTTTTTTTGTTGTTTTAATGGCTTTCTAACATTGATGTATTCAAAAATGGTCCAGATCAATGAAACGATGAGTGCAGATAACCAGGTAGCATTATCCAGGTTAAAACAATAGTAGAGTAACAGATAAATAAGATGCGTAGGAATATAACCTAACATGCAATGTCCGCATTGATTGGCCAGCCAGCCATAACTCAGGGTAATACCTCTTTGTGAGTCTTTACCAATCAGGTCATATCTAAGTTGCGCCTTGACTGTTGTAGCGGATAAACGGAATGGCATAGGTTGCGTTTATTACATAAATATAGCCACAGATATATAAGAATGAGACATCAAATCTCTGCTCCTATACCTGTGGCTAGTATATGTGTAGGTAACCGAACTATTCTTCTTCTTTATGAAGCGGGTTACGGCGTGTGGGAATAATCATTTTTTCATCTTCACTCAAGAATACCCAGAACTCATATAAGGCAAAAATATCACCCGGAGTTTTGCTGTCGCCATTCTCACTTCTGCGCTCATAAGCACCCAATAATTCGCCATGATGTTTCAGCTCTAACAGTTTTTTTTCGTGGCCTAGTTCTTTAAAACTTTCAATGGTCATACCTTGTTGATTTTGTGCAAATATAGGGTTATCTATTCTTTAGAACCTCCTAAATAATATTGCCTTTGCTCGGGAACTTCAGCAAGTATGATAGCTTCTCTGGGGTTTACCAGTATCTGTTTAACAACCATTTTATCGGACAAAGCTTTACCCTTATTAACCAGCTTCCATTCACCCGGGATTTGAATTGTTTGTGATTGACTTGTACCGTTAAAAATTATTAAACAGTTTGACCAAGTTTCTTTTTTTGTCTCTTTAAAAAACGACATATCTAATTTATACGCGATCACTCCTTCTACTTGTGTATCTAAAAATCTAATATTATTATTAACAGAACGGCTGCTGGTTAATCTAAATGCGCCATGTTCCTTACGCATTTTAATTAATGAGGCAACTGTTTGATACAGCGCTAAATTTTTAGTTTTCAATCCCCATCGTATCGCATTCACACTATCGCCTTTATTATAAGAATTCTCTTCACCAAACTTAGAACGTAAAAATTCTGAACCAGCATGCAAAAAAGGTATACCCTGTGAGGTTAGTACAATGGTCAATGCGAGCTCATGCATCTTTTTTCTTTCTTCCTCAGAAGCATCTGGAACAGATAAGGCAATTTTATCCCACAGAATATTGTTATCATGACATTCTGCATACGTAATCACATTTGCCGGACTGCTTGCATAAGGCTCTTTAGAATAATTCACCTTACTCATATCAATTTGCAGATGCGGTAAGGAAGCCACGATTCCAAATTTCACTGATTCTGTATTGGCTGTCTTACCGGTGGCAAAACCTCTGTCTTTTATATCAAATACACTTCCTTTGATACCATCACGTATATCATCACTGAACACCGCAATACCCTTTAGTAAATGTGCATTTTTCTTAACAGCTCTTTTTTCTTCCGGATAAGGTGATGCCCCGGCAGTCCACCCTTCCCCATACAACAATATATCCGGCTTGATTTTATGCAGTGTATCTGAAATCAGGTTCATGGTTTGAATATCATGTACACCCATCAAATCAAAACGAAAACCATCGATATGGTATTCTTTTACCCAATACAGTACGCTCTCCAACATAAATTTTCGCATCATGGCTCTTTCACTGGCTGTTTCATTACCACAAGCAGTTGCATCTGAAAAACTACCATCGGGTTTTTGTCGGTAATAATATCCAGGTACCAGTTGATTGAAATTGGATGTCTCCGTTAATGCAGTATGATTGTACACCACATCCATCACCACACGCAATCCATTCTGATGAAAAGCCTGTATCATTTGTTTCAACTCACGGATACGTGTTCCCCCATCCGATGCATCGGTACTGTAAGAGCCTTCCGGTACATTATAATTCACCGGATCATAACCCCAGTTGTACTGTCCTGTTTTGGTTTCATCAACAGAGTTGTAATCATAGAAGGGTAACAAATGCACATGTGTTACCCCCAATTCTTTGATATGATCCAGTCCGGTTGACAAGCCTGCTTTATTCTTGGTTCCGGTTTCTGCTAATCCGAGAAATTTCCCTTTGTGTTGAGCACCGGATTCTTCATCAATAGTAGCATCACGAATATGCAATTCATAAATGATGGCATCCGTAGGTAAATTTTGATCTGAGAAATTAGGGCTATGATCATTTTCCCAACCTACAGGATTCGTTTCTTTCAAGTCAATCACTTGTGCTCTTTGTCCATTAATACCTGTTGCTTTCGCATACGGATCTGTCACTTCATTACTCCATTGATCATTGATCTTTGCACGAACCGTATAAAACATTCCTTTCAAATCACGGTTTACTACTGCTACCCAAGTACCGGATTCACGCTTCTGCATTTGGATGGTTTCTTTTGCTACACCCCCGGTCCCGGTTGTATACAATTTCAATTCCATAGCGGATGCAGGTGGACTCCAAATACGAAATACAGAAGATGTTGACGTATAGGTTAGTCCCAAATCATCCCCCTTATAAGTAGGGTATACGTCGAACTTATACTGTGCATCCACTGCTGATGAAAAAGCAAACCATGCCATAAGCATCCATAATTGTTTCATGATCTTCGATTGTATATCAATTTACATGTTTAGCAGCAAAAAAAGAGTTAACGAATACTTTCATTTCCTAACCTGTCTACAGCAGTGACAATAATATTTGAAACAATCAGTTTTTCATTCCCAGAACCGTTAGCCAATCGCTCCAATACAACAGACCGATCTTTTCTATTGAGTATCTGATATCTTTTTTGATTGCCATATTGATAGTACAGCACCCACCTGAAAACAGTTGCTTCATCCGGATGTGTCCAGCTTACAGTAACCTTATCTGCTTGTGTTGCTGTAGAAACAGTTGGTGCAGCAGGAGCTTGATTACCCAACCATGGACTTTCAGGTACCAGTGCTTGCTTTTTATAAGGACCTTCTATCAAGGCTTTGGCCATGGGTGGATTTTTAGATACAGAAAAAATATTCCAGTGAATCACTCCCTTGCTTTTCGGAAGCATACCTCTGGAGATCATGATCTGACTCATGATCTCATTTACATTTTTTGCACTGGTGTCTCTGCCCACACTGATACCCGGCCATAAGTGACGCTGCATGGTATTCTCTCCCTGCCACCATCCCAATAATACCGGATAACTTTGTGGCATTCTGTTAATGGGCCAGTACAATTGCGGAGCGAAATAATCGATCCATCCTTTATTCAGCCAAAGTTTGGCATCTGCATACAACTGATCATATTGATCAAAGCCTTCAATAGAAGCCGGATAACCCGGGCGCCAGATACCAAACGGACTCAGCCCAAACTTTACATGTTTTTTCTCTGCCTTGATTTCTTTGTACAGTCTTTCAATCAAAGTATTCACCGCATCTCTGCGCCAGTCGCCACGCGATAATTGTCCACCTGCCGCTTTATAAGCTGACCAGCTTTCATCATCCGGAAAATCATCTGTTCCATTGTAAGAAGGATAAGGATAGAAATAGTCATCAAAATGAATGCCGTCGATATCATAGCGCTTTACCAGGTCTTTGACTACTGCAGAAGTGAGGTCTTGTGTGGCTTTACGTGCTGGATCCATCCACCAATAACCTTCTTTTAGTTTCATTACCAGATCTGGTCGCTTTTTTACGATTGATTGTTCACTGATTTCTTTTCCATCTTTATGATGTGCGCGATAAGGATTTAACCACACATGCAATTCCATTCCTCTGTCATGAGCAGCTTCTGTCCAGAATGTAAGCGGATCATAAAATGGATCCGGCGCTTTTCCTTGTTGTCCGGTGAGATAATATGACCAGGGTTCCAACTCACTACTATACAATGCATCCGCTTGAGGTCTTACCTGAAAGACTACCGCATTGAAATGATGCGCCTTCAAAAAGTCTAGCTGCTCAATGGCTTCACGTTGTTGTTCTGCAACACTTAATCCGGGTTTAGAGGGCCAGTTGATATTGGCTACTGTTGCAATCCATGCCGCTCTGAATTCTCTATCCGCTTTGAAGGATTCATTTACGGGGTGGGATACTGATTGATTTTTTTGTGAGACTTTGCAGTGTTGAAATACAATACTGCTAAAGATGAGGAATCCATACAAAATGATCTTCTTGGCCATGTATTTCTGTTTTAAGGAAGATAAAACTACTGGAATAGCTTAGTTTTTCTACCTTCCTGCTTTTATATTTTCAAAAATGTCATTACCCGGCAACAAAAAGAAAGTAGATGTCATTGATAAGGTACTGGAAGCCTGTTACCATTATAATAAAGATGCCTTGTTTGTGATGAGCCTAATGCATCAGTATGAAGAAAGAGGCAGCTTAAGCAAAAAACAGTTAGAGGGCTTGGTAGCAAAAGCACGCAAAGTGCCGGATATGCCTGTAGGTTGGTTGGCTGCAGTTGAAGCTATTATTCTTAAAATGCCTACACGTGATAAAACACCGATAGACCGCAATAAGCCAACAGCAACCGATTCATATGAAAAATGGATCGATCAATGTAAAGCCATCCTTGAAAAATATCCCGGTCACAAAAGAGTGTTGTATTTTGATGCTTTACTACAACAACGAAACCCTTTTTCAGCTGTTGAACAGCAAGAGCTGGAAAAATTTTATCGGCTATTGATTGAGGGTAAAAAATGAAGCGTGACAAATATCACGCTCCCATTATTTTATCCTTATAAATTTGCAGATTGTCTAAATTGCGTGAGTGATCCCTATTGAAATCATACGAAAGCACTTCCCTTTTTTTGAAAAAGAATTACAGGATCAGATCGCTGATGCCGGTGAAGTTCGTGAATTTGAACCAGGGGAGATTTTAATGAAAACCGGACAGAACATCCGATCTACCATGCTCGTAATATCCGGATTGATCAAAATATTCAGGGAAGATGAAGAGGGTAATGAATTCTTTATGTATTACCTGCAACCCGGACAAGCATGTGCGCTTTCTATGGTTTGTGCTATTAAGCAAGAGACCAGTCAGATCATGGCAAAAACTTCTGCCAAAACAGAAGTCATCACTATTCCACTCAATTATATGGATCAATGGATGGCGGGTTATAAAAGTTGGTATCACTTTGTAGTGAGCAGTTACAGAGACCGTTTTGAAGATATGTTGCAAACGATTGATCATATTGCTTTTCGTAATATGGATGAACGTTTGGTCTTTTATTTACAACAACATCAGAATACCCTTAAATCGAATATTGTATCCATTAGCTTTACAGAAATAGCGCAGGAGTTGAATTCTTCAAGGGAAGTCATTTCAAGATTGATGAAAAAGCTGGCTGAAAAAGGAATGATCAAACAACACAAATCACATATCGAAATCATTAACCTGCAAAAATTATTATCGTGATATAAATCACGAAAGATTCAGAAATCAAGTCTGAGTTTTGCGGTCAAATTATTTGAAATGGAAATGGCAGGTTATATCGCATCACTCGTTATTGGTATCTCACTGGGATTGATTGGTGGTGGTGGATCTATTCTCACGGTTCCGGTACTCGTATATCTTTTTGGCGTAGAGCCCGTTTTAGCAACAGCCTATTCACTGTTTATTGTTGGGGCTTCCAGTTTGGTGGGAGCAATCCCTAAATACAAACAAGGACTGGTGAACATCAAAACAGCGATTATTTTTGGAGTACCCTCTATTGCCGCTGTTTTTGCTACCAGAAAGTTCATTGTACCCTTAATTCCTGCTGAAGTGTTTCAAATCGGGGACTTTGTCATCACAAAGTCGATTTTGATGATGCTACTCTTTGCAGTGCTGATGGTGTTTGCTTCTGTGTCAATGATTCGTGAAAAAAACAAAAACGGTACTAAGGAGCCGGAGGAACAAAAATTCAATTACCCTATTATTCTTTTAGAAGGTGCTGTTGTAGGTATTTTAACCGGTTTGGTAGGGGCCGGTGGTGGATTTCTGATAATCCCCGCATTGGTTCTTTTGAGTAAATTACCCATGAAACAGGCGGTAGGTACTTCACTTTTAATTATTGCAGCTAAATCATTGATAGGATTTACAGGAGATATTAGTAACTATACAATGAACTGGCGCTTGCTGGGTATTGTTTCAGCTTTAGCGATTGCAGGTATTTTCATAGGTAATCAGCTGAGTAAAAAAATAGACGGTCATAAACTCAAAAAAGGCTTTGGTTGGTTTGTATTAATCATGGGTATTTATATCATCGCCAAAGAACTTTTACTGCCCGGTAGTGGTGGTCATTAATCTAGTCTCTTATACCCCCCAATAAAGAAAGGTCTGCAGCAATGCGGGCCTTTCGCCTTTTATGACAAAGAACAGCTTGAAATGTGACGAATGTCACGTTTTTCTCCAGTATTCATTTGCAGTTTTACATAATGATAGCAAGACTTTCAAGAAAAATGTTAAAGCCAACGCAACGTGATAACGGTCACGATAAAAGAGCACGGCAGTTTTGACATTTGCCATATCAAATCAAAAAAAGAATACCATGATAGTAGAACAAATTTATACCGGCTGTTTAGCACAAGGCGCTTATTATATTGAAAGTAATGGCGAGGCAGTTGTGATTGATCCATTAAGGGAAGTAGCTCCTTATATTCAAAAAGCAGAGCGCAATGGTGCGAAGATCAAATATGTTTTAGAAACGCATTTCCATGCCGATTTTGTTTCAGGTCATATTGACCTCGCAAAGAAAACAGGTGCCAAGATTGTTTACGGACCAAATGCACAACCTGATTTTGATTTTTACTCCGCCGAAGATGGTGAAGAATTAAAAGTAGGTAATGCTACCATCAAAGTATTGCATACACCCGGTCATACCATGGAAAGTACCTGCTACTTATTAAAAGACGAGACAGGAAAAGAAGTGGGCTTATTCAGTGGTGATACTTTATTCATCGGAGATGTTGGTCGTCCTGATCTGGCTCAAAAAGTAAAAGCTGACCTCACACAGGAAATGTTAGCGGGTTATCTGTTTGATTCATTGCGCAATAAGATCATGCCTTTGTCTGATGATATCATCGTATATCCGGCTCATGGTGCCGGTAGTGCTTGTGGTAAGAATATGAGTAAAGAAACCACAGATACTTTAGGCCATCAAAAACAAAGCAACTATGCATTACGCGCTGATATGACCAAAGAAGAGTTCATCAAAGAAGTCATTACCGGATTGGTAGCACCGCCTGCCTATTTCCCTTTGAATGTAATGATGAATATCCATGGATATGACAGCATTGATACGGTATTGGAAAGAGGTCAGCATGCATTGAGTCCCGAAGCTTTTGAAGCAGCTGCCAATGAAACAGGTGCATTGATACTTGATACCCGTGATCCACAAACATTTGCAGCAGGTTTTGTACCCAATGCGATCAACATTGGTATTGATGGAAATTTTGCTCCTTGGGTAGGTGCTATGGTGCCTGATATCAAGCAAGAGATCTTATTGATCACTGATGAAGGAAGAGAGCAGGAAGTCGTTACACGATTAGCAAGAGTAGGTTATGATTTTACCATCGGATACCTGAAAGGCGGTTTTGAAGCATGGAGAGCATCCGGCAAGGAAATAGATCAAATTCGTTCGATCTCAGCTGATGAACTTGCAACGATCGTATCGAATGAACAAGTAACTATACTTGACGTTCGTAAAAAAAGTGAATACCTCAGTGAACATGTACTCAATGCCGAAAACGCTCCGCTTGATTTTATCAATGACAGCATGAGTTTGATCGACAAGAATAAAACCTATTATATACACTGTGCAGGCGGCTATCGTTCCATGATCTTCAATTCCATTTTACGTGCCAGAGGATTTGACAATCTGATTGATGTAAAAGGTGGTTTCAAAGCCATTAAGGAAACAGGAAAGTTTCATGTGAGCGATTATGTATGTCCAACAACCTTATTATAATGATGAAAACAATACAAGAACTAATCAACGATAAAAATACGGTTATCATTGATGTAAGAACGGCAGGTGAATATGGGGTTTCACATTATCCGGGAGCGATCAATATTCCTTTGGATGAATTACCCAAACATCTCAATCAATTGAAAGCAGAGAATAAGCCTATTCTTTTATACTGCAGAAGTGGTAACAGAAGTGGCATTGGTATGAATTTCTTACTCCAACAGGGGTTCCAAGAAGTGTACAATGGGGGCGGATTGAATGACATGTTATTCTATCAAAATAAATAAATATGCTAACAATATTTAAAAAGTTACTTCCCACACCCATAGATTTCAAGCAAATATTGGTTAACGGAGGTTTGCTAATTGATGTGAGAACAAAAAGTGAGTTTGCGAAAGGACACATTAAAGAGTCTATCAATATTCCTTTAGATATACTCCCCGAAAAGATCTCTAAGTTGCAAAAGATAAAAAAACCGGTCATTACCGTTTGCAAAAGTGGAAATAGAAGTAGCGTCGCTAAAAGTATATTGAAAAGCGCTGGTATAGAGGCTTATAATGCAGGTGCATGGAAAAGTCTAGAACAGAAAATAAAATAAAGATGAAAGTATTAATAAGCAACTGGCATATCATGCGCATCATACGTTTAATCTTAGCACTTGCTATTATAGTACAGTCTTGGTATATGAAAGATACCACCACTGCTGTACTCGGTATACTATTACTGGCCAGCGCTATTTTTAATATGGGTTGTTGTGGGCCTGCCGGTTGCTCTACTTCATTTAGTTCATCAAAAAAACCTCAGGAGAAGAATACAGGATATGAAGAAGTGGTATAAACAAAACAGTTTAATCATATTAGGCGCTTTTACAGGAGCCATAGGGGGTTATTTGTATTGGAAGTACATTGGATGTGTGAGTGGTACTTGTGCCATCACTTCAAAACCATTCAATAGCACCATTTATTTTGCCATCATAGGTGCATTGGTATTCAGTTTATTCAAAAAGAATTCGAAAGAAAAGAGCTATGTTGAATAATTCATTCCAAAAAATCATAGGTAGCGAAACGCCTGTTCTGGTTGACTTTTATGCAGACTGGTGTGGACCCTGTAGAATGATGCCGCCTGTTTTAAAGGAGTTAAAAGACCGGCTGGGAGACCGGATAAAAATTTTTAAAGTAAATGTGGATGAACACAGTGATGTTGCTTCTCATTTTCAAGTGAGTAGTATTCCTACATTGATGGTATTCAAAAAGGGTGATCTTCTATGGCGAGAGCCGGGCGTGAAGAATGTTTCACAATTACAACAGATCTTACAAATGCATATATCATGACCAGTACAGAAATAATTTTTGTGGAGAATATGCGATGTAGAGGTTGTGCCAATACGATAGAATCAACACTTATCAAAATACCCGGCGTTCAAGGTGTTGATATTTCATTGACCGATAAAAAGGTTTGTGTAATGGGTATTGGTATAGATAGAGATCTCATCATTAAAACCTTAGAAAAAATAGGATACCCTTTATCTGGCAAAAATTCCTTCTTCAGAAAAGCTGTTTCTTTTATTGCTTGTTCCAGCGGTCGATAATCACTTTCTATTATAAAAACCTTTATATATGACAGTACGTATTGCTGCTATCATGCTTATACTATTTTTTCAAAACTTCTCTGCTTCCGCAATGCAGGAGACTGAAAGCAGTCCTATTGATAGCAACAGCTTAAGAGCTGCTTTTGTAAATGGAAAAACAGAAGCGCATTTCCGATACTTTTTTATGGCTACTGATAATCAAAAAGGACTTACAGATTATTATGCCAACGCCGTGGGTGGTGGATTAAAATATCAAACCGGAAAATTTCATGGCTTTCAGGCAGGCGTGGGTGGGTTTTTCATTTTTAATATTGGGTCTTCTGATCTACATCAACCTGATGCACTCACAAAACAGGTGAACAGATACGAGATCGGATTATTTGATATCGAAAACGCATCCAATAAAAATGATATTGACAGATTGGAAGAGCTCTATTTGAAATACAACTTTAAAAAAGCTAGTATCAGCTTAGGCAAACAACTCATCCATACTCCATTTATCAACTTACAAGATGGTAGAATGAGACCTACAGGAGTAGAAGGTCTTTGGCTGAATGCTACATCAAAAAAAACAAAATGGGAAGGGGGTGTCTTATGGGGTATGAGTCCGAGAAGTACTGTTCGGTGGTTCAATATTGGTACTTCAATCGGTGTATATCCTCAAGGAATCCAGGAAAATGGACAAGCTGCTAATTATAGAGAACATGTACATAGTAAAATCATTGGAGTGCTGGGTCTCACACATACATTTGAAGAGGGGTTGAGATGGCAACTATGGGAACAATGGACAGAAAACGTGTTCAATACGGTTTTATTACAAGTAGATAAAAATTGGGGAAGCAGCTCCTTTTATTCGGGTGTGCAAGGCATTATACAACATGCATTGAATGATGGGGGAAATGTTGATCCAAGTAAAACCTACATACAAAAAGGCAGTAAAGCATTTAGTTTCGGTGCCACTACCGGTTGGAAAAATAAAAACACGGATATTTCATTCAATTATAACCGTATTACATCAAGCGGTCGTTATATGATGCCAAGAGAATGGGGAAGAGATCCGTTTTATACATTTCTACCCAGAGAGAGAAATGAAGGTTTCGGAGATGTACATGCCGGATTGGTCAAATTCAAGCAATCATTTCCTAAACAACATCTACAAACATGGATTGGATTTGGGTACTACCACTTACCGGATGTAACCAATACACGATTGAATAAATATGGAATGCCTTCATACACACAATTCAATGTAGATATTCAATATCATTTCGTGGGAGTCTTGGAAGGGATGAATGCGCAATTCCTGTATGTATATAAGGGACAAGAAGGGAATAGTTATGGAAACAACAAATATGTGATACATAAAGTAAACACATCTTTATTCAACTTAATTTTAAACTATCAATTTTAATCAAGTGCTATGTGGAGAAAGATTCAATCAGACTGGCCTGCATATTTGCTTGCACTAGTTGTATTATTGGTAATCGTATTAAAGCTACCCATGAACCATCATGAAAGAGTGTTGGCATCGTTGGAAGATAGTACCTGGCATGCCCCAAGTTTATACCTTGATCCTATTAAAAATAATCAAGAACGGGAACTCATTACCTATGGCAAAGAATTAATTGCGAATACCTCAACTTATCTCGGACCCAAGGGAACTGTAATGCAGATCAGTAATGGGATGAATTGTCAGAATTGCCATATTGATGCGGGTACTAAACCGGATGGAAATAATTTTAGTGCTGTATCTGCTAACTATCCTTTATTTAGAGACAGAAGTGGTGAAGTAGAAAGCATTTACAAGCGCGTGAGTGATTGTTTTGAAAGGAGTCTAAATGGTACTGCACCTGATAGTACCAGTAGAGAATATCAAGCCATCCATGCATATATTCAATGGTTAGGAAAAGATGTCGCAAAAGGCTCTCACCCAAAAGGAAGTGGTATCAAAAAACCGGATTTTCTCCAACGTGCGGCTGATCCTGAAAAAGGAAAGAAAGTATATACTATTTATTGTGAACGTTGTCATGGAGTCAATGGTGAAGGACAAGTAAACCTGGGAAATACAGGATACAGTTACCCTCCGTTGTGGGGAAAGAACAGTTATAATACCGGAGCAGGTTTATACAGACTTAGCAACTTTGCAGGTTTCATTCAATCTAACATGCCTTTTAATGAAGTATCAGCTCATAATAAATTGACGGACGAAGAAGCATGGGATATTGCAGCGTATGTAAACAGTCAACCCAGACCTATCATGAAAGAATCGCACGATTGGCCCGATATCAGTAAAAAACCTGTTGATCATCCTTTTGGTCCTTATGTTGATGGTTTTAGTGAACAACAGCATAAATATGGTCCGTTTTTGCCGATTGTTTTAGCCAGAGAGAAAAACTAAGTAAGCGTGACATGCATCACGTTTCAAAAAACAGAAACCATTCATTTTTGCAACTCAATCAAGTAAACCAATGAAAGAATTTTTACAACAACCTTGGCCTTGGTACGTTGCCGGTGTTTTAATCGGATTGATTGTACCTGCATTATTGATTTTAGGCAATAAACATTTTGGTATTTCAGCCAATTTGCGACATGCTTGTGCAGCTTGTTTTCCTTCCAATATCAACTTCTTCAAGTATGATTGGAAAAAAGAAAGCTGGAATTTATTTTTTGTAGGAGGCATATTGATTGGGGCACTCATTGCAGCATTGGGTTTACCTGATCCGAACCCAATTGTAGTAAATCCTGATCTTGTCAATGAATTGAATACGTATGGCATCAATGATTATAGCAGTATGGTGCCCCAACAACTGGTATCCTGGGATAGTTTATTCACTGCCAGGGGATTGATCATGATGGTAGGTGGTGGTTTTCTGGTAGGTTTTGGTTCACGTTATGCGGGTGGATGTACCAGTGGTCATGCTATTATGGGATTAAGCAATCTTCAATGGCCATCATTGGTAGCTACTTGTTGTTTTATGGCCGGTGGATTTCTCATGGCCAATTTGATTCTTCCTTTCATTATGAAATTATAAATTGAAAAGACATGTCTGCAGAAAAAAATATACAAGAAATACTAACCGACTTTGAAGTTCGCTCATTGGATACGGTTTGTATCAATGAATCTACTCAACAACATCCCTGGTGGTACAATTTTAAATACCTCGCAGTGGGTATATTATTTGGAATTGTATTTGTAAAAGCTGAAATCATATCATGGTTCAGAATGCAAGAAATGTTTCGCTTTCAAAGCTTTCATATGTATGGTGTAATAGGTACTGCAGTAGTGGTAGGCGCTATTTCCATTGCACTCATCAAAAAATTCAAAGTGAAAACCATTCATGGAGAAGAGATAAACTTTACACCAAAAAAATTCAATAAAGGACAAATCATTGGCGGACTTATTTTTGGTTTGGGTTGGGCATTGACAGGCGCTTGTCCGGGACCTATTTTTGCTCAGATAGGTATGGGAATCACTGTGATGATCGTTGTTTTATTAAGTGCTATTGCCGGTACTTGGGTATATGGTTATTTCAGGGACCGATTACCCCACTAATACATCATGAACATGCAAGGGCTTCAAAAAAATGCTTATCAATTTTACCTATTGGTCTTGGTGAATGCATTTGTAGGAGCGATGATTGGACTAGAGCGTTCAGTATTATCTGGATTAGGTGAACAAATATTCCATCTCAGCGCATACGCTGTAATTCTTTCTTTCATACTTGCATTTGGGTGTACAAAAGCATTGGCGAATCTGGGAGTGGCTTTTTTATCAAGCAAATTCAATCGTAAAAAAATACTGATACTGGGCTGGATGGCAGCTTTGCCTGTTCCATTCTTACTCATGTATGCAAGATCCTGGGAATGGATCATTCTAGCGAATATTTTATTGGGTATCAATCAAGGACTGACATGGTCTTCAACTGTAATCATGAAAATTGATTTGGTTGGGTCTAAGAACAGAGGACTGGCCATGGGTATCAATGAATTCGCAGGTTACTTATCTGTTGGACTTGCCGCTTTATTAGCCGGTAATATTGCTGCTACATGGGGTTATCAATATTATCCCTTTTTACCCGGTGTACTCTTTGTAATTGCAGGCTTGCTTATTTCCGTCTTTTTGGTAAAAGACACCACTCATTTTGTAGCACACGAAACCGCTCAAAGTAATATAGAGATATATCCCAAACTTTGGCAACAAATAAGCTGGAGACACCACAACATGGGATCTGTTAGTATCAATGGTTTAATCAATAACATGAATGATGCAATGGTATGGGGACTTCTTCCATTGTTACTGATACAGCGAGATTTCACCACTGTACAAATTGCATGGGTAGCCGGTATCTATCCGGCTGTTTGGGGACTTTCACAGTTATTCACCGGAACAATGGGAGATCGCTTTTGTAAAAAACAGATCATTAGTGCCGGTATGTTCCTACAAGGGGCGGCCATACTCATGTTCGTATTTTTCAGTTCATTTAGTTTAACCGTTGCAGCTTCTGCAGTATTGGGTATTGGAACAGCATTGGTATATCCGAATTTTTTAACGGTGATCGCAGAAAACCTACATCCAACACAAAGGGCTAAGGGGTTGAGTATTTTTCGTTTCTGGAGAGACAGTGGTTATGTATTTGGCGCTTTGTTGGCAGGCATATTAGCAGATATATTCGGACTCAGCATTACATTGATGATTGTTGCCGGTATAACAGTTCTTGGAGGAGTATTGGCTGAAATTAGAATGTGTTGCACCCTTCGTCAGTTCTGGAAATCAAATTTATGTTCAGAAGCAGCTGTGTATTAAAATATTTATCTATTTTGAGTACACCCTATTGTCACTGAATCATGAAGAAACTCTTATTTTCTTTCCTATTTATTGTTTCTTTACAAGAACTACCTGCACAATTAAAACTTCCGACAGATGACCCATCAGGTAAAGTAGTATTCAAAAAAACATCTGCCGTCATCTTACCAAGATCCGAAATGTATAGGCGAGCCAGAAACTGGTTATTGTATCAATACGCCACCTCAAAATTTGAAGACTACTTTAATATCAGTAAAAAAGGAAAACCCGTTTATTTAGCAGAAGACTCAAGGATGCGAAGCATATCCGGGAAATATGGTTTCTATATCATGTATCCGATCAAAGATTTATCCGGATTAAACATGAAACAAACATTTGTCATGTACACATTGACGGTAAACTTTAAAGACAGCGCTTTCGAAAGTAAGGTATCAGACCTGAAATGCTTTACCACTAACACTTCTAGAAATAGAATGCGTCCACCACAATTTGATTTGGAAGCCTATAATAGTGTTCAATTGAATCGATTAGATCATGTTCAGCAGTACATTATTCCTCAGGTAACAAATAGTGTCCGAAAAATACATGAAGATTTATACCGTAATATCAGATACGGGAATCTCACGTCTGAATGAATTAAAAACAGTTGAAAAGACGACTCAGATGTAGTGATGTTGCTACATGTATTTAACAGGCATTGCTATTGTTCTGTTGTCCGCTTCGTTGTTTCTTTATGTTATAAAATACCCCTAAAAGGACTATTTTAGAATCCAACCATCTTAAGAAAATCCAAACAGCCTGTTAACTCTTGTAGTGTAAGTTAAACGGGCAATATCCGAAAAGAAAAACCAAACGCTACCAACCTTTGCAGGATACTTTCCAGCAAAGGTTTTTTATTTTAAAAAATTGAGTCCCATAAAATGCGCAAGCTCCAAATAACCACCATGATCCCTACGGCAATGAACATGGTTTTCAAAGGAAGCTTCCCCGTTAGCCTTGCGGCTAATGGTGCTGCTATTAATCCACCAATAATTAATCCTGCAATCACTGGCCAATGAGAGATCCCCAACAAGGAAAAGAAAGTTGCTGCACTTGCCAGCGTTACAAAAAACTCCGTAATACTCACAGAGCCTATTACATATCGTGGTGTTCTTCCTTTCAGAATCAAGGTACTGGTTACCAATGGCCCCCAACCACCTCCACCAAAAGAATCTAAAAAACCTCCAATCGCTCCCAACCATCCTACACGACGAAATTTTTTTTGCTTTCTTTCTTTTTTAAAACCGGTTCTTAAAATGCGCCCCCCCAGAAATAATGTATAGCCAGCCAATACCGGTTTTATATAATTCGTGTATTGATCGGCCAAAGTTGATAATAAAACCGCACCCAATATCGCTCCAATCACACCCGGTATCAATAAGGTTTTGAATAACTTTTTGTTGACATTCCCAAAGCGATAATGACTATACCCCGATGCTGCACTGGAGAACATTTCTGCAGTATGAATACTACCACTGATGGCAGGAAGTTTGATACCCAGCGACAATAATACAGTAGCAGACACTACACCATAACCCATCCCCAATACGCCATCTACTAATTGTGCAAGAAAGCCTGCCAATATCATCCAATAAAAAGTACTGTCAAGCGACTGCAGCAGGTTTTTAGATTCATTGAACAATGTGGTAAACGGAATATAGGATAGTACAAGGTGACCCACAAACATGAAGAAGAAAGCAAACAGAAATCCGGAAGCAATTTTCTTCCATCTTTTTTCTGCAACCGAAAATGTTTTTTGCGGATGAGGAGACATCACTGATGTGATCTCGTTCAACTTTTTAACTTTCTCAGAAAAATCACCTTTGAGTTGATTTCTGATGTGTTGCATATTATCCAGTAATACATCCATTTCATCCGGGATCACTTCCTGTAATGTTTCTTTTACCCTTTTAGCGATCGTTGGAGATTTTCCATTAGTAGAAATGGCAATCTTCAGATTCCCTTTCTGTACAATAGAGCCTAAATAAAAGTCACAGAGTACCGGCGTATCAGCTACGTTCACCAAAATTTTTCTGGCTTTTGCATCATTCCTGATTTCTTCTGCTGTAACTATATCATTGACCGCAACAATCACAATATCTGCATCATACAAATCGCCTGAAGAATAACTTTTAGAAACAAGCTCTACACGGTCTTTATCTGCAGCGATATGTAACAGTTCTTCAGAAAATTGTTTTGCCACGATTCGTATTCTCGTACAAGGTGCATTAGTTAATAGCGCCTGTAGTTTTTCAACAGCTACCGGACCTCCGCCAACAATCAATACCCTAAGTCTTTCCAATTGAAGAAAAACAGGGAAAAGTCGATTGTTCTTTTTATGAACAAGGGATGCAGCATTGCTTGTATCTACAGATGCTATAACTTCCATGCTATTGTATTTTTTGTTTAAAATGAGTATCAAAACTGAGTGCTACATAATATAATGCACCAATGGTTGGTCCGGCTGCATATTGTATGTATCGATGATTAAGAATATTACTACCTCCAATCTTTATAGTGGTTTTCAACACCGGTAACGCTTGGGTTATTTGTAAATCGATTGTACTAAAAGCAGGAATGGTTCCATTTGCAAGTGGACTTTCCCAATTGAATTGATCCTGCCATTTCCAAACAAGATTAAATCCGGTGTGCTTAAACAAGGCCTTGTTTCTGAATGAAAGATTCGAACTCCAACGTGGCGTATTGAATGCTGTTACAAAAACATCGCGTTCTTTACTTTCATTCAGGTTATTAAAAGTCACATTCCCCGATACTATGAATTTCTTGTATACAGTATAAATAACACCTGCAGCAGCCCCATAATTATAATACCTGTTTTTGGCATTAGTGTAAACACGATATCGTGTTTGCCTGGAACGGTTCGATGCCAGCATGGCAATGACAGCAGCATCTGAACCAACTTTAACAGTATTGTTTTCCGGAACAGCAACCTCAACTTGTCCTAAAAAACCATCATACTCATTGGCATAAGCTTCTATGTCTAACACCAAGCGATTGTTGAACAATACACTTTTATAACCTATTTCAAACGAGTTGATCCTTTCTGGTCTTGTTGTAGACAAACTCGTTACCTGTAGTAAGTCTCTGTTTTTTAGTGCTGCATTACTCGCGGTTAGTCCTGCAGCAACATCTCTATTTACTGCCGCATTAAATGTATTGACAGAACTGAGTGTATACGAATTATCAAGATAGCCCAATCCTTCATTGATATAAGGTAAGCCGCCTACTCTTCTTACATTTCCATTATTCACGAAAGAAACAGCTTCGAATAAAGCGGGAAATCTGAATCCGTTTTGAAATGAAACCCTGAAATGATGTTTTTGGGCGTGCGAATACACCACTGCAATTCTGGGATTCAACTTCGGAGAGAATTCGGGATTATTATCCCATCTTAATGAAGTTGTTAGCTTTAGCTTTTGATCAAAAAAAGTTTTAGTACCCTGCACAAACATTCCATACTTTGAATACGTCACAAGATTTCCAAAAGATCCATCAGCCAGTGGTTTATTTCTATCTGCTAAGGCCCTTGAAAAATCTACAAAATTATTACCATCCGGTATCACTTCATACAAACGATAGTCTGCACCAACTAAAAGCTGTATGAATTTTATCTTAGAACGCAAGTCCCATTGTACATCCCCATGATACATTCTGCTTTGCTGTGTAAGCCATGCCCCACCCGTTGCCGGAGCACCAGCCATACCTGAATTGAGATGATCCCAATTGTTGATACCAATGATCGTCTTTTTTAATTGATCAAATGCCGCTGTTCCGGGTAATACCCTTCCGGCATCCGCAGCTGTTCTGGCACTAGACATTGCGGCAGGAAGTGAAAGACCATTGTTGAGTTGCAGTTGTAATTCATTCCTGAAACGATCTCTCCAGGCATTATTGGAAAGATGCGTTAACTCAAGATTGTCGGCCAATGGTTTCACATTATAAGAATCGCCGGTATTTTCAAGAGATACATACGCGCGTGCTGAAAGAGCCCCGGATTTAAATTCCAGTTTATGATTTTGGATAGAAGTATTGTCTAGTTGTATTTTATTACCGCGTTGAAAGATGCCATCCATTTGACCAAATCGATAGGTATATGATAATAAAGCTCCTTTCGAAAATTTATGATACAATGAGAGATCGAATTTGATATTCTCTACGGTTGGATTGGTAAGGTCTTTCTCCCAATATCCTGTTCTGCGTACCAGAAAAGATTTATTAGGACCATTGTAGTTAATACCGGAAATGGTAACAGCATTGTTATTCTCATCACCATATTTATTCCATGCATCATACGCCACATTGTTACTCCCTGCTAATTCAGGATACAATGGATTGGCGGTATTCAAACTATTGGAATTTTGATCTGTTCTTGCATCAGATACCCAATCTGTTGCTTTCAGGTAACCGGCATTTACTTTAAAACCCCATTTATTTTTCCAAGTTTGCGCAAAACGAATGGCTGTTTCTGTTAAAACAGAGGGATCTCTGTCTTTTCCATCCACATGATTCACGCCTGTTTTTTGATAGATACTCAATCCGGGATATCGAAAAGGATCTTTAGTAGTAATATTCGCCATGCCATTGATCGCATTCATCCCATACAAAGCAGATGCTGCTCCCGGTGTTACTTCAACGTTTTCTACATCTAGTTCAGTGGGACCTACCGAGTTGCCCAACGACACACCTAATGTTGCTGCTTGCACATCAACGCCATCCACCAACTGAACAAAACGAAAATTATTAGGTACGTTAAAGCCTCTGGTATTCGGCACTTTGAATGTGATACTGGAAGTTGTCAGTTGTACTCCTTTTAAGTTTTCCAGTGCATCATAAAAACTTGGAGCAGCAGCTTCTTTGATAGCAGATAAACTTAACTTCTCAATACTTACTGGTGATTTCAAAATATTTTCCGGAACCCTGGAAGCAGTAACCACCACCAATCCGGCATATACATTTTGAACGTTGAGAGAAAGTGTGATGGGCTTGTCAGTATTACTGATCACAAATTCCTGCGACTCATAACCGATGGAACTGATCTGTAATGTAAATGGCGGCTTCAAAGTTGTCTTAATCTGAAAGCTGCCATCATCTTTTGCTACCGTAAACGTGTTGGTTTGTTTAATACGTACAACGGCACCACTCAAAGCTGTTTCCTGTTGGGCATCTTTCAAGATTCCGGAATACGTATACAAATCCTGCGACATGACTGTCATTGAGAAAGTGAAGAAAGAAATAAATATAAATAATAATTTCATTAGTCTATTGATTTAGTAGGATACTATGTTAAAAAATTTTGTTACCCCGAACAACATCGACATTTACTATCCCGATAGGGATTTAGTATCCAATTTTGAAAACGGCTATGACGCATGTAATACCTCCTTCAAAATAAAATCACCAAAGCGGTCATCCTTGTTTCGCTGATCGGTATATTGTTGAAACAATTGATCCAATACTGCTAAAATTTCAGTCTCTCCCAACTGTTCTTTATACTTCACATTCAAACGTGTTCCTTCGCGGTCTCCGCCAATATGTAAATTATAATGCCCTGGAGAAGTGCCTACTAAACCAATCTCTGCTGCATAAGGTCTTGCACAACCATTTGGACAACCGGTCATCCGCAATACAATATCTTCAGATGATAAGCCATGCTTGATTAGTAAGGGTTCTATTTTCGTAATGAGATCCGGTAAATAACGTTGTGCTTCTGCCAATGCCAATGGACAGGTAGGCAATGCCACACAGGCAATTGCGTTTTTCCGAATCGATGAAATATTTTCATCACGTTCAAGAATACCATGTTGTTCTAAAATAACTTCAATCTCGTTTTTATCCTGTGGTAAAATATCACTGATGATGACATTCTGATTACTGGTAAAACGAAAAACAGATTTACCGGTTGTTGCAATTTCCAGCAGTGCTTTTTGCAGGGCGGCCGGACCTTCATTGGTAACTCTTCCGTTTTCAACAAATAAAGTATAATGCCAATTACCTTTATAATCCTGCATCCATCCATAACGATCTTTTCGTGCAGTGAATTGATACGGTTGAATTGCTTCCAATTCAAATCCACAACGCTTCTCCAATTCCTTACGAAAAACTTCAACACCCATATTATCCAGTGTGTACTTTAATCTGGCCAGCTTTCTGTCTGACCGATTTCCATAATCACGCTGAATGGTCAATACCTCATATACGGCTTTTAAAGTTTGTTCTTCTCCTCTTGTGAAACCAATGACAGTAGCGAGTCTGGCATAGGTATCCGGATTACCATGCGTGGTAGACAAACCTCCACCCACTGCAATATTAAAACCGATCAATTCATTGTTTTCGATGATTGCGATAAGACCCAGGTCATTGGTCAACACATCCACATCGTTATTGGGTGGAATGGCAATACCGATCTTAAATTTTCTGGGTAAATAACGCTCTTGATAAAGCGGATCCTGTTCATCATACTCCGCTATCTTTTCTTCATCCAGCCAGATCTCATAAAATGCCCTTGTCTTTGGCAACAACAACTTGCTGATCTTGTCTGCATAAGCATGTACCTGTTCATGAATGTCCGATTCAGCCGGATGACTGGTACAAGCTACATTTCGGTTCACATCACCACAAGCAGCAATTGAATCCAGCTGAACCTTATTGAATGATTGAAGCGTAGGTTTTATCTGATGCTTGAGAATACCATGTAATTGTATGGTTTGCCGAGTAGTGATCTTAATGATACCGGTAGAATATTGTCCGGCCACATGATGCGCTGCAATCCATTGATCTGCGGTCATGAATCCACCCGGTATCCGCAAGCGGATCATAAATGAATATAGTTTATCCAATTTTTTGGCAGCTCTTTCCTCGCGCAAGTCACGATCATCCTGTTCATACATACCATGAAACTTGATCAATGCATGATCCTGTTCACGAACAGCGCCTGTGATCTCATCTGTTAAACTTTCTTTCAAAGTTCCCCGCAAACCCTCACTTTTGGTTTTGATGGATTCGATGGGTGATAATTTTTTTTCTGCAGCCATATTTGTGAATGGTGAATGGTCAATAATGAATTTTAATAGAGATCTTTTGCGTATCGTTCTTCTTTTTTCAATTTTTCTAAGTATGCAATAGCTGTTTCATGGGTGCCATCGGTGGCTTTTGCAAAAACCTGTAACAATGCTGCTTCTATTTCTTTTCCTGCCGGCTCTTTTTCACCACAGAGATAGAGACTGGCTCCGCCTTCCAACCAATGAAATAATTCAACACCTTGCTCAATGATCTTCTGTGAGAGTGTTACATAATTTTCTGCCCCATTTTTAAAAGACAAATGAATACGCGTAAGCGTCTCTGTTTCAAACCAGGCCTGCCATTCAGTTTGGTATAAAAAATCAGTCGTGAACCGGTCTTCACTAAAGAATAACCAGTTCCTTCCGATTGAGCCTGTGGCATCTCTTTCTGCTACAAAAGACCGAAAAGGTGCAATACCTGTACCCGGGCCGATCATGATGATATCTTTATCAGCAGCAGGTAAACGAAATTGCTTGTTTGGCTGAATGAAAAATTGAATACGATCTCCCTCCTGTTTACTTTCCAAAAATTGTGTACACAATCCTTTTTCTACACCTTTATCTGTTTCAAAAACATCTTGCAATACGGTGATATGTACTTCGTTGTTATGCGCAACGGGAGATGAAGCAATATTATAAATACGCGGAACGATCTGTGTCAATCCCTCAACAACCTTTAAAAATTGTTCTTTTGATGAAACAGGGTATTGTTGTAACAATGACAAAAGATCTGTTTTCTGTACATTGATCTCTTGTCCTACAGTAGTTGCATAATGCTTCACTGATTTATCTAATAAGTATCGAATATTCAGCTTTGCAATAAGTAATTCAACAATGCTGTAAGATTCGCCTTTGTAATCAATTTTTGTATCCGGAGCTACACCCGTTAAGGACAATATTTGCTGAACCAATTGCTCATCATTCTTTGGTACAATACCGATAGAATCTCCTGAAAGAAACTCAATGCCATCAGCAGCTAATTCAATATGGTATACTTTTTTAGCAGATCCTTTTGCAGTTAAATTGATGTTCGTGAGAACAGTTCCTTCATAGTATTGCTTACCGACAGTTTTTTTTGTTTCAACAGGTTTGTTTGTAACAACTGTCTTTGTTGCTGGTGTATGAAGATTAGCAATCAATTGATCAAACCAGGCATGTGCATCGGTTTCATAATCCAGATCACATTTTTGTAAGGGCGCAATTCTTTGTCCGCCTAAATATTCAAACTGTTTATCTACATCTTCCCCGGTCTTACAAAACAACGGATAAGCTGTATCACCCAATGCCAATACACCATATTTCAATTGCGGAAGTTTGAATCCGTTATGATGAATATGATCATAAAATTTTTTGGCGCCAACAGGTGGTTCACCATCGCCTTGTGTACTGATCACAGTGATAAAGTATTCTTCTTTAGGTAGTTCTGTAAGTTTATATTGATCGAGTGATGCCAGCTTTACAGGAATCCCTTTTTTCTTTGCCTTGGCAGCCAGATCTGTTGCTAATTTTTTTGCATTACCTGTTTCGGTTCCATAAGCAATAGTGATCTTTTGTGTGGTTGATGGAATAGAATTATCAGACAATGGGGCAGCTACCAATCCTGATAGATAACCATTGACCCAAATCAGTTCCTCTTTACTCAACTGACCAATGAATTCAGATAATGCTTTCCATTTAGGCTCTGCTAACATGTCTCTTAGGTGTTGATGATTCTTCCAATTGTGAAACCTTACCGGTTAAGGGTTCGAAATAATGTTCGGTACTACTGATATTAGGTAACCAGGCAAACTGTTCATGCAACGACACTACTTTCCCGATAATAACCAATGAAGGAGAGCGAAATATTTGTGCTGATAACTGTTCTTTGTATTGATATAAACTGCTCGTATGTACTTGTTGTAATGGAGTAGTAGCCTGTTCAATAACAGCAAGTTTTTTAGATGCATCAATTTGATATGCGGTTAACTTTTCAACAACTGTTGCTAAAGTTTCACCCGACATATAAAAAACCAATGTATCATCCGTTTGTGCCAATTCTTTCCAAACATCTTCCGAAACGATATCCGATTTGTAATAGGTCAATAAGCGTATGCCTACAGATAAACCTCTTGCTGTTAAAGGAATGCCCGCATAAGCTGCAGCACCTAATGCAGCTGTAACACCCGGAACAATCTCGTAAGGAATATGATGTTGTACCAGTGTTTGTAATTCATCCAATACATTCGAGAAAATACTGGTATCACCGCCTTTGAGTCTTACCACTGTTGTATATTTTTCAGCATAAGACACCAGCATTTCATTGATGCTGGGTTGTGGTGTTGAAATACCTCGGCGACATTGTTTACCAACATAAACGACGATAGCATCTTTACGAACATGTGTCTCCAGTATTTCTTTACTCACCAAACGATCTGTTAACACTACATCCGCTTGTTGCAACCAGCGTACTGTTTTTAAAGTCACCAGTTCGGGATCACCCGGACCTGCAGATGCAAGAATTACTTTGCCATAGTTTTTATTCAAACTCATTGTCTACTTTTTTAGTAGATTATTAAACGTTGAAAAAGGAGAAGGCTCACTTCTCCATTCATGATCAGAACAATCCTTCTATTGATAAATATCTTTCCCCTGTATCATAGTTAAAGGTGAGCACTTTTGCACCGGCAGGAATTTCGGCCAGCTTTTTCGCAACTGCTGCTAAAGAAGCACCGGAAGACACGCCTAATAAAATACCTTCTTCTTTGGCAGCACGTTGCGCAAATGAAAAAGCATCGTCTTTACTTACTTGAATAATACCATCCAATACGGAAGTATTTAAAATGGAAGGCACAAAACCTGCTCCAATTCCTTGTAAGGGATGTGGTGAAGGAGCACCTCCACTCAGCACCGGTGATAATTCAGGCTCAACAGCAAATACTTTTAGGTTCGGAAATTTCGCTTTGAGTATTTCAGCAACACCGGTAATATGTCCGCCGGTACCTACACCAGTGATGATATAATCCAATCCATCCGGAAAATCCTGTAAGATCTCTTGTGCGGTAGTAGTTCTATGTATAGCAGTATTTGCCGGGTTATCGAATTGCTGCGGCATCCAGGCGTTGGGTGTTTCCTGAACCAGCTCGGTTGCTTTTTCGATCGCACCTTTCATTCCTTTTTCACGAGGAGTCAATACAAACTCAGCTCCATATAATGCCATCAGTCTTCTTCGCTCAATGCTCATGCTTTCCGGCATTACTAAAATGATCTTATATCCTTTTACAGCAGCTACCAGTGCTAAACCAATACCGGTATTACCACTGGTAGGTTCAATGATCACACTGTCTTTATGCAGTAATCCTTTTTGTTCAGCATCTTCGATCATCGAAAGTGCAATACGGTCTTTGATACTGGAGCCTGGATTATTCTTTTCTAATTTAATCCATACTTCATGCTGATCTCCAAAAAGTTTATTGATCTTAACATGGGGAGTATTTCCAATGGTAGCCAAAATGTTCTTCGCTTTCATCTTTTTTTATTTTTAGATCACAAAATTTAAAGGTTCAGGAAATGGGTCTTTGTCTTTGATGCGTATTTCACTTTTATGATACACTACAGAGTTAGGTACCACACTATGTGTTAGCCAGATATTACCACCAATGATACTGCCGGTACCAATGATGGTTTCTCCCCCTAAAATGGTAGCGCCAGAGTAAATGATCACATCATCTTCAATGGTTGGATGTCTTTTGGTACTAGCTAATTCCTTCGAAACATTCAACGCTCCTAGGGTTACTCCTTGATAGATCTTTACCCTTTCGCCAATAACGGTCGTTTCACCAATCACAATCCCCGTTCCATGATCAATGGCAAATGCCGCGCCGATCGTAGCTCCCGGATGAATATCGATTCCAGTTTTACTATGGGCATATTCAGAAAGTAATCTCGGTAAGGTTTTAATACCCTGCACATACAACTGATGCGATAGCCTATAAATAGCCGTAGCATAAAACCCGGGATAAGCGATCAGAACCTCTTCAATGGACTGCGCAGCAGGATCAAAACGTAATACGGCATCAGCATCTGTCAACAACGCTTCATAAATCGCAGGTAAGGCTTCAAAAAAGTTTTCGGTATGTCTTTTTACCGTTGATTCCTCTTTGATCAACTCAAAAAGTATCGCTGAAAAAGTATGCTTCAATTCGTAATATTCATCTGATAATTTTTTTTCAGAGTCGAACTTCCGCTCATAAGAACCAAATAAAAAATTAAACAGATCTTCTGTGAAGTTTTCTGCCAAAGCTTTATCCGGAAAACGATGCAAAGCTTTTCGGTTGCGCTGAAATAATTGTTGTATGAATTGTTCTTCTTTCATATTACTGTATCATGCATGCACCTACTGTTACATGACTGGTTTCATCTATCAATATAGCGCCACCATTACTTCTTAATTCCTGATAAGCATCAAAAACTATTGGACTGGCTGTTTTGATTGTTGCTTGTACGATGGCATTCAAGCCAATATTTTCGGGTTGATGTATTTTTTCCAAAGAGTTGACATCTAGTTGATAACTGATGTCTTTGATGACCGCACGAACCTGTTTGCTATTGATCTGCAATACATATTTATTGCCGGATACCAATGGTTTTTGGTCCATCCAACACAACAATACTTCCAGTTCATTACTTACCTGTGGAACTGCATCGGTTTTAACGATCACATCACCCCGACTAATATCAATATCATCTTCCAGATGTAAGACTACACTTTGTGGGGCAAATGCCTCTTCTACTTCTTTGCCATTGACTTCAATGGCTGCAATTGTACTCACGATCCCTGCCGGAAGTACTGCTACGGTATCTCCCTTTTTATAAATGCCACTATTGATCTTTCCGGCATAGCCTCTATAATCATGTAAAGCATCTGTTTGAGGTCTAATTACATATTGCACAGGAAACCGTGCACGCGTAAGGTCAATATCCTGTTCCAGTGTTACTGTTTCTAATAATTCCAGTAATGAAGGCCCATCATACCAGGGAAATTGTTCGCTCTTTTCTACAATATTATCGCCATTTAAAGCGCTGATCGGAATGAACTTGACTTCTTTCAGGTTGAGTTTTTTAGCTACTTCAGCGTAGTCGATCACGATATTATTATACACATCTTGTGAGTAGTCTACCAGATCCATTTTATTGATGGCAACTACGATATGTGGAATATTCAATAAAGAAGCTATGATCGAATGTCTTCGGGTTTGTTCCACCACACCATTTCGTGCATCGACCAGAATAATGGCCAGATCTGCATTGGAAGCTCCGGTAACCATGTTACGCGTATACTGGATATGCCCCGGTGCATCTGCAATGATGAATTTACGTTTGGGCGTAGCAAAATACTTATACGCCACATCAATGGTAATACCTTGTTCACGTTCTGCCCGTAAGCCATCAGTCAGCAAAGCCAGATCGATTTCTCCGTCTTCCTTGTGTTTGCTTTGTTTTTCCAAAGCCTCCAGATGATCAATCATGATCGATTTGCTATCATACAATAATCTTCCGATCAAAGTTGATTTACCATCATCAACACTCCCTGCGGTTATAAATCTAAGTAAGTCCATGTTGTTGTTGTTTAGAAGTATCCATTCTTTTTTCTGTCTTCCATTGCTGCTTCACTCACTTTATCATCAATTCTTGTTTCACCCCTTTCACTGGTTTTCGTAGCAGTGATCTCGCGAATAATATCATTGATAGTTGAAGCATCCGATTCTACCGCAGCAGTACAGGTCATATCACCTACCGTACGGTATCTCACTTTTTTGGTCACCACCACATCCGTTTCCTCTATCTGAATGAACTCCGATAAAGCGATCAACTGATTTTCATATTGCAACACTGAGCGCTCATGTGCGAAATAAATAGAAGGCAGATCAATATTTTCTCGTTTGATATAATTCCAGATATCCAACTCTGTCCAGTTACTGATGGGAAACACACGTACATTTTCTCCTTTATTGATTCTTCCGTTATACGTGTTCCATAGCTCGGGTCTTTGCAGTTTGGGATTCCATTGTCCGAATTCATCTCTCACAGAAAAAATTCTTTCTTTGGCCCTTGCCTTTTCTTCATCGCGTCTCGCCCCACCTATACAAGCATCAAAGCCAAACTCTTCGATCGTATCCAGTAATGTATAGGTCTGCAACGCATTTCTACTGGCAAATTTTCCCTTGGGTTCTGTGAGTTGTCTTTTTTGAATGGTGTCTGCTACCTGACGAACAATGAGTTTTTCACCCATACCTTCTGCCAACGCATCCCGAAAATCCAATGCTTCAGGAAAATTATGACCGGTATCAATATGTACCAATGGAAAAGGAAACTTACCCGGACGAAACGCTTTGAGTGCCAGATGTACCAATGTAATAGAATCTTTTCCACCACTGAATAAGAGTGCAGGTCTTTCAAATTGTCCGGCTACTTCACGCATAATGTGAATCGCTTCCGACTCTAACTGATCTAAATAATCTAATCTGTAAACACTCATGCTCCTGTTGTTTTTGTTGATTGATGCGAATGCAATCCGCATTCCTTTTTACTGCTATCTTCCCACCACCATCGTCCTGCTCTGAAATCTTCTCCTTCTTTAACGGCCCTTGTGCAAGGTGCACAGCCGATGCTGATAAAACCCTTGTCGTGCAATGGATTGTAAGGAATGTTATGTTGATGAACATAGGTTTTTACTTCTTCGGTTGCCCATGACAACAAAGGATGATACTTGATGATCTGATTGGCTTCATCCCATTCCAGTTCTGTCAGATCCTGACGTACAGGAGAATGTTCGGCACGTAATCCGGTGATCCATACAGATTGCCCTTGTAGCGCTTTTTTCAACTGCACTACTTTTCTGATATGACAACAGGCTGATCTCAATGCAACAGATTCATAAAATGCATTGGGACCATTTGCTTCCACGTATTCACTGATCTCTGTCGCGTCGGGATAGTAAGCTTTGATGATAGTTTGATAAAACTCCAATGTCCGGCTCCAGGTACTATAGGTTTCAGGAAATAACCTTCCTGTATCCAATGTAAACAGTGATACCGTTAAATGATGACGATGAATGAGATCTGTGATCACCTGATCTTCATAACTAAAACTGGTAGAAAAGGTAACGGCATTGGGATAGTTGCGCAACAGAATACTGATGGATTCAGCAATGCTGCGATCTTTGATCTCTTGCGCTAACTGCGCCACAATATGGCTATTAAAAATTTCTGACATAATGATACAATGAATAAAAGGCGGGCAATCGGGATACAAACGGATGGATCAACAGACACAACAACAACAGATCTGCTTTCGATACAAGCAGCTGTTGCTTGATAAGGTTATATGGTATTGATTCATGTTCATATTGTCACTGCATCATCTGTTACATCCATAAAAAAGGCACTTCCGATGCTCAGTCAGAGGTGCCTTATATAGTTACAGTTGCTGTATATAAAAACTTCTGACTTATCTCTCCCGATATTTATCGGGATGGATTTGGCACCTTTTTCCACCTGAGACGGAAGTGGTTGCCAAGGCTTCATAGGGCCAATTCCCTCTGCCTTTCTGGATAAGTGATGTAAAGAACGCAAGGCAAATATAAGGGCAATTTTTTATTTCCTACAAATTTGGTAGACTTTTTTGTAAAAGAATTGTAAAATCATTTTCCGTATGCTCGTTAGTTTTTTTCTTGCTCACACAAGAGAACCTTTATTTTGCAGCATGACCAATATTAACGACGTTCAACTGGAGCAAGTGATCATTCACAAAGTCGGGAACCCTACACGTGGCGAAGAGCTGAAATTATCCACCAACCCACTTACCCTGAATGATGAGATCGTAAGAGGAATGCTGACTAAATATTTTTTATCACCCTTCAATGAACATGAACAATACCAGTTCACACACTTAAGCAGTTTAGAGCTGAATGAAGTATATCAATATGTCACAGGTATTTTCGAGGACCCAAAAACTTTTGTATCGCAGTCTGCCCTACTCGCTTCTTTTCTATATAACAAAAGCACACATGCAAGGGTAAAAGAAGGCGAGTTGTATGTAGCAAAGTTTAATCAGATCCCTTTTGGAACCGAATACATAGATGCCATCGGCTTATTTAAAAGTGAAACAAAAGAGACCTTCCTGAAAGTATTTCCACACGGACAAAGTTGGGAAGTGATTGCTGAAGATGGTGTGAACATCAATAAACTGGATAAGGGTTGTTTGATCTTCAAAAAGAACAAAGAAGAAGGTTATGTGGTTTGTGTGGTAGACAATACCAATAAACAAGACACGCAATATTGGGTACAAGATTTTTTACAAGTGAGCAGAACATCCAATAGTTATCATCATACCGATGCAGCTTTGGGCATGTGTAAACTGTTCATCAGTAATGAACTGCATGAGAAATTTGAAGTAAACAAAGCAGATCAGATCGATTATTTAAATAAAAGCATCGAATATTTCAGTACCAAAGAATCTTTTGATCTGAATGAATTTGCTACAGAAGTCTTACACCATCCTGAAGTCATTGATAGCTTTACACAATACAAGCAACAATACGAAGTAGCCAGACAGGTAAACATCGAAGACAGTTTCAATATCCATTTAGCAGCAGTTAAAAAACAACAACGTGTATTCAAAAGCGTTTTAAAACTGGATAAGAACTTTCACATTTATATTCATGGTAGAAGAGATCTGATTGAAAAGGGGTATGATGAAATGGCCGGTAAGCACTATTATAAGATCTTTTTTGATGAAGAGAGTTAAAGAATAGCTACACGCTGCAGGCTTCAAGCTGCAGGCTATTTGCCTGAAGAAAACTGCTTATATTTATTCCTCAAAGCTTTCCATATGAATTCAACCAGAAGGTCTTTCCTGAGAAACGCAGGTTTTGCTGCCGCAGCCATTGCACTACTTCCCAAATCTTTATTGGCATCCGGGAATGCCAAAATGCTGACAGGTGTTCAGTTGTATTCTGTGCGTGAGGCTATGCGCAAAGATCCTCTAGCCACTTTGAAAGCCTTGTCTGATATGGGCTATCGCTATGTTGAACATGCCAATTATGTGAACCGAAAATTTTACGGATACACTGCTAAAGAATTTAAAAAGATCTTGGCTGATCTAGGTATGCAAATGCCCAGTGGACATACCGTTATGGGAAAACAGCATTGGGATGCTGCTAAAAAAGAATTTACAGATCTCTGGAAGTATACAGTAGAAGATGCCGCTGAAGTTGGACAAGAACTGGTCATCAGTCCATGGTTAGATGCCGATCTGCGCAAGACGCTGGATGAAATGTTGGCTTACATGGAAGTATTTAATAAAAGCGGGGAGCTGTGTAAAGCCGCAGGTATGCGTTTCGGTTATCATAACCACGATTTTGAATTCACTGCCAAACTCAATGGCATGACCGTGTATGATATCATCTTAAAAAATACAGACCCCTCTTTAGTAGTACAGCAATTGGATATGGGTAACCTCTACCATACCGGTGTCAATGCATTGGAAATCGTACACAATAATCCCGGACGATTTGTATCGGTACATGTAAAAGATGAAATTCAAAAAGCAGATGGTAAATCTTTTGAAAGTACCATTCTGGGTAAAGGTGTAGCCAATACCAAAGCGATCACTGATCTCTGCAAATCAAAGGGCGGTACTTTACATTTTATCATTGAACAAGAAGCCTATCAAGGTGTAGATCCTATTGAATGTGTAAGACAGGATTTAGCAGTGATGAGAGAGTGGGGATATTGAGCGGCGAGCTACGAGCTATGAGCTTCATGCTGCAAGCTACAAGCTGCAAGTTTTGTTGCAATGCTCAATACATACTCAGCAATATCTATCCGCGCAAATCATAAAAATCATAATAAATCTGCGGCCCATAAAACTATTCGAAAGAATAAATATTTACTTCAATAATTTGTAAGTAAGGATAGTTTCGTACATAATCAGGTAACACATATTGATCATGATCACGAAAAGCGGCTATTTTTATTTTTTGAGATAATAGCTGCTGTAGTTCTGCTTCCGATGGCCACCAATGATAGGCCGTGATGGATGGATTGTAAAACATGACATTCTTATCGTCATGACTATTCATATTGATGACAACCCTTGTATCAGGATCTATGTATTTAGATAAATCTTTGTATATCCTCGCATTAGCAATACGCTTATTTCTTTCTGTATTTTCTTTTGAAAAATAATCTGTATAAAACTGAATATTTGCCACCATCAAAGCCACAACAATAACAGTAAGCGGAAATAAATACTTAAATCTTTCAAAGTGTATAATCTTATCAATCGTAACAGCGATATAGATAAAACCAATGGGTGCCACAAAAAAGAAAAAGCTTTCCATTTTTGTTTGCACAATAAAAGAAAAGAAGAAAAAAGTAAATAGAAAGTTGATGGTCAATGCCCTAGACAACTTTGTATTCAAATACTTGTCTTTCAAAGTAAATAACATTCCCGGCAGTATCAACCAGTATAGGAAATAACCAAAATATGGATCAAATAAATTGAGATAATAATACCAAGGACCACTATGTCCTTCCAACGCTTTGGACAGATGTTGGGTATTGTATGCAAGCTCATGAGCAGCTTCTTTCGGAAATGCTGTATGAATATAAATTTGCCATGGAAGAAATACAAGAACGCATATCAATAGCGCCCATGAGTAATGAAGGAGCGATTTTTTGGTTCTGAATTCCTTGAATAAACCGGCTAAAAAAGTCCAACCCAGAAATACCACTAAACCTGTTAACCATTTATTGAGTATAGCCGCACCGGCAAAGCAACCGATCCAGAAAGCCCATTTTATAGTAGGTTTTCGCAGATATTCTGCAAAAGCCCACAGACTACACAAAATATAAAACTGATGTGCAATATCATTATGATCTGTTGTTTGAATACCGGCAATGGATCGGATCTGAAAACAAGAAAAGGTCATCATGACAGCAGCAAGTATGCTAATACGTTGGTGCTGATTAGACAACAACCACGCGATCCTGTAGGTAAGTAAGGTCATCAAACTCCCCATCAGTACACTGGGTAATCGAAACCCAAATTCTGAAATTCCGAAAACCTTCATACTCATGGCCATCTGCCACATAAACAATGGTTGCTTATGTACCCATATATAATTAGACCACCAATGCGTATAATCATAAGGCAGCACCGGATTCAATAACAACATGGGCTGGAAGGGATGCTCCATCATGTTTCTTGCTACCAATGCATGAAAACGCTCATCCCATGGATGCAAGAATGGATCAGCAGCAGCCATGAACAAACGAATCACCGATCCAATGATAAACAACAAAAATATCCAAGGATGATTTCGAATATAGTTGCGTATAGAAGATATCATGGCATTAAATTAAAGCAAATTACCAATAGTTATTCAACCGCCCATGTTGGTCGTCTGACTAATATGCGTATGGTGTTCAATACATACATGCTTAGCAATATCTATCTGCGCAAATCATGAAAATCATGATAAATCTGCGGCCCATAAAAACACAGTCAAAAATCACATTCACCGATATCCGCCCATATTAGTCGCCCAACTAACATAATCATAAAAACCTTCTTTATATTTGGTATTACTCAAAACCAATACCATGCGATTACTGCTTTGTCTATTACTTGTTTCTTCTTTTTCATTTGCACAAAATTTTACCCCCGCTGAAATACAGCGATGGGAGAAACAAGCGAAAAATGTAACCATCATTAAAGATACCTGGGGTATTCCACATATCTATGGTAAAACAGATGCGGATGCAGTTTTTGGTTTATTGTATGCACAATGCGAAGAGAACTTTGCGCGTGTTGAAAGAAATTATTTAGAAGTCTTGGGCAGACAAGCAGAAGCTGATGGTGAACGAATGCTATATGCGGATCTGCAAATGCGTTTGATCGTAGATAGCGCAGAAGCCATTAAAGATTATAACAATAGTCCGGACTGGTTTAAAAAACTACTCAATGCTTTTGCAGATGGTATCAATTACTATTTGTATAAACATCCCCAAACCAAACCTAAAGTACTCACCCGTTTTGAACCCTGGTTTCACCTGATGTTTACTGACGGTAGTGTTTCCGCTACTAGAACGGGTGGTATTGCTTTAGAAGAGGTACGCAATTTTTACAGTGGTAATAAAAATGCAACAGTTTATCAACCGGTAGTCAATCAAGATGTTGAGACACGTGGCTCCAATGGTTTTGCCATTGCACCCAAACTCACCAGTAATGGCAATGCCATTTTATATATCAACCCACATGTACCTTTTTATTTCCGTCCGGAAATGCAGATGGTGAGTGAAGAGGGATTGAATGCCTATGGTGCAGTTACCTGGGGACAAATGTTTGTGTACCAAGGTTTCAATGAGCATTGTGGTTGGATGCATACCACAGGTTATGCTGATGTGGCTGATCTGTATGAAGAAAAAGTAAGAAATAGTAATGGTACTTGGGTATATGAATATGAAAAGGAATCAAAAAAAGTAAACACAAAAAATATTACCGTCAGCTATTTAAAAGATGGCAAACAAATAGCTGTTCCCTTCACCGGTTATTTTACCCATCATGGACCGGTAATGGGTAACCGCAATGGTAAATGGTTGGCCTTAAAAGAATTCAATCGTTCATTGAGTGCATTGATACAGTCTTGGGTAAGTACCAAAGCCAATAATCTAGATGAGTTCAAAGAAGCCATGCGTTTATTATCCAACACAACCAATAACACTGTCTATGCCGATGATAAAGGAAACATCGCCTACTGGCATGGAGATTTTGTTCCCAAAAGAGATCCTTCTTTTGATTTCACAAGACCGGTTGATGGAAGTACCAAAGCAACAGAATGGCAAGGCGCACACCCCTTAGAAGAAATTGTACAAGTACACAATCCATCTGTAGGTTGGATACAAAACTGCAACGCTACTCCATTCACCGCATCCGGAAAAGATAGTCCGGATAAAAATAAATATCCATCTTACATGGCACCCGATGGAGAAAATGCAAGAGGTATCAATGCGGTACGATTATTATCTACGGCCAATAACCTCACATTAGATAAAGTCATTGAATTGGGTTATAACCATTATCTCGCTGCTTTTGATTTTTTAATTCCGGCTTTACTCAAAGACTATGATGGTTATTCAGATGCCAATATGAAAGCAACACTGAAAGAAGCTATTGAACTTCTTCGCAATTGGGATAAAACTTCATCTGTATCTTCTGTGGCCACGACTATTGCTATTGATTGGGCCAATCAACTCGGACAACTTGTGCCAAGTGCCGAAACCATGGAACAAGGTACCAATGCTATTAAACGTTATGAAGACATGGCAAAGCTTTCTGCCGGTCAGAAACTCGAGTCTCTGAAAAAAGTGTTGGATGATCTTACCAAAACCTATGGCGATTGGCGTCAGCCTTGGGGTGCCATCAATCGCTACCAGCGTGTGGCAGAAGGCGAAAGATTTGATGATAATAAACCCAGTATCGCTGTTCCATTGGCATCATCCCGTTGGGGTTCTTTACCTGCCTTTGAGAGTAGATCAGGTAATGGATACAATAAACGTTATGGCGTATCCGGTAATAGTTTTATTGCAGCGGTTGAATTTGGAAAAAAATTAAAAGCTAAAACCATTCTCACCGGTGGACAATCAAACGACCCTAAGTCTCCCAATTTTACAGATCAAGCCGAAGGATTTATCAATGGAAAATTCAAGGATATATTCTTTTATAAAGAAGATGTGATGAAAAATAAAGTAAAGACCTATCAACCGGGGGAGTAGTGGGAAGAAACAAGTAATAGGGTGCAAGTAACAAGTAAGAATTCAAGATGCAAGAAACAATAGATTTAACTTTTGGAAAGTTCTAAAACTTTCCAAAAGTTATTGATCACTAATGAAAATACCTGCTTACAAAACTCGGATATGTATCTTCTTTGGCGTAGAAGAAAAATAGTATCAGAAGCTTTTGTGGAGAATCAGCTTTTGTATTTTTTGGATAGGGATAAATCTTAGCTTTTTTTAAGCGATCTTTTATTGTATCCGTAAGCTGTTTATTTTGAAAAGATTTCAGGGTCTGAATTTGATTTACAGTCTGCCCCGGTTCAAAAGCCAATTCATAAGCAGCAAAATTATAGGCTTGTTCCTCATATCCTTTCAGACTGCTGTCTCGCCAACTATTTTCGCTTACCATTACATTCGTTGTAGCGGTAAAAGTATTTTGGTATTCTTTTAGGAAGTCAAGCACATGCAACATCCTGGACATGGAACTATCAAAACGAGATTTAGCTAGCGCGTCAAAATATGGGTTTGCTGTTGGATCTAATTGAACAGATCTTGAGCAATAACCAAATGAAAGCGTTCCTTCTTGATTTCTATTCGCAAAGATGAGCCATGTGGAATTCAACGGAGTATAGATTCCGCACATGGTCTTTAAATGATTGTCGATTTTTAGTTTTGTAACTGCTATGCCTTTATACAGCGTGATGATTTCAATTTCAATATTTCTTTGATCCTGTTGATGTAAGGAAGAATCAATATTGGTAATTTTTGCAACTGCGATAAAGTCTGATTGCTGATAATGTTGATCAAATGAAGAAACTACACAATCACATGCTGAAATCGCTGAAAAGGAAATTAAGAATATCGTTATTAAAAATAATTTCACAGTTCAATATACAGCATTATATCAGTTTTAAACTGATCTTACACTTTTGGAAAGTTTTAGAATTTTCCAAAAGTTATTATTCTACTTTATCAAAAACTGCTTTGTAATAGGTTGTATCCTTTTCAGAAAAATTGATACGTCTATTATCTTTTCCCTTTAATTCAAACTCATCATTCACCGTGAATTTTACTTCTGTGAATTTGTAGCCGGTAACGAAAGTGGCAGTCACTGTATAGGTCGTATCTTTTTTGATAGCTGTCATGGCAGTACCATTATCCCAACTCAATGGTTTGTCATCACCTCTAATACCTACGGTTTCAATATTTTTCACCTGACTTACATCCAATTCAAACACAACTGTCTTTTGATAGGTTTTTTGAACACATCCGGTCATGAACAGTACCATCAAGAGTATGTATAGTATATTATTTCGCATGGGTAAATTGTTTTTTAGTGATGAGATAATCCAATCCAAATCTCCCGGACCCTATAATCAGGGTATAGATGGCAACCCATAGAAAACCCATACCGCCTAACATACCCCATAAGCCATTATTGATCTGTTGTATGAAAACGGCAACCATCATGGTACATACTACTAAAAATGAAAACAATCTTGTTTGCAAACCCAATACCAGAAAAACACCTCCCACCGCTTCACTGAAAGCACCCATCCAGGCAAAAAATCCAGGGAACATGGCAAAAATGCCACCATAGGCTTTTACATCTTCCGGAAACCAGAATACAACTTCAAATAGTCCGAGGTTTTTATCTGCGGGAGACCAAGGCACTCCAAATTTGGAAGCCCCAAAATCAACAGCCAACAAGTAGCCGCATACAATACGTGGAATAGCCATGAGCAGGTCCTGCCACCAATAGGGCATTACCAAGGGTTGAGTGATTTTCTTAAGCATGTGTTGTTATTAAGCAGGGAATAATAAGGTAGTCTTTATCAAGGACAAAACCCACCTTTAAAATCCGTTTACAATAGAATGCACGAAAGGTTCAATAAGTTCTAATAATTTATTTGTACGGCAAACTGTCCTTTAAAAGATAGCTCCGGACCAAAGCCTGTCGCTATTCGAATTGGGATCTTGATTCTTGTGCCTTTCTTGAAGCTTGTCGTTTGTACCTTGTAGCTTATCATATTATTTTAGCCACAGATTCACAGATTATGAAAACGCCGGACTAAAGTCCGGCGCTATCTAAAATTGATTTCTTGTTTCTTACTTGCGGCTTGTAGCTTACAACTTGAAGCTTTTCAAAAGAAACGCCGGACTAAAGTCCGGCGCTATCTAAAATTGATTTCTTGTTTCTTACTTGCGGCTTGTAGCTTGCAACTTGAAGCTTTTCAAAAGAAACGCCGGACTAAAGTCCGGCGCTATCTAAACTTGAATCTTGTTTCT
>Ga0208492_1000073_pt1 | contig 102701 bp, 80 predicted proteins | sample Subbioar_CSW14AB_FD_184820 | JGI IMG/M metagenome (GOLD analysis project Ga0208492, IMG submission 184820) | Serpentinite rock and fluid subsurface biosphere microbial communities from McLaughlin Reserve, California, USA - CR12Mar_CSW14AB (SPAdes) | ecosystem: Environmental > Terrestrial > Deep...
TCGGTCGTCGAGCCGAAGATCTCGCCGGTGTCGGGGGCGCGGCCGAGTGTCATTGCATAATCATATTATGCAATGACTTGGCGCACCACGAAAAACACCAGTCACCTAGAACATCTCTCGACCGCTCGCCTCGATTCCGACCACCTCGGGGCGTGGACCTTCTGCACCGATGTCGGTCTCGAGGTGGGTTCGTCGGAGCAGCGTGACCTGGCCACGCACTGTGTCGGATGCAGATCGTTCAGTTTTCGAACCAAGTTCAGGAACTGAACGCGCGGGATCGTTCAGTTGTTGTACTCGGCCATTCCAGGCATCAAACACACACCGGGACTTTTCCGGAAAAATCGAGTGGGGGCCGATCTCGGCATGGTGGTTGCGATGGTCGAACGCAACCCCATGAAGCGCTTTATTGCAGCTGCCCTCTCCGCCATCGCCGCCGTCGCCACCCTCGCCATCGCTCCCGAAGCGGGTGCGACGAACTACTCGCTCTACATCTGCGGCCGTAATTGCAACGGCACCCCGGGTACGTACACCAACTTCTCGTACTGGGGCTCGAGCGCCACCGCAGCGGGCGTGAACAAGAAGGCGGTGAACTGGGATGGCTACAGCGCGATCAGCACGACCAACAGTGCGGTCCGCGATGCGCTCGATTGCTACTGCACGGGCAACAACTTCTGTTACGTCGCCGTCCACAGCGCGGGCGATCTGCAGCTCGGGTACGCGCTAGCCCAGTACGGGGGCGGCGCGCGTTACAAGAAGAACGCGACCCCGAATGCGAGCGGCGTGTGTGGCAACACCGACGGCACCACGCAGACCGGCTGGAACATCAAGTGGGTCGACGTGGCCTCGGGCGCGGGTGGCGGCAGCGAGCTCGCGAACATGGGTGACTGGACGACGTCGTCGCCGCTCGTGAACGACCTCAAGACCGGCAACGCCCGCGCGCTGTACGACCACAACCAGACCCGCAGCAAGGCCTTCTACATGTTCGCGGGCGCGTCGGGCACGGCGTACTCGATGACCCTGCCCGGCCAGGACGACGAGGCGATCGCCTACCACTCCTCGATGGGCGCGGCCGCGACCGGCAGCCTCAACAACTGGTCGGATTGGACCGGCACCTACTTCGCGCGCACCAACACCGCCAACGCCAGCTGGGTCGAGTGGTACAGCAGCTCGACGACTCTCTGGACCAACCGCTACGAGCAGTTCATCGACCAGGGCGAGTCGTACAACCACTACACGAACGGCGCTTGGGGCGGCATCAGCAGCCCGGTCCGCGCCGACATGGCGGCCAACGCGCTTTGATTCGTTGATACGCTGACGCGGAATGACCGAGCAAGACGGCGCACGGCGTCGCACGTGGCTGATCGTCGGGGCGCTCGCGGTCCTTTCGTTGGCTCTCGTCTTCTGGCCGAGCGGCGAGACGAAGACCAAGACGGTCTCGGCTCCTTCAGCCCCATCGTCGGCCGTGACGAGTGCGCCCGGGCCCGCGCCGATCGGGCCGGCGAAGGTGCGACCAGCTTGGTCGGCCGCAGCGCCTGACGGGGACGCGGCTCCCCCCGAGGCGCCGAAGACGTTGTGGGAGCAGAGGCTCGCGCGAGCCCAGCAGACGCTGAGCGCGTATCTCGAGTCGACGAAGTACCCGCCGGAGTCGCGCCCGATCTCCGAAAAGCCTGACCTGCAGACCACGTCGCAGCCGCTCGCCAATCAGCTCCCGTTCAAGAAGAAGAACGGCGCCGCGCGTGGCGACCTGCGAATGAAGACCTGGCAATCGTCGCAGCGCCTCATCGCCGACGAGATCGTGACGATGACCTTCGCGTGCATCTCGGGAAAGGGATACGAGCCGAGCGAGTTCATCTCGGCGCAGACGGTCGAGGTGCCGCCCAAGGGACTGGCTGCGACGGCCATCTCCTTCTACGACGACGGCTCGCACGGCGACGAGCGTGGTGGTGACCGGGTATTCTCGACGCAGTTCCAGCCATCGGCGAGCCCGCAATTCGCTGGTTACAACGGCTACGTGAACGTTCCCGTGACCTTGCGCTGTGGCGGAGACGAGACCACCACGTTCTTCGACTTCTTTTACACGAGCGGCGAGCCGACGCGTTTCACCGGGAAGGTGCGCGAGGTCGTCGAGAAGGGCTCGCTGGCGCTCTACCTCGAGCTGCTCGTCAAGAAGGCCGGGAACTACAAGCTCGCCATTCGTGTCGACGACGCTGAGGGGAAATCGTTCGCCTACGTGGCGTTCGACGGGGACCTCGCGGCGGGTATGCAGGAGGCCCGATTTCTCCTGTTCGGGAAACTCATCAAGGACCAGGGCGCTGCCTCTCCGTTCAAGCTCCGCGATCTCGACGGCTACCTTTTCCTCAGCGATCAGAACCCCGATCGCGAAAACCTCAAGCCGACCCCCGGCGCGTTCCATACGACGCAGAAGTACGGGGCGGAGGCGTTCTCCGAGGCGGAGTGGTCGAGCGAGGAGAAGGACCGCCACGTCGCCGAGTTCACCAAGGACGTGGACAACGCGAAGGAGAAGGTCGCCGAGGAGCAGAGCGGGAAGACTCCGAAGGAGTACCCCGAGGCCGGCGTGATCGTGAAGTGACGCGCCGAGGTCTGGTAGCCTCGCCGGCGATGACGTTCACCCACCTGCTCCCAGGGGCGGCCCGATGAACCCGGTCTGCGCGCCCTGCGTGACGAGGCAGCCGACCTCGCACCTCTATTACGGCACGACCAAGAGCCTGTGCTCGACGTGCAAGCGGTCGGTCGACGCGAAGATCCACTTCGAGGACGACAAGGTCTGGTTCCACAAGTACTGCCCCGAGCACGGACACGAGCGCAGGCAGGTGTGCTCGAGCGTCGACTGGTACCTCGACGCGCTCTCGTTCGTCGCGCCGAGCACGCCGCCGCGTGGTGAGCTCAAGCCGGTGAAGCAGGGGTGTCCGTTCGACTGCGGCCCATGTAAGTCGCATCAGCAGAAGGTGTACCTGCCGGTGATTCCGATCACCTCGGCGTGCAACCTCGACTGCCCGATCTGCTACACGATCAACAAGAACGACGATCCGCACATGCTCTCCAAAGAGAGCTTCGCGCGCATCCTCGAGCACCTGAAGGCGCAGCACGACGAGCTCGACATCATCAACTTCACCGGCGGCGAGCCGACGATGCACCCGGAGCTCCCGGAGCTGCTCCGCATGTCGCGCGCGGCGGGCATCCGCCGGCTCACCGTGTCGACCAACGGGATCCGGCTTCGCGACGAGGCCTACGCCAAGCAGCTCGCCGACGTCGACGCGCGCATCGTGCTCTCGCTCGACACGTTCCGCGAGGACATCGACCAGGTCATGCTCGGCGCGCGGACGGTGAAGCTGAAGCTCGAGGTCCTCGATCACCTCGAGAAGTACGACGTGACGACGACCATCCTCCCCGCGGTCGCCGCGGGGTTGAACGACGCGGACGTCGGCCCGCTCTTCGACCTGATGCTGAAGCGCCCGAACGTCTGCTCGCTCGAGCTGCACACCATGACCTTCACCGGTCAGGGCGGGGTCGGGTTCTCGAAGGCCGAGGACGGCGAGCGGAGCGCGCGCATCTCGATCCCCGATCTGCACGAGCTCCTGAGGAACCACACCGGCGGACGGATCGAGCCCAAGGACTTCGTCCCCTCGCCGCTGGCGCACCCGCACTGCTACTCCATCTGCTACGTGCTGATGCTCGACGGCGGCGGCTTCGTGCCGTTCGTCCGCTTCCTCGGTCGGGCCAAGATGTACGACCTGCTCTCCGAGAGCATCTACATCCAGCCGCGCGAGAAGATCGAGACGATGCTCCGCGAGGCGATCGACGAGCTGTGGGCGAACCCCGAGTCGTGCGTCGAGGGCGAGGCGGTGCTCGCGACGCTGCGCGGCCTGATCGACCGGATGTTCCCGCCCGGGATCGTGCTCTCGCTCGAGGAACGCCAGCGCATCGCCGAGCGCGCTTCGAAGGCGGTCTACATCCACTCGCACATGGACGAAGAGACCTTCGACGTCGCTCGGATCATGAAGTGCAGCGTCGGCGTGCCCGAAGAAGATGGCTCGAACATCCCGACCTGCTCGTACAACATCCTCTACCGCGAGAAGGACACGCGCTTCGCAGACCCCGTGCAACTGAAGGAGCGGCGCGCGCTGCCGATCGTCCGATGATCAAGCTTCCCATCGCCGAGCCCTCGTTCATCCGCACCCCCGACGCCAACGCGCGCGAGGTGTTCCACTCGTTCTCGAGGGGCCTGTGCCCGAGCTGCAAGCGCCCCGTCGACGGCGTGCGCGTCATCCGCGACGGCAAGGTGTACCTGCGCAAGCAGTGTCCGTCGCACGGGCAGAGCGAGGCGCTCATCTCGGGCGACGTCGACTGGTTCCTCCGGTCGCTCACGTTCATCAAGGCGGGCAGCATCCCGCTTTCGTACTCGACCCCCGTCGACCGGGGCTGCCCCAACGACTGCGGCCTCTGCCCCGATCACGAGCAGCACAGCTGCCTGCCGATCATCGAGATCACCAACCACTGCAATCTCGAGTGCCCGATCTGCATCGTGCAGAACAAGCACAACTACGAGATGAGCGTGGAGGAGCTCGGCAAGATCCTCGACGGCCTCGTCGCCAAGGAGGGCGTGCTCGAGACGATCAACCTGTCGGGCGGCGAGCCGACCATGCACCCGCAGTTCTTCCAGCTGCTCGACATGGCGGTGGCGAAAAAGGAGATCGCGCGGGTCTCGATCTCGACCAACGGGCTCCGCTGCGCCAGCGATCCGGAGTTCTGTGTCGAGCTCGCCAAACGCGGGGTGTACGTCAGCCTCCAGCTCGACGCGCTCTCCAACCCCGCCCTCCGGGTTCTCCGCGGCACCGGCGATCACCGCGCCGCCCGCGAGCGCGCGCTCGACAACCTGGAGCGCGCCGGGGTTCGCACCACCATCGTGTCGACCGTCGCCAAGGGCGTGAACGACGACAAGATCGGCGAGTGCGTCGAGCTGTTGTATTCGCGCGACTTCATCCTCTCCTTGATGTTCCAGCCCGCGGCGTTCACCGGGTACGGCGGCGCGCACTTCGCCCCGCACAACCCCCTCGACGTCATGACCATCCCCGACGTGGTCAGGGCGGCCGACCAGCAGAGCGGCGGCAAGCTCAAGAAGAGCGACTTCCTTCCCCTGCCCTGCTCGCACCCGAGCTGTTTCGCGCTGACGTATCTGCTCCGCACCGAGGACGGGTTCGTGCCGTTCCCGAGGTTCCTCGAGCTCGAGCGCTACATGGACATCCTCGCCAACCGCGGGACCATCCGGCCCGACGAGAGCTTCGAGGGCGCCATCCGCGACACGATCGACGACATGTGGACCAGCGCCGCGCAGGTGCCCGACGGCGCGAAGATCCTCGCGAGCCTCAAGCGGACCATCCACCTGATGTACCCCGAGGAGCGCGCGCTCGAGCTCGAGGAGCGCCTGCGCATCGGCGAAGGACTGGTGAAGACCATCTTCGTCCACGCGTTCATGGACGTGCACACCTTCGAGGTCGATCGAATCAAGAAGTGCTGCACCCATTACGCGCTGCCCGACGGGCGCCTGATGCCCGGCTGCGCGTACAACAACCTCTATCGCGATCGCGACCCGCGCTACGCCGGCGAGACGGGCACGCCCCGCATCTGGACCAAATGAGGCTGAAGGGAAAGCGGGTCCTGGTCACCGGCGGCTCGCGCGGGCTCGGGCGGGCAATCTGTCGCGTGTTCTCCGCCGAGGGCGCGAAGATCGCGTTCACGTACACCCGGGAGCCGGAGTCGGCCGAGAAGACGCTCTCCGAGCTGAACGAGGGCAAGGCGTATCGGGTGTCGGTGCTCGACGTCGACGGCACCGCGGCGATGGTCCTAGAGCTCGAGTCGGCGTGGGGAGGGATCGACGTGCTGGTGAACAACGCCGGCATCTCCCAGAACCTCCCGCTCGCCCTGCTCGAAGAGGCCGATTTCGATCGGGTGATGAACGTGAACGTCAAGGGCACCTACCTCACGTCACGGGCTGTCGCACGAGGGATGATGCGCCGCAAATCCGGCGTGATCCTCAACATGGGGTCTCTCGCCGGCGAGCGGATGATCGAGGCGCCGATCCACTACTGCGCGAGCAAGGCGGCCATTCGCGGGATGACCGAGGCGATGGCCAAGGAGCTCTCGCGCCACTCGGTCCGCGTGCTCTGCCTCGCGCCCGGGCTGCTCGAAGACGGCGTGGGGAAGAACCTCCCCGGCTACCGACTCACCGACTACCTCGCGCACGTCGCGCTCGGGCGCGTCGGCACGCTGGACGAGGTGGCACGCTTCGCCGCGTTCCTCGTCTCCGACGCGAACACGTACATGAACGGCGAGACGGTGGTGATGGACGGAGGCCTGGGATGAAGCGCGTGGTCGTGCTCGGTGGCTCGGGCGCGCTCGGGCGGGTGATCGTGCGCGAGCTCCGCGCGGCGGGCGCCCACGTGTTCGCGTCGTACCTCACCCGCGAGATCGCCCCGGCGGAGCGGCTCGTTCCCTTTCGCGTCGATCTGGCCGACGCGGCCGCGCTCCACGAGACGGTCCGCGCGCTCGGACCGGTCGACGCGCTCGTCCACGCAGCGGCCGTCCCCTCGACCTGTACGCCCCCCCGGTTCGACGCGCTCGACGAGGTCGACTCCGACGGCTTCGATCGGATGATGGCGATCAACGTGAAGAGCGCGCTCATTGCAACCCGGGCCGTCGACATGACCGTCGGCAACGTGGTGTTCATCGGCTCGATCGACGGCGTCAAAGGGGTGCCCGCCCCGGCCCCGTACGCGGCGTCGAAGGCGGCCCTGTGCGGCCTCGCGACCGCGCTCGCCAAGGAGCTCGGACCGCGCGGAACCCTGGTCAACGTCGTCGCGCCGGGGGTGCTCGAGTCGGGGCTCTCGTCGCTCCTGCCCGATCGACTCCGCAAGGAGTACCTCAAACACTGCGCCCGCAAGCGGCTCGGCAAACACGAGGAGGTCGCGAGCCTGGTCACGTTCCTCGCGCTCGAGAACACCTACCTCGACGGGCGCACCGTCACGGTCGACGGCGGCCTGTGACATGAGCCGCAGGGCCGAGGCGCTGCTCCTCGCGTCGTTCTTCGTCGCGCACGCGATCGAAGCGACGTGGCTGCACACGCCGTGGGACACGATCTGGGCGTGCCACATCGCCTGTCTGTGGGTCGCCGCGGGGGCGCTGCGGGGCTCGGGATTGTTCGCGGCGATCGGCCTGTTCTGGTTGGTGTACGGCACCCCGCTGTGGATCCTCGACGTGCTCAGCGGCACGCCGATGGAGAAGACCTCGGTCTTGACCCACCTCGGTGGTCTCGCCCTCGCGGTGCGCGTGACGCGACGCGAGGGAGTCCCCGATGGCGCGTGGTGGAAGGCGCTCGCCACGCTGTTCTGCCTGGTCATGCTGACGCGTCTGCTCACGCCCGCAGCCGCCAACGTGAACCTCGCCTTCGCGGTCTACCCTGGCTTCGAGAAGTGGTTCCCGACCTACCCGCGCTACTTCGTGTTCCTGCTTCTGACCAATGGCCTGAGCTACTGGTTGACCGAGCGCCTCGCGCGTAAGCTCGCCCGGTCATGGGACGCGAAAATCCGTCGGTCCAGCGCTACGCGCGCCACGTGAACCCCGCGTTCGTGAAGCTCCTCGGAGCCTTCGCCTACGGCCGCGTGCTGGTGCGCGGCGAAGGCACCCGCTTGTGGGACGACGAGGGTCGCGTCTACGAGGACTTCCTCGCCGGCTTCGGCGCGACCAACCTCGGTCACAACCACCCCCGGCTCATCGCGGCGATCGCGGAGCACTTCGCCACCATGCCGGCGAACCTCGTGCACGTCGGCCCGCAGGTGCACGCGGGCGATCTCGCCGACGCGCTCGCCGAGCGAGCTGGTCCGCTGACGATGAGCGCCTTCGCGTCGAGCGGCGGAGAGGCCGTCGAGATCGCGCTCAAGCTCGCCCGCGGATACACGCGCCGGAGCGGCTTCCTCTACTGCGAGGGCGGGTTCCACGGAACCAACTTCGGCAACCTGTCGGTGATGGGCCACCCCCGACTGCGCAAGCCGTTCGAGCCCTTGCTCGAGGGGTGCACGTCGGTCCCGTTCGGCGATCTCGCCGCGCTCGAGAAGGCGCTCTCGAGCAAGAACTACGCAGCCTTCCTCGTCGAGCCCATCCAGGCCGAGGCCGGGGTCGTCATGCCGCCCACCGCGTTTCTCGCCGAGGCCAAGCGCTTGTGCGAGCGCGTCGGGACGTTGCTGGTGCTCGACGAGGTGCAGACGGGCATCGGTCGAACGGGCGCGCTGTTCGCGTTCGAGCACGAACGCGTGCACCCGCACATCCTCGTCCTCGGCAAGGCGCTCGGCGGCGGCATCTGCCCGATCTCGGTGGCGATGACCACCGAGGAGATCCACCAGAAGGTGCTCGGGTCGATGGAGCGCTTCGATCTCTGCAGCTCGACCTTTGCCGGCAATGCGCTCGCCTGTCGCATGGCCCTCGAGACCCTCCGAGTGTTGGACGACGAGAAGCTGATCGAAGGCGCGCGTGCCAAGGGCGAGCGACTGCTCGCGGGCCTCCGCGGCGCGCTCGGCCGCCATCCGCTCGTTCGCGAGGTGCGCGGGCGCGGGCTGCTCATCGGCATCGAGCTCGGTCCCACCGGTCAGGGCCTGGTGCAGAAGCTTGCCCCGATGTTGGTGAAGGGCGTGGCAAAGAACGTCCTCGGCCAGTGGCTCTCGGTGCGGATGCTCGAGCGCGGGTTCGTCTGTCAGCCCGCCTCGCAGCAATGGGACGTGCTCAAGATCGAGCCGCCGCTCACCGTGACCGACGAAGCCATCGATCGGTTCGTTCGCGAGCTCTCGACGCTGCTCGACGAATATCGCGACATCGGCTCGGTGCTCGCCGACGCGGGCGAACGGATCGGCAAGCAGGCCCTGTCGGGGTGGGAGTTCGGATGAGCCTTTCGCAATGGAAGCGTGATCTCGCGTTCTCCGCCGGCCTGCTGAAGAAGCAGCCCTTCTCGTGCCTGTTGCAGGTGACCAACCGCTGCAACATGGAGTGCAGCTTCTGCGACTTCTGGCCGAACCCCGACCCCAAGCGCGAGCTCACCACCGACGAGTACCGACGCGTCTCGCGCGAGCTCTCCGAGCTCGGAACGTTCCTCGTGTCGATCGAGGGCGGCGAGCCGTTCCTCCGCAAGGACCTGCCGGAGATCGTCGCCGCGTTCGCCGAGCACCACATCCCCGCGTTGTTCACCAACGGATGGTTCGTCACCAAGGACAACGCCAAGCGCCTCTTCGACTCGGGCCTCGTGCACGCCAGCGTGTCGATCGACTACCCGGATGCCGAGCGCCACGACGGAAAGCGTCGTCTCGCCGGTACGACCAGTCGCGCGTGGCAGGCCGTCGACATCCTCCGCGACGCCGCGCCCCGCGGTGGCAAGCAGGTCCACGTGATGAGCGTGTTGATGGACTCGAACTGGCGCGACATGGACGCGCTGTTCAGCCAGAGCGCCGCGCACGGCGTCGGACACCAGGTCACGTTGATCAGCGTGTCGGGCTTCCGCCGCGGCAAGGAGGGTCCCGATCGCCTCCCGCCTCCGGAGTCGTCCGAGCACCTGACGAAGCTGTGGGAGAAGCACAAGCACGTACGGTTCTTCCGTGAGTACTTCGATCGGATGGGCGCCTTCCTCACGGGAGGCGAGATGCCCACCTGTCACGCGGGCGTGCAGCAGATGAACATCGATCACATCGGCAACGTCTCGCCGTGTATCGAGCACATCGACCGCATCGCTGGCAACGTGCGCGACGCCTCGTTGAGCGAGATCCATCGACGGCTCGTGGCCGGAGCCGACGAATCACGACGCTGTCAGGACTGCTGGACGGCGTGTCGCGGCATGGTCCAGTCGATCGGCGGCGGCGCGAGCGTCGGCGCGTTCCTCGAGATGACCACCCGAATGAGGACCACCTGATGCGGTACTTCCTCCTCGACAAGGTCACCGAGCTCGTCCCCGGCGAGCGCGCGCGTGGCCTCAAGTGCGTGACGCTCACCGACGAGGTGCTGCACGACCACTTTCCCGATTTTCCGGTGCTCCCCGGGGTGTTGGTGGTCGAGGCCGCGGCGCAGCTCGCCGGCCTGCTCATCGAGGCGACCGAGAACCGCGACGAATCGGTCGAGCCAAGGCGCGCAGTGCTCGTACAGATCCAACGCGCCAAGTTCCACAAGCCGGCGCAACCGAGCGATCGGCTCGAGATCGTCGCCACCCTCGGGCCGACGCTCGACTCGGCGGCGCAGGCGAACGTAGAAGTGACCATTGACGGCGAGCTGTGCTGCCGAGCGACCATCACCTTCATGCTCCAGTCGATCGACTCGCCACGCCTGCACGAGAAGCGGCGCGAGCTCTATCGGCTGTGGCTCCGGGACCTCCAACCTCCGGTGGTCGTCCGATGAACATCGCGGTGACGGGTCTCGGTCAGGTCGTGCTCGCACCGGGCGAGCGCACCATCGATCCGATGCAGTTCCTCGTCGCCCGCAAGACCCGCAAATTCATGGGCGTGCAGGACGATCTCGCGGTCGTCGCGGCTGCACGTGCGGTCGCTTCGGCCGGCCTGACCGCACCGCTCGGCGAGCGCGCCGGCGTGTTCTTCGCGGTCGGCTATATCCCGTTCGAAGAGACCGACATGGCGCCGGTGCTCGCCGGGTCGATCGTCGACGGGCAGTTCTCCATGCGCGCGTTCTCCGAGGTCGGCTACCAACGCGCGCACCCGCTCCTCGCGTTTCGCTGCCTGCCGAACATGCCCGTGTTCCACGTGTCGCTCAACCTCGGCGCGCAGGGCCCGTACATCGTGGCCTATCCCGGCCCCGGGCAGCTGTACTTCGCCCTCGAGCAGGCGTGCGCCGCGCTCGAAGTGGGCGCGATCGACGTCGCACTGGTCGGCGGTGTGGCCCACCAACACAACTTCCTCGTCGAACACCACCTCGCGCGCACCGACGATCCGGTGCGGCCCGACGACGCGCGCGACGCCGCAGGCGTGCTCGTGCTCGAGCGCGCATCCGACGCGGGCGCACGGGTTCGGCTCCGGCTCGAGTCGATGTCGGTCGAGTACCGGCCGTTCGATCCGCTGCACGAGACCCCGGCGCGGCGCGAGTCGTTCCCGGTCACCGCGCCGCCTCTGGCGGCCTCGATGGAGCTCGGCCCGGCGACGTTGCCGATCGCGCTGTGCGAAGGTCACCGCACCCATCGCGTCGAGACACGCGATGGTCTCGTGTGCGAGAGCACCTGGAGCGAGCCGTGAGGGCGCGGGTCGTCATCACCGGGATGGGGGTCGTCTCGCCGCTCGGCAACGAGGTCGGCACCTTCGTCGACGCCCTGCTCGCGGGACGCTCAGGCATCCGGCCGATCACCCACTTCGATGCGAGCGCCTTGCCCACCCGCATCGCCGGCGAGAGCGAGATCGAGCCGGCGCTCCTCGAGAGCTCGCTCGGCGATCGCAAGATCGCCTTCGCACGGTACGCAGCCGCCCGGGCGATGGAGGATGCGGGAGCGCGCCCCCGCGGCAAAGGCTCGGTGGTGATGGGCGTGGGTCTCGAGCTGTTCGCGATGGAGCATCTCCTTCGCTTGCGAGCGCCGGGTTTCACCATGCCCGTCTCGCTCGCCGATCGCCTCTCGTTCCTCCAGACGCCGTCCGATCTCGCGGTCCACCTGCTCTCGCGCGAGCACGGGCTGACTGCGCCGCCGACGTGCCTCGTCTCGGCGTGCGCGGCAGGGACCGACGCGCTCGGCCACGCGTTCCGCCTCGTCGCGACCGGCCGACGCGATTGGGCGCTCTCCGGCGGGAGCGACTCGATGATCAATCCGCTCGGTGCCGCCGGCTTCGCCGCACTCTCGGCGACGAGCACCCGCAACGACGAACCGACCCGCGCCTCGCGCCCGTTCGATCGTCGACGCGACGGGTTCGTCATGGGCGAGGGCGCAGGCGTGCTGGTGCTCGAGCGGCTCGACGACGCGCTCGCTCGCGGCGCCCGCATCCACGCCGAAATCGTCGGCTACGGCAGCTCGCTCGACGCGCACGGGATCAGCGAGCCGCACCCCGAGGGCCGCGGCGCGCACCTCGCGATGAAGCGTGCGCTCGACGACGCGGGCGTCGACACCGTCGACTGCATCAACGCCCACGGCACGAGCACGCCAAAGAACGATCCGGTCGAATCGCTCGCGATCGAGCGGCTCCTCGGCGAGCGCGCTAGACATGTGCCGGTGTGCGCAACCAAGTCGATGATCGGTCACCTGATCTCGGCGGCCGGCGCGGTCGAGGCGATCGCCTCCATCGGCTGCATGCAACAGGGCATGGTGCACCCGACGATCAACCTCGACGAGCCCGATCCGGCGTGTCGCTTGGACTACGTTCCACACGTCGCCCGTGCTCACGCCCACGACACCGTGCTGTCGGCCTCGTACGGGTTCGGCGGGCACAACGCGGCGATCGTGCTGCGGAGGTGGCCCCATGCACGCTGACACGATGCTCGCTGACAAGCGCATCGTCGTCACCGGCGCGAGCGGCGGCATCGGCGCCGCAATCGCTCACGCCTGCGCGGCCCAGGGCGCACTCGTCGGTCTGGCGTACAACACCGGCGAGGCACGGGCGCGCGCTCTCGCCGAAGAGCTCGGAGGGCGACTCCTGTGCTTCGACGTCCGCGACGAGGCGGCCGCGTCTCGAGAGCTCGCAGCCTTCGGGTCGATCGACGGCCTGGTCAATGCCGCCGGCGTCGTCAAACCCGGCCTGCTCGTGACCAGTGAGGTCTCGGCGATCGAGGCGATGCTCGACGTGAACCTGCTCGGCCCCATGGTGCTCTCGCGGATCGTGCTCCCGGCGATGATGGCGCGGCGTTCGGGCGTGATCGTCAACGTCTCGTCGATCGCCGCGCGGCGACCGTTCCGCGGCCAGGCGGCCTACGCCGCATCGAAGGGTGGCCTCGACGCGTTCACCCGCGCGCTCGCCGTCGAAGTTGCGAAGAAGGGCGTGCGGGTGGTCGGCGTCGCCCCCGGCGCGATCGACACCGAGATGCTCGCCTCGACCCGCGCGATCGGCGACGACGAGCTGACCGCGCGCATTCCAACGAAGAGGCTGGGGCGGCCCGACGACGTCGCGAGCCTCGTTGCCTACCTGCTATCCGATGCCGCGCGCTACGTCACCGGCTCCATCCACGACGTCGACGGAGGCTACGGTGTCGGCTGACGGGTTGATGAACCTGCTCGCCGCGCGGCGCTCGGTGCGGCGGTTCAAGCCCGATCCGGTGGCCGAGGCCGACCTCTCGCGCCTGATCGAGGCGGCGACGCTGGCGCCCTCCGCGAGCAACAAACAGCCCTGGCGATTCCTGGTCGTGACCTCGCGTTCGACCATCGACGCCATGGCCGACGCTGTTCGCTCCGCGGTGGAACGCATCGCCCTGGCGGTGCCCAAAGACAGCGAGGCTGCGTTCCGCGCCTATGGCGACTACTTCACCCGCTTCTCGGGCGCGCCCGCAGTGATCGTGCCCATCTGCCGGGGCCCTACGATCCTCTCGCACCTCGCGTCGGGCGACCTCGGCGAAGGCGACCGCGCCCGCATCGCCGCGATGGAGTCGCAGTCGGCCCTGATCGGCGCGTCCCTGGCGCTCGAGAACCTCCTCTTGATGGCCCACGCGATGGGCCTCGGCGCCTCGGGCATGACCGGACCGCTCGTCGCCGACGACCGACTGCGTACGCTGCTCGAAGTGCCTGCCTCGTGGACGATCGTCGCGCTGGTGCCCATCGGCCATCCGGACGAGGATCCGACCCCGAAAGACCGAAAGCCCGCGGAGAAGGTGACGAGATGGATCCGTTGATCAACACCGAAGTGCTCTCCGTCGTCCGCCGCACGATCGCCGAGAGCCTGGCCGTCGACCCGGCCCAGGTGATGCTCGAGAGCCGCCTCATCGACGATCTCGGCGCCGACTCGCTCGACTTCGTCGACATCATCTTCCAGCTCGACAGCGAGCTCGACATCCGCGTCCGCGAGACCGAGTTCAACTTCCTCACACGCCTCGACTTCACCTCGCCCGAGGTGATGAAGGACGGCTTCCTCACGCAGGGCGTGGTCGAACGGCTCGCCGAATGGCTGCCCGCGATGCGCGCGGTGGAGGACAAAGAGCACGTCACGCCGCGGCAGCTGTTCTCGATGATCACGGTCGAGGCGATTTGCCTGGTCGCGTCACGGCGGCGCACTCCCCAGAGCTGATCGAGCTCAGCGCGATGGGACCACTGGCGGCGCGCTGGGCGCGAAGCTGTGGGATTGGGCGTGGCACCCGCCCCAGGTGGCGCCGCAACCGCACACGTTCTGCCCGCGGTCCTCGATCGTGGGCTCGAGGCTCGCGGCACCGATGGGTCGGGTCTCGGCGTCGATGTCGAACCCGTTGCAGGTGAGCATGCTGCCCTCGACCGAGAGCTTCGAGCCGAACGTCGTGAGCCCCGCGCGCGCATTGCCCGAGAGGATGGAACGCGACACGACGAGCGTTCCGGGAAACGCCTCCTCGAAGGTGTCGACCCCCACGCCGTCGCCGAACAGCGCTTCGGCATCCGCGTGGGTCCCACGCGAAATCGACGCGATGAACGTTCCCTCGCTGCTGTTGACGTTGAATCCGCCGTAGCGATTACCATCGAGCAGGCAGCGCTCCACTCGGACGACGGAAGGACCGGAGCCTCCCGGGTTCGCAGCCGCGACGATCCCGACGCCGTACTCGTCGCCGCCGACGGTGGGATACGTGTCGCGGACCACGGTCCCGAACACCGAACCGTCGGCGCTCGCGAATGCGATACCGACGCCGTGGTTGCGTTCGAACAGGCTCGATTTGATATCCAACGTCGGGCGCATCCCGACGTCAGGGTCGATGATGGCGCTCACGCCGTAGCCGAGCTTGTCGATGGTCGGGGTGCGAGGCGTGGTGTCACGCACAAGCACGCCGTCGAGCGTCGCGGTGCCGCCGTGCAACGCGATGCCCGTCTCTTCGTTCCGTTCGATGATCGACGAGCTCACGTGGAGCTCCGGCGCTTGCCCGAACATGACGCTGGTGTCGATTCCGCGTCCGATCAAGCGGTCGCTGGTGCGCGGGCGCGTACCTCGGATGACCGAGCCCTCGATGGTCGCCTGCGAGCCGAAGACCGCAATGCCAGCCTCGAGGTTGTTGTCGATCAGCGAGCCTCGAAGCGTCAGGGTCGTCCGGGCGTCGAGGCCCTCGCGCTGTTGCAGCGAGATGCCGAACCCTGCGGCCCCCGTCTTCGGCTCGGGGAGCCCGTCGCGCAGGATCGTTCCTTCGACCAACGCGGTGGAGCTGACCAAAAACAGCCCGGCCGTGCGATTGCGCGTAATGGCAGAAGCGCGGATCGTCACCTCCGACGGCAAGGGCGGCGATTCTCGTGGCTGCGCTGCGACCCCGTAGCCCTGGAGCTTGTCGGCGGGTGACCCCTTGTCACGAATCGTCGAGCGCTCGATCGACGCCTTGGCACCCAGGAGCGCGACGCCCGAGGTGGTGCTGGCCTCGATGACGGTGTCGGTGACGCTCACGTCTGCGACGAGCTTGCCGATGCTCTCGGCGTACACGCCAACGCCGAGGATGGAACCGGCGACGCGAGGCGCGGTGTCGCGCACGACGGAGCGTTCGAGTGTCAGTCGCGATCCGAACACCACGATCGCGTTCTCGTGGGTGTCCTCGACGACGGCGAGGCGGATGGTCACTTCGGACGCTCGCTTGGCAGCGTCGTTGGAATCGATGGTGATGCCCCGACCCCATTTGCCCGAGACCGGATTGGTCTTGCGCACCGCCACTCGCTCGATCGTGGCCTTCGCGCCGTAGACCATCACCCCCACCTCCGTCGCGCGCTCGACCAGGGAGTCGCGCACGTTCAGCTGGGTGAGCGGCGTGGTGTAGAGCGCATTGATGCCACGTCCACCGGTGTCGTGGACCCAGACCTTCTCCACCGTCACGACGGCACCGCCGGCGGCGAGCCCCGGACCAGGACCGGTGATGGCGAGCCCGCTCACCGTGACGGCGCCGTTCGGGCGGACGGAGAACGTCGGAACGTCGCCTCCCTTCTTGCCACGGACCGTGACCATCCCGGGGCAACGACCGACGAGCCTCACGGCCCTGGCGATCGAGACGTCCTCTTCGTAGGTGCCCGCCGCCACCGCAACGAGCGCCGAGAGGCCCGCGGCGTCGATACCCGCTTGGACCGTGGTGAACGGCCTCGCCTGCGAGCCGTCGCTCGCTCCGCCGGCATACGAAGCGTCGACGAAGACGGTGCCCGCACCGACGGGAATGTCGCCGAAGGTTCCGCTGCCGCAGGAAGAGACCACGTGACAGCTGCTCTCTCCGGGCAGCGCGAGCTCGCCGTCCGAGCAGCGCGACTTCGGAAGCACTGGGGTACAGCCGCCTGTGTGATCGCTGCTGAATCCCGCGGCGCAGGTCTCGACGCCGACCGGCCGACACTCGGTGCTCCCGAGCACCGGGATGGTGCCTGCAGCGCACTCGCCCGCAGGAAGCACGGGCTCGCAGGTGTGCCGCTCGGCGTCATAGGCGAATCCAGACGCGCAGTGCTCCGGCAACAGCCCGACCGTCGCGCACCCACCTCCCTCGGCAGGTGCGCTGAAGGGATCGCACCGCACGCAGGTCCCGTCCTTCGACTCGAAGCCGATGCCGCACCCCTCGCCCTCACCGGATGCATCGTCACGGGAACAGGCGAACCCGAGCATCACCAGGCAAAAGACCGAACTGGCACGCAGTGATGGCATGGCCCCACTCGAGTCTACCGCGTCACGTCCACCGGAAGCTGAGGACCGCGAGCACGAAGGTCACGGTCATCCAGGCGGCCACGATCGCCATCCCAGGAACCATCGCGCTCGGCGCGACCGTGCCCTCGAGCAGCACCGTGCGGACCATACGGACCATCTGGGTGGTGGGCAGCGCGGTGGCGACGCTCGGGAGGAAGCCCGGGAGCGTGTCGACGGGGAAGAAGATCTCCGACAGGAGCACCAGCGGCGTGGTCGACGCGTTGATGACGTCGACCAGCATGCCCTCCTGACGAATCAGCGCAGCGAGCGCGAAGCCCACGCCGGTGAACGTGAGGATTCCAAGGAGCGTGAGAAGGAGCAGCCAGAGGTAGCCGGAGAGCGGCAACGAGAGCCCGAGCAGCGGGATGGCCACGACGAGCAATACGGCGATCTGCGCCAGCACGAGCACCGCGCGCGCGACGATCTGGGCCGCGACGAAGGTCGAGCGACGGAGCGTCGTCGTGGCGAGCTTCTTCAGGAACAGGCTCTCGCGGTAGCGGAGCATCGCGTAGCCGACGCCAAACAGGCCCGCGACGAGCACCGAGAACGTGAGCAGGCCGGGCAAGAGGTACTGCACGTACCCGAGCCTCGGGACGGGCCTGGTCTCGACGCTCGGCCGGGGTGCGAGAGACGCCGCGACGCCGCGTCCGAACACCACGTCGCGCTCGCCGACGATTACGCGATTGCCGACGAGTACGGCGCTCGCCATCCGGCTGTCGAGCCGACCGAACGCCGCACGCTCGCTCCGCTCGTGATCCACCGTGATCCCCGGCAGCACGAGCTGGCCCTCGCCGACCATCACCACGTGACGGCGCTCGAACGGGTGCCCCTCCATGAAGACCAGCGAGACGATCGCCAAGAGCACGAGCGGGAGACCGAAGAGGAACGCGAACGACGACGCCTTGCGCGTTACGTCGCGCACCCGCATGCGCACCAGCAGGAGGAACGTGCTCACGAGCGACCGCCGTCGGCGCCGATGCGGGCCGCGCAGTAGTGGAAAAACGCGTCCTCGACGCTGCCGACACCGGCGAGCAGCTCGCCCTTCGGTCCCGCGGCGCGCACCCGCCCGCGATCGAGGAACAGGAGGTGATCGCACAGCGCCTCGGCCTCGCGCATGTCGTGCGTCGACAGCACGATGGTGCGAGAACGGCCCTGCGCACGAACGCGCTCGCCAAGCCGGCGTTTGTCGTCCGGGTCGAGGTGCGCGGTCGGCTCGTCGAGAAACAAGAGCTCGGGCTCGTGCGCCACGGCCACCGCGAGGTGGAGGCGTTGCGCCTCTCCTCCCGAGAGCCTCTGCATGGGGACGTTCGCCCGAGCCTCGAGCCCTGCCTCGGCGAGGATCGCCGTAGCGGTCGCCCCCGCGATCGACGCGAACAGCTCGACCCACTCGGACACGGTCACGCCGTCGAGCGTGCATTCGCGCTGGAGGACCACGCCCACGCGCGAGCGCGGGTACGGATGGACCGGGCCGCCGAGCACGCGCACGGTTCCGCTCGTCGGCGTGTCGAGACCCTCGAGCAGGTCGAGCAGCGTGCTCTTGCCTGCGCCGTTGGGTCCGAGGATGCCCACCACCTGCGGACCCGGCAGCACGAACGAGACCTCGTCGAGCGCGACGACCTCGCCGAACCGCCGGGTCAGCTTCTCGGCGGCGACGGCTTCGCGCATCTCGAGCATTCGAGCGTGTTAGTGTACGCGGCATGCGCGATCGCGTGTCCGAGATCCTGCGCGGCGGGTTCGAAGATTATCGGCGATTCGTGAACCCCGGCGTGGCGCAGCGGGCAGAGCTCTCGGGCGAGCCGCTCCGGGTCGTGCACACCGACGACGGTCGGCTCGTCACCGACGACCAGACGATGGTCGAGGACTTCCACGGGACGCAGGCGTTCGGCCATCGCAACCCGACCATCGCGTCCGCGGTGCGGGCGTTCCTCGACTCCGACTCGCCGTCCTGGTTTCCCTCGCGGGTGAACCCTTACGCAGGCAGCCTCGCGCGCCGTCTCTGTGAGCGCGCTGGCGGCGAGTACGGGCGGGTGTACTTCGCGAGCTCGGGCACCGAGGCCGTCGAGGCCGCGATCAAGCTCGCGCGCGCGACCACCAAGCGCCCGCGCGTGCTCTCGCTGACGGGCGCCTACCACGGGTGCACCATGGGCAGCTGCGGCCTGATGGCCGAGGGGGTGTACCGCGATCCATTCGGTCCCCACCTGCCGGGGCTCGCGAGCCTTCCGTTCGGAGACGTCGCAGCGCTCGAGGCCGCGCTGGCGAGCGACGACGTCGCCGCGGTGGTCGTCGAGCCGATCCAGGTCGAAGGGGGCGTGCGCGCGTTGCCGAGGCCCTACCTCGAGGCGCTCTCTGCCCTCACCCACAGGCACGGCACGCTGCTCGTCGCCGACGAGATCCAGACGGGCCTCGGACGCACCGGTCGCTTCCTCGCGAGCGAAGTCTGGCCACGCCGGCCCGACGCGGTGCTGCTCGGAAAACACCTGGGTGGAGGGCTGCTCCCCATCTCCGCGATGATCACGCGGACCGAGCTGTTCGAGCGTGCGTACGGCAAGGACCTCGAGACCGCCGAGGCGCACAACTGCACGTTCAGCGGCAGCGCGATGGTCTGCGTCGCGTCCCACGCCGCGCTCGATCTGCTCGACGATGCGCTGATCGCCCGCGTGCGCGACGTCGGCGCGAGCTTCCGCGCATCGCTCACGTCGGCGCTCTCGGGCTTGCCGCTGTTCGACGAGGTGCGCGGCGAGGGGCTCACCGTCGGTGTCGCGCTGAGGCCCTCCGACCACCCGTGGCTCTCGTTCGAGCACTTCGGGCTCGAGGGGCTCGGCGGCCACCCCACGGTGGGCTTGCTTCTCTGTCACCGACTCTACAAGCGTGGGTACTTCTGCTTCGTCTGCGGGCACGACTGGCGCGTCGTGCGCCTGCAGCCTCGGTTCCACGTGCCCGAGGCGCAACTCGAGGGGTTCGTCGCCGCGATGCGCGAGGAGCTCGAACGCCTATGCGCGGTGGCATGATGCGCGTGCTCGATTACGCGTTGGCGCCCGCGACGATTGTGACCGGTCTATGGTTCACGGCGCGGCTCGGCGCGGGGGGAACCTCGCCATATGTCACCACCGGTCTCGTTGTGGGCGTCGCCGTCGTATTGTTCGCCATTCTCGAGCGCGTGCACCCCGAACGATCGGACTGGACCCCGTTCGATCAGCCGCTGCTCATCGACGCCGGCCATTACGCGCTGAACTACCACTTCGGGATCCTCCTCGGCTACGGCGCGAGCTTCGCGCTCGGCATCGCCCTCCACCTCCCGCCCGTGTGGCCGACCCGATGGCCGCTCGCCCTGCAAATCGTGCTCGCCGCGTTCATCTCCGAGGGCGTCAGCTACTGGCAGCACCGCGCCGCGCATCGGTGGGAGTGGCTGTGGCGCTTCCACGCGCTGCACCACAGCGGTGCCCGGCTCAACGTGGTTCGCGCAGGACGGTTCCACTTCGTCGACGTCGGCACGGCCACGTTCCTCACGTTCGTTCCTCTGGTGCTCCTCGGAGCGCCCGAGCCCATCGTGACGGCGATTACGGTCCTGAGCGCGCTGATCGGCCTGCTCACGCATGCAAACGTGCGGATGCGCACCCCGCGGTGGCTCGATCGCCTGGTGTGCACGCCCGCGGTGCACCGCCACCACCACTCGAGCGACCTCCGCGAGAGCAACGAGAACTTCGGCACCACCCTCGTGATCTTCGATCTCCTCTTCGGCACCTACCGCGCCCCCGCGCCAGCCCCGAAGGCCGTCGGCATCCTCGATGACCCGACCCCACGCGGCTTCATCGCCCAGGTGTTCGAGCCGTTTGCCGCACCCAAGCGCTGAGGCGTTCAGATCCCGCCGTTGACCGAGACGACCCGGCCGGTCATCACGCGGTCGTCGAGGGCCAGCCACGCGATCATGCGCGAGACCTCGAGGGGTGTGCCGAGGCGACGTAGCGCGCTGTAGGCGAGGTAGTCGCGCACCAGCTCGGCGCCGACTCGCGTTCCGAGGCCTTGGTCGAGCAGCCCCGACGCAACGAGGTTGACGCGAATGGCGTCGCGCCCGAGCTCGTGGGCGAGCGCCATGGTCGCCGTGGCGAGCGCGCCCTGGGTCGCGGCGAACGCCGCCGGGATTGGGAGCGACTGGGTGCGATCGAGCGCGCCGACGAAGACGATCGCGCCACCCTCCTTGCGCATCCGCGGCAAGAGGGCTCGCGTCCCCAGCAGGGCGGCGTCGAGGTTGACCGCGGTCAGCGCGTCCTGCTCGGCGGGGGTCACCTCGTCGAACGAGAGCGGACCGAGGCGACCCGCGGCGTGCACGAAGACCGTGATGTCGGGCAACTCCGCGAGCAACCGTGGCAACGCAGTGCGATCGCGAAACTCGACCCGATGAGGGATCGCTCCCGTATCGCGTGCGAGCTCGGAGGCGACGAGCTCGTTGGTCGCGAACGAGAAGTGGACCACGAGCCCGCGCTCGACGAACCGTCGAACGACCTCCCGTCCGATGGCCCCGGAACCGCCGGTGACGAACGCACTTCTCGGGGAGGGCACCTCGATGCCCCCGTCGAGGCCGATCTTGGCGCCCGACATGAAGCGGTTCTCGCCGCTGACGAGGAAGGCGATGCTCTCGGCGACGTCCTCCGCGCGGCCGAGGCGACGGAGCGCCGAACGCTCGACGTACTCCTTCTGCCGGTGCTGCGGCAGCGTCTGCGCGAGACCGACGTCGAGCAGCCCCGGTGCGACGAGGTTCACCTGGATGCCGTAGCGACCGACCTCCCGAGCGAGCGATTCGGTGAGCCCCCGCAACGCAGACTTGGAGGCGGCGAAGTGCACGGGGGATTCGACCACGCGCTCGGAGACGAAGCTCCCGATGAACAGCACGTGCCCGGAGCGCTGACGGATCATCGACCGCAGCGCGGCGCGGGTGAACAGATACGGACCCTTCACGTTCACGTCCATCACCAGGTCCCAATCGCTCTCCTCGAGGAGCGAGATGGGAAGGACCTGCATGATCGCCGCGTTGTTCACCAGCACGTCGATGCCCTGCCAGGCCTTCACCACGCGCTCGATCGCGTCTTTGGCGTGGGCCGCGTCTGCCGTCGAGCCCTTGAGCACGAGGTGTTCGGCCCCGAGCGCCCCGAGCTCGGCCGAGGTCTCCTCGGCGTCGGCGTCGCGGTGGGCGTAGGTGAACGCCACCTTGGCGCCGTGACGGGCGAACGCGCGCACGATGGCGCGACCGAGCCCGCGCGTGCCGCCGGTGACGAGACACCGCTTTCCTCGAAGGAGAAGCTCGGTCACGAGCGCTCCGGTACGAGCGGAAGGCGAAGGCGCCCGCCGCTGCGCTCGCCCCACGCGCGAGGTGCCTCGACGAATCGTGGCTCCTTGTCGCGGAAGAGCACGTTGGAGTTGCACACGGGGATGGTGCGACCGTCGGCGTAGCTGTTGCTGTCGCAGCACTGGGCCGCACGTTCGACGTCGAAGGTGTCCTCGTCCATGTGCGAGTGCACGTAAACGGCCTTCACCGCCCGCTCGGCGATGCGAAGACTCTCTTCCCGCGGGAGCGAGCGGCCCGTCGGGAACAGCTCGCGGGTGAGGCGGTCGAGCATGCCGACGATGCGGGCCTCTTCGGGACCGTCCTCCGCCCACAGCCTGGCGATCGCGTCCTGCATCGCGCGCTCGAGGCGCTCGTTCGGCTCGAGGTAGAGATGGTCGCCGAGCGCCTGGTAGAGCGTGTCTGCGTCGAGGAAGCGTCGGAACGACACCGGCCTCCCGCCGCCCTCGTCATCGAGCAGATAGGCGATTTGATAACAGAGGGGGTGCGCCGACGGCGACGGGACGAAGTCGTCGGGACCGAGCAGGCCGGAGGTGGTCTCGGCGATGCGCTCGAGCACCTCGAACGTGGAGATCCGGCCCGACCGGTCGAAGGTCGCGCCTCCCTGCCCCGTGTACGTGATGGTGTGGACCTCGACGTGCCGCACGCAACGCAGCCTCAGCGCCAGCTCGAGGATGCGCCCGATCTCGCGATCGTTGTAGCCCTTGGTCATCACCGGGATGAGTGTGGTGTCGACCGCGTGCGACTCGAGCAAGTCGAGACACTGGAGCTTGAGGTCGACGAGTCTCGCGCCCTGCAGCGCCTTGTCCACATGGGGATCGAACGTGTCGAACGACAACGCGAAGCGCGTGCCGAGCGATGCGAGCGCCTCGAAGAGTGCGGGGTCCTTCACGAGACGGATGCCGTTGGTGCACACGCTCACCCGGTGGATGCCGGCTCTGCGGCACATCGCGACGATCTCGACGATGTCCGGGTGGAGCAGCGGCTCGCCGCCGGTGAGGTTGATGAGGTCGACGTCGCCATCGTAGGCCTCGACGAGCCGATCGAGCACCCGCGCGAACTCGCTCGGGCTCATGTGGAACGCGTCGCGGTTCTTGTTGTGCACGTAGCAGATCGGGCAATCGAGGTCGCACGCGCTGGTGATGGTGACCACCGGCATCCGCACCTTCTGGGTGTGCTGCTCGCACGGGCCACAATCGAACGGGCACCCGTGCTCGACGGGGCGCGCGTGCTTGGGAGGCGCGTCGATCGGGCGGATGGCACGCGTGCGCTCGTACCAGGTGGCGTTCGTCGACAGGCGCACGCGTTCCGCGCCGTGCTCGGCGCAGTGTTTGTTCATCCACACCTGACCGTCCGGCGTGGCGGTGACGTGCGCCTCGACACCCGCCTTGCACACACGACACAGACTGGTCGTCCGATGGAGGGTCCGCTCCGCTTCGATCACCCAGCGAAGGTATGCGGCTCGGGAGACGACCACAACCCGCGGGCGTCGCGCGTGTGGTGCATGCTCGTGTCGCCCATCATGATCGAGAGCATTCGCCGCACTCGGGAGAACACGCTCTCGATCACGTACGGCACCCCGTGCTTCTCGCAGATCGCCTTCACCCGCGGCTGCGCCTCACGGTACTTGAGCGGCGGGAGATCGGGCCAGAGGTGGTGCTCGATCTGGTAGTTCAAGAACCCCTGGAGGAAGTCCGACACGTCGGTCCCGCCATGGAAGTTCGCGGAGCCGATCACCTGCCGCACGTAGAACTCGTTCTTGTCGTGCAGCGGCTCGTCGAATCGAAAGAGATCCTCGCCGGCGTGGTTTGGCACGATGATCGCGAAGGTGTGCAGATTGGTCAGCACCTCGGCGCCGAGCGAGTTGAGGAGCACGTTGGTCGCGGCCACGGGCCCGAGCGGGAGGAACGCAGCAGGCGCCGCGACGAACCGAGCCAAGCCGTACGGGAGGAGCGACCCGAGGAACGCGCGGCCGTTCTGGGTGCGTGGATCCATCTCGGAGAAGATCGTCGCGTCGGGCGCGACCTCGTCGAGCGCCTCCCCCCTTCGCGCGCGCTTCTCGTTCTCGGCGCGGCGCAGCACCTGCCAGTTGTTCGGGGCGTAGTACGTGAGCTTCCACGTGCACGCGTAGAACCCGATGATTCCCCACTTCACCACCCGGGGGAGATCCGCCTCGCGGATCTTCTTCATGTTGAGCTCGACCAGATCGGGGTCGGCAGCCTCGCCGGTGCGGTAGTGGTGGAGCACGTTGTGCTCGTAGGCCCAAGCCTCGGGCGTCATCCAGTCGAGCCAGTCGACGAGTCGTCGCCATCCCTTCGCGTAGGTCTTGCTGCGCGGTCCGCCCTCGAGTTTGTCCAGACCGCGGTGCGACACGTGGTGGGTGACGATCGTCCAGCGCGCCGTCGAGCCGAGCGACAGCAGCAGCGCCGAGACGGGGTTGGGCGCGATCCACGCGGTGGCGTAGCCGAGGGCGGTGCAGGCGCGGCCCCATCGCGCCATCTTGCGGAAGTGCGCGAGGTCCTCTTCGCCGAGGCTCTCTTCGAGCTCGGCGCGCAACCCGGCGAGGTCACGCGCGAACGCGCTAGCGTCAAACGACATGCGCGGAATGTAAACGCCGCTCGAGCTCGCGGATCCAGCGATTTCTCACGGTCGAGCCAGTCGGCGTCCTTCACGGGTCTTCGAGCATCATCTCGGCGACCAGCGCGCTCCAGCAGTAGTTGGGCATCGACGCGTTCGGTCTCGTCGCGTCATCGGCGTCATAGAGCTCGCGGAACTGGTGGTAGCGACGGAGCTGGGCGGTCACCGCAGCGCGCGTCCGCTCGGTGAGCGTGCGCGCGAGGTCGGGCCGCTCGTTGGCGACGAGTCCCCGGTGCAGCGGCTCGCTCGAGCACGCAAGGCACGAGAGAACGAGCGGGAGGGCGGCGCCTGAGTACCTCACTCCTCGAGTCTAGCCAATTAGCTGAGAAACCCGTATGCGAGGTTCATCGCGAGGGCGAGGATCGTCGTGTTGTATGCGAACGACTGCACGCCGTGCAGCAGCACCGCGCGACGGATCTGTGGGCTGGTGATGCTCACGTCCGAGACCTGGAACGCCATCCCGATGGTGAAGGCGAAGTAGGCGAAATCGGTCTCGTCGGGTTCGTGCTCCCCGGGAAACACGAGCCCGCCGATGCCCTCGTGATCATCGCGGTAGTAAAGGTGCGCGTAGCGCAGCGTCCACGCGGTGTTCGACAGGCACCACGCGCCGACGACCCCACCCAGGGACAGCATCACCTCGACGGCCGCGCGGCTCGGCGAGAGCGCGCGCGCGTGACGCAGGCCGAACGCGGCGGCGAACAGGCTGAGCGTGCTGCATAGAACCACGATGACCCAAACGGCCGAACGGCCCGGGTCGTCGTTGCCCGCGCGGCGACGCGTCTCGGCTGCGTCGGCCGTCCAGATGATCGCCCAGGCGAATCCGAGCAACACGACGGCGAACACGTCCCACGCCGCGATGATTCTCGTCACGGTCGCCGCCGAATCCAACAGCGCCCCGACGAAGAGTCCGGCAACGGTGGCGATCGCCAGACGCGCGGAGGCCTGCCTGGGCACCCAGCCCGGGAGCGGCCGGGTCTGGCGACGAAAACGGTGCTTCATCCCGACGTCAGCGTAACCCTCAACGACATAGCGCGTCGCCCGCGCAGTCGAAGCCACAGGTCCGACCGAGGGCCGGTTTGGGACCGCAACGCCATGAGCCGAACCAGGTCGGCGGGTTGCACGAGAGCCCCGAGACACACTCGTTGCCGGCGCTGCACTTGCTGCCCGCGGCGCGCAGCCTGGCGCACGCGCCGGTCGAGAAGTCGCAGAACAACCCGTCCCTGCAGATCTGGTTGTTCTGACACGCGCCGCCCTCGGCCTTGCGGACGCGGCAGAAGGAGCCCTCGGCGGTCCAGTCGCACGCATACGGAGCGGCGCAGCGACTGTCGATCGTGCAGCGCTGACCAATCGTCGGCAGCGGGCGGCAGGTGTTGGTCGCGTCCTCGCAGCCGAGCCCGTCCTTGCAAAGGAACGGGCCCATGAGCCCGAACCCGCACGCCTCACCGGCGCCTGGCATCGTGCGACAGACGCCAGACTCGCCGTCTTGCGTGCACGCGAAACCGGATGCGCATTGCGCACCGTTGGCGCACGCCTGGCCAATCGTCGGGAGCTTGGTACAGCGCTTGGTGGAATCCGCGCAGTAGAGGCCCGCGGCGCAGCCGTCGCTCGACTTGGAGCAATCGGCGCCGAGCGCGAAACGCGGCTGGCAGGTCGCGCGTTTGCCGAAGAGCGCCTCGTCCTGCGCCGCGCCGTTCTCGGTCGAATCGTCCCCAGGCTCCGCTTCGACTGCACACCCGGTAATGGCAAGAGCCGACAGAAGGACGAACAGGGATGCGCGGAGGGCCGAGGACATGCGGGCCTCCTACCATGTGGGTTCGTTACCGACAACCGAATTTCGCACCGCGTCATCGCGCAACATCGCCAGGAACGACGCACGCATCGGCGGAGTGGCGCATGGCTCCGGGTCGGCACACGCAGGCACAGTTCCAGTATGGAATACTGCTTGTTTTGCCGCGCAATCCAGCGATGGCTCGATGGCACCGTTGGTGCTCCATGGTCTCGCCAAGGAGCCCCCATGCCCAGTCTTCGCGCCGCACCGCCCCGCCCTCGGCAAGCCCGCGTGGCCCCGTCGTACCCGCGCGCGATCGCGACGTTCGCGGTCCTGCTCGCGGGCTGCGGCGGCATCGTGGAGAACGAGGGCCGCCCGGATCCGATGCCGGATCCGGCTGGGGGGATCTCATTTCCGTTCGACGCCGAGCCGCCGCCCGACACCGAGCCGCCGCCCGACGCCGCGCCCGACGCGAAAGACGCGGGCCAGCCCGAGACGAGTCCCGAGCCGATGCCGGATCCCGGCGGCGCGGCGCCGATGCCCTTCGAAGACGCGGGGCCCGAAGAGGTGGGGGCCGAGGACGCAGGGCCCGCGCCCGAAGCCGAGCCGAAGTAGCGGCCGATGGAGCTCACCCTCGTCGTCGATCACCACTGCAACCTGCGGTGCGCGTACTGCTACGCCGGCGACAAATTCTCGCGCCGGATGAGCGACGAGACCATGCGTCGGGCGATCGATCTCGCGATCGCCCGAAGGCCGAGGCACCTCGATCTCGGCTTCTTCGGCGGCGAGCCCACGCTCCACCCCGATCTGATTCTCGCGGCGATCGAGCACGCCGAACGTGCGGCGCGGGCGGTGACCGACACGCAGCGCCCGATGCTCCGGTTCGTGCTCAACACCAACGCCACGCTCCTCAGCGAGCCTCGTTCGCGACCGTTGCTCGAGGCCCTCGGCAAGCCACGCAAGTCGGCCGCGTTCGTGTCCCTCGATGGACCGCGTGAGGTCCACGACGCCCACCGGGTCGATGCCGCGGGCCGCGGGAGCTTCGATCGGGCAGTGGCCGGGGTCGAGGCGCTCCGTGCCGCGGGCATACCGTTCCAGTTGACGGCCGTCGCGTCGAAGCAGACGGCGCGCCGACTCGGCGACACACTGAAGACACTGCTCCCGATGGGGGCGAGCAAGATCATCGTCGCACCGAACTTCGCGGACGACTGGAACGAGCACGACATCGGCGCGTTGCGCGGGGGCTTGCGCGCCCTCGGCGACGCCTGGATCGAGCACTTTCGCGCCGGCGAGGCGTTCGCGGTCGAGCCGCTGCACACGAAGATCCTCTCGCACCTCGAGGGCGGAATCCCCTGCCCCAGTCGGTGCATGCTCGGAGGCGAGGAGCTCGCGGTCGCGCCGTCGGGACGACTCTACCCCTGCGCGCAGATGGTCGGTGAAGACGATCGAGACGAGCTGTGCATCGGCGACGTCGAGCGCGGGCTCGACATGCCGAAGATTTTCGCGATGCAGAAGCAGAAGGAGCGAGTCGAGGACACCTGCTCCACCTGCGCCTTGCGTGACCGATGCCAGAGTCATTGCGGCTGCCGTCAGGTCGCACTCTCCGGTGCGCTCGGAGAGATCACGGCCGTGCTCTGCGAGATCGAAGGCGCGATGATCGCCGAGGCCGACCGCATTGCCGAAACGCTCTTCGAGGAGCAGTGCCCGGCGTTCCTGCGGTTCTACTACCAGCGGCGGTGGAAACAGGCTTCCGGCCAGCTCACTCAGTTGCGACGAGCCCGTGGAGTCTGAGCGCCACCAGAACGGCATGCGTCGTGCTCCACGAGGAGTGGAAGGGAGGGCACGATGGCTACCGAGATCATCGAGAGGGAGCTGCTCGGGCTCGAGCGGCAATACTGGCAAGCGCTCAAGGACAAGGACGTCGACACGGTGATGCGCCTCACCGACGACACCTGCATCGTGACGGGCGCCGAGGGCGTGGGTCGCATCCAGCGGCAGGCGCTCGCCGGCATGGTCACGGACGCGCCGTACACCCTGGATGACTTCGACCTGAAGGACGCACAAGTGCGTCTGCTGAGCGACGACGTCGGAATCATCGCCTACAAGGTTCACGAGGACCTCACCGTCGACGGCAAGCGGGTATCGCTCGACGCTGCCGATTCGTCCACGTGGGTTCGCCGCGACGGACGCTGGTTCTGCGCGCAACACTCGGAATCGCTCGCGGGCGATCCGTACGGTCGCGACCGCCGCGCCAGTTGAGCTCGAGTTACCGACCCTTGCGCACCATGCGGTGAAGCGTGTCGCGCGCCACCCCGAGGCGACGGGCGGCTTCGCTGACGTTGCCGCCGGTCGCCTCGAGCGCCTCGAGCGCTGCGTCGCGCAGGACCGCGGCGCGCGACCGCAGCTTGGCTTCGCCCAGGAGCAGCTCGGGGAAGTGATGTCGCTCGAGCGGCTCGTCGCCCGCGAGCACCACTGCGTGCGCAAGGGCGCTCTTGAGCTCCCGGACGTTGCCCGGCCAATCGTGCGACTCGACGTGCGCGCGCCCGCTCGGGGCGAACGGCGGTGCGTCCGAGCACGCGCGCGCGAGCAACGCTTGGGCGAGCGCCAGTCGATCCCTGCGCTTGCGAACCGGCGGGATCCGGATGCACGCACCGTGGATTCGATAGAACAGGTCGGTGCGAAAGCGCCCCGCCTCGACCTCCGCAGGCAGATCGCGGCAGGTCGCGGTGACGAGCCGGAACGACGAGCGGCGCGGCTTGGGATCCCCCACGCGGTGATAGACGCCGTCCTCGAGCGCGCGGAGCAGGGCTGCCTGCAACGACGCAGGCATCTCGGCGACCTCGTCGAGGAAGAGCGTGCCGCCGTCGGCCGCACCGAGCAGACCGCTCGAGCCCTCGCGCGAGGCGCCCGTGAACGCGCCGGGTGCGTAGCCGAACAGCTGACTCTCGAGCAACGACTCGGACACCGAGCCGCAGTTGATCGCGACGAACGGCCCCTTTGCGATTGCGCTGGCGGCGTGAATCGCCCGCGCAAACAGCTCTTTTCCGGTCCCTGTCTCGGCGAGGAGCAGCACCGGCATGTTCGTCGCGGCGAACCGGGCAGCCGCCTGCTTGGCGGCGATCACTGCCTCGTCCTCGGCGAAGATGGCGTCGAACGCCGTCGGCAGCGCCGTGCGGGCGAGCGCCGGTCGCCTCGCTTCGACCGGCTCCAGGTGCACGACCACGGCGAGCGCGCCCCCTTCGGGCTCGAGCACCGGATCGAGCTCGACGCGGAAGACCTGCTTGGGTGTCTCGAAGCGCAGCGGCCGACCGGCGACGGCGAGCTCGGCGAGCTCCCTGAACCCGATGCCGAACAGGTCGTGGCACTCGACGTGCGCGCGTCCGCCGAGGACCTCACGGCGCGCGAGGTCGTTGCATTGCCGAATCGCGCCGCGCGGCTCGACGAGCAGGCTCGGTGTGCGCGACCGTCCGATGAGACGTTCGATCATGCCGAGCTGCCCCTGCCCGACCCTCGCCCATGCGAGCGCCCGCAGCGTGCGCTCCATCGCCGAAGCCGCGAGCTTGACCGCGATGCCGACCGCGTCGTCGCGGCGCTCGATCGGTCCGCTGACGTCGAGCACGGTGACGAGCTCGCCGCGTGCATCGAACACGGGCGCTGCATAACAGAACAGCGCCGAGTTCCGGTGCTCGTAGTGCGCCGACCCGATCACCGCGACTGCGCCTCGCTCGATGATGGCCGTACCGATCGCGTTGGTACCACGGGCCGACTCGCTCCAATCCGCGCCGGGCACGAGCTTCGCGCGGGTGGCCGCGTCGGTGAACGCGCCGCCGTCGTGCGCCGACAAGATGACGCCGTCGGCGTCTGCGATGAACGCCGAGACCGCCCGCGCGGAGAGCTCAGCCGCCGCCGCGGCGAGCAACGCGTGCTTCTCGCGGAACACCTGCTCGACGCGCGCACGTCGATCGACGAGCTGCCCGGCGGCGCCGGTGGGATAGCCATCGGCGTCGCGACGAAGACCGAGCGCCGCCACGCGCGCCCAGCGAGAGGGCAGGAGCTCGGCCGGTTCTTCGAGACGCAACACCCCTCGATCATGTCACGCGTTTTGCGTGACGCCGCGCGTCACTCGTAACTGTCGTATTTCTCGACATGACGCGTTCGCCCGTCGAGTGCGATTCCACTGGTTTTGTCGTGACGCGAACCACGGTCCTGCCATTGCAGAAGGCGACGGCGAAACCGAAGGAGGCTCGCGCCATGACCTACGTTCCCCCGAATCACGACGGCTCGAAGGTGAAGTTCCGCACGCGCTACGACAACTTCATCGGGGGCGAGTTCGTCGCACCATCGAAGAAGCAGTACTTCGAGAACGTCACGCCGGTGACGGGCCGTCCGTTCTGCGAGATCGCTCGCTCGACCGCGGAGGACATCGAGCGCGCGCTCGACGCCGCGCACGGCGCGAAGGAAGCGTGGGGCAAGACCTCGCCGACCGATCGCTCCAACGTGCTCTTGAAGATCGCCGATCGGATGGAGCAGAACCTCGAGAAGCTCGCCATCGCCGAGACGTGGGACAACGGCAAGCCGGTGCGCGAGACGCTCGCCGCCGACCTCCCGCTCGCCGTCGATCACTTCCGCTACTTCGCCGGGTGCATCCGCGCCCAGGAGGGCTCCCTCGCCGAGCTCGATCACGACACCGTCGCCTACCACTTCCACGAGCCGCTTGGCGTCGTGGGGCAGATCATCCCGTGGAACTTCCCGCTGCTGATGGCGGTGTGGAAGCTCGCCCCCGCGTTGGCCGCGGGCAACGCCGTCGTGCTCAAGCCTGCCGAGCAGACGCCGGCGAGCATCATGTACCTGATGGAGCTGATCGGCGATCTGCTCCCGAAGGGCGTGCTCAACGTGGTCAACGGCTTCGGCCTCGAGGCGGGCAAGCCCCTCGCGTCGAGCCGGCGCATCTCGAAGATCGCCTTCACCGGCGAGACCAGCACCGGCCGGCTGATCATGCAGTACGCCTCCGAGAACCTCATCCCCGTCACCCTCGAGCTCGGCGGCAAGTCGCCGAACATCTTCTTCGAGGACGTCATGACGAAGAACGACGACTACTTCGACAAGTGTCTCGAGGGCTTCGCGATGTTCGCGCTCAACCAGGGCGAGGTCTGCACCTGCCCGTCACGCGCGCTGATCCAGGAGCGCATCTCGGGCTCGTTCCTCGAGGCCGCCGTCGCCAGGGTCGAGAAGATCAAGATGGGCAACCCCCTCGATCCCTCGACGATGATCGGCGCCCAGGCGAGCAACGACCAGCTCGAGAAGATCCTCGGTTACATCGACCTCGGCAAGAAGGAGGGCGCGAAGCTCCTCACCGGTGGCGAGCGCGCCAGGCTCGGCGGCGACCTCGACGGCGGCTACTACGTCCGCCCCACCGTGTTCCGTGGGAACAACTCGATGCGGATCTTCCAGGAGGAGATCTTCGGGCCGGTCCTCTCGGCGACCACGTTCACCGACTACGACGACGCCATGAAGATCGCGAACGACACGCTCTACGGCCTCGGCGCCGGCGTGTGGACGCGCGACGGGACGACGGCGTACCGCGCGGGCCGCGCCATCCAGGCCGGACGCGTGTGGACCAACTGCTACCACGCCTACCCCGCGCACGCGGCGTTCGGCGGCTACAAGCAATCGGGCATCGGGCGCGAGACGCACAAGATGATGCTCGACCACTACCAGCAGACCAAGAACCTCCTGGTCAGCTACAGCCCCAAGGCGCTCGGGTTCTTCTGATCCTTGACCGGTTGCACCGCACTCACCGCTTCAGGGCGAGCGTCAACTTCACGTTGAAGATGGTCGGCGCCCCGGCCTCGAACCGAGTGGCCGCGAAGCTCCCGCGGCAGCACTCGGTCAGGGTTGCGGGAGCCGTCGTCGAGACGACGCTCGCGTCCGCATGGCCGGTGCCGTCCACGGCGACCGCCAGGGAAATGATGCCTGCAGCGGTCGGATTCCCGATCAGGTTCTTGTTGTAACAGGCTTTGAAGCGCCACTGATTGGGCGGAACCTTGGCTGCGTGCACGCCACCTCCGTCGACCGCGACGGCGATCTCGTTCGGAGGCGGAGGCGGCTGCGGGCCGCCGATACCGGCGAGGCCAGCGCCTGCGCCCTTCGGCGGGTCTTCGGATGCAGCGGGAACGACGACCGATGGCGAGGACGCGGGCGTCGTCGCGACGTTCGCGTCCTCGGGTGCCGCCCTCGCCTCTTCGCGCGGTTTCGCGCACGCGGCGAGGGCGACGATCGCGATTGCCAGTGCTCGGCGACGCAATCGTACTTCCTCCACGACGACGAGGGTACGCGACCTCAAGAGGTTGACTTAGAAACAACTCGTGACAGCGGTCATTGGCGCGGTCGCGCCGGTGTACGTGATCTCGACGTAGCCGCCATTGGAGCCGCAGCCTCCGGAGCCGAGGCTTGCCTGGAAGCCGCCCGAGGAGAGCGGCAGCGGGCAGGTCTGGCTCCAACGATCCGCCTCGGCAGCCTGCGTCACCGCAACGCCGGTCAGGTTCTCGTAACAGATGGCCGACTTCGCATTGCGGTTCGACGAGGTTGCGTCGCCCCAGATGTTGTAGCCGCCCGCGCTCGAGCTCCCGACGTCGAGGGTGTTCGTCGACGCCTTCTGGAAGCGAAGGCCCGCGCCGGTGTTCTGGAGCAGCGTGCTGCCGCGGAGGATGAGACTCGGCTGATTGACGCCGGTCACCTGGACGAAGATGCCGCTCGCCAGCCCCGCGCCCGCAGACGAGCCGTTCAAGCTGGCGTTCAACGACGAAAAGGAGCTCGCGGCGGTGGCCGGCGGCGCCGCCTGATTGAGGAGCACGCCGCCCGATCCGTTGCGCGTCGCTTCGTGGCCGACGACGTAGCCGCCGCCGCCCCCGAGCTTCGGATCGAGGATCAGCCGCGCGCTGCCGGTGATGTCACCGACGCTGAGCTGGATGCCGTATTGCCCGTTGCCGCTGAATCGATTTGTGAACGCGCCGGTGTGGACGCGCACTTCACCCGAGATGAGCCGGAAGCCGTGGACGCCGTTCGAACTCGCCTGGACGTTCGTGAGGTTGTGGCTCGTGGTGGTGGTGGCGGTGTACGGCGTGCCGATGACGATGCCGTTGTTGCTGTTGCTCGAGGCGGTCAGGCCCTCGATGGTGATCACGAAGTCGCCGAACGCGCCGAAGCCGTTGCCCCTGTTGCTGGAGAACGAGTTCGACGGTGCGCCGGAGAGGCTCGCCGCATCGAGGACGTTGATGACCGCCCGCGCCGCGCCGGTGACGCGACTCGCGTTGAGCCCCTGCCCGCTGTTCCGGGCGTTCACCCGCGGGCCCACGCTCACGCTCCCGTAGACGCGAATCGCCGATTCGTTGGCGTTCTCTGCGTTCACGTCGACGATCCGCGGCGGTGCGCCGCCGCTCGCCGGCAGTGCCGAGGTCGTGAGCACGGCGTGGCCGGTGGACACGCCAGTGGTCGAGCGCACCGTCACCAGCTCGAGGCGGCTCCCGACGTTCATTCCGACCGCGCAATACGTGGTTGTGCCCGCGCCAGTGAGCGAGGTGCAGTCGCCGCGGGCGATCAGCCGCACGTTGGCGACCGCGCCGTCGCTCGCGGTGTCGTAGTTCGACGTGAGGACGACCTTGGAGGCGAGAATGAGCGCGTTCGTCTCCACGTAATCGGGCGCGGCAACATTGCCCTTCACGTGAATGGTTCGGGTCGTCGTCGAGGAGCCTGGTGCCGCGAGCGACGTCGCCTGGAGGACGGTCTTGAAGGGGCACGTCTTGGTGCCGTTGCCGCCAGCCGCTGCGGACTTGTCGACGTACACGTCTTCGATCGCGCCTCCGAGGACCAACGTGGGACAGCTGCCCGTATCGGTCACGGTGCCGGTGTCGCTGACCGAACCCGTGTCGGCAACCGCGGTATCCGCGACCGCGGTATCGAGTGTCGTGCCATCGGCCGCCGAGCCCGAGTCCGTCGTCGAACCGGTGTCGCTGGACGACGCGGTGTCGTCAACCGCGGCCGAATCGGCGCCGACGTTGGTCTCGGCCGAAGCTCCGTCGCCGCTGCCGGTCTCGTCGACCTCTTCGCTGATCTGGAAGTCCGAGCCGCCACACGCCATCAGACCGACGCACAGACCGAGCAGACCAAAGCGAAGAGCGCGCATGTTTTCCCCCAGGTCGCGGCGGCAGGAGCCGCAGCGCAAAGATTGTGAGGGAACAAATCTACGGGCAAACGCGAGCACGCGCCGCTCGGGATTTCGTGCGCGAGACTGCGCACCCTGTCGGTGCGACGTCGACCAGGGCGCGAGCGCTCAGGCGTCGAACACGCCTCGCTTGGCCTGATCGCGCTCGATGCTGCGGAACAGCGCGCCGAAGTTCCCCTCGCCGAACGAGAGGTGGTTCTTCCGCTGGATGATCTCGATGAAGATCGGGCCGACCAGGTTCTTGGTGAAAATCTGGAGCAGGTAGCCGTCGGCGTCCCCATCGACGAGCACGTTGCGGCGGCGAATCTCGTCGCGGTCCTCGGTGACGGTGGGGCAGCGCTCGTAGATGCCCGCGTAGTACTCGTCGTCGATGTCGAGCATCGAGATCGGGGTGCCCTCGAGCTTCTTCAGCGACGCGAGGATGTCGTCGGTGAGGAACGCGAGGTGCTGGATGCCCGGGCCCTTGTACTCGTCGAGGTACTCGTTGATCTGCGACTTGGCCTCGTCGGCCTCGTTGATCGGGATGCAGAAGCTCCCGTCCGGCGAGCGGAGCGCGTAGCTCGTGAGGCCCGTCTTGGCGCCGCGGATGTCGAAGTAGCGAACCTCGGTGAAGCCGAAGACGTTCTTGTAGAAGTCGGCCCACGTCTTCATCGTGCCCTTCGCCACGTTGTTCGTGAGATGGTCGATGACGGTGAAGCCCTTGCCCTCGACGAGCTCCGGATTCTCCAGCGCGACGAACCCGAGGTCTTCCCACTTCTTGGGATCGGAGTGCTTCTCGACGAAGTAGATCAGCGAGTCGCCGATGCCGAACACGGCCGGGACCGGCGCGCCGTTCGCGTAGGCGAGGTCGCCCTCGGGGCGACGGCGCGCGCCGCGCGACACCGCGACCTCGACGGCGTCCTTGGCGCTCCGCACGCGCCAGCCCATCGAGCAGATGCTCGGACCGTGCAGGGTCGCGAACGACGAAGCGAACGAGCGCTGATCGCGATTGAGCAGGAAGACGATGTCGTTCTGCACGTAGAGATCGATCTGCTTGCTCCCGTGCGACATCGTCTTGGAGAAGCCGAACGCCTTGAACAGGCGATCGAGCGAGTCGGGGTCGGGCGACACGAACTCGACGAAGTCGATCCCAGAGAGACCTGTGGGGTTGAGAATGCTCATGTCCGCGCTCCTCACTTCTGCTGCCAGGACTTCCAGTACTCGGCGATCTCGACCTGCGTCGCCGCGTTGCACGGGCGCAGGGGGTTCTTGGTGTCGAGCATCACGGCGACCTCTTCGGTCTTCTGCAGCTTCTCGGCCCGGGCGAACGCGGGCGACTGCGGGCCGTGGTGGATGCCCTGCGGGTGGAACGTGAGCATGCCGACCGCGATGCCGGCGCGGCTGAAGAACTCGCCGCGGTGGTAGAACAGCACCTCGTCGAAATCGATGTTCGAGTGGTAGAACGGCACCTTCAGCGCCTTGGGGTCGCCGTTCTCGAGGGGCCGCGGGAGGAACGTGCAGACGACCGCGTTCTGCATCAGCCACGTGGTGTGGGCGCTCGGCGGCAGGTGATAGCGATCGCTGAGCACCGGGCGGATGTCGCGCACGTTGAGCAGCATCGGCGCCAGCGTGCCCTTCCAGCCGACCACGTCGAGCGGGCAGTACGGGTAGAAGATGCTGGTCAGCTCGCCCGCGCGCTGGACGCGGACTTCGTACTCGCCGCTCTCCGGCAGCGTCGGCGCCATGGACGACTCTTCCGGCGACGGCACGCGGAGGACCGCCGGGTCGAACAGCGCGTGCTGTCCGAGCATGCCGCGATCGGGGATGCTCACCTCGGAGAACGCCTCGACGACCAGGAGCTTCGACGGCGAGGTGGGCGAGAAGCGGTGCGACGTACCCCGCGGGATCACCACGTAGTCGCCGGGCTCGTACGGCATCGGACCGAAGTCGGTCTCGAGGCGGCCCGCCCCTTCGTGCACGAACACGATCTCGTCGGCATCGGCGTTGCGGAACAGGTACGGCATCGGCGACGCGAGGGTCGCGAGGTGGAGCCGCACGTCGGCGTTCTCGAGCACCGCGCGGCGCGACGCGAGGTAGTCGGACGGGTCCCCTTCGATCTTCCGCAGGTCGTACGCGCGCGGCTTGAGGTTGCCCTCGATGCGGGTCCAGCCGACCGGCGCGTTCTTCCGATAGAGGTGGGCGTACCGACCGAAGAAGCCGTTGCGCGCGTACTCCTCCTCGACGGTGCCTTCGGGGAGACCAACGTGAGCTTGGGCGGCAACGCGACCGCGGACGTACGGGATGTCCATGGGGCTGGACCGTACGGTCCTGACTTTGGTCAGGAAAGTAGAATGTTTCGGCGAAGACTGTCTGACCGTGTGACAATCCCGCCCCGATGCACGTGACCCTCGATCAGGCCCGCGCCCTCGATGCCCTGGCGCGTCACGGCACCTTCGCGGCCGCCGCCAAGGCGTTGCACAAGGGGCATTCCGCGGTGGTGTATCTCGTCGAGAAGCTCGAGGAGCAGACCGGTCTGGAGCTCCTCGACCGCGGCGGATATCGCAACAAGCTCACCACCGCCGGCACGCAGATCCTCGAGCACTGTCGGCGCCTGCTCGCGGCCGAGCGCGATCTCGTCTCGGTCTGCAACGAGATCAAGACCGGCTGGGAGCCCTCGCTCCACGTGGTGTTCGACGGAATCTTCCCCGCCGAGCCCATCCTGAAGGTGGTCGGTGCGCTGAGCGCGGAGGGCGCGCCCACCCGCCTGCAGGTCGCAACGAGCTTCCTCGGGGACGTGGAGGCGCGGTTCGTCCGCGAGGATGCCGACGTGATGATCACCGTGCTCCCGCCCCAGGGCGCGGGGCTCCGGGTCATCAAGCTCCCGCCGCTGAAGGCGCGCCTGGTGGCCCACCGGAATCACCCGCTCGCCCGTCGGGAGGGCAAGCTCAAACGTGAGGACCTCGACCCGCACGTCCTCGTCACGGTGCGCGGGTCGGATCCACGACTGCAGCTTTCGACCGGCCCGCTCGAGCGTCGCTCGACCGTGCACCTCGAGGACTTCGCCGCGAAGAAGGCGGTCATCCTCCAGGGCGTCGGGTTCGGCTGGCTCCCCGAGCACATGATCCAGCGCGAGCTTCGACGTGGAGAGCTCGTGGCGCTCCCCCTCGAGCGCGGCGGTGCGCACGCGTTCGAGCCCCGGCTGTGTCACCGCGACATCCGGCTCGGTCGGGCAGCCAGTCGCCTCGTCGAGGCGCTCACCCGGTGATGAGGGCCACCTCCCCAGGTCACGACCTGAAGCGTTCAGCGCCTAGACGATGCGCCCCCTCGCACGGTCCGTCGGTGGTTCGCCGCGAACATCGCTACGCCCGCGAACATCGCCAGCGCGAACGATCTCGTCGAGCGCGCGTGGCCGGGTGCGCTCTCGCACGCGCAACTCGCCTCGTCGGCCGTTGCGCCCGCGCCGTTGCTGCAGGTGCGATTCGTGCCGCAGACATTTCCCGAGGCGCAGTCAGTGTCACCTGCGCAGAGCTGACGGCACGTGCCCGTGCTCGGATTGCACAGGTATGCGCCGCAGCTGGTGACGATCCCGTCCTTCGAGGTGGACGCGGACCCGTCGGCACTGCAGGCGCTCGCGTTGGCGGGCACGCATTCGCCGCCTGAGCACGCGTAGCCCGCCGCACACGGGAGGGCGGTCGAGCAGGTTGCTGCGCAGATCTTGTCGTCCGCGCACGCATACGGCGAGCACGCCCGCGTCTTACCGACACAGGCGCCCATGCCGTCGCAGGAGCTGGCCGTCTCCTCGCCTGAGGCGCAGGTCGAACCGCACGGCTTGGTCACCGGCGCATACTTGCACGAGGCCGGATTGGTGCCGTCGCAGATCCCGCCGCAGACCGCGGGATCGCCCGCGCACCCCGGACGCTTGCCGCGAGGACCTCCCGCGATCGAGACGCACTTGCCAGCGGTACTGGGCTCGTTGCACGCCTCGCATTGTCCGGAGCAGGCGGACTCGCAGCACACGCCGTCGACGCAGAAGCCCTTCTCGCACTCGCGCCCGTCACCGCATGCCGCGCCGGTCTTGTGCTTGGCGGCGCATGTATTCGCCGTGGTGCAGTACGCGTCGGCCGAGCAATCCGCGTCGCTCGTACACGTGGTCTTGCACGCGCCGCTCCCGCATGCATACGGCGCGCAAGTCGTGCTCGTTTTCTCACAGCTTCCGCTGCCGTTGCAGGTGCTGCCGCTCACGCTGCCACCTTCACAAGAAGTCGAACCGCAGGCCTTGCCCTTGGGCGCGTACAGCCGGCACGCACCCACGCCGTCGCACATCCCATCCCCGTCACACGAGAGCGGCGTTGGATCGGCGGTGCACTTGTCCTTGGGGTCGGTGCCAGCCGCGACGTTGCCGCACGCTCCATCCGCACCACCGCCCTTCTTCGCAGCCGTGCACGCCTCGCACGCGCCCGTGCACGCCTTGTCACAGCAGACTCCGTCGACGCAGATCGCGCTCACGCAATCGAACGCAACGGCGCACAGCTTGCCGAGTGGCAGTTGCCGGATCCTGGTCACGAACGCTTCGCCGCCGCCGCTCGTCGTGTCGAAGCCACCGGGCGTTGGGAAGTCCGTCGATTCGGTGGTCCCAACGACGAAGGTGTTCCCGCTGCTGTCGATGGCCACACCGAAGCCGACGTCCTCGCGCGAGCCCCCGAGGAACGATGACGCGAGCAGCGCGCCCGAACCGCTCACTCTCGTGACGAACGCATCGTACTTGCCGCCACCATCGAACGTCGCGTCGAACCCGCCGGTCGTTGGAAAATCCGAGGAGTACGTGTAGCCCGTAATGACCGCGTTCTCGCTAGGGTCGAGCCCGATGCCGTAGCCCCAGTCCAGATAGCCCGCGCCCCCGAGGAACGACGACCACAGAAGCGTGCCCGAGCCGGTCACCTTCGTCACGAATGCGTCGCCGCCGCCGAGTGTCGCGGCGAAGCCGCCTGTCGCGGGGAAGTACGTCGACGCCGTGTACCCCGTGACGAACACGTTCCCACTGCTGTCTGCCGCGATGCCGTAGCCGGAGTCGGCACCGGAGCCACCGAGGAACGACGACCAGAGCAGCGCGCCCGAGCCGCTCACCTTCGTCACGAACGCATCGTCATTCCCGCCACCACCGAAGGTCGTGTCGAACCCGCCCGTCGTTGGGAAGTCTGTCGAGAGCGTCAGGCCAGTGACGAACGCGTTTCCCGCGGCGTCAACGGCGATGCTGAAACCGGCATCGTTGCTCGCGCCGCCCAGGAACGACGACCAGAGCAGCGTGCCCGAGCCACTCACCTTCGTCACGAACGCGTCGCTGGCGTTGTTCGTCGCGTCGAACCCGCCAGTCGTTGGGAAGTCCGTCGAGCCCGTGACACCCGTGACGAACGCGCTGCCGCTGCTGTCGACCGCGACGCTGCGGCCGCGGTCGAGGAGAGCGCCCCCGAGGAAGGAGGACCACAGCAGCGCGCCCGAGCCGCTCACCTTCGTCACGAACGCATCCTCGTCGGAGCTTCCGCCGCCAAACGTTGTGTCGAAGCCACCGGTCGTTGGGAAGTCCGTCGAGCGAGTGAAGCCGGTAACGAACGTGTTCCCGCTGCTGTCCGTCGCCACGCCCTGGCCGTAGTCGCCGGCTGCGCCCCCTAGGTACGATGACCAGAGCAGCGCGCCCGAACCGCTCAGCTTCGTGACGAATGCATCAAACCAGACACCGGTGGTCGTCGTGTCGAATCCGCCAGTCGTCGGGAAGTCCGTCGACCGCGTTTCTCCCGTGACAAACGCGTTCCCGCTAGTGTCGACCGCTATGCCAGAAGCGCCCTCGGTGCCTGAGCCCCCGAGATAGGACGACCATTCAATGGTCGGATCGACCACGAGCGGCCGGAGCCCATCCCATCCCGGCACCTCGAGCGCCACGGCAGTGCCGCGCACAACATGCCGCGCGACGAGCTCGGTTCGCTGGTGTCCCTCGGCCACGAACGCCCGCAGCCCACGCACGCGCAGCACACCAATTCCGGTTTCGACATCCACTCCGCGCGCATCGTCGGCGCTCTTGACGCTGGTCGCTCCGTCCCACCGCATCACGACATCCGATAGCTTCGCCCCCGGCGACAGCACGAACCGATACGCGATGCCACCACGCACGGGCTCGGCGACCATGTCGACGCCGGGATAGATCTGCTCCCACGCCAAGCGTCCATACGTCGGCAGATCGATCGCCCACGCGGACTCGGGGCCGACGTAGTTGTGCACCAGCGCCGCCTGCTGCGCCTCGGGCACCAGCGCCCCTTCACGGGCGCCGACGAGCGTGCAGTGCAGTCCCCAACCTCGGCCGTCACGACCGCCGGCTGATAGCGCGAAAGCGAGTCCGTTCAACGTGAAGAACGTCGACGAGTCGCGGCGACGCATCACGTAGCGTCCCGAGCGATCTGGCGTCGGCGAGATCACGCTCGGGAGCAGGAACGTCGAGGGCCCCGCCGCGGCCGGCGGCGCCACGATCGCATCCCTCCACGGTGCGACGCCAGGCACTAACGGCGCCGGCGAGGGCGTCAGCTGCGCAAACGGCAGTCCCTTGGTTCTCGGCGCAACGAGCGCGCGCGGACGATCGGCATGGAGGCTCCTTCGCAATGTCTCGGCGTCCAGACCGTTGCTGACGACGCCCGCATCGAGCGGCGCGGTTGCCTCGCCGCTACACGCGGCCACGCCCGCGCAGGCGCCGACGACCGCCATGCCCAGGGAGCGAACCCTGCGATGTTTCACGCCCATCCATCGCTGGTTTCACGGCACAGCCAGCGGATCAAGGAGCAACCGGTCTCCAGGGCGACTCAGGGGAGCCAAGGCTCGACGACTCAGCGCCCTTGTCAGCTCGGCGGTCACCGTGCCGGAAGCGTGGCGGCGCTCCTGTTCAGCCATCTCGGCTCCACGATGCCCACTTGATGAGCCCGAGACCGATCCGCGCGTGCAAGGCAAGGTGTCGCCACTCTTGAGACAAGCAACACGCCTGCACCGCTCCCGAAAGCTGGAGGTAGCCCCGAGCCCGACCGCCGACGTGCATGCTCGCAGCGCCTGCCGGGGCGCTCGCGACCAGCGTGTTGGGCGTACCCGGCCTCGGAGCCGTAGGGCGGAACTCCCGAGAGCGCTGGCCCGAGCAGACGAGGATGGGCCGTCATGGCAAGGGGCTAGGACACGTGCTCAGACTACCGGCGACCGAAGCCTCACGGCTGACTGAAGTCAGAACCCTCTGAGCCAGGCATCGGCTCTGACCCCTCGAAACATGACCACCAGCGGAATCAAACGAATCCTCATCGTGGGCGGAGTCGCCGGCGGCGCTACGGCCGCGGCTCGACTGCGACGGCTCGACGACAGCGCTGAGATCGTCCTCTTCGAGCGCGGACCGCACGTCTCGTTCGCCAGCTGTGGCGTGCCCTACCGCGTCGGTGGCCGCATCCCCAACAGCGACGGGCTGATTCTGCAGACCCCCGACTCGCTGAAGCAGCGCTACGCGCTCGACGTCCGGGTGCGCCACGAGGTGGTCGGCATCAAGCGCAGCGAGAAGAAGGTCTCGGTGCGCGACCTCGCGACCGGCGCGGTGTTCGACGAAGCGTACGACACGCTGCTCCTCGCCCCCGGCGCGCGACCGATCATCCCGGACGTCCCCGGCGCGCGCGATCCGCGTGTGCTGACGGTGCGCAGCGTCGAGGACTCCGAGCGCATCCTCGCCCTCGCGAAGAAGGGCGGACGCGCGGTGGTGATCGGCGGCGGCTTCGTCGGCGTCGAGATCGCCGAGAACCTCGTGCACCACGGGCTCACGGTCACGATGGTCGAGGCCGCGCCGCAGGTGCTCGGATTCCTCGATCCGGAGATGGCCTCGTACGGCCTCGCGGCCTTGAAGAAGAACGGTGTCGAGGTGCTCACCGCCTCGAAGGTGGTCGGCTTCGAGACCGGCGAGTCGTTCGCCGTGCTGCTCGAGGGTGGGCGCCGCGTCGAGGCCGATCTCGCGATCGCCGCGATCGGCGTCGTCCCCGAAAACTCGCTGGCGCGCGACGCCGGCCTCACGCTCGGACCGCGCGGGACCATCGTGGTCGACGAGCAGATGCGCACCAACGACCCGTCGATCTTCGCCGTCGGCGACGCGATCGAGGTCGAGCACGCGGTGCTCGGCACACACGCAGGAGTGCCCCTCGCCGGGCCGGCCAACCGGCAGGCGCGGGTGGCCGCCGACGTGATGATGGGCATCGACTCCGCGTACCGCGGCGCGCTGGCGACCAGCATCGTGCGCGCGTTCGACGTCACCCTCGGCGCGGTCGGCGCCTCCGCACGTCAGCTGCGTCAGACCGGAATTCCGTTTCACTCGGCGACCGTTCACGCGGCCCACCACGTGAGCTGGTTCCCCGGCGCCGCCGAGGTGCACCTGACCGTGCACTACTCGCCGAACGACGGTCGCGTGCTCGGCGCGCAGGTCGCAGGCGAGAAGGGCATCGACAAGCGCGTGGACGTGATGGCGACCATCATCCGCCACCGTGGGACGGTCTACGACCTCATCGACGAGGAGCTCGCCTACGCCCCTCCGTTCGGTTCGCCGAAGGACCCTATCAACCTCGCAGGCATGGTCGCCGCGAACGACCTGCGCGGCATCGCCCCTGTCGTCGACGTGGACGGCGCCAAGGAGCTGATGGCGGCCGGAGCGATCGTGCTCGACGTTCGCGGCAAGGGCGAGCATGCGCGCGGGGCCATCGAGGGCTCGACGCTCATCCCCGTCGACGAGCTGCGCGCGCGGCTCGACGAGCTGCCGAAGGGCCGGAAGATCGTCGTCCACTGCGCGGTGGGCCGCCGCGGCTACGTCGCGCAGCGCATCCTGATGCAACACGGCTTCGACGCGGTGAACCTCACCGGCGGGTACACGAGCTGGGTCGCCCGGGAGCGCGCGTGATATCTGTGTGAGCGATGCGTTCGCTCCTTCTCCTCGCGCTCGTCCCCCTCGCCTGCGTACAGACGACCAACCGCCCGAACGACTTCGGCAAGTCGGTCGAACAACCGGCGGCCAAGAAGATCGAGCGAAGCGCCAAACAGTGGTGCATCGACTTCTGCAACCGGCAGAAGAGCTGCTTCGAGCAGGGCTTCGACAAGCAGCCCGGAGACACGGCGGAGTCGGTGTTCGCCGCGTGCAAGAAGGCGCACAAAGAGTGCGAGGTCGCCAAGGCCGAAGGCGAGATCTGCTGCGCCGAGCTCACGAGCTGCGGCGACTTCGCCCAGTGCCGCCGCGACGGCGCGCCTGCGGGTTGTTAGTCCAACGAGCTTTACGGCTTGGGCTTGCGTGCGAACGCCATGATCGACGCCCGATTGCGGCCGATAGCGAGCGGCAATGCGCGCTCAAGCGCGGGGTCGCGTGTCGTCGCGAGGAGGGAATTTGCCGAATCGATGACGCTCGCCTCGGCTTCGCTCCGCACGTAGCTGGTGGCGACCTCGGTGCTTCCGACGATATGTGTCGCATGCGACGGCGTCGCGTCCTCGATGAGTTTGGGTAACCAGCTCGGCTGGGCCTTGGCCACGCGACTGCGAACCTTCGCCGCCGCCACATCGAGCTCCTCGACGGCGGCATGACATCGAGCGAGCAACCGAGCGAACGACTCTTGCTCGCTGGCGGAGCCGTTCTCGTCCCCGCTCAGGGTGGCGAGCCAGGTCTTGCGGAGCTTTGGGAGGTCGTGTTTGCCCGCAAGAGCCGAGGCGGCCTTGTCGATCTCGGCAGCGGCCAGAGCCGCGAGTGACACAGCCCACGTCTCGAACGGCTTCTTCTCGAGGTCGACTCGGGGCACATGCTCGCGCCAGGGTTTGCCCCAACGTGCGTCGAGGGCCGCATCCGCACCCACGAAACCGCTGGGGGGCGGTTGGAACGAACCGGCGCCGCTCGCGGTGAACGAGTCGACGGACAGAGGCAGCTCGATGGCCTTGTCGTTCGCGACCGCCGGCTCGGCGGCCGATGGCTCCGCGAGCGGGCTGGCAGCGGACCCCGAAGGCGCAGTCGGCGCATGGACGGGCGTCTTGACGGGCGGGTCGGGGACGAACGAGGCAATCTCGGCCGGCGCGCATCCGAGCCCGACGGCCATTGCCAGCACTGCCCTCCGCACGAGAGGAGTGAAGCACTCGGTCCGCGCGAAACAAGGCTGGGCGTGGACCGCGTCGGCCGGGAGGCCGGCACGAAACATGCGAGCTTCACCGCACATGGCCGCGACCTCCCCTCCACATTTCGCGATGGAAGAGCGCGCGCGCTCGCAGGGACTCTTCCAGCGACTCGTCCGCACCGAGGATCGGGTTGCACCGCTCGTCGCCCGTGTGGCGCTCGGCATCGTGATCTTCCCGCATGGAGCGCAGAAGCTGCTCGGATGGTTCGGCGGTAACGGCGCTCCCACGACCGTCGCCAGGTTCTGGGAGCACTTCCACTTGCCACCCGCGATCACGGCGTTGGTGATCTGCGCCGAGTTCTTCGGCTCGCTCGGACTCATCGTCGGCTTGCTCGGCCGCTTCGCGGCGTTCGGCATCGCCTGCGTGATGGCGGGCGCCATCGCCCTCGTGCACGCGCGCATCGGGTTCTTCATGAACTGGACCGGCAAGCGGGCGGGCGAGGGCTTCGAGTTCCACCTCCTCGCCCTGGCGCTCGCACTTGTGGTGATGCTCGCCGGCTCGGGCAAGGCCTCGATCGATCGCGCGCTCTCGCGCTGATACGCTGTCTGGTGTGCGCGCTTTGCTCTTCGCCTTGCTCCTCTCGGGCTGTCAGAAGGCCCCCGAGGCAAAGCCGCCGCCGAACGAGACGCTGCGAATGGCGTTCGTGTACGGCGCTCCGGGCGAGAAGGACTTCACGCGCATGGTGTCGATTCAGACGTATGGCGCGGCTCCGAGCGCGGGCGAGCACTGGACGATCGTCGACGCCAAGGGCTTCGTCGCCGATGTCGTGATCACCGATCCCGAGCCGGGCGAATGCGATCACTGCCCTACCCATCGCATGCTCGCGCGGGTCGCCGAACGCCGCGACGAACCCGGCGCCAGCCCCATCGCGCTGGGCCCCGCGACCGGTCCGCTGCGACACGCACGCATCACCCGTTCGAACTGGAGCTGGCACAGCGAGCTGACCAACGACAAGTTCGTCTTCGAGCTGGAGGTCGATGCCGACGGCGACGGCCGGGCCGATCTCGCGCGATGGGTGCGCGGTCCTCGCGTCGAATACGAGATCCGCGCACGCATCGGCGGAAGCTGGGTCGCGCGCGAGCGCTGGCTCACCGACGACATCCTCGACGTGATGGACAAGTGCCCCGAACCGCCGGAACCGCCAGAGCCAGAATCCGGCTGCCCCTGACGCTCAGCGGAACAGGATCTTGATCGCCGCGAGGGTGACGGTGTTCGCATCTCCGCCGCTCCTGTTCACGATCGACGCGACGGCGGTCTTCTTTCCCTCGAACCAGAACATCTGCGTGGCGAAGCCGTCGATGGCGCCGCTATGGCCGAGCGCCTGACCGCCGCCGACGGTCACCTTCGCCGGCAGGATCTCGACCCCGAGCCCGTACGATCCGCCCGAGACCGGATCGGCGAGGAGCATCGCGCGCTGATCGGCGTCGAAGATGGTCGTGGTGCCGTAGAGGAGCGAAGCCCACCGCGCGAGGTCGATCGCGGGAGCCACCATCGCGCCTGCGGCCCACGGGCCGGAGATGTCACCGAGGAAGGTGACATCCTTGCCCGTGGCGCTGAGCCCCTTGGCGAGCGTGCCGCCCACCGTCTCCTCGCCGTCGAACCAGGTGCGGGTCAGCCCCGCCGGCACGAGCGTGCGTTCGCGAACGAGTGGGCCAATCTTCTTGCCAGAGGCCTTCTCGGCAATCATCCCGAGGAGCACGTAGTTGGTATTGGAATAATGGAAATCAGCACCGGGCGCGAAATACGGATCGTTCTTGGTCGCGAGATCGACGATCTCGCGGGGCGTCCACTTCTTCGCGCGATCGGCGAAGAACGCGGCGTCTTCGGTGTAGTTGTAGATGCCGCTCGTGTGATTGAGCAGCATGCGCACGGTCACGCCATCGGTCTTCGGTACGGCGTCGACCCACTTGGAGAGCGGATCGGTCAAGCTCACCTTGCCGTCCTTCACGAGGCCCAAGATCACCGCGGAGACGAAGGTCTTGGTGACGCTGCCGATGCGCCACACCGAGTCGAGCGTCGCATTCGCCGGATCGCCGGTGACGAAGGCCCGAAGCCCGCACGCCTCGTCCTTCACCGCGAGCGTGGCGTTCGCGCTCTTGCCGCGCGCGCCGTCGAGCGCAGCCTGGAGCTCGACGTCGATCGCTTCGCACGCCTCGGGACGACCGTCGCTCGGGCTCGCGGTGTCGGTCGCAGCGTCGTCGACGATGCCCGTGTCGGTCGGTGTCGCGGGGGACGACTCGCCGCACGCCGGGAGACAGAGGGCAAGGAACAAGAGCTCGTGGCGCATCCGAGCGGAATAGCACGAGGCGCGTCAGCAGGGACCGTTCTTGCGGAGGCCGTGACCGGCCAATGCGGCAGCGCAAGGGGCTCTCGTACGCCTTGCCGTCGCATCGTCCCCATCATCGCAGCAGACCGAGCACGGTGACCACCGCGGCGATCGCGGCGCCGATCGTGAGCGCCTGACGGAACACCGGCAGATACCAGAACCTGATCGGCTCAACGTCGGCGCGCAGACAAGCGCGTTGGAGCACGGACGCTCCCACCTTCCGATAATCGTCGCCTTCGGTGGGCACCGAGGTCTCGTGCAGGCGCACGCGGACGAGCACGTCCGAGCCGTCGCCGAGCGCGCGCACGGCAGCTTCGCGGTCCTCTGGCGCGACAGACTCGTCCCACGGGAGGAAGCTCGCCTCTCGCAACGTGAGCCCGCGTTCGTCGATCCTCGAGCAGCGGACGACGGCGACGTCGTCGGGAGTCTTCGCCGCCAACAGGCCGCGCGGGCGCTCCTCGTACGCTGCGTAGATCGCGGCCGCCGCTGCGCCCTCCGAGAGCGCGAAGAGGCCCGCGACGAGCGCCGAAGGGACCTGGTTCACGAACGACACGACGAAGGTGCCGAGACCGTTCACCCCAGCGAGGGTCAGCGCGCCGAACCCGTTCACGCCAGCGAGCGAGACGACCCCGGCGGCGTTCACGCCCACCGCCAGGAGGATGCCCAGCGAGTTGATCCCAATCGCGATCGGCCCGACCGCCACCGAGAGCCCGATCGCCACGTATCCCATGGCCACGTTGCCAATGGCGATCGGCCCGACGGCGACGTTCCCGAAGACCACCCAGGGACGCTTCACACCGCCATCGTACGCGCCATCATGCTGGCTCTTCCTGTTTTTCCACCGTGCGATCTCGATCGACATCGAGTGCATCGAGCACGATCTGCGCGGCCATCTCCGAGGCCGGTTCGTGCGTCGCGCGCGCGATCGCTTCGACCAGCTCGTCGGCGGTGACCTTGCCGTCGTGGTCGACGTCGATCGACGCGATGCCGCCGAGTTGGTGCCACAGCAGCCTGGCGAACGCTGCGAGCAGCGCGAGCTTCACCTCGCGGCCCGCGGTGGCCATCGGGATGAGGTCGGGGTTCTCTCGCGCCCACCGCACGAGCGGCTCGACCTTGTCCATTCCTTCGAACAGGTTGCGTACCAGCGCGATCCGGTAGACGCGAGCGGGGTCGAGGGGGGTACCGTCGATGGCCACGACATGGTGTGTCGCATCGACCTGCATCCGATCGTCGACCTGGAGGAATCCGCCGGATTCGGCAGGCGCGTTCGCGCGTGACGCCGCGATCGCGTCGGCGACGACGCGGCCGGGCAACCTCGCGACCACCATCTCGTTGTCGAACGGGACCTCGCTCTTCAGGTCGCCGTACGTGAGGCGATCGCGGTACTCGCGCGCGCCGCGAATTCCGCCACCGTTGAAGAGGCACCCCTCGGCCCCGAACGCGTCGCGCAAGCGCGTGCAGAGCATCGTGCCCATGCTGGTCTGGCGCACGCGGGTGCCGATCGAGGAGAGCGTCTCCCCCTCTTCGAGGAGGAGCAGCGTGGCGCGTTCGAGCTCGCCCACCCGCGCCATGTGCTCGTCGACCTTCGCGCGCAGCACAGGGTCCTCGGGGTAGTTGGCCACATCGTCCAGGGCGACCTTGACCTCGGGCCAGTCGTATCGATCGCCCTCGGCCCACTCGAGCTCGACGATCACCGCCTGGACTGCCTCCATCGGCGCCTTGACGATCCACGTGCGCCCGACCTTCTCGAGCAGCGCGTCGTGCTCGTGGCCTCCGAGGATGACGGGAAACTCGCCGGTCTTCGCGAGCGCGCGGTCGTCCACGATGCGTTGATGGGTCAGCGCAACGACGCAAGCCGCGCCTCGTTCGAGCAGCTTCGCCGCCTCGGCACGCGCAGCCAGGTTGGCCGGGTCGACGACCGCCCCTCCGAACGGCGCGCCCCGGTACAGGGTCGGATCTCCATCGACGACCCCGACGAGCCCTACCTGGACGGGGCCGACCTGGACGATCTGGCTCTTGGGATAGCGCTCGTCGAGCCCGTGGAGGTTGGTCATCAAGACCGTGGCCGAGAGCTCGTGCAGTCGCGTCCGCAGCTCGTCGAGCTCGACGTCGTCCTCGTGGTTGCCGAGCACCGCATGGGTGATCGGCACCTCGTTGAGGCAATCGATCATGCCCCTCCCCGCGTCGAGGCTCGAGAGGATGCTCGGCGCGAGGAAGTCGCCGGCCATGGTGACCAGGAGCAGGTCGGCCGGATCGTGCGTCTGGTGGTGACGAACCAACGAGCGCAGGCGCGGCAGGTTCTGGAGCGAATAGACGTCATTCACCGCGACGATGCGCAGGCGCGGGGCAGGCATGGAGCCCGATGTTACTGCGCTGCGCGCCCGCGACGCCGACGAATTGCCGCAAGCGCTGCGAAGACGAGCGCCGCCGCAGCGCCCCCGTTCGAGCCTCGGCTCGGCGTCCGGCAGCCGCAACCGCCGTCGCCGCCCTCGTCTGCAGTGAAGACGACGCAGGCCTTCACCGCCGGATCGCACGTGGTGCCGGGCGCGCAGTCGTCGGACGTCGCGCAGGAGGTCGCGCACTTGCCGTCGGTGCCGCACCGGTACGGCGTGCATAGCTTGCTCGCCCCCGCCTTGTCGATCGAGGACAGGTGATCCGGGCTGCAAGTCGCGCCCTGCACACACGCGCCGGCTTCGCACTTGTACTCGTCGGCGCAGTCGGTGTCGGCCGAGCACGTGGTCTTGCAGCCGGTCGGCGACGCGACGTCGCACGAATAGGGCGTGCACGTCTTGGGCTCCGGCATCGAGCACTTGCCCGCGCCGTCGCACGCGCCGGTGTTCTGGTAGCGCTTGTCGGTCGTACACGAGGCGGTGCCGCACGAGGTCGTACCGCCGTTGACGAACCCGTCGCACTTGTCGCGCGCCTTGCCGTCGCACTGCGCTTTGGCGCAGTCCTTCGCGTCCTTGCTGTCGCAAGCCATGCGATCGGTTCCGTGCGGAACGCCGACCACCGGCGTGCAGGTGCCCTCGCTGCCGGTCACGTCGCACGCCTCGCATTGACCGTTGCACGCGAGATCGCAGCAGACACCGTCGACGCAACGCCCGGTCGCGCATTCGTCGGCCTTGGTGCACGCGACGCCCTTCTTCTTCAGGCAGACGCCTGGAGTCGTGCTGTCGGCGGCTGCGCACGCGCTGCCCGTGCCGCACGTGGGCGAGACGCAGCACACGCCGTCGGTGCAGTAGCCGCTGTCGCATTCAGGGGCGCCACCGCAGGACTTGCCGAGGCCCTCGACCTTCACGCAAGAGCCCGCCTTGCAATAGTTGCCCTTCGCGCAATCGTCGTTCTTGGTGCACGCCGAGAGGCAGGCCGTCGGCCCGCACACGTACGGAGAGCATCCCTTCTTCGCCGTCTTGCACGTGCCCGCACCGTCGCAGGTGCTGACCTGCGTCTCCTCGCCGCCGCCGCAGGAAGCGGTCCCGCAGGCGCTGGTGGTGCCCGGGTACTTGCAGGCCGCCCCGTCGGTGCCGTCGCAGCGCTGCTTGCAGTCCGGATCGGTCGAACTGCCCGTGCACGCCGGGTGACCGGGCTGTGGGAAGCCGACCACCGGCACACATTTGCCGACCGATCCGACTTTGTTGCAGGCCTCACACGACCCCGTGCATGCCGTATCGCAGCACACGCCGTCGACACAGGCCTTGCTCGCGCACTCGGCGTCGGCCGAGCACGCCGTTCCGTTGAGGCTCACGCAGAACCCCTTGAGGGTGCCGGTGCCCGCGCTGCAGGATTTCCCTGCACCGCACGATCCGACCGCGCAACAGACACCGTCGGTGCAGAACCCGCTCGTGCAGGTGCTCGCCGTGGTGCAGGAGGTGCCGAGCCCCTCGATCGGCACGCAGGCGTTCGACTTGCAGTAGTAGCCCGTCGCGCAGTCCGTGCTCGCGGTGCAACTGAGCTTGCACGCCGTCGTGTCGCACGTGTAGCCGTTGCACGTCTTCGCCGTGTCGACGCACCCGCCCGCGCCGTCGCAGGTGGAGGTGTGCTTCTCGATGTACGTGCTGCTGCTGCCGGTGCAGCTGTTGCCGCCGCAGGTCTTCGTGGAGCCCGGCGCATGGCACGCGATCGTGTCGGTCCCGTTGCAGACAGGACCGCACTCGGAGCCAGCGCCGGTGCCCGTGCACGCCGAACGCGCTCCGTGCGGCGCGCCGGTGACGGGACTGCACGTTCCGACGACACCGGTGACGTCGCACGCCGCACACTGGGCGTTGCAGCCCGTGTCGCAGCACACGCCATCGACGCAGAAGCCCGACCCGCACTCGGCCGCACCCCCGCAGGCGACGCCGATCGACTTCGCGCACTTGCCGAGCGAGCCCGCGAGGTTGCAGCGTTGGCCGGTGGGACAGCTCGCCGTCCCGCAGCACACACCGTCCACACAGTTGCCGCCCTTGCACGCGTTGTTGCCCGTGCACGTCTCGCCGTCGTTCCGCTTGGCCACGCACGCGCCGAACGCGCAGTAGGTGCCCGCGATGCAGTCGGTGTCGGCGGTGCACAGGGTTTTGCAGGTCGTCCCTCCGCACTGGTACGTGAGGCACGAGGATTTCGTTTGGGAGCACGTGCCGGCGCCGTCACAGCCGCCGATGTTGGTCGTCTCGAAGCCCGCTCCGACGCTCGCTGGGCCGCACGAGGTCGTCCCGCACGCGGCGCCGGAGCCCGGATAGTTGCACTTCGCGGCGTCGACGCCGTTGCACGTCGCCCCGCACGACCCGCTGCCGGCGCACGCGACGCGCGCGCTGATCGCAGGATTGACGTGCACCCCGCCGAGGACGGTCACGCAGGTACCGAGCGCCCCGGCGACGTCGCACGCCTGGCACTGCCCGCCGCACGGACTGTTGCAGCAGACGCCGTCGACGCAGTTGCCGGTGCCGCACTCCCGACAGGTGCCCGAGGTCTTGCAGTCGCTCGTCAGATTGCAGGTCGTGCCCTGCGCCTTCTGCGCGACGCACGAGCCCGCGGCGTTGCAATAGAATCCGGCGGTGCACTGCGCGTCGCTGGTGCACGAGGTCGCGCACGAAGCGCTGGTGCCGCTGCACGTGTAGGTCACGCACGCCGGGCTGCCCGCGTTGCCCGAGGGGGCGAGCGCGCAGGTACCGTTGGTCGCGAGAGGCCAGCCGAGCGTCGCGCCGTTGCATGCGTCGCACGAGCCGCCGCACGCCGTGTCGCAGCAGTAGCCGTCGATGCAGTTGCCGGTCGAGCAGACGCGGCAGCCGCTCGACTTGCAGTCGGCGCCCGCGGTCTGGTTGCACGTCAGGCCCTTGGCCTTCTGCGCCACGCAGGTGCCGCCAGCCCCGCAGTAATATCCAGAGGCGCAGTCCGCGTCGCTGCCGCACGTCGTCGGACACGCGGTCGCCGAGCCGTTGCACACATATGCGCCGCAGCCCACGCCCGAGGTGCCTTGCGCGACGACGGTGCAGGTGCCCGGCGTCGCATTGCACACGTCACATCCGCCCGAGCACGCGCTGTTGCAGCAGGTGTTGTCGATGCAGAACCCGCTCGCGCACTCGGTGCCGACGCCAGTGCAGCTCTGGCCGTTCTTCTTCAGGCACGCGCCCGACGCCGAGCACGAGGTCGTGCCCGTGCAGGTGTCGAGGTCCTCCTTGCTGGCGACCGTCGTGCACGTACCGGGCGTCGCGCCGCAGGTCTTGCAGCTGCCCGAGCACGCGTTCTCGCAGCAGTATCCGTCGACGCAGTTGCCCGTCGTGCACTGACGGCAGCCGGCGACCTGGCAGTCCCCGCCCGCCGCGGTGTTGCACGAGAGACCCTTGGTGCGCTGCACCTGGCAGATGCCGCCGGCCGCGCAGTAATAGCCGCTGCCGCAATCGGTATCGACGGCACACGAGGTGGGGCAGCTCCCGGAGACGCCGTCGCAGAAGTATGCGCCGCACGCGGGGCCCGAACCGACGACGCCCTTCGCGCGCACGGTGCACGTGCCGGGCGTGGCGCTGCACGTGTCGCAGCCGCCGGTACAGGGCGCGTTGCAGCAATAGTTGTCGGCGCACGAGCCGGTCGCGCACTCGGTGTTGGTCGCACAGCTCTGGCCCTGCTTCTTCTTGCAGGCGCCGGTCGCGTCGCACGAGCTCGTCGACGCGGTGCACGAGTCCGGATCGTCGGCACTGATCACCGAGGCGCAGCTTCCGGGGCTCCCCGCGGTGTTGCACGCCTGACAGGTCCCACAGGAAACCTGCTCGCAGCACACGCCGTCGACGCAGAAGCCCGTCGAGCAGTCGGTTCCGAGCGAGCAGCTGCCGCCGCGCGTGTAGTACTCCCAGGTGTCACCGTAGGAATCGGCGGTGCCGCCGCCGTACGCGACGATTCGCCTCCGGGTCGCGTCGAACTGCACCACGTGTCCGGCGCGTGGCGCCGGCCCGGTGCTCGACGTCTGCGTCCACGTGGATCCGTTCCACTCCCACGTGTCGCCGAGATAGCCGCCCCCGCTCCCGCCGCTGAAGAGGACGACCTTCTTGCGTACGTCGTCGTACGCCAACTTCGGCTGCCACCGCCCGGCAGGCATGCTGCTCGAGCACGGTGCCGTGGTGCACATCTGCGTCCACGTGTTGCCGTCGAACTCCCAGGTGTCGCCGTAGAACGTGTAGGGGCCAGGGGCCGGAGACCGGCCACCGAACATCACCAGGCGGCCGCGCCCGGAATCGAACGCCGCGCCCGCGCCATTACGTGCGAGCGGGACGCTGCTCGAACACGGCGCGGTGGTGCACGCCTGGTTCCACGCCGTGCCATTCCACTCCCAGGTCTCGGCCGCTCCGTTGTTGCCGCCGAAGATGACGGTCTTTCCACGGACGGAGTCGTAGGCCATCGCCACGTCGCTCCGCGGTCCGGGCTTCGGCGCGCAGGGGTTACAGAGTCGGGTCCACGTGCTTCCGTCGAACTCCCAAGTCTCGTCGGTCGGGCCCGGATTCACACCGCCGAACACGACGAATTTCTTGCGCGCGCTGTCGTATGCCCCGCCCGCACCCGAGCGCGCCGTCGGTCGCGACGCGATGCACGCCGGGCTCGTACAGGTCTCCTGCCAGCGGTAGCCGGTCCACTCCCAGGTGTCGTTCATCCGGACGTAGCCCGGCCCGTACCCTCCGAAGAGGACGATGCGGTTGCGGAAGCTGTCGAACGCAGAGGCCGCATCCCACCGACCGCCGATCTCGCCCGACGGGCGATACCAGGTGCCGGTCTTGTATTCCCAGGTGTCGGCGAACGTCGCGAAGCGATCGCCGCCGTACATCACCACCGCCTGACGATCGGGATCGTACGCGGCGGAGATTTGGCGTCGTGCGTTCGGGGCCGTGGCCGCGACAGTGGCCCAGGTGTTGGTCGCGCTGATGTATTCGTAGGCGTCGTTGAGGACCGTGGCGCCCTCGCCGCCGAAGAGGAAGGCCCGGCCGTCCGCTTTGCGGAACGTGAAGGCCGCGGTGCCGCGCACCGGCGGGATCGTTCCCGCGGGGGAGAGCGGAGTCCAAGTCCCGCCGCTGAAGCTCCACAAGTCGTTCAGGCGCGTGCCCGGTGAATCGGACTCGCCGCCGAAGAGCAGGACGCGCGAGCCGGTCGTGTCGTACGTCATCATGTGGTGCTGACGTTTCGACGGACCGCTCCCGACGACCGGCGACCAGGCGCTGCCGTTCCACGTCCAGGTGTCGCTCTGCGTGCCAGTGGTGACGTTGTAGCCACCGAACAACACCGAGACCTTGCTCACCGGGTCGTACGCCATCGCCGCGCCGCGCCGGGTGATCGGCATGGTCGTCGAGCAGGGCGCCGTGGTGCACCGCTGGGCCCACGTCGTACCGTCCCACTCCCACGTCTCGTTGTTGGTGAACGACGACACGCCGCCGAACACCACGCCGACGCCCCGATTCTCGTCGAACGCAAAGGCCATCTCATTGCGGCCGGCGGGGCCGGTGGTCGCCCGCAGCGACCACACCGTGCCATCCCACTCCCAGGTGTCGCCGAGCCGTGCGGTGGTCGCGGTCGCTCCGCCGCCGAATACGACGACGCGTTTGCGAACCGAGTCCCAGAACGTCGCGTGAAAGGAGCGTGGGCTCGGCGGCGTCGCGCGCGCCTGCCACACGAACGTCTCGATCGCCGGATCGAGCACGATTGGAAAGGTCAGCCCGCGCGTGTCGAGCTTCACCGTGAGGACGCCGTCCTTCCAGCCCAGTTGAGCGTCGCGGAGGGTTCCCTTCGCGTCGGCGGCGATCGGCCGCGGCGCCCGCAGGAGGATGTTACCGTCCGCGTCCCCGAGCTCGAGGCCGCCGTGCACGTCGAGGCGGGCGGTGGGCAGGTTCTTCGGCAGCGTGACCTCGAGCGCGAACTCGCTCGGCGCCTTTTCGTCGCGCAACGTGTACGCCCACTCGAGGCGTTCGGGCGAGGAGACGAACGTGACATCGGTCGACGGGTACACGTCGCGATACACCGCACGGCCGCCCGCGAGGGCGAGGGTGGACGCCTGCGCACCGACCTGCACGAACTGCAGTCGGTAGCGATCGCTCACGCCGAGGCCCGCTTCGAAGGGCTGCTTCGAGCTCACCGGCAGACGCGCGCCGACATGCAAGGCCCGCTCGGTCCACGCGCTGCGCCAACCCGCCGAGACGACACCGTCCTTCGAGAGCTGGAACCCGTTGGCCGTCGCGGCGAAGCGCGTGGCGAGCTCGGGCCTTCCAACCAGCGCCTGCTCGACCGAGCCGGCGATGGCAGTTGCGGCCGGATCGTCGCTCGAGAGCGTCGGCGCCGGAGGCGGCGAGGCATCGACGAACGATCCCTCCTCGCCCTTCGGCGCCGAGCACGCGATGACCATCGCGCACGCGACAAACAGCCAGAACCCGCGCCCCGAGCCAGCAACGCCCGCCATTTGGGACGATCGACGGTCAGCTCGAACGGGCTGTCAAGCCGCCAAACCCCTGTCCCAAATACTTGCGCTCAGGGCGTTCCGCCGAGTGCCTGAAGTTGGGCTCCGAGTGCACGTTCCTTGCCGCGCGCGCGACGCGGCGGCTCCCTTGCGTGCATGGCCATAGCGAGCATCGACCCCCGCACCGGAGAGACCCGCGAGACCTTTGCTGCGCTGACCGACGCAGAGATCGAAACGCGACTGGCGCGCAGTGAGCGGGCCTTTGCCCGCTGGCGCAAGACTTCGTTCGCCGAACGCGCCGCCCCGATGCGTCGCGCCGCAGAGATCCTCGAGGCCGAGAAGGACGCCCTCGGTCGCATCATGACCGAGGAGATGGGCAAGACCTGGGTCTCGGCGATTGCCGAGGCCGAGAAGTGTGCGCGTGCCTGCCGCCACTACGCCGAGCACGCCGAGCGTGATCTCGCCGACGAGCCTGTGAGCGTCGAGGGCGCGGACGCATACGTGCGTCACCTACCGCTGGGCGCGGTCCTCGCCGTGATGCCGTGGAACTTCCCCTTCTGGCAGGTGTTCCGCTTCGTCGCCCCGTCGCTGATGGCGGGCAACGTCGGTTTGCTCAAACACGCGTCGAACGTCCCGCGCTGCGCGCTCGCGATCGAGGACGTGCTCCGTCGGGCAGGCTTCCCCGAAGGGGTGTTCCAGACTTTGCTCATCGGGGCCAACGCAGTTCCGCGCGTGCTCGACGATCGCCGCGTGGTCGCCGCCACGTTGACGGGAAGTGAGCCCGCGGGTGCCGCGGTCGCCGCGCAGTGCGGCAAGTTGATCAAGCCGACGGTCCTCGAGCTCGGGGGCAGCGACGCGTTCATCGTAATGCCGTCGGCCGATCTCGGGTTGGCCGTCAGGACCGCCGTGGCCTCGCGCACCTTGAACAACGGGCAGTCGTGCATCAACGCCAAGCGATTCATCGTGCACCGTGACGTGTATGCGGAGTTCGAGCGTCGGCTGGTCGAGGCGTTCGTCGCATTGCGAATCGGCGATCCCATGGACCGGGAGACCGAGATCGGCCCCCTCGCCCTCGAGTCGGTGCGAGGCGACGTCGTCTCGCAGGTCGAACGGTCGGTGAACGCCGGCGCGCGCCTTCTATGCGGCGGCACCGCTCGCGAGGGCGCGGGTTACTGGTTTTCGCCGGGCGTGCTCTCCGACATCCCCGAGTCGGCGCCGGCCTACCGCGAGGAGCTCTTCGGGCCCGTTGCTCTCATGTTCCGCGCGAACGATCTCGACGCGGCGATCGCGCTCGCCAACGACAGCGAGTTCGGGCTCGGCACCAGCGTGTGGACGCACGAGGCGGCCGAGCAGCGCCGGTTCATCGACGAGCTCGAGGCCGGGCAGACCTTCGTCAACGCGATGGTCGCCTCCGACCCACGGGTCCCGTTCGGCGGCATCAAGAAGAGTGGGTATGGCCGGGAGCTCTCGACCCACGGAATCCGCGCGTTCGTGAACACCAAGACGGTCTGGGTCGCTCGAGCTCGGTAGGCCTCTGCCAAAAATCAGCGGCCTCGGTTGCAACCAGGGCCTTGCGTTAGCATTATCAGACGCATGATAAAGAACCCCGCGCTGCTGCTGGGGCTGGCGCTCACCTTGGGGTGCCAGGCTCGGGCGACGACTCCGCCCGGCTTCCAGGGGGTCGTCGAGTACGACGAGCGGGTCGTCTCGTTCGAGGTCCCAGGCCGCATCCTCGAGGTGAAGGTCAAGGAGGGCGACGTCGTGAAGGACGGTGACGTCCTCGCGCGACTCGACGACGCGCTGCAGAAGCTCGCCAAGGACGCTCGGCTCTCGGAGGTGAAGATCGCCGAGGCAGACCTCGCGCTGCTCACCGCTGGCGCACGTTCCGAAGACATCAACGCGCTCGCCGCGCGCGTGAAGGCCGCGAAGAACGCCGAGGAGCTCCTCGACAAGAACAGCAAACGCGCCCACGGCCTGCTCGAGACCGGCAGCCTGCCGTTCGCCGACGTCGAGAAGATCGACTCCGATCTGGCGCGCACCGGCAACGAACGCCGCGCGCTCGAGAGCCAGCTCGCCGCGCTGATCCACGGCGCCCGGCCGCAAGAGCTCGAGCGACTCAAGGCGCGAATCGCCGCGGCCGGCGTGGCCGTCGGGCTCGAGAGCGAGAAGCTCGAGCGCTACACGGTCAAGTCGAAGGTCCCCGGGACGGTGCTCGACGTTCACGTCGATCCGGGCGAGCTCGCGGGAGCCGGCGCGCCGGTGGTCACGATCGCCGACACCAGCCATCCGTTCGTCGACGTGTTCGTTCCCGAAGGCGAGATCGCCGGCATCGTGGTCGGCGCAAAGGCCACCGTGAAGACCGATGCGCTGGGCGCTCCGCTGCCTGGCACCGTGGAGCACGTCGCGCGTCGCACCGAGTTCACCCCGCGGTTCCTCTTCAGCGATCGCGAGCGCCCGAACCTCGTCGTGCGGGTGCGGGTGCGGGTGGAGGACCCGGACAAGAAGCTGCACGCGGGCGTCCCAGCCTTCGTGGGGATCACGCGATGAGCGACTTCATCGTCGAGACCGAGCACCTGTCGCGCACCTTCGGACGCCTCGTGGCCGTGCGCGACGTCTCGCTCGGGGTGAAGAAGGGCGAGATCTTCGGCGTGCTCGGCCCCAATGGCGCGGGCAAGTCGACCACCATCCGCATGTTGTGCGGCATCCTCGACCCGACCGGCGGGCGCGGCACCGTGGTCGGCTTCGACATCGCGCGCGACGCCGAGAAGATCAAGCAGCGCATCGGGTACATGACCCAGCGCTTCAGCCTGTACGAAGACCTCACGGTCCTCGAGAACCTCAAGTTCTACGCGGGAATCTACGGTGTTCCGGGTAAGACGCGGCGCGCACGCATCGAACAGGTGCTGGAGTCGACCGGTCTCGTCGATCGGCGCACGCAGCTCGCAGGCACGCTCTCGGGAGGGTGGAAACAGCGCGTCGCCCTCGCGTGCTCGACGATCCACGAGCCCCCCCTGCTGTTCCTCGACGAGCCGACGGCGGGCGTCGATCCGGTCAGCCGCCGCGAGTTCTGGGAGCAGATCCACGCCATCTCGGCGCTCGGGACCACGGTGCTCCTCACCACCCACTACATGGACGAGGCGGAGCGCTGTCATCGCCTCGCGTTCATCTTCCGCGGCACCCTGCTCGACGTCGGCACCCCCGAGGAGATCGTCGACCGACGAAACCTGAAGGTCGTCGAGCTCGAGGTCGGCCGCGCGACCGAGGCCGCCGACGTGCTCCGCGCCCACGACGACGTCGACGAGGTCGCGCACTACGGACACATCCTCCGCGTGGCCACCCGCGGCGGCGCCGATCCCGAGCAGCTCGCCAAAGACCTCCTCGCGGGGGCGAGCATCCCGGTCGCCAACATCCGACGCGCTCGGGTCACCGTCGAGGACGCGTTCGTCTCGATGGTCCGCGCCGATGCCGAGGCGGCATGAAGATGCTTTTCTGGCGAACCTTGGTGATCGCGTGGAAGGAGCTCCTCCAGCTCCGGCGCGATCGACTCACGCTCGCGATGATGATCGCGCTTCCGATCGTCCAGCTGATGCTGTTCGGCTACGCGATCAACACCGATGTGCGCCACATCCCCACGGTGATCTACGACCAGGACCACAGCGCGGCGTCGCGCGATCTGGTGCGAAGCATGGAGTCCACCGGGTTCTACGACATCGTCGGCAACGTCGCCGGGTACGACCAGATCGAGAAGAGCCTGCGGGCGGGCACGGCGCGCGTCGCGCTGATCGTCCCGCCCAAGTTCGCCTCGGATCTGACCCGCGGTCGTCCGACCCATGTGCAGCTCGTGGTCGACGGCTCGGATCCGCAGGTGGTGGCGAGCGCGACCAACACCGCGGCGTCGCTGGTGGCGGCGCGGGCGAGCACGCTGATGGTCGGCAAGCTCGCCAAGGGTGGCGTGCCGCTCGCCGCTCTCCCGATCGAGCTCGAGCCGAACACCTGGTACAACCCCGACCTCCGCACGGCGGTGTACATCGTGCCGGGCATCGTCGGCGTCATCCTCACCATGACCATGGTGATGCTGACCGCGATGGCGCTCGCCCGCGAGCGGGAGCGCGGGACACTCGAGCAGCTCATCGTCTCGCCGGTGCGGAAGATCGAGCTCGTGGTGGGGAAGATCCTCCCCTACATCATCATCGGCTACGTGCAGATGGCCCTCATCCTCGGCACCGGCCGGCTGGTGTTCGACGTGCCCATCCGCGGCTCGGTGCCGCTCCTGTTCGCCCTCTCGTCGATGTTCATCGCGGCGAACCTCGCCATCGGTCTGTTCTTCTCGACGCTGGCCAAGACGCAACAACAGGCGATGCAGATGTCGTTCTTCTTCCTGCTCCCGAACATCCTCTTGAGCGGGTTCATGTTCCCCTTCGAGGCCATGCCTCGGCCCGCGCAGATCCTCTCGCAGGGGTTGCCACTGACCCACTTCCTCCGGGTCGTGCGCGGGATCGTGCTCAAGGGGAGCACCTTCTCCGATCTCGCGCCGGAGCTCGTGTGGATGGCGGGCATCCTCGGCGCGCTCGTGCTGTTCGCATCGGTCAGATTCACCAAGAAGCTCGTCTGATGGCCAGACCGCGCACCGACATCGCTCCCCGCATCGTTCACGCCGCGCGCGCGCGGTTCCTCGCCGAAGGCGTCGACGGCGCCTCGCTCCGCACCATCGCACGGGACGCCAACACCAACGTGGGGATGATCTACTACTACTTCCCGACCAAGGACGATCTGTTCCTCGCGGTCGTCGAGGAGAAGTACGGCGCGCTCCTGCACGAGCTCGAGCAGCTCCTCGCGACCGAAGGCACGACCAAGGCCCGCCTGCAGAAGATGTTCGCCCGCCTCGGCGCGCTCTCGCACGAGGAGCTCGACGTCGTGCGGTTGGTCATCCGCGAGGCGTTGGTGTCGTCCGCGCGGCTCGATCGCGTGGTCGCACGCTTCGCGCGGGGACACCTGCCGCTGATGCTCGGAGCCCTCGCGCAAGGGGTGGAGCAAGGCGAGCTCACCGACGAAGTGCCGCTCCCGCTGTTGATGATGTCCGTGTTCGGCGCGGGCGCACTGCCGCAGGTCATCCGCCGCGTCATCGGCGAACGGGTCCCCGCGTTCTCCACCCTCCCGAGCGGCGACGCGCTCGCGGAGACGATGGCGGGACTGCTCTTCGAGGGAATCCGCAAGAAGAAGTGAAGTGCCTTACGACTACTCGAGCATCTTGGTCCACGCCGGCGCGTTCTCGACGCACTCGAGGCTCGCGCCGTGGGCCGCCGAGCCTGCACAGATCGTCGCGTCCGCGTGGCGTCGCGACGTGGCCATGCCGAGTGCTTCCCAGATGCTCGAGTAGCCTGAACAGATCGCGTCACCGGGCGCCCCGAGGCCGTGGAACGAGGTCGAAGGCGCGGTCGCGTACGTCGACTTGGTGGCATCGAGCCAGGTCGCAGGACCGCTCGTGGTCATGTCGCACGGCGAGCTGAGCGCGACGACGCGGTCGACGGCGAAGGTCTTTCCGATGAGCGCCGCGTGCCCGCCGCCTTGTGAGTGCCCGGCCGCGATCACGTTCGACCAGCGGACCTTGTCCCCAGGTTTGGTCGCCGACGCATCGAGAAACAGCCCCCATCCGCCGCTCGGATCGCGCGCGGCGAGCGTGGTCAGCCCCGCGACGAGACGAGCGAGCGCCCCCTCGTGCACGGCGATGCCCGAGAGCGCAGCGGCCGCTCCGGTCTCGAAGACGCCGGTCATCACGGTACGGCGCGTGGGGAGAAAGCAGTCGTCGGCCCCCTTGCAGAGGGTGCCGATGGCGTCATCGCTGCGATAGCTCACCGCAAAGACGTGCAGCCCCGCGGCGCGCGCGGTCGCGTAGAAGCTCGCGCTCGGCGAACCGCGGGTTCCCGCGAGCGGACTGCCGCCGCTGCCGTTGAAGAACACGACCAACTTGCCACGTGCACTGCTCGTCGGGCGCAGCGCGTACTGGTCGACCGTTGCATTGACACCGCTCGCCGGCAGCCCTGACTCGGCGGGCGTGAGGAGGAAACAGACCTCACCAGCCACGGCTCCTTTGCCCGAGGTCGGACAGCTGCGGAGCGGTGCGAGAGCGTCCGTCGCGACTTCGGCCATCACGTCTTCAGCCACGTCGGTGATCGCATCGCCCGTCTCGCTGGTCGTGGCGTCGGTGGGGTCGACCGCGCCCGACGAGCCACACCCCGACAGCGAGGCCGCGCAGCAGAGGATCCAAACACGCATGAAACGAACGTACGCGCACGGCTCGAGCTCCCCAAGGGACGGGCTCTCGTTTTCGTATTCCGCTCGTATGCGCCCGCCGAGCTCAGTACCCCATGCTGTATGCGTCGTCTGCCGACGCCTTGCTCTGCATCTTTGCCGGCTTGGCGGCGGCGGGAGCAGGTGCCATCGGCATTCCGCCGGGACCTTTTACTTTCGGGGCGGCCGCCGCGACGGTGACGGCGACCTTGTAGTTCTTGCGCGCAGTCTCGAGCGAGGCGCGCTGCTGCGCGATATCGGCGAGCTGGTCGGGGCTGACTCCGGAGCGCTCGGTCCAACGCGCCTTCAGCGCGTCGAGCGCGGCGACTTGCGCGGAGAGCAAGGTGTCGGCCTCCTTGGTCTTGCCCTGATCGAACAGCTGGGTGGCCTTGAGGAGGGCGGCGGCCGTTTCGCTCCGGGCCACGCGCGCCTCGACGATCGGATCGGTCTCGGCGGTGCCGCCGCCGATGAACGCCGAGAGCGTGCCGTCGACCTTGCCGTCGCCACCCTCGAGCAGATCACGGAACTTCAGCGACACGTCGGCGATCTTCACCGACTCGTCGATCGCGCCGCCGGTGACCGCCACCTTCAGCAGGATGGTCTTGCGCTCGTTGCGCACGAGCTGGCCGAGCGGCACGTGGACTGTCGAGCCCTCGACGCGGTGGGACCGGTCGAAGACCGTCACGACCTCGACGCCCGGCGCGAGGCGAATCGTCGCTTCGTTGGCGAGCGCGACGACGCTGGCGAATCGCTTGGCGTGCTCCTCGAAGATCGCGGGCATCGCGACCTCGTCCTTGGCGTACGAGTGCTGCCCGTTCGATTCGCGGGCGAGCGCCGTGAGCGCGCGTGGATCGTAGTCGTCGCCGACCCCGATCGTGGTGATGCTCACGTCGTCGGCCTGCGCGGCACGCGCGAGCTTCTCGAACCCGGAGATGTCCTTGACCCCGACGTTCGCCTCGCCGTCAGAGAGTAGGAGGATGCGACGCGCCATGTCGGATGCCTCGCCGAGCGAGGTCCGCGCGAGATCGATCCCGCACGAGATGCAGGTGTTGCCCCCGAGCCCGAGCTTCTCGACCTGCGCGAGCGCGTCGGCTCGAGTGGTCGAATCGAGCTTCACCGTGGGGACGATGGTGGTGGCAGCCTGGTCGAACGCGATCACCGACACGCGATCGCCGTCACGCAGGTGCGAGATCGCCTGCTTGGCGCCCGCGATCGCGCTCTCGAGGCGCTTGCCCTTCATCGAGCCGGAGCGATCGATCACCAGGGAGAGGTTGACCGGCGTGCTCGCCTTGGGCGCCGCGTCGGCCCCGCGCACCTCGACCATCAGGTAGGTCTCGGTCCTGAGGCCGCCCGGCACCTTCGCATGGAGCAAGCGGCCGTCGACCAGCGCGGTCGTGCCGGTGGAGAAGTGCGCGAGCGCCTTGGGTGCCGTTGATGCCGAAGGGCTGGGCGCTGCGGCCGCCACACTCGGTTTGGCGGCAGGCTCGGCGGTGTCTTTGGGCGCGCGACCGGCGAGGAAGGCGAACCCCGCGACGAGCGCGAGCCCGACCACTCCGCCTGCGAACAACATCCGGCGCGAGCCCCCAGGGGCGCGGGACACGGGCTGCGCCGAGCGCACGACCTCGGTCTCGAGCGGCTTCGTCGCCGGCGTGTCATTCGTCGGAGCGAGCGTGGGCGGAACGGGCAGGTTCGTCCGTGTGGAGGTCGCCGTCGCAGGGATTGCAGCCTGCCCCGGGCGTTCGGGCAACGCCTCGTGCGGAGGCATCGGCGGCCCGAGCACCGCGCCGAGCCCCGCCGCCGCCGCACGCGCGTCGACGAAGCGAGCCTCGGGCGCGCGAGACAGACAACAGGCGAACCACGCGTCGAACCCCTCGGGCAACGCGACCGGGACGCCGAGCTCCTTCACGCGCGACGACGCGGGCACGAGCTCGCCGAGACAGGTCTCGTACATGATCGACGCGGGCGTGGCCGCGCCCCCTGCGGCTGCCTTCCAGTAGCTCCTGCCGGTGAGCAGCTCGAACGCGATGAGGCCGAGCGCCCACACGTCCGTCGCGGGCGAGACATGACCGGCCTCGTACTGCTCGGGTGCCATGTACATCGGCGTGCCCACTGCCGCGGTGCGGTTGGTCTTCGCCTCGGCGAGCACCTTGGCGATGCCGAAGTCGAGCACCTTCACGATGTACGAGAGGCCCGCCATGCGCGGCGCGCAGAGGAACACGTTCGGTGGCTTGAGATCGCGGTGCACGATCCCGCGTTCGTGCGCGGCGCCGAGCGCGTGACACAGCTGCTCGAACAGATACCGGACCTCGCCAGCCGGCCGGGCGCCGCGGGCGAGGAGATACTCGTCGAGCGCGACGCCACGCAGCAGCTCCATCGCGATCCACGGAATGCCCGTGGCGATGTCGACGCCCGCGCCGACGACGTGGACGACGTGGTCGCTGTCGATGGTCGCGCCGACCCGCGCCTCCTGCTCGAACCGCTCGCGCAGGGACGGGTTCCCGACCAGCTCCCGCTGCATCAGCTTGAGCGCGCGCTGGGCGCCGGTGCTCTTCTGTTCAGCGACGTACACCGCCCCCATCCCTCCGACTCGCAAGGGTCGGACGATGTGAAAATCCCCACCAAACAGCGTTCCCGACGGAAGATCGAGCGTGGTCATCTGGCTCCCCGGGACAGCATACGGGCGAACCGACGATTCGATCTGTCCTGTACCCTCATCGGTGTCCGTGCGCCCTACACTGCCCCTGATGGTGTCCGGCAAGCACCGGAAGAAGCTCGTTCTCGCTGCGTTGCTCCTCGTCGCCGGCGCGCTGTTCGCGAGCACGTTTCGGGCCTCGCCCCTGCCCGAACCGAAGCCGTTCGCAGGTGTCTTCCCGGAGGCATCCCCGCCACCGACGATGGCCATCTATCGGCTGCCCACGGGAGTCACCCACCGGAGCGCAGCCTTCGCCTACCGCGGCGGATCGTTCCGCGACAAACGCGACTTCGCGATGACGGCGGTGCTCGTGAAGCACCCCCGCGGCGATCTCCTGATCGACACCGGCCTCGGCCGGGACATCGACGCGCAGTTCCAGACGATGCCGGTCTGGTTTCGGGCGACGACGAGGTTCACCCGCAGCCGCTCGGCCGCCGAGCAGCTCGATGCCGCCGGTTACGATCGCAAGTCGCTCCGCGCCATCTTGCTCACGCACGCGCACTGGGATCACGCGAGCGGTGTGCCCGAGTTCCCCGGAACGCCGGTGTGGGTCACGGGCGAGGAGCACCGGTTCATCGTCAACGGCGGTTGGATCACCACCGTCGCGCGGGGCAACGGTGACGCCCACTACGCTGAGTACGAGCTCGACGGAGGGCCGTACCTCGGCTTCGCACGCAGCCACGACGTGTATGGCGACGGGTCCATCGTCATCGTCCCCGCGCCCGGGCACACGCCGGGATCGGTCATCGTCTTCGTGACGCTCCCGAGCTCGAAGCGCTACGCGCTGATCGGCGATCTGGTGTGGCAACGCGAGGGCATCACCTTGCGCGAGGAGCGCCCCTGGCTCCAGCGAACGCTCGCCGACGTCGACGTGCCCGCGGTGCGTGAGGCCATCCTGCAGATGTCGGCGCTGTCGGCGCGCTTTCCCGAGCTGGTGCTCGTGCCCGCACACGACGCACGCGGCTTCGCCGAGATGCCGCTGCTACCGGATCACCCCTGAGGTCTTGCTCCCGAGGTCGCCGAAGGGCTCGTCGCGATCGCGAACGGCGGCCTTGAAGCCTGCCTCCATCGCGCGACGCTGGAACGCGTAGCCCTCTTTGGTGTGACGGCTGATCCCGTCGAACAAGACCCCGAGGGCCTGCGTCGCAGCGAGCCCCTGGGCGTACATCGCCTGGTTGACGAGCAGCTTCTGCATCACCAGCTGGTTGATCGGCACGCGCGCGATCCGTTCGAGAAGCGACTCGAATCGTGCGTCGAGCTCGGCGCGCGGCGCGCACTCGGTCGCGAGCCCCCACGCGACGGCTTCGCGTCCCGAGAGGCAGTCGCCGGTGAAGAGCAGTCGCTTGGCCTTCTCGACGCCGATGCGAAACGCCCACAGCGCGGTGGTCGGCGTGCCCCAGACGCGCGCCGGCGGGTAGCCGATCTTCGCCTCGTCCTCGATGACCAGCAGATCGGAGCAGAGCGCGAGATCGGTGCCACCCGCGACGCAGAAGCCGTGCACCTTGCAGACGACGGGCTTGTCGGAGTGGAACAGCGACATGAAGCCGCGGACGTTCCGGCTCATCATCTGGTAGTCGACGACCGGGTCCCAGACCTCGTCGGGGTTGTGGTTGTGCGCCTGCACCGCCATGTCGAGCGGCGAGCCCGGAGGAGCATCGTGGGTGCCTGCCTCGGGTCGCTCGGCGCTGGCGACCAGATCGTAGCCGCCGCAGAACCCCTTGCCGTTGCCCGCGAGCGCGATGACGTGGACCGCCGGATCGAGGTTCGCACGCTCGACACACTCCGCGACCTCGCGGGGCATGTCGAGCGTGATGCCGTTCCCTCGTTCGGGGCGGTTCAGCGTGATGCGCGCGATGCGTCCGTCGACCCCGTAGGTGAGCGTGTGCATCCGCGCATCATCGCACGTGTTCAGAAGACGTTGCCCGAGCCGGTGAGCGTGGCGGTGACGCCACCGCCGCCGGAGGGGTTCTGGCTCAGCGTCGCGTTCTTGGTCCCGAGCGAAGTCGGAGCGAAGCGGACCGACATGGTGCAGGTCGCGCCGGCTGCGATCGTCGAGGTGCAGGTATTGCCCGCAACCTGGAAGTCGGACGCGTTCGCGCCGCCGAGCAGCGGGGGGCTGGTGATGCCAGTCGCGACGTCGCCCGTGTTGGTCACGACGAAGGTGAACGGCGCGCTCGGCGAGGAGATCGATTGCGAGCCGAAGTCCCGGCTCGGCGGCGTGATCGACAGCAGCGCGGGCGCGAGACCCGTTCCAGAGAGCGCGATCGCCGCGCTTCCCCCTGGCGCCGCCGAGAACGAGAGCGTCGCGGTCCGCGCCCCGCGGCTCGTCGGCCGGAACGAGATCGAGACCGAGCAAGTAGCCGCCGGTGCGAGGGTGCCGCCGCAGCTGTTGCTGGTGAGGATGAACGACGTCGGGTCTGCGCCGGCGATCGAGATCGAAAGGGCGCCGGTCGGGGCGCTGCCGGTGTTCGAGACGGTGAACGTCGCAGCCGACGAGGTCGCGCCGAGGAGCACGCCAGGGAACGCAAAGGCGGACGTCGTCAGGGCGAGCCTCGCGGTCGCGGGCGCGTCGACGGGCGCGTCGGAACCAGCGTCCGGACCATCTTCGAAGTCCACGCTGACGCTGGACGAGCCGTTGCGGCGGAGCGGGAGCGTCACGGGAACGTCGACGCCCGCGACGAGCGTCGCGTTCACCGGATTGCTCACCCAGGTCGGCGAAGACGTCGAGGTCAGCGCGCTGCACGCGGTCGAGTACGCATCGCCGCGGAACACCACCGAGCCGACCGGGAGACCGTTCATCGGAAGGATGGAGCTCGCACCAGGGACGACGTCGAAGCGACGCTCGGCGACGCGGTTGCCGGTCGCGGAGATGACGATGCAGCCGACGTCGGTCGGAACGTTGGTCACGGCGGCGGTGGCGACGCCCAGCCCGCGCTCGTCCTCGGAGCTGGGGGCGCTGCAGGCGACGGAAGCACAGGCGACGACAACGAACGTGGCGACGAGATGACGATTGAGCATGAACCCCTCCAAAGGCGGTGAAGGGGCGCCTGTACTACGGGAATTTCCGCCGCTGCGCGCGCAAACGACGTTCGTTTGGCCGTGAGCAAAGTGGCGAAACGAATGAGCGGGTGCGGCGACCCAGCCCGTTCATCACGGACGATCGGGTGTGGCGAGCGCCGCCCACCCGGATGGTCAGCTCGGGCGCGTGCGATCGACTCCAATTCCCAGCCGCTCGCGGAGCTCGAGGTGGTCGACGCTGACGAACCACGCGACCAGATCGTGCACCACCTCGGACGCGGGGATGCCGACCGCGGCGAGGCGCGCGTCGTCGAAGCCGCGCATGGCCGTCGGCAGATCGCCGCAGAGCAAGAGACCCGCCCGCGCCGCGGTCAGCTCGATGCCGCGGGCGAACGCCTTGAGGTCGGCCTGGCCGCCGGTCTCGAGGAAGCGTTTCACCACGACGCGAAGGCCCTCGAGCTGTACGGGCTCGAAGTACTGCGCCAGGGTGCGCGCGTCTTCCTTCGCGCGCGCCTCGAGGTTTTGCGGCAGCGGAACGTCCGGCCTTCCGAGCTTGAGGGCGGCCAGCAACAGGCCCTCTTGTGCGCGCGTGGAGGGGAAGAGCACGCGGAGATGCGCGTCGCTGCGCCAGGTCGAGAGGTGCTGACCGACCAGGAACAACATGTCCTCGTGCCGCGTGAGCGCGAGCGCGTGGCGGCCCGCGACCGTCGACGGAGGCTCGGTCGCGACGGGAATGAGGAACCCGTCGCGATCGGGCCGGAGCGCGAGGCGAGGCGCGGGAATGGCGAGCACGTCGGCCGCTCCGAAGAACGCGCGGGCGAGCGGCACCTTGGTGGTCGCGCGATCCTGCCAGGGGATGTCGGGCGGTGGGGCGATCGAGGCGCGCATGGTCACCGCGCGCGACGCACGCACGGCCGGCAAGATGAGCTCGAAGAGCTTGGCGACGAGCAGATCCTCGGCCGGGTGACGGATGGCGCGGGTGAACGTCGGCGGGTCGAGTCGATCGCGGAACGCCGGCGCGCCGCGACGCGCGTGCTGCGCGTGGTACAGCCGGATCTCGTCGTCGGCCTTCTCGAGGAGCACCAACGCCGCGGCGAGACACCACGCACGGTCGGTCCGGCCAGCGTCTCGATAGAGCCGAAACAGAGCCCGATACGGCTCGGCGTGCAGGGGATGCTGAGCGATCGCCGTGTGCAGCTCGCTCGCCGCGTCGTCGACGCTTCCGGAGCGCGCGTGCAGCTCGGCGAGGATCCGGCGCACGCGAGCGTCGTCCGGGCGAGCGCGGCTCGCCATCCTGAACGCCTCGATCGCGGCGGCGTCGTCGCGCAACCGATCGCGATAGAGCAGCCCGAGCCCCGTCCACAGCTCGATCTCGAGCTCCGGCGTGGCCCGCCCGGCGAGCCGGTGGAGCATGCGCCGATACGAGCGCTCGAGGGGCTTCCAGGCCTTCTGCTGGGTGTGCATTCGGCTGACCGCCTCGAACGCCTTGAGCAGCGTGGGGTCCTCGTCGAGCGCCTGCTCGAACGCCTCGATCGAGCCCGCGACATCGTGCGACTTGTCGCGCCGGATCTGCGCCAGCGTGTAGAAATATTTGGCGCGCCTTTGCGGATTGCGGTCGGCGTCGGCGATCCGCTCGAGCACGCGGGTCATGTCGGCCCACGCGTCGACCCGCTGGTAGGCGTCGAGCAAGCGGTGGAGCAGCACGTGATCGCGCGGACGCAGCTCGACGGCCTGTTCGAGCGCAGCGACCGCGCCACGCGGATCCTTGGCCTGCTCCGCGCAGATCTCGGCGATTTCGACGAGCAGCTTGCACCGAGCGTCCACGTCGGGCTCGACCTCGAGGATGCGGCCCTTGCAGTCGATCACCTCGGGCCAGGCCCGGCGTTCGGCGTGGACCTCGGCGAGGCGCGCGAGCGTGTCCTTGTGCTCGGGATCGATCGCGAGCGCCTGTTGAAAGCTCGCGAGCGCGCCGCGGGTCTTGCCCTGCTCCTGCTGCACGCGGCCCATCCGATGGTGGATCGCGAGCAACCGTTCGTACTCCTCCGGCTCGGTCATCGACAAGAGGCGCTGGTCTGCGGCATAGGCACCGTCCCAGTCCTCGGCGGCAAACCGGGTCTCGGCGAGCGCCTGCAGCGCCTGGGCATCGCCGGCATCGAGGCGCACCGCCTCGGCGAGCGCGTTCGAGGCCTCGGCCGCCCGCCCGAGCGCCTGGAGCGCACGTCCGTGGAGCGCGTGCCAGCGCGCGCGCACCGCGCGATCGGCGCCCTTGCTCGCGGAGTTCGAGAGCAACAGGCTGGCGAGCGAGTGGACCTCGGCCCAGCGATTGCGCTCTGCCCAAGGCTCGACGAGCCCCGCGGCGGCCTCGGTGGTGGTCGGCGAGATGTAGAGCGCCTCGTCCCAGCAGGCGATCGCCCCCTCGCGATCGCCGAGGTCCTGCGCACGAAGCTTCGCGAGCTCGAGGAGCAGCGCGACCCGACGCGCGGGCGCAGTCGTGGCCTCGAGCTCGCGCACGCACGCGCGCGCCAACGCCTCGGGATCGCCGTCGGCGCGGGCGAGCGCACGCAGGGCCTCGAGCGCGCCGAGGTGCGCCGGGTCGAAGTCGAGCGCGGCGTCGAGGAGCTCGCGAACCTCGGCGGCGTCGGCGCCGTCGGCGTCACGCACCTGGGCTCGACGCAGGAGAATCTCCGCGCGCCGCGACGGATCGATCGCGTGCTCGAGCGCGCGACGCAGCGCCTCGTCGGCGCGACCGAGCTCGCCGGCGTCTTGATACAGACGACCGAGCAGCTCGGAGGCCTGCGAGGACGACGACACGAGCTCACACGCGCGCTCGGCGAGCGCGAGCGCGCGGTCCCGTTCGCCGAGCTCGTCGGCGAGCACGAGCGCAGCTTGCACCAGGATCTCCGCCCGCTCCTCTCGGTCGGCGGTGGCGACAGCCTGGCGCTCGAGCACCCGCGCGAGGTCGTGGAGTCGTCCGCGGGTGCGGTGAATGCGGGCGAGCGAGCCGTGGGCGATCTCGTTCTGAGGATCGAGATCGATGACCGACTCGAGCGCCGCGACGGCGGCGTCGTGATCGAGGAACGCGTCGCCCAGCAACGAGGCGAGCTCGATCAGCAGCTCGACCCGCTCGCGGGCCGTGGAAGCCGACTCGATCGCGCGCTCCAGGGTCGCCCGCAAGCCGACCGAGTCGCCGAGACGTCGACGCACTTCGGCGAGCATCTTCAAGGCCTTCTTGTGCTCGGGATCGGCGGCCACGACGTCCTCGAGCACCCGCGCCGCGCGGCGATCCTGGCGGCCGAGTTGCAGAAGGTCGACGAGCTTCAGGCGTGCGGCCTCGAGCAGCACGGGCGCGCGGAGCGAGGCGACGCGCCTCTCCCACGCGGCAATTCGCTCGGGGAGCATGCCGTCTTCGGTGTAGGCGGTATCGAGCGCCTGGATGGCGGGCTCGGAGGTCGGATCGGCCTCCAGCGCTGCGGCATAAGCCTCGCGCACGTGCGCACGCTCGTCACCGCGCGCCTCGCGCAGCTTGCCGCGCTCGACGTGGAGGTCGGCGCGCATGGCCGCCGAGGACGCTCGCTCGATGGCCTGCTCCAGCGCAGTCTCGGCGTCGGCCCACCTCTCCGCGCGTCGGTGCAGACGCGCGAGCAGGCGATAGGGCCGTGGATCGCGTTCCAACAGCAAGCGCTTGGCGCGCTCGGCGAAGGGCATGCCCCATTCGACCTTGCGCACGTCCTCGCCGTACCACTTGGCGATGCGCAAGAGCAGCGCACCGAGGCGCGGCGGATCACGCATCCACTCGATGTCCTCGCTCCATGCGAGGACGGTTCGCAACAAGTCGCCGAGCCGATCGTGCTCGTGAACCACCGATTCGAGCGCGCGCACCGTCTCGTCGTCGTCGACGTCCTCGGCGAGCGCTGCGACCAGCACCTCGAAGGCCTGGTTCGGATCGTGGTGCTCGCGGAACAGCGAGGCGAGCTCGCGGTACATCGCCATGCGGCGCGGACGATCGTTCTCCCGCTCGATCGCATCGAGCAGCGACTCGGCCCGCTGGACCCACGCCTCGCGCGGGCGGGAAGCGCTCGTCGTGGGCGGCAGGACGACCGCGGGGCGGGTCTGCGTTGCTCCTTCGTCGCCGAAATCTTCTTCCTCGAGCAGATCTTCTTCATCCGGATCGACGTCCTCGACGTCATCGTCGAGATCGCCGCCCAGAAGCTCGAAAGAGTCGGCGATGTTCGGGACGCGAGGAGCCCGTAACGCCGAGGTCAGTTCGCCGACGCTGTTCGACTCCTCCAGAGCCCCGGCCTCGAGCTCCATCGTCTCGGGATCCTCGCTCGGGGGCCTTACCGGCGGCGGCGGAGCGAGCGAGCGGGGAAAGCGAGGCGGAGGGATCGATCGCGGCACGGCCGGAGCGTACCCGACGTCACCAACGACCGGCCAACGAGCCGAGCCCGTGGACCACGATTGACCAGGCGAGCAGCCCGCCGAGGACCAGCCATCCGAGCGGCCAGGGGCGTTCGGGGTCGGTGACGGATGGCGGTGTGCGATACGGGTCCCTCGTCCCGTCCATCTGGCCGTCCATCCTCATGAGGATATCCGTCCGGGCTGCGGCCGCCACTCGTGGCCGTCGAGAGACAAACGCGTTAACGTGCGCGACCTTGACGTCGGAGATCGAAGAGGCCGTGAAGCTGCCGCTCACCGTGGGTGAGACGGTCGCTGGCAAGTACCGCATCGAGGGTGTCCTCGGCGCGGGCGGCATGGCTACGGTCTTCTCGGCCTGGCACGAGGAGCTCGAGCAGCGGGTCGCGCTGAAGATGCTCCATGGTTCGCTCGGCGCCGACCCGACGACCGTCAAGCGCTTCATGCGCGAGGCCCGCAACGTCGCGCGCATCCAGAGCGAGCACGTGGCGCGCATCATGGACGTGGGCCGCCACGAAGACGGCCGGGCGTTCATCGTCATGGAGTACCTCGAGGGCAACGACCTCGCGGCGGCGCTCAAGGCGCGGGGTGCGATGCCCGCGCACGACGTCGTGGACTACCTGGTGCAGGCGTGCGACGCGCTCGCCATCGCGCACTCGATGGGCATCGTCCACCGCGACCTCAAGCCAGGGAACCTCTTCCTGACGAAGCGCGTCGACGGCTCGGTCTGCGTGAAGGTCCTCGACTTCGGGATCGCCAAGGCGCAGGGCGACTCCGCTCTGCTCGGCGAGAACACCATGACCACGAGCCTCGTCGGCTCGCCCAAGTACATGGCGCCCGAGCAGATGGCCGACGCGCGGGACGTCGACGCGCGCACCGACATCTACTCGCTCGGCGTCATGGCCTACCGCTTGCTCAGCGCGCAGCTGCCCTTCCGCGGGGGCAACCTGGTCGAGCTCGCGATGAACGTCGCGTCGACGAGGCCCCTGCCCCTGCGCACCCACCGCCCCGACCTGCCGCTGGAGCTCGAGGCGATTGTGATGCGCTGCCTGGAGCGCGAACGGGAGCAGCGCTACTCGGATGTCGGCGAGCTCGCGCGCGCGCTTGCCCCGTACGGCTCGCCCGGGCTCGAGCCGATGGTGCGCCGCATCCTCCGCATCACCGAGACCATGCGTTCCGACGGCGCGGACTCGTTCCCGTCGTCGAGCCACATGCCCTCGGCGCCGAACGACGGCCCCACGCTGAGCGGCACGTTGGCGGCGCCGATGACGTCCGTGAGCGCGACCATGCCGCCGCCCCCAGAGCGGCGTTCGCGAGCGCCGCTGCTGGTTACCGTCCTCGCGCTTCTCGGCGCGCTCGGCGGCATCGGGGCGTTCTACCTCACGCGCGGCACCGGTCACGCGAGCGCAGCCTCGGGTGAGCCCACGGCCACAGCTGCACCCGCGCCCGTGGCGAGCGCGCCCGCTCCGAGCGCAGCGCCTTCGGCGAGCGCGGCCCCCTCGGCGAGCACGGCTCCCTCCACGTCCGCTTCTGCAGCAACTGCACAGACCGTGTCCGCCGTCGCGATGCCTGTCGCGACCGCCAAGCCCAAGGCATCGGCATCGGCCGGTCAGAAGAAGGACGTGTGGGGATGGGGCGAGTGACGAGCCGCGGGCTTCCTTGGGTTCTCACCTGTGCGCTGGTGCTCGCGCCCGCTGCAGAGGCCCGCGCAGCCGCGGGCGACGACGAGAAGGCGAAGACCCTCTTCGACGAGGCGCGCGACCTCGCCAAGGCGGGCAAGTGGGCCGAGGCGTGCGAGAAGCTCGAGGCCTCGAAGCAGCTCGTGCCCAAGATGCTCACGACCTATCGTCTCGCCGATTGTCACGAGCGCGTGGGCCGCACGGCGAGCGCGCACGCCGGGTTCCTCACGGCCGCCGAGCTGGCCAAGACCGCGGGTGACGCCGAGAAGCAGCAAGACGCGGTGGACCGCGCGAAGCTCATCGAGCCCAAGCTGTCGCGCGTGGTGCTCGACCTGCCGAGCGACGAGAAGAACCTCGTGATCAAGATCGACGGCAAGCCGCTGCCGCCGGCGCTCCAAACCGAGAAGCTCCCTCTCGACCCGGGCGAGCATGCGCTCGTCGCCACGGCCGAAGGCAAACAGCCGTACGCCATCAGCTTCCACGTCCCGCCCGGGCCCGCGGTGACCACGGTCACTGTCTCCTCGCTCGACCCGGTGGACGGAACGAAGGAACCGACGAAACCGGAGGCGTCGAAAGAAGCGGTCGAACCGCAACCCGCGGCCCCGATCGCCGACACCGCCCCTGCCCCGAGCTCGCTCAAGACGGTCGGCTTCGTGACGCTCGGCGTGGGCGTGGTGGGCCTCGGCGTCGGAACCTGGCTCGGGCTCTCGGCCAAGTCGCTCGACCGCGACGCCGAGGCGCTCTGCACCCCGCGAGGCTGCACACCCGAAGGCAAGCAGCTCAACGACGACGCGCGCAGCCGCGGCAACGTGGCGACCGTCGTCTTCTCGATTGGCGCGGTCGCCGCGGTCGCTGGAGTGGTCATGGTACTGGTCGCGCCCTCGAGCCCCGCGAAGACGGCGGCGGTGACGCCTTGGATTGGCCTCGGAACCGGTGGCCTCCAAGTGTCGGGGAGCTTCTGATGAAGCCTTGGCTGCTCGCTGCGTGTGCGCTCGGGTTGGTCGGGTGCAACGCGATCCTCGACATCCCCGAACGCGAGTTGCTCCCGGCGTCCGCGGACACCGGCGATGCGACGACCGACGCGGAGCAAGACTCGTCGATCGACTCCGCGATGGACACGACCGTCGCAGAGACGGGCGAGGATGCGCCCGTCGCAGAGACCGCCGCTGACGCGACCCCGGAGGTCGCCGTCGACTCGGGCGTCGATTCGGGTGTCGATTCCGGCGTCGATTCGACCGTGGATTCCGGGACCGATTCCACCGTCGATTCCGCGGTCGATGCCACGACGGACTCGCCCCCCGACACGGCGGACTCGTGGACGGACGCGCCCGCCGATTCGGCCGACACCGCCATCGGCGACACCGCGGATGCGGCCAGCGATACGGGACCGACCTGCGGCGTCGTCGGCAAGCCGTGCTGCGGCGTCTCGCCCGCGACCTGCGACACCAACGCGGTGTGCAATTCCGCCGGCACGTGCATCGCGGCGCCCGGCGCCTGCGTCCGCGCGACTGACTGCACTGGCGGTCAGGTCTGCGGCGGGCCCGGAATCTGCGCGGGCGCGCTCTGCGATTCGTGCATGCCGTCGCCAGGCACGGGTGAAGCGTTCACGGCGTGCAGCTCGGCGGCGGCCTGCAAATCGGGTCTCTGCGATGGGGTACGGCACGTCTGCACGGCACCGTGCGCCAACGCGATCACCGGCGACGCCGACTGCGCCGGGCTCGGGACCAACGTCATCTGCAGCGAGATCTCGGTCAGCGCGATGAGCGGTACGATCACCGGAAAGCTCGGCTACTGCGCACGCAAGTGCCTCCGCGACGCCGACTGCACCGGCACAGACGTCTGCCGCGACAGCGGCAACACCGCCGCCAACCGCATCGACCTCACCTGTTCTCCGCCGCGGAGCAGCGCCACCAAGAACTACGGCGAGGTCTGCACGACGACCGCCGAGTGCAAGGGCGGCGCGTGTATCGGTGGCTCGACCAAATATTGCTCGCCCTACTGCAACAGCACGGCCGACTGCAGCACGCCCACGCCCAACTGCGGCGCGGTGAACTTCACGCTGCCCGGGGGCACGGGTTTGCAGATCGTCAAGGTGTGCCAGTGATCACGCGGGCGTCGAGTCGAGCGCACGCCACAAGTACCAGCTCCCGATCGAGCGGAATGGCCGCCACGACTCCGCGCGTTTGGTGACCACCGCCGCGTCGGGTAGCGCGCGAAGGGCATGGACCTTCTGCAGCCCCTTGCGGATGCCGAGGTCATCGACCGGCAGCACGTCCGGTCGACCGAGATCGAAGATCAGCAGCATCTCCGCGGTCCAACGGCCGATCCCACGGACCTCGGTGAGCGCATCGATCACCCGCTCGTCGGGCGAGCGGACGATCTGGGCGAGATCGAGGCTGCCCTTGGTGACGCGCGCGGCGAGGTCGCGGAGTGAAGCCGCCTTCGCCGCCGAGAGGCCCACGCCGCGCAAGGTTGCCTCGTCGACCGCGACGATGCGTCCGGCGGCGTCGTCGGGCCATCGCGCGCCGGCGCCGGTCTGGAAGCGACCGTCGCCCGCGATGCCGAGCGCGGCTTCGAGCCGACCGAAGATGGTCGCGGCCGCCTTGGTCGAGAGCTGCTGACCGGTGATCGCGCGGACGATCGTCCGAAACAGGTTGCCGTTCGAGCGCACCGGCAACGTGCAAGGGATGGAGCGCACCAGCGGCGCCAACGCGGGATCCACGCGCGCGAGGTGACGACGCGCGGCGCGGTGGGTCTCGTCGTCGATGGTCCCACCTTCGATCGCGAGCAGCTGCGCCTTGGTGGAGGTGCCGCCGGGCGCGGAGAAGCCACCGGCGCCGTCGGCCGAGACGATGCGGTGACACGGCACGACGATCGGCGTCGGGTTCTTGCCGAGCGCCACGCCCACCGCGCGCGCCGCGCCCGTCCCGACCTCCGCGGCGAGCGCGGCGTACGTCACCGTGGTGCCACGGGGGATGCGGCGCGCGGCTGCGTAGACACGTTGCGCGAACGGGCTGAGCCCGGCCTCGTCGATCGAGAGATCGTCGTACGCGACCTCCTCACCGCGCAGGTGCGCCGAGAGGCGGTCGGCCCAAGCGGCACCGAGGCCGCGTGGAGAGGCTGTTCGATCGTGTTTGTCGTGTTTGGAGAGCGCGCGCGCCATCGCCTCGCCGTCATCGTCGGGGAACGGCAAGAGCACGCGGGACAGACCGTGTTCGGTCCAAACGATTCCGAGCGGACCGAGCGGCGTGGAGACGGAGGCGGCGGGCACGGAACGAAGGTAGCTCAGACGCGGCGTGCAGCCTTGCGCGATCCGGTCTTCTTGGTCGCACGCGTGGGGCGGCCCTTGGTCTTGCTCGGTCCCTTGCGCTTCGGGGCCTTCTTGTTGGTGTTCGCCGCGCGCTCGCCGGCTCCCCGGCCGACTCCCGCGAGAGATCGGGTCAAAATCGCGGCGAGGTCGACCACCCTGCCGGGGGCTGCAGCCTCGACGTCTTCGGCGAGCTCCTCGGTGACCTCCTTGTGCTCGACGGCCTTCAACACCGCGCTCCGGTAGTCGTCGGGGTGCTTCTTCGGGTCGAAGTGACCGGCCATCCGCTTGATGAGATCCAGCGCGAGATCCATCTCCTGGGCCGAGCGCTTGGTGCGCGGGCTCGGCACGTCGACGTCGTTGGCCGGGACGAGCTCGTCACCGAAGCGCATCATGTCGAGGGAGAACCGGCCCTCGCGCGGCCGAAGCAACGCGAGACGGGTGCGGGTGCGGATCTTCACCCGCGCGATCGCGACCTTGCCGCTCCTCTCGAGCGCGGTTCGGAGCAGCTCGTAGCTACGGCTGGTCTTGCCCGCGGGACCGACCCAGTAGCTCTTTTCGACCAACGCGAGGTCGACCTCGCCGGGCTCGACGAACTCCGCGATGTCGATTCCCTCGGCGGCCTCCTCCCCTTCGAGCTCGGCGAGCTCCTCTTTGGTGAACACCGCGTACCGCCCCTTGCTGACCTCGTAGCCACGCTCGACCTCGCCCCACGGCACCTCGGTGTCCTCCTTGGGGCACCAGCGCTTCATCTGCACACGTGTGCCGCAGGTCTTGTGAATGAGGTGAAAACGCGGTGCGAGGTCCTTGGTCGCCGAGTAGAGCTTGACGGGAACGGCCACGAGACCAAACGCGATTTCACCGGTCCAGATCGCGCGCATGTACCCTCGTGCTGCGCGATCCGTGCCGCACACTCGCGTCAGAGGGACACATGCCTGCTGCAAAGCGCACCGACGCTCGGCTCTCGAGCTACCAGGAGAAGCGGCGCTTCGCGGTCACGCCCGAGCCTGCACCGGGAGAAAGTCACATACCCACGTCCCGCCTTCGGCGGATCCGTGGAATCCGTGGTGCCCGGAAGGGCGAGCTGGAGTTCGTGGTGCAGAAACACGACGCGACGCGGCTGCACTACGACGTTCGCTTCGAGATCGCCGGCACGATGATGAGCTTCGCGGTGCCCAAGGGCCCCTCGTACGACCCAACGGTCAAGCGACTCGCCGTCGAGACCGAGGATCACCCGATGGAGTACAACCGCTTCGAGGGTCGCATCCCCGAGGGTGAATACGGCGCAGGCCCCGTGGTGATCTGGGATCGCGGGACCTACGAGACCGTGCCGCCCGGACAAGAGACGGCCATGCGAGCGAAAGGCCACCTCCACGTCCGGTTCTTCGGCGAGAAGCTCGAGGGCGACTGGCACTTCGTGCGCACCAAGGAGGCCGGTCAGGGCTCGCAGTGGATGATGTTCAAAGCGAAGGATGCCTTCGCCGATCCGGTGCGGGATCCCGTCACCGAGCGCCCCGAATCGGTCGTCAGCGGCAGGCGCCTGCCCCGCGACCGCCCGCCGCCACGCACGACGCGCACGCTCCGGTCGCTGTTCGGCGAGGTCGAGAAGGCGACGCTCGTGCGTGAGCTCGAGGGCAAGGACGCTGACTTTCGCTTCGAGATCAAATACGACGGCTACCGCATCCTCGCGATCAAGTCGGGCGCGGAGGTCGTGCTCGCGAGCCGCAATGGCAAGGACTGGACCGATCAGTTCCCCACCGTCGCCGCCGCAGTGGCGAAGCTCGACGCCGAGGAGCTCGTGCTCGACGGCGAGGTGTGCGCGCTCGACCCCGAGGGCCGCCCCTCGTTCAACCTGTTGCAGAACGCGGGGGGCGCGAAGACGCGCCTATCGTACGCGGTGTTCGACGTGCTCGCGCGCGATGGCAACGATCTGCGCGGCGAGCCGCTCGAGGCCCGGCAGGTCGAGCTCGAGTCGGTGCTGGCGAAGGCCAAAGCCCCGATCGCGCGGTCGAGCACCATCGAAGGCGCGAGCTTTCGCGAGGTGCTGCGGGTCGCGTGCGAGAACGGACTCGAGGGCGTCATCGCCAAGCGGAAGGGCTCGCGCTACCTGCCCGGCCGGCAACGCGACTGGCAGAAGCTCAAGTGCACGAGGCGGCAGGAGTTCGCCGTGGTCGGCTACCAGCCGCACACCGGCACGACCAACCGAGTGGGCTCGCTCCTCCTCGCGGTGATGGGCGAGGACGGGAAGTTCCACTACGCGGGAAAGGTCGGCACCGGATTCGACGCCGGCGCTCGACGCGATCTCGCCGAGCGCATCGATCGACATCGCGTCGACGCGCCCATGGCCGAGGGCCTGCCGCGCGTCGGCGCCGCACACTTCGCAAGACCGAAGCTCGTCGCCGAGGTCGCGTTCACCGAGTGGACGCCCGACGGGAAGATTCGCCACCCGTCCTATCAAGGGCTCCGGCGCGACAAGTCCCCACGCGACTGCGTACGCGAGGAGTAGCGCGCGCCTCAGGCGGCGGCGACCATGCGGGCGGTGTGACGCTCGTAGAGATCTTGGAAGGCCTCGGCGAGCGTCTCGACCCGGACGACGCCCTCGCGGTACGCGCTGAGCGGGCGCGGTCCAGCGACCCAGACAACCGGCAGGCCGATGGCGATCGCGAGGCGTGCCTCGGCGTACATCTCGCGGCCCGCGCCCTCGCGGGGAAGCACGAGCACCACGTCGGACGTGGCGAGGGCGTGGTCGTTTCGCTCGGCGAGCGCACGCACCTCGGCGATGGGCATGTCGTCGAGTTGCTCGGGGCTGCCGTCGGCGTGCTCCGCCCACGACGACGTGGGCTCGATGCCGAGGAGGCGGAGGCAGGCATGGACCTCACGGACGAACGGCGCATCGCCGAATGGGGCGGCGACGTAACAACGGAGCCCGGAGTTCTCTTCGACCATGTGGGTATGGTTGCGCACGCCGGACCCAAGGGAAAAGCCCGCGCCGGATGCAGCGGACAAAGAATGTCCGGCCCGACCTGTGATACATCCGGCGAGTGCGGCTCGGCATCGACTTCGGAACGACACGGACCGTGGTCGCGGTGTGCGATCGCGGGAACTACCCCGTCCTGTCCTTCCAGACGGCCAGCGGCGACTCGATCGACGGGTTCCCGTCCATCGTCGCCGCGCGAGGGCAGGAGCTTCGCTACGGGCTCGACGCCCTGGCGGTCGCCGACGATCCGGACTGGCACCCGCTCCGCTCGTTCAAGCGCGTGCTCGGCGAGCCGGGCGGACCGGACCGACGCATCGCCATCGGCGACCTCGAGGTCTCGGTCCACACGCTGCTCGTCGGATTCCTCGAGGCGCTGCGCGCCGCGATCTTCGAGCGCTCGAACCTCCCCAAGTCCAAGAGGAAGGACAAGGAGCTGCGCGCCGTCGTAGCCACGCCAGCGCACGCCCACGGCACCCAGCGGTTCCTCACGCTCGACGCGTTCCGCCGGGCGGGCTTCGAGGTCGTCGCGACCCTCAACGAGCCCTCGGCGGCCGGATTCGAGTACACCCACGCGCATGGAGGCACGGTCACCTCGCGACGGGAGCACGTGGTCGTCTACGACCTCGGCGGCGGCACGTTCGACGCCTCGCTCGTGCGCGTCAGCGACCTCAAACACGACGCGGTGATCACCGGTGGCGACGCCAAGCTCGGCGGCGACGACTTCGACGAGGTCCTGCTCGAGCTCGTGCTGAAACAGGCGCGCGTGACGCCCGACGCGCGCGAGCGCGCGCACCTGCTCGATCAGTGCCGCGACGCCAAGGAGCGCCTCAACCCGAACAGCAAGCGCGTGGGCATCGAGGTGGGCGACCGGACGGTGTGGGTCAGCACGACGGACTACTACGCGGCATGCACGCCGCTCGTCGAACGCACGATCGAGGCGATGCTGCCGGTGATTCGTCGCGCCGAAGAGGGCGAGCAAACCGAGGATCGGGCGCTCGAGTCGATCGCTGGGGTCTACGTGGTCGGTGGTGCGAGCGCGCTGCCGATCGTCGGGCGTCTGCTCCGCGAGCGGTTCGGCCGCCGCGTGCACCGTTCCGCGTATCCCGCCGCGGCGACGGCGGTCGGCTTGTCGATCGCCGCCGACGAGGAGTCGGGGTTCGAGCTGACCGACCGGTTCTCGCGCACCTTCGGCGTCTATCGAGAGGCGAGCGCTGGGAGCGACGTCGCGTTCGACGTCGTGTTCGATCGCGAGACCCCGCTGCCCTCGCGCGGCGAGCTACACCGCGTCGAGCGTCGCTATCGCGTCGCCCACACCCTCGGTCACTACCGCTTCGTCGAGTGTGGCGGGATCGATCGCGCCGGCGCGCCCGAAGGCGATCTGTCGTTGTTCGCCGACGTGCGCTTCCCCTTCGTGGCGGAGCTGCAGGGCGAGGGTATCGATCTCGCCGCGCACCGCGTGAGCCGACTGCCGGCTCTCGGCACCACCATTCGCGAACGCTACGAGCTCGATCCGCACGGGCTCGTGCGCTTGTCGCTCGCCGACGAGACGACCGGCTTCGAGGCTAGCTTCGAGCTGCGGCGTTGATCGAGATCACGTACCGCATCGTTTCCGCGCGCGCCGAGCGACGCGCTCGCTCGCGTGTGTGGAGGTGCGAAAGATCGTCGCGATCGCTCGGAGAATCCAGCGCGTCCGTGGTCGCGGCTGGGTGTGTGATCGACGTACGCGACCGTGAGCATCTGGCACCCGAAGTCACACGTTCGCTCCCTTTCTGCACGAACGGCCTGCTCTAGGCGCTACGAGATGTTCCGCACGAGAGCACTCGCGACCTCTGCCCTTCTCGTCTCCATCTTCACAGCGACCGGCTGCACGACCGGCGACCCGTCACCGCCGTTCGAGCCCGGGATCGAACCGACCGACGCAGCTGTCGATGTGGACGCGTCCAACAGCTCGACCTCGGAATCCGATGCGCTCCCCTTGGAGCCAACGGATGCGCGCGTGTCCGACGTCGCGCCCGTCGACTCGACGCCGACGGCGCCGCCGCCCTCGACGACCAAGACCGAATACGCGCCCTATTTCTATTCCTGGGGTTGGGGCAACAGTGCCTACCCGTTCACATCGCTGGTCGACATGCAGAAGAAGGTCGGGCTGAACTCCGCGACCCTCGCGTTCGTGATGGCGCGCAGCGGCACGTGCGAAGTGTCGCGCACCATCCCGAACCACCTCGCCGACATCAAGGCGTTCCGGGCTGCCGGCGGCACGGTGAAGGCCTCGTTCGGCGGCGCCTCGGGGACGTACCTCGAGAACGCGTGCACGACCGCGAGCGGACTCGAAAGCGCGCTCGCAGCATTCGTCGACGAGACCGATCTGCGCGATCTCGACTTCGACGTCGAACAGGATCCGGCGATGACCGCGACCGTGAACGCACGACGCGCCACCGCGCTCGCCGCGGTCCAGGCGTCGAGGGGCGTGAAGATCGCGTTCACCCTCGCGGTCAATCCTCCCGACTCGAGTGGGAAGAATGGGGGCCTCCCGAGCGCGGGCCAGGCCGTCTTGCAGTCGGCTCTCGCAGCAGGCGTCGTGATCTCGCACGTGAACCTGATGGTGATGGACTACGGCTCGACGCTGAGCAGCGGCCGCACGATGGGCAGCCTCGCGATCGGAGCGATCGAGGCCACGGTCAAGCAGTTGAAGACCCTGATGCCCACGCTGACCGATGCGGAAGGCTTCGCGATGATCGGAGCGACGCCGATGATCGGCCAGAACGACGTGAAGACCGAGGTGTTCGGCCTCGCCGACGCCAAGACGCTCGTGGACTACGCGAAGAGCAAGCAGATCGGGCTGGTGTCGTTCTGGGCGATCCAGCGCGATCAACCATGCAACGGGACGGCGGGCCTCGACCTGTGCAGCATGCCCGGCGCGCCGTCGTACGGGTTTCACTCCATCTTCAAGGGAGTGCTCTGATCACTTCGCTGCCGCAGTGATGATCACGTAGTGCCGCGGTTTGGGGTGGAAGACAGTGACCTTGTCCGGGTGGGCATCCGCCTTGTAGTGCGCATACCACGGCCACATCTCCCAACTCGCATCGATGTACTCGCGGACGAAGAGGTGCACGGAGACGTAGCGCCCCTTCGCCGCCTTCGACACCGTCGGAGCGAAGCTGAACTCCGCGCGCTCCTCGGGGGGATCGGGCTCCCCATGGAACGCGCCGCCGTAGATGAAGAACATCTTGTCTGCGGCTCGGTTCGGAGCCGCGAGCGCGAGGCCCACGTCGCGCGCGGTCAACGAGGTGATGGTCTTCAGGATCGCGACCGGGGGTGACTTCGCCTTGGCGATCTCCGCGAGCTCCTTGCACGAGGGGTGCAGCTGACTGACCCGGATTCCGAGCTTCTCGGCGGTCTTGCCCAACGTGACGTACTCGTTCGGAGCCGTCGCCGCCTGGTTGACCGCGACCTTGCCGAGCTCCTTGCCCGTCGCCTTCGCCGCCTTCTCGCACCCCTGGCCCGCCGACATCAGCTCGAGCAGCAGGCCTTCGGTGCGCCCTTCGAGCCGCGGCAGGAGCTCCGTGGTGAAGCGCTTGGCCGCCGTGTCGACCGACTCGAATCCCTTCTTGGCGTGCGCCTCGCCGACCGCGACGACCTCCGGCTTGTCGGCGAGCGTCGACTCGAACGCCGCAGCGAGATCGGCGTAGGCCCTGCAGTCGAGTGCTCCACAAGACACGAACGCAGGCTTGGCGGACGCCGACGGCTGGGGGCTCGGGGCGGCGGAAGGTGCAGTCTTGGCGGGGTCGTTCGAAGAAGAAGGCTTCCCGCAGGACATCGCGAGAGCGGCGACGAGGAGCGTGCACGCGAGGTCGCGCATCGCGAGAAGCTACCACGATGAACTCGTGTCGCGTTCGGGGACGGCTCCGCGCGACACGAGCAGCCCGCTCGGCGGCGAGCGCTGCTCGATGGCGAAGAGCGTTGCGTCTTCCCCGGCAAGCCGGCGATGCTCCCAATCCCTTCGAGTTCCTCCAACGCATCACGGAGCCATCCCATGAGCACTGGTCCCTTCGTCTGGTACGAGCTGATGACGACCGATCCCAAAGCCGCGATGGCGTTCTACACGGACGTCGTGGGCTGGAAGACCGAGGCTTTCCCCGGCCCTGCCGGACCCGAGCCCTACACCATGTGGGTCGGCAGCCAGGGCCCGCTCGGCGGCGTGATGACGCTGCCCGAAGAGGCGAAGAAGATGGGCGCGCCGCCGCACTGGATGGGCCATGTCGAGGTCGACGATCTCGCCGGCGCGGTCGCCAAGGTGAAGGAGCTCGGCGGGCAGATCTACGTGCCCCCGACGGACATTCCCACCGTCGGCGCCTTCTCGGTCATCGCCGATCCGCAGGGCGCGTCGCTCTCGCTCTTCAAGCCTTCGCAGGCCATGGCTCCGCACCAGGAGAAGGCCGGCGAGTTCTGCTGGCGCGAGCTCATGACGTCCGACGCGGCGGCGGCGTTGAAGTTCTACTCCGCGGTGTGTGGCTGGAACCTCGAGTCCGAGATGGACATGGGCCCGATGGGCAAGTACCTCATCTACGGTCAGAACGGGAAGCAGTACGGCGGGATGATGAACAAGCCCGCGGAGATGCCGGTCTCCGCCTGGGGCTATTACGTCGACGTCGAGGACCTCGACGCCGCGCTGAAGCGCGCGACCGACAAGGGCGCGAAGCTGATGAACGGACCGATGGAGGTGCCGGGCGGCGCTCGGATCGCGCAGCTCGTGGATCCGCAGGGCGCTTTCTTCGCGCTGCACTCGCTGACCAAGAAGTGAGAACGTGAAGGGACCGCGGGGCACCCTTTCCGCGCGATGGGTGCTCCGCGTCGTCTCGTTCAGGGCACGTCGCAGGTGCCGGAGCAGACCGCCGTGACGCGGCCGTCGGGCTGACAGAACGTGTCGATCTGTTGGAGAGCCTTCGGGCTCTTCCACACCGCGTCGTGTGCGCCGTTGTCCTTGGGCAATGCGCTGTTGTTCGTCGGCGGTAGCGGTGTCGAGTGGGAGTTCCACTGGGTATACGCAGAATCGAGCGGAGGGGTTCCGAGCGTGAGCCCCGGCACCGGCTCGGTGATGCCGAAGCCGGGGAGGTCCATCGTGCGCGCGAGCAAGCGCGTCGACACGTTGGGGACCTGCGCGTCACCGAGCGACTCCTGCACCAGGATCCGTTTGATCGGGACGCCCGGGAGCGGATTGTGCAGCAGGTGCGGCGCGAAGGTGATCGAGTCGGTGTGGTCCCACTCCGACTGGGTGAACGCGACGGCGATCTGCCGGTCGAGCGCGTCGGGGAGCACCAGGGCGAGCAGGCCGCCGAACCGTCCGAGATCGGCCGAGCGATAGAGCATCAGCGACCACTCGCCCCCCGGCACGTTGAGCACACCACGCACGATGTCGGGCTGCAGCGCCATGAACGTCGTGCCTTGGATGCCGCCGTCGGAGACGCCGAAGTAGTAGAGCTCCTTGCCGTCGGTGATCGCCTTCCCGCCGAGTGCCAGCGCCGGATCGTCCTTGATCTTGCGAAGGAACATCCGCGTCATCACCTGCGCGTTCACGTGCGCCTGCTGCAGGCGATCGCTCAGCACGTAGAAGTTGTTCAGGTTGGCGCTCAAGAGGTCGGGCAGGACCTTGATGTCCTCCGCGGCGAGGCCGATCCAGTCGGTGCCGATGAACATCTTGCACATCGCGTCGGCGGCCTCCATCGCCGGTCCGCCCGAGAGCGTGTCGAGCGCCGTTCCGAAGAGGCCGTGACCGAAGACGACCACGGGGAGCGGCTTGGTCGCCGTCGCCGCGCACTTGGGGACGTTGATCACGATCGGCACGTCGACGATCGCGTTCGATTTCGGTCGCCCGTCGGCGTCGAAGGTCATCGTCGACTTGCCGGTCTGGTCTTTGAGGTACCAGGGGACCTGCACCGTCGCGAGGACCTGCCTCAACATGTGCGGCTCGGTCGAGTCCTTCGTCGAGGTGATGGTGTATCCCAGCTTGCCTTCGTCGATCATCCCGAGCGCGAGATCGCGCATGCCGACGAGGTGCCCGGTGGACATCTCGTCGGACGCGGTCACCACGTCCCACGCGAGCGAGAGCCCGGCCCGGGGCACCGACGCGCGTTCGAGCGCGGCGAAGATCTCCTGGTATCGCGCGGCCAGAGGCTTCAACGACGACGACAGCGCGGTGCCGTCGCGAAGCGCGCGAAACGGGGCGGGAACGAGCGGCGCCCCCTTCTTGTCCTTCAGGCCGACGAGCGCGATCACGTAGCGCGTCGCGGGCTTCAGACGGACCAGCGGGTGGATGAGGAGCGCTTGTCGTTGATCACCCTCGCCGTTCACGTCGAGCTCGGCGAACGCGAGGACGCGCTTTCCCGTGTCGTACTCGATCACCTGCACCGGCGACGCGGGCGTCGTGGACACGCTCGGATCCTGCCAGCCGAACAGCTGCGAGGCGTCGACCCCCTTCTCGAAGTAAACGAGGAACGGCGTCGCCGGCGAGAACCCGTCGAGTCGGTTCAGGCGATCCGGCGAGAGCGGGATGCCCGAACGCACCACGGGGAGAACCCCCGCGCCGATCTCCACCCGCACCCCCGTCCTGGTCGCCTTGTCGGGGCGCTCGTGGAACGAAGACGGGAACGGCGTCAGGCAGTCGTCGCCGACGATCGGGTTGCACCCTGCCGGAACCTCGGCGGGCGCGGCTATCGGGTCGTCCGTCGGATCGGATTGGCACCCGAGGAGGCCCGCGAGAAACACGGCCGAGAGACGCGGCACGGAGCGAAGCATGGGGCCGATGCCACCATGGGCGCTCCTGGAGCGACATGTCGCAGATCACATCAGTGTTCGCGAACCTCACCGCGCTCGAGGCGCCAATCGTGCAGGCCTTCGACATGGGCGAACGTCGCCGTGCCGACCACGCCTTCGATGGGGTACTCGAACGAGAGCGTTGCCTTGGTCTTCGTCGCCGAGAGCGCGGTGATCCGGAGGAACGCGGTCCCCTTCTTCGCGTCGGCCTCGTCGATCCAGACGACCGGTGAGCCGAACATCGTCAGCGGCTGTTCTGACACGAGCGACGTCTTCACGATGCGCAGCGGATCGCGCCCGGGTACGTTGACGTGCCAATACGGGCTCAGCTCGCGGAGGTTCAGGGTCTGTTTCAGCATCTTGTCCCGCTCGGGCGCGGAGAGCGTGATGGGACTTCCGTCGTCGCTGGCGATGGCGCACGCGTTGTCGAACGGGAACGTCTTGGGGCGCACGCGAATCTGGAGGAAGGTGCCCATGCCGTGACCGACGTAGACGCCGCCGTCCAGGCAGCGCTCGAACGCACCGCCGATGCGCGGAGCGGTCTCGGTGCACCCGCCGAGCGCCTTCTCGAGATCCTCTCGCGCGATCGATGGCGCGAGTTTCGTACCGGCGTACTCCACGCACGCGGGCGCGGTGCGCAGATCGTCGATCCAGATGTCGATGATCTTTCCGTTGCAGAGCGTGACCTTCAGCGTCGGGTCAGCGCCGCCGAGCGACACCTCCGCGTGGGTGTCGGTCACGTTCTTCACCGTGAGCCCCGCGCGTTCGAGATCCGCGATCGTCTCGCCGAGGAGCACCGGGCCGAAGGCGACGCCGGGCTCGATCGTGAGGGGGCAGGCGTTGCGGGGGCCCGGTCGCGAAGGGGGAATGAGCCGCGAGAGCGGGGATCCCGAGGGAACCGGAGCGCTCGCAGCCGGGGCTGGGGCATCCTTGGCGACGGCACTCGAGTGGTTGCACGCAGCGGCGCTCGAAACGAGAAGTGCCGCGAGGAGCGCGAAGGGGCGGAGAGAGGCCATTGAGCCGATCTACGCGCCAGCTGGCGATTCGATCCGTTGGACCGAGCGCGGGGACGGGCGTGACGCTACAATGAGTTACTCCCATGCGCCGCGTACTTCCGCTCCTGCTCTCGCTCGGTCTTTTCGCATGCAGCTCGAGCGAGGGTGACGACGGCGTGCGTCCGGGCGACGACGCCTACGTGCCGCCGCTCGAAGCAGGCGAGTCCGGGACCGAGGCCGGCGGCGAGGTCGGTGCCGAAGTGGCGACCGACGCGGGCGACGACGCGCCGAGCACCGTCCCCACTCGCTCGTGCAAGACGGTGTTCGAGCTCACGCCGGGAGCCTCGGGCTCCGTCGAGGTGGGCGGCGAGTGGGACGGCTTCAAGAAGTCGCCGATGGCCGACGCCGGCTCTGGAAAGTACCGCGCGGAGCTCGACCTGCCTGCCGGCGACTACGGCTACAAGTTCGTGGTCGGCGGCAGCGACTGGCGGCTCGACCCGTCGCACGGTCGTCGCAAGTACGTCGGGGGCGTCGAGAACTCGCGCGTCATCGTGCCCGACTGCAAGGTGCCGCTCTTGCGTGTGGAGAAGCACTCGTCGAGCGGCGGTGCGATCGCGCTCACGGTGCAGTACCTCGACGGCTCCGAGGCCAAGGGCCTCGAACTCGCCAGTGTCAAAGTCGTCGCCCCGGGCCTGACGTTCACGCCGACCGTCGACGGCACGTCCGGTCGCATCACCGTCGCCCTCAGCGGCGCGGCCAAGGGCAAATACACCTTCACGATCGACGCCAAGGACAAGGCCGGACGCGCCGCGCGCACGGTGTACGTGCCGACGTGGGTCGAGGACCAGGCGTTCCAGTGGAACGACGGTCCGATGTACTTCGCGTTCACCGATCGCTTCCGCAACGGCGACACCACCATCGACGCGAAGATCTCCGGCATCGACGACCGGGCGAACTACCAGGGCGGCGACTTCGCCGGCGTGAAGAAGGCGATCGACGAGGGCTGGTTCGACAAGCTCGGTGTGCGCTCCATCTGGCTCTCTCCGGTGAACGACAACACCAACAAGGCCGGCAAGGGCTCCGACGGCCGCGATTACTCGGGCTACCACGGGTACTGGCCGACCGAGCCGCGCAAGACCGACGACCACTTCGGCTCGCTGACCGATCTGCAAGCGCTCACCACCGCCGCGCACGCCCACGGCATTCGCGTGGTGCTCGATCTGGTGAACAACCAGGTCCACCAGGATCACGCCTACGTCGCTGCGCACAAGGCCGACGGCTGGTTCAACGGCGACGGCTCGTGCGTCTGCGGCGGCGCGGGCTGCTCGTGGGACGACCGCCCGGTCGACTGCTGGTTCACGAGCTACCTGCCCGACGTCAACTGGACGAACACCGGTGCGCAGGATGCGTTCATCGAAGACGCTCTTTGGTGGCTGTTGAACGGCAACGCCGACGGTCTGCGGGTCGATGCGGTCAAGCACATGAACGACGTCGCTTCGACTGCGCTGCGCACGGAGATCCGCGATCGGCTCGAGACCGGCAACGCGAAGTACTACCTCGTCGGCGAGACCTACACCGGCGGGGACGACGGCGGACGCGCGCTGATCAAGCGGTACATCGGGGACAACGCGCTCACCGGACAGTTCGACTTCCCCTTGTTCTGGTCCATCGATTACACGTTCGCGCAGATGGGCGGCACGATGGCCGATCTCGATGCCGCGTCGAAGAAGAGCGAGACCAGCTACGGGCCGACCGCGTTGATGTCACCGTTCCTCGGCAACCACGACGTCACCCGCTTCCTCTCGCGCGCAGCGGGCATGATCGGTTCGAACCCGCAGGAGCAGGCGTGGTCTTCGCCTCCGGGCGAGCCCACCATCGACGAACCGTACGATCGCGCGTTCCTCGCCTTCGCCTTCCTCCTCGGCCAACCCGGGGTGCCGCTCATCTACTACGGCGACGAGGTCGGAACGCCCGGCACTGCCGATCCGGACAACCGACGGTTCATGAAGATCGAGACGTCCCTCTCGGCGCGGGAGAAGAAGCTCCTCGACCGCGTGCGCATCCTCGGCAAGGCCCGCGGGAGCCACGCCGGGCTGATGCGCGGCGCGAAGAAGACCCTCCACACCGACGGAGACGGCTACGTGTTCGCGCGTGGCACTGGTGCCGACCTCGCCCTCGTCGCGATCAACCGCGGCACCACCGCCCGTACCGTGAAGGTCACGGTGCCGACGGAGCTCGGCGCGGCCGACGGAACCGTCCTCAAAGACCTCCTCGGCGGCCCGAGCGTGACGGTGACCGCGGGTGCCATCGACGTGCCGTTCACCGCGAAGGGCGCATCGCTGTTCGTCCGCTGATAGACTCTGCGCCCATGCGCCCGCTCCGCCCCCTCGTCGTCTTCGCTGCCGTCTCCGCCCTGTTCGCCGCCTGCGGCAGCGATCCCGAGCCGGCTCCCATCGAGAACGCCGGCTCGTCGTGCAGCACCCCCGCCCAGTGCTACCCGAACCTCGACGGTGGAACGCTGAAGGGTGCGGTCCAGTGCCTCACCAAGGTCGCCGGCGGCTACTGCACGCACCTCTGCACCTCCGACGCAGACTGTTGCGCGGTGCCCGGCGAGTGTACGGGGCCGCAGAAACAAGTCTGTTCGCCCTTCGAGTCGACGGGGCAGATGATGTGTTTCCTCTCGTGCGAGGACGCTGACGTCAAGGCCGCCGATCCCGCCTACGCGAGCGACACCACCGGCTACTGCCACCGATACGCGAACGCGGCCTTCGGCTGCCGCTCGTCCGGTGGCGGCACGAAGAACCGCAAGGTGTGTGTGCCCTGAAGGTCAGTCCATCGCGAGGCGAATCCACGGCGTGGACGCGACCGTCCACGCGTGGACGCGGGGCTCGCCTTGGGGTGTGGATCGCGCTCGGAGCCGACTTCTCGTGGGTGCGAGCGGTGAGTCGGTTGAATTAACACGCGCTCCGCTCGTCGGGTGAGTTGCGAGACAAACCTGAACGAGAGGAGCGCGCGATGGGAGCTTCGCATCGATCACCTCACAACGACAACGGCCAGAGCACGGCGTTCGCTGAGTTGAAGCGTGTGCTGGCCGACTGCCTTGCAGCAGCGTGCGCGGCGGGCTTCGAAGCGCGAGAGGCCGCGCTCATGCGCATCTGTGGTGATTCACGCGCTGTGCGGCGGCATCGAGCTGACGCGATGGACGTACCGGCGTCTTGGTGAGCGCAATGGCCCGACGTGTGTTCCTGTGGAGCTCGAGGCGGGGATCATCGAGCGGACGACGCCAGCGTTGGCATATGGGATCATGCAGGCCTACGCGAAGTGGCACAGGCGAGACCACGAGCGCAGCTTGCTCGCAGCGCACCGAAGCCCGCCCTCCCGAACGACGCTCGAGCGCGTCGCCAAGGCACTCGGTCAACGCGCCAAGCCTCTGGTCCGGAAGATCGAGCCAGTGCTCAGAGCTACCGAGACGGTGACGGAGGCCGCTCACGCCGTCGTGCTCGGGCTGGACCGCACAACCATTCCGATGGAGGAGGATCCGACTCCAGGCGATTGCCCGAAGGTGCGACGACTCCGAAGCAAGCCATACGTCCGACAGCCGCCGTCACCCGTCTTGGTCAACTACCGGATGGCGTATGTGGGAACGGTGACCATCGTGGATCGTGCTGGGGAACCACTGATGACGCGCCGCTATGCGGTGGGTGCCCATCTCGGCCCCCTGCCTCTGTTGCGGCGCATGGGACGCGACTTGCGTCACGCGCTCGAAGCCAACCGGGACCTCCGTGTCGGAGTGGTGCAGGACGGCGCTACCGAGCTGCGCAACCTCATGCTCGATCTGCTTCGCGGTGAGCGGCTGGTTCGGAAGTTCCACCTCATCATCGACTTCTTCCACGTCGAAGAGCGGCTCGGACTCTCGCCTTGGGGACATGCGCCGATAATCGAGTGTTGGCGCCCATGGTGTCGGCGGGACTCGGACGAGCGAGACGAGATGGGTGCGATGACCGCGGCGCCGTCTCTGCCAGCTGCCCGGAGAGCGGTCACGGCAAAGCGGCAATCCAGCAGCCGAGACATGCGCCACGAATCAACCAGTCCGCCGCCCCGAAGGACCGGACACGCAATGTCCGAGCACGAGTGGCGTAATGACGAATACGCACTATCGATGATGGATGGCCGAGCAGATCGCATTTCGCTTCCCCCAGCGTTGGGGTGGCACCCGTCCCGGAGCGGGCCGTCCGAAGGGCACGCGCCGTAGCGAGCGCATGCCGCACACGCCGAGGGCGCAGATGTCGAGGCACCGCCCGCATCACGTGACCGTGCGGGTCACCCGCGGCACGTGGAATCTCCGGAGCCAACGCTGCTTCGAGCCCATTCGGGCGGCACTCGGGGCCGTGCGGCGTCGACTCGGCTTTCGCGTCGTGCACTTCTCCGTACAGCACAATCACCTCCACCTCGTCATCGAGGCCGAGGGCCGGCGCGCACTGAGCAACGGAATGCGGTCGCTCCTCATCCGAATCGCGCTCGGGCTCAATCGGGTCATGCAGACACGCGGCAGGCGCGTTTCGGACCGCTATCACGAGCACGTGCTGAGCACGCCCACCGAAGTGCGCAATGCCCTCCGGTACGTCATCGGCAATAGGCACGTGCATCTCGCGCGCTGGGGCTCCAAGATCGACCGTCCCGGCATCGATGGATTCTCGTCGCTCGGCACCGTCGACCTCGTGACTCCGCCAGCAGGCTGGTTGCTACGCGAAGGCTGGACACGTGCAGGGCCCTGGTGAGTGCGCGCGACTCGAGCGCCACGGGATTTGGCCGCGCGGCAGCCCGTCCTAGAGCACCGATCGATTTGAAATCGCGGTAAATCGTGGCAGCCGCCCCGCGCTCTGACGATACGTGATCCTACGTGATCATACGCGATGGCCCGCTGTGGCGATCGGGGCGGCGTGATCGGTTCGGGTCATGGGACCGAGACGTTGGACCCGAGCAGGACGTACACGAAGAAGGAGGAGTTTCTGATGAAGCGACTGCTCCGCACCCGGAAGCTGTTCGGGTTCCTGCGAGCACACCGCGATGAGCTGTTCGACGATGCGTTCCAGGGCGAGCTCGCCGCGATGAACCGCGACAGCGGCGCGGGCAAGGACCCATCCCGCCGGCGCTGCTGGGCAGGGCGACGATCCTCCAGGCCTACCATGGCATGTCAGATGCAGGCCGTCGAGATGACGGTCGTCGACCTGCGATAGCACTTGGTCCTCGACAGGCTCGGCGCCGACGAGACCGCGTTCTCGCAAGGAGCGCTCACCGACTTCCAGTCGAGGCTGATCCGTCACGACATGGACCGGCTTCTGGAGCGCACCGTGGCCTGGCGGAACGAACCAAGGCGTTCGACCCGAAGGGACTCCCGAAGGAGCTGCGCATCGCGATCGACTCGATGCCCCTGGAGGGCGCGGGCCGCGTCGAGGACACCTTCAACCTGCTCGCTCACGCCGCAAGGAGAGTGATTTCGGCAGCGGCGGCGGTTCGGCAGCGTCGTGCCGAGGACATCGCGCGCGAGGCCGGCGCACCGATGCTGGCGGAGTCGAGCATCAAGGAGGCTCTCGACTTGGAGTGGAGCGAGCTGCAGCATCGCCTCCGCAAACTCATCGCGACCCACAAGGGCCTGCATAGCCTGCGTGAGCGGGTCGCTGTCGAGCACCGACTGGCCCATCTTGGACGCAAACAGGGATGGCGCGCTCGGTACCTTGGCGTGCGCAAGAACCTCTACGACGCGCGGCGCGCAGGTGATTCAAACCGTTTGTCGCTCGAGAGCACCGATCGATTTGAAATCGCGGCAAATCGTGCCAGCCGCCCGCGCTCTGACGATCCGCGATCCGACGTGATCATACGCGTTCGTCTGTGTGACGATCGCGTCGGCGTGATCGGCTCCGGTCGTGGGACCCAGGCGGTGGACTCCGAGCACGCGTCGCGGCTTGGAGCCGTGGGTCGCGCGCAACGGAAAGCTTTTCACCAAATCGGACTTCGAGATCGACATGCGCCGAAAATCAATTCGGTGCCCTGCCGGCGAGGTCCAGTACTTCGAGCCCCGCACAGTTGTCGAATTCCATCCCGAAGCCTGGAGGATGGCGTCGCCCGATGCCGTCGAGCACCGACTGGCCCCCCACCTCGGGCGCCTGGTGCCTGCTGCCGCTTGATTACTGGCGATTCAAACCGTTTGTCGCTCTAGCCGCGCTGCCTTTGCTTGTGATTCCGCCAACGAAGGTCCCAAGCGATCGCGGCTCTCTCGAAGGCGTACGAGCGCCAGCTGTTTCAACCGATCGAGGAGAGGGTGCGAGCCATCGTCGAGCTCGATCTCACCGACCGCGTCGTGCAGGAGTACGACTGGGGCATCGGCACGAGGTCACCGCCGCGACGCGCGCGGCTCGACCTCCGACCAGGACGCTTCGTCACACGAGGTTCACCAAGCACGCCGGGGTTTCTGCTAAGGACCAGAGATGCCGCGTCGTGCGCTCCTGGTCCTCGCACTCCTCGTCAATGCGTGCGCGAGGGGCGCCGAGGGCAACGAGGGCACCGCGCCCCCTGCGGCGGACGCGACCAGCGGCGACGGGGCAGCGGCGGAATCGTCCGTCGACGACGCGTTCGACCCGTTCGATCTCGGTGCAGCCGATTCGAGCGTCGCGAGCGACGCGGGCGATGCAGCCGTCGATGGAGAGGCCGGAGTCTCGGAGTGTGTCTCCGCCGAGATCTGCGGCGACGGCCTCGACAACGACTGCAACGGCAAGGTCGACGATGTGTGCCCGTGTCAGCCCGGTCGCACGGTGCCCTGCTATCGCGGGGCGCCTTCGACACGCGGCAAGGGCCAGTGCGCCGACGGCAAGATGACCTGCGAGGGCTCGGGCGAGTTCGGTACCTGGGGCGCATGCACGGGTGACGTGCTCCCCGGCCCCGAGGTGTGCGATCCCGCGGGCGTCGATGAGAGCTGCAACGGCACGAGCAACGAGGGCTGCGAGTGCTCGACCGGTGCCCCCGCCGTCGCGTGCGGCTCGTCGAGCATCGGAGCGTGCAAGAAGGGCAAGCAGGAGTGCATCGACGGCAAGCTCGGTCCGTGCGTCGGCGCCATCGAGCCGAAGACCGAAGAGTGCAACGGCATCGACGACGACTGCGACGGCACCGTCGACGAGGGCCTCACTCGCGCGTGCGGCTCGAGCATCGGCGCCTGCAAAGAGGGCACACAGACCTGCGCGGCCGGCGCGTGGGGCGACTGCACGGGTGCGATCGTCGCGAGCCCCGAGAAGTGCAACAACGTCGACGACGACTGTGACGGCAAGGTCGACGAGGACCTGGTCGAGGCCTGCGGCTCGGGCATCGGCGCCTGCAAACAGGGCGTGCGGACCTGCATCGGCGGCGTGTTCGGGAGCTGCGTCGGCGAGGTCGGTCCGACCACCGAGGTCTGTGACAACGTCGACAACGACTGCGACGGGAGCATCGACGAGGGTCTGACGCGCGCGTGTGGGACCGACGTGGGCGAGTGCGTCAGCGGCAAGCAGACCTGCAGCGCCGGCGGCTGGGGCACGTGTGTGGGCGAGGTCACCCCGAAGACCGAGACCTGCGACGGCGTGAAGGACGAGGACTGCGACGGCACCGTCGACGAGGGTTGTGGGTGCACCGCGGGTGCGATGCGCACCTGCGGCTCCACGGTCGGCGTCTGCAAGGCAGGCTCGCAGACCTGTCAGCTCGACGGCACGTGGGGCGCGTGCACCGGCGAGGTGAAGCCCTCGGCCGAGCTCTGCGACGGCCTCGACAACGATTGCGATGGAACCGTCGACGAGGGGTGCGCCTGCAAGAACGGCGACACGCGACCGTGCGGATCGAGCGTCGGCGTCTGCAAGCCCGGCACCGAGACCTGCGATCTGTCGGGCGTGTGGGGAACGTGCACCGGTGCGGTCGGGCCCACGCCCGAGACCTGCAACTCGAAGGACGACAACTGCAACGGCAGCGTCGACGAGGGCGACGTCTGCCCGAAGTTCCCGCCGACGGTGACCTGCCCCGGCGCGACCTCGGCCCTGGTCGGGTCGGTCTCCACGTTGAGCGGCAGCGGCAGCGATCCCGACGGCGGGCCCGTGACGTACAAGTGGATCGTCTCGTCGGCACCGACGGGATCGACCGCGGCGCCGACCTCTCCGACGAGCGCGTCGACCACCTTCACGCCCGACGCACCCGGCACCTACGTGTTCCAGTTCTGCGTCACCGACGACGAGGCCGTCCAGAGCTGCTGCACCGTGACGCTCACCGCAGGCTCGCCCTGCACGGTTCCGACGGCACCGACCGTGAGCACCTGCGGCACGAGCTGGGATCGCCGACCGATCCTCGAGGTCAGCCCGATTCCGAGCGGCATCACCTACCAGGTCTTCAAGAGCGGCGACTCGACCCCGCTCGCAACGCTGTCGACGGTGGGACAGAACTACTTCCGTCCCGCGAGCGCGGTCGCCGCCGGCGGTCCGCCGCCCGGCCTCTCCACCTCGTTCTACGTCAAGGCGTGTCGCACCACCGATCCGACCTGCTGCGCGACGAGCGCGGTGGTCAGCGCCCGGCTCGTCGAGGACTGCACGACGCCGATCGCGCCGACGGCCGACAACGTCTTGTTCAGCGAATACCTCGTCGACGGCGACGGCGGCGCGTGCCCCGGGCCGGACTGCGAGGCTGGCGAGGCCATCGAGATCACCAACCTCTCGCACTGTCCGGTCAAGCTCGACGGCACCCACTTCTCGTACTGCAATCCGTCGTGCTCGAGCCCCCGCTGGATGAACTTCGGCGCGACGGAGATCATCCCTCCGCGCGGCGTCTACGTCGCCATCCGCAACCAGGCGAAGACCACCTGCAGTCTGCCGTTCCTCGGCGCCGAGAGCACCGGCCTGTTTGGTCTGAAGCTCTCCACGTTGGCCATGGAGGGTGACAACCTGACGAGCGGCTGGTTCAACAACAGCGGCGGCGGGACGAGCAAACTTCGCCTCGCCTCCGGCAGCTGGGTCGACATGACCACCGGCGCCACGATCGCGTTGGTCTCACCGTACAAAGCGGCCGCGCAGTGCAGCAGCATCGGGTTCAACGCCATCGATGCGTGCGGCGAGGTCGCGAGCGGCACCGTCCCCGCGACGACGCTCACGCCCAATCAGCTCGGCCGCCTCTGGCACCCGTGCGACGCGATCGTCAGCCCCGTACCGACCGGGTGCAAGTGACCGATCACTTGCCTTCGGTGACCCCCACGCGCGCGTAGAGCGCCTTCGCGTCGAACACCACGCCACCACGCATGGTGCTCACGACCTTGCGCACGTCGGCGATCTGGGCGAGCGGATCGCCGTCGACCACGAACAGATCGGCGGCTTTGCCCACCGCGATCGATCCCGTCTTCTTCTCGAGCTTCGACGCGCGAGCCGATTCGATCGTCGCCAGCGCCAGCACGTCGCCGTTGGAAATGCCGGCGCGTGCGAGGAGGCTCATCTCGTGGTGGAGCATCAACCCTGCGAGGTTGTCGGTGCCGACGAACAAGCGGACCTTCTTCTCGAAGAGCAACTTGGTCATCGCGAGCAGCTTGTCGAACGCGCCACGATAGGCCGCCGCCTTGTCACCCTCGAGCGGCAGACCACCGAGGAGGAACCCGCGTTGGGTCTGCACCGGCAGGCGCGCGACGATGCTCTCGAGCCCGGGTATCACCTTGCCCTGCTCGCCGACGAACAAGTCCTCGAACGCGTTGATCGTCGGGTCGACGATGATGTCGTGTTCCTTGAGCAAGGAGACGAAGTCGGTGACCGGCTTGCTCGCGAGATCGAACGCGCCGGCCTTCTCGCCGACCAACGTGAATCGGGTCGTGTCGCGGGTGTCGGTATCGTGCGTGGCGAAGAAGTTCAGGAAGAGCATGTTGATGTGCTCGATTCCGTCGTAGCCGGCCATCACCGCCTCGTGGGCGAGCATGTGCACCGGGATGTGACCGGTCACCGCCATGCCGCGCGCGTGAGCCTCCTTCGCGAGCAGCGGCACGAGCTCGGGGCGCACCGAATTGTAGATCTTGATGCCCTCGTATCCGCGCTTGGCATACGTCTCGACGGCGGCCTTGGCCTCCTCGGGGGTCTCGGCGGTCACCGCGCTCGAAGCTGCCTTCTCGTTGCGGCCCTCGATGAAGCCGAATCGCAACACGTGCGGGCCGATTGCATACCCAGCGTCGTATCGCTTCTTGAAGTCGTCGAGCTTGTCGGGGTCGTTGCCGACGTCACGCACGGTGGTCACGCCCGAGGCGACGTCGAGCACCCCGTCGGCGTCGCCGAGGTGCGCGTGCATGTCCCAGAGCCCGGGCAACAGTGCCTTGCCCGCGAGGTCGACCACCTCCGCTCCCTTGGGGGCCTTCACCATCGACGAGGGACCGACGGCGACGATGCGATCGCCCGTGACGACGACGGTCCGATCGGCGAGCCACTTCCTGTTCTCGACGTCGAGCACCCGCGCGTGCGTGTACGCGAGCCCGCGCGCGGGCGGGACGTGCGCGTGCTCCTTGGCAATCGCAGCGTCGTGAGCCCGGTCCCACTCGTTCTGCCTCGCGATCAGCGGATCGATCGCTGGCTCCGCCCCCACCGGCACCACCGACCACCACGGCGACACGGTGCCGAACCAACTGCCATCGTGGTTCATCCACACGTGCGTCGGCGTCAGCTCGAGGCCGACGATGGCGTACCCGACGAGGTGTCGTCCCTGCACGAACGCGTCACCCGTCTTCTCGAGCGTGGCCTTGCCTCCAGGGAGCAGTGGCAGCGAGCCGCCGGCCTTCTCCAGCGCCCGAACCAACAGACCGAGGGTGTCGGGTACTTCGGCGATCGGGACGAAGAAGCCGGTGCCGGTGTCGCTCGTGCCTTGCTCTTCGAGGCTCTTCCAGCTCGCGTGTTTGCCGGTGAGCTCGAAGGACTCGTCGACCTTGGTGCCCATCGTGTGGTGACCGGTCGCCTTGAACGACGCGATGGTGCCGTCAGCCGCAAGCTTCAGCGTCGCGTCGACCTTCGGCCCCCGCCCGTTGACCAATACGTCCAACGCGCTCGTGATGGTGCCGTCCGCAGCGAACGTCGTGATGCACGTCCCCGATTTGCGGGTGAGCGAGACGACCACCCGACGAACCACCTTCGGCGCGGGGGTGCTCGACGTCAGGGTCGACGGCGGCGCAGCCCGTTTGGGCACGACGCACGAGACGACGAGCAACGCGAGCAGCGGAGCGAACGAACGCATCGCGCTGTCATAGCGCATGCCCCCCGCCGCACCTACCTGCGCGGTCCGGAGCTTGCGTCTGGAGAGCGCCATGCGTTTCGAAGGCGCGCACGCGACGGGGGTTGCTGCCGACGCGATGCGCGCTGGAGAGGACGCCCAACCACGGGACGGCTTCAGCGTCGTCGACCGGGTAATCACGGTCTATCTCGCGATCCTGGTCGGCGCGGCGCTCCTCGGCACAGGAGCTCAGCGGCGGTTCTGCATCGTCGCGACCGGCAGCCTCCTCGGACTGTTCGTGCTCACGGTCTCCACCGTCCGGCGACGTGGGTGGCGGCACCCGGCGCTCGCTGCCGTCTCCTACCGCTGCGCCACGCTCGTCGCGGTGATTGGCTCGTATCTGCTGCTGCGCCCGCTCCTCCCGACGGCGCGCATCGTCGCCTACGACGAGACGCTCCACCGGGTCGACACCATGATCTTCGGCGTCGAGCCGACGCTCTGGCTCGACCGGTTCGTGACTCCCGCCCGAACCGAGTGGTTCGCCTTCTTCTACCTGAGCTACTTCCTCGTCCTCGCCACGCACATCTTGCCGGTGATGTTCCAAAATCGGCGCGATGGTCTGCTCTCCGAGCTCGGCGTTCTCCTGGTGATTCTCTACTGCACCGGGCAGCTCCTCTACTTCGTCGTCCCGGCGTTCGGCCCGCATCGGTACGAGCAGTTCGCGCACGCATTGCCGTCGGGCACGTTCTACGACCTCGTGCGGCAGACCGTCATCGCGGGTGGCGCGCAGAGAGACGTCTTCCCCTCGCTCCACACCGCCGCGCCCGTCGCCCTCTCCATCTTCGCGTTCCGGCATCGCGAACACGTCACGGGGTTTCGTTGGACGTGGCCGATCACCATGTTCGTCACGGGGAACATCGTGCTCGCGACGATGTTCCTGCGTTGGCACTATGCGATCGACGTCATCGCCGGGTTCTCCCTCGCGCTGATCGCTTCCTACTTTGCGCCTCTGGTGAGCGCGCGCGAGACCGAGCGCCGACGAGCCCAGGGCCTCGGCCCCATCTGGCCGGTCCTCAGAGCGCGAGACGAGCTTCCAGGCCGGCCATCACACTGAGTCCCGGCAGGTAGAAGCCGCTGCCGTATTCGAGCGCACGAACGTTGGTGAGGTTGTCGACGCCGATCCGCGCGGTCACGTCCGACGTCACCGCATACGACGCGCGGGCATGCACGGTCACGAACGCGTCGGTCCCGGCGACCGGGATCCGGTTGTCGTCGACCCGGGTGGTGTTGCGCATCGCACCTCGCCCGTGGGCGAACGCCTCGAGCCGCAGCTTGGAGATCGGGTGGAGCCACGCACCGAGGACGAGGCTCGGCGGGGTCGCCACGCGCTCCGACGCAGACACGCCCGGCTCGCTCTTCTCGTTGTGCTTCACCAGCAGGAATCGCGCGTAGCCGCCGCCCTGCTTCTCGTACCCGACACGGACGTCCGACTCGACGCCGTACACGTCGAGGCGCGACACGTTCGCGCTCGTGACGTACGTCGAGCCGTCCGGCGACTTCGCTGCGCCGTTCACGGTCGTCGGCGTGACACCGACCGCGTCGTCGAAGCGGAGGGCGAAGACGAAGGCCTCTGCGCGCACCAGCGGGTGATGCACCTTCACGCCGACGTCGACGGAGTGGGTGTGCTCCGGGTCGAGGTTCGGGTTGGGGATCTGGAAGCGCCCACCCGCGCGGGTGCCTGCGCCCGCGTAGTCTTCGATGTTGGGCGAGCGAACGCCGCGGCCACCGTTCGTCGCGAAGGCGAGGAACGGCGTCGGCTGCCAACGAAGGCCGACGCTCGCGGCCACGTCGAACATCGAGCGACGAATCGGGTCTGCTCCGCCGCGAGACGGAATGTCCAGCGCGAAGGCAGCGCTACGCGCTCCGACGTGCCCTTTCAGCGTCGGGACGATTTCCGACTCGAGCTGGAGGAACGCGCCGCCCTGGATCATCTTCGAGCCATTGGGGTACCGCGACGATGCGTCGGTCAGCCCGCCGTTGGCGAGATCGACGGACCACGCCTCGCTCTGGATCGTGTCGTGAATCGCTTCGATTCCCATCACCGCGCCGCGGCTCTTGTCGGCGGAGAGGAATCGAAGCTCGCCGCGCGCCGAGAGCGCGTCCGACTGGGTGTTCTCGCGCGTGGCCTTCATCGCGGGGACGAGGCGCCCGCCGACGGTGTCGTAGTTGCGGCGGTAGAGGACGTCGCCCATCCGCTGGAAGGCAAGCGTGAGCAGCGCCGTGTCGAGAACCGACTGGGTCGGCCTATGCGACAGCGTGAGCGACGTCATGGTGCGTCGCATCGGTCCGATGAACGACTCTGCACGCGCAGGCTTGCCGTCGGGGGCGAACCGCGGCGTGATCTCGTCGTACCGAACGAGCTCGGGGCGCTCGGACCACTGGGCCCGAAGCACCGCTTCGGTCGTGGGACTGAATGCGAAGCGGAACACGCCGTCCACTCCGATCCGCGAGTACCCGGTGCCGAGCTGCTTGGCAGAGAGCGCGCCCGGCGAGAACATCCCGTTGCGTTTCTCGGCGCCCACGTACGAGCTCGGGACGGGAGTGAGCTCCCCACCGCCGGGCGTGACGTCGCCGAAGCTCACCCAACTGAATCCGACGTGCGCGGCCCAGGTCGACTGTTGATGCGCGAGCGAGACCCGCGACATGTGCCCGAGCGCGTTGCTCCCGAGCATGCTGTACCCCTTCAGCAACGTCGTCGGAGTCTCGGCGAACGGCGGAAGTGTGGTGTTCATCACGACGACGCCCCCGAGGGCGTCGCTGCCGTGGAGCACCGACGACGGGCCGCGGATGATCTCGAAACAGAAGAGCGAGAGCGGATCGATGAGGCCGAGACCGGCGTTGTTGGGCGAGCGGAAGATCGCGGTGTTCACGCGCACGCCGTCGACGAGGTAGACCACCTCGCGACCCGCCATGCCACGCACGTAGAGCGTCCCCTGCCCCGGCGTCGTCTGCTGCACCGAGACGCCGCTGTGCGCCCGCGCCACATCGGCGAGGCTTCCGGGCGCGATCGCCCGGATCTCCTTGTCTTTG
>Ga0208492_1000074_pt1 | contig 102024 bp, 100 predicted proteins | sample Subbioar_CSW14AB_FD_184820 | JGI IMG/M metagenome (GOLD analysis project Ga0208492, IMG submission 184820) | Serpentinite rock and fluid subsurface biosphere microbial communities from McLaughlin Reserve, California, USA - CR12Mar_CSW14AB (SPAdes) | ecosystem: Environmental > Terrestrial >...
ATCTAGTTGTTTCGTCGCTCCCGCGAAGGCGGGAGCCCAGTCGTTCGGTTTCTGGATTCCCGCTTTCGCGGGAATGACGAGTTAAGTTTTGAATGTTTGGAAGTAGGAACTGCCCCATGAAGAATCTCTGGTCCGACCGCGACGCCAAGGCCGCCATTGCCCATTACGCCAAGCAGGGCGTGAACAAGGATCTGGCGCTGCGCACCTATACGACCCGCCTGCTCGGCGGCGTGCCCGATCTGGTGCAGCACGGTGGCGGCAATACCTCGGTGAAGACCACGATGCCCGATCCGCTCGGCAAGCCGGTGGATGTGCTCTGTGTGAAGGGCTCGGGCTGGGACATGGCGGTGATCGAGCCGCCGGGCCTGCCCGCCGTGCGCCTGCAGCCGCTGCAGGAGCTGATTGCGCTGAAACAGCTGACCGACGAAGACATGGTCAACATCCAGCGCTGCAACCTGCTGGACAGCACCTCGCCGAATCCGTCGGTCGAGACGCTGTTCCACGCTTTCCTGCCACATAAGTTCATCGACCACACCCATGCCTCGGCCGTGTTGGCGATCACCGACCAGCCCGATGGCGCGGAAATCTGCCGCAAGCTCTATGGCAAGCGCGTGGCACTGGTGGATTACGAAATGCCGGGCTTCGGCCTCGCCAAGAAGGCCGCCGCGGCCTTCAAGACCAATCCGCAGGCGCAGGGCCTGATCCTGCTCAAGCATGGCATCTTCACTTTCGCTGAGACGGCGAAGGAGGCTTACGATCTGATGATCGAATTCGTCTCCAAGGCCGAGCATCATCTCGCCAAGGGCAGGAAGACGGTGTTCACGCTGGGTAAGGCGCTGCCGAAGAAGCTGGCCGCTGCCGAAGACGTGCTGCCGATCCTGCGCGGCCTGCTCAGCATTCCCAAGGATGACGATGGCGCCGTCACGCGCTGGGTCTTCAACCTGCGCGACAGCGCCGAGATCCAGGCCTTTGCGCGCGGCAAGGATGTGATGCGCTACAGCCAGGCCGGCACGGTGACGCCCGATCATGTGATCCGCACCAAGCCCTGGCCGCTGGTGCTGCCGGCTGCCGAAGCCGGCAAGCTGGACGTCTTCAAGGCGCAGGCTCAGAAGGCGGTCGAGGCCTATATCAAGAAATACACAGCTTATTTCGAGCGCCACAATGCCAGGGCGCAGCCGAAGAAGATCATGCTCGATCCGATGCCGCGCGCGCTGCTCATTCCGGGCCTCGGTCTGGTCGGCGTCGGCAAGACGCGCAAGGATGCGGTGATCGCCGGCGACGTGGCACAAATGGCGGTCAGCATCATCACCCAGGCCGAGGCCATCGGGCGGTTCACCAGCATCAAGGAACGCGACATCTTCGATGTCGAATACTGGTCGCTGGAACAGGCCAAGCTGGGCAAGGGTGGCGAGAAGCCGCTGTCGCGCCAGGTCGTGGTTGTCACCGGCGGGGCAGGGGCCATTGGCGCGGCCACCGCGAAGGCGATGGCGGCAGAGGGCGCCGAAGTCGCCGTGCTCGATCTCGATGGCGTGAAGGCCGCAGACGTCGCGAAGAAGCTCGGTGGTATTGGCATGGCCTGCGACGTCACCAATGCTACTTCGGTGCAGGCGGCCTTTGCCAAGGTCGTGCAGCATTTCGGCGGCGTCGATATCGTCGTCTCGAATGCCGGCAATGCCTGGGGCGGCAGGATCGGCGAAGTTTCCGACGAATTGCTGCGCAAGTCGTTCGAGCTGAACTTCTTCAGCCACCAGTCGGTGGCGCAGGCCGCAGTCAAGGTGATGCTGGCGCAGAAGACCGGCGGCTGCCTGCTGTTCAATGCTTCGAAGCAGGCGGTCAATCCCGGCCCGGATTTCGGTCCTTATGGTCTGCCCAAGGCGGCGACGTTGTTCCTGTCGCGGCAGTATGCGCTGGATTACGGCGCGCAGGGCATCCGCTCCTCGGCCGTGAATGCTGACCGTATCCGCTCGGGCCTGCTGACGGACAAGATGGTGGCCAAGCGCTCGAAGGCGCGTGGTGTCAGCGAGAAGGACTATATGTCGGGCAATCTGCTGGCGCGCGAAGTGAAGGCGGCCGATGTGGCACAGGCTTTCGTGCAGCTGGCGGTCGCGGCCAAGACCACGGCGGCGGTCGCGACTGTCGACGGCGGTAACATCGCGGCGGCTCTCCGTTGAGTTCGGAACGCACCGCACCGAGCTGGCTGCAGCCCGCCACCGAATATGGGCCGCTGGCGCTGTTCTTCGTGGTCTATCTGTCGCGCGGCCTGATGCCGGCGACAGCGGTGCTGCTGGCGGCCACCGCTGTGGGTCTGGCGCTGTCGTGGTTCTTTCTGCGGCGTCTGCCGTGGCTGCCGGTTGTTGCAGCCGCGGGCGTCGGCGTCTTCGGCGGCCTGACACTGTGGTTCAACGACGACACCTTCATCAAGATGAAGCCGACCATCGTGAACCTGATCTTCGCCGCGATCCTGCTCGGCGGCCTGGTCGTGAACAAGCTGCCGCTGCAGAAGGTGCTCGGCAAATCGATCACGGTGGATGAGGCCGGCTGGCGCGCGCTGTCTTTACGCTGGGGCCTGTTCTTCATCCTGCTGGCGGCACTGAACGAAGCCGTCTGGCGTACGCAGAGCGAAGAATTCTGGGTGGCGTTCAAGGTCTTCGGCCTGATCGGCCTGACCGTGGTGTTCTCGGTCGCGCAACTGCCGCTGATCCGCCGGCACTGGACCGGCCCACAGGACTGAGTGGCCTCACCGCTTCGCGATTTGACACGAGGCGGTCGCGGCATAAACTTTTCCTCATGAATTTCCGAGCCGTACTGTTTACCGCTGCCGTTTCGCTGTTTCCGCTCACCACCCCTGCGCAGGATGCTGAGCGTGTTCGCGTCGGCACTTTCCTGATCGACCGTACGGAAGTGACCATCGCGCAGTTCCGCCGGTATGCCGAAGCCAATCGTATCGTCACCGATGCAGAGCGCGGGGGCGGTGGCTACGAATATGCCGGCGGCTGGGTGCGGCGTGTGGGCTGGACGGTCTATCGCCCGTTCGGCGACACACCCGAGAGCGAAGCCCATCCTGCCGCGCATGTCACTTGGGCCGAAGCACAGGCCTACTGCCGTGCTGCCGGCGGTCGCCTGCCGACGGTGAGTGAATGGATGCTGGCGGGCTATACGGAAACACGCAGCCATCCGCCTGTGCCTTTCGTATACGGCAAAGTTTATGCCTATCCCACGGGTGACGATCCAGCCGGCGCCAATATGTCGGTGCCGGATCGCTGGCCCCGCAGTTCGCCGGTCGGTGCCACGGCGGCCGGCGTCAACGGCCTTTACGACATGGGCGGCAATGTCTGGGAATGGGCGGCGGATACGCGCGCGGATGCCGGCGGCGGTGAGAAGCGCACCATGGGCGGCTCATGGTGGTACGGACCTGCGCAGATGAAGGCGGATGCCAACTATTCCAAGCCGGCGCATTTCTACGCTGTCTATGTCGGTTTCCGCTGCGCCTACGACAGCTGATGTCCGCCTAGACCTCCAGCCTGGCGAGAACCTGGCCCTCCTTGACGCTGTCGCCCTCGGCGACAGTCAGGCTCGCCAGCTTACCCGGCTTGGGCGCCTCGACCGGAATCTCCATTTTCATCGATTCAAGGATCATCACGGTGTCGCCGGGCGCCAGGCTGGCGCCGACGGTCGCCTCCAGCTTCCAGACTTTACCGGTCACTTCGGCCTTGATGTCGATAATGGGCATGATTCCTCCTTGTCTTAACCATGTTTCTACCTTGGCCGGGCATCCTGCATAAGCCTAAAATGGGGGCCAAACGGGCCTTCAGAAGGAATGTCCATGACCTGCCGTAACGTCATTGCGCTGTTGCTTGCCACCGGCCTGCTGGCCGGCTGCGAGGATTTCAAGCGCGGCAACTACGAAGTGCAGAAGCAGCTCGGCATGTATCCGGTCGATCCGCCGCGCGAAGAAACGCCGATGCCACCGCCGGGCACCGTGTCGCAGGCCAACTGGGCGGCGCAGCGCGCCGCAGCCGCTCAGGCACACCACCAGGGCAATACCGCGCCAGTCAATTATCAGGATCCCGAGAAGCTGGCGGCTGAGGCCGAAACGGCCGACCGCGCCGCTGCCGCCAAGGCCCCGTCGCCTGCCGCCAAGCCGCCCGCGCCGGCACCACGCATGTCTGCAGGGCGCACTGGGGCAGCGGCGGCGAGTTCCGCAACACCGGCAGGCGCCGCAGCCGTGGTGGTCGCGAGCGCCCCCGCCTTGCCGGCCGGCTATGTGCCGTCGCCTGCCATTGCGACTGACGGCATGAAGGATATGAGTGCCGCCGCCGCCGCCGTGACCGGCTGGCGCGCGCATCTCGCCTCGCATCGCACGGAATCTGCCGCGATCCACGAATGGCAGGAGTTGCTGCGCGGCAATCCATCGCTTTACGGGCAGTATGATCCGCTGGTCGAATGGGTCGACACGCCGGCGCGCGGCTCGTTCGCGCGGCTGGTGCTGGTCGGCTTTGCCGATCGCAAGGATGCCGACGCGGCCTGCGCGAAAATCCGCTCATCCACACGCTACTGCGCGAGCGTGCAGTAGCGCGACTCGAAGAGTGTAGCGCATAAAAAAGGCCGGATTTTCATCCGGCCTTTTTGTGTTTACGACGTGGATGCTGGCTTACGCCGCATCCGCCGCGCGTGAGGCGCGCTTGCGATCGTTCGGGTCGAGCAGCTTCTTGCGGATGCGCACGCTCTTCGGCGTCACTTCCACCAGTTCGTCATCGCCGATATAGCTGATCGCCTGTTCCAGCGTCATCTTGCGCGGTGGGGTGAGGCGCACGGCCTCATCCTTGCCGGAAGCGCGCATATTGGTCAGCTGCTTGGCCTTCATCGGATTGACTTCGAGATCGTTATCGCGGCTGTTCTCGCCGATGATCATGCCTTCATAGACCGGCGTGCCCGGATCGACGAACAGCACACCGCGCTCTTCGATATACCACAGCGCATAGGCCACGGTTTCGCCGGTGCCGTTGGCAATCAGCACGCCGTTGCGGCGGCCCGGAATGACGCCGCGATGCGGGCCGTAACCATGGAACAGCTTGTTCATGATGCCGGTGCCGCGCGTGTCGGTCAGGAATTCGCTGTGATAGCCGATCAGGCCGCGAGAGGGGGCATGGAAGGTGATGCGGGTCTTGCCGCCGCCTGACGGGCGCATGTCACGCAGTTCGGCCTTGCGCAGCGACATCTTCTCCACGACCACGCCGGTATAGGCGTCGTCGACGTCGACATGCACTTCCTCGATCGGCTCCAGCAGATTGCCGTCATCGTCCTTCTGGAACAGCACGCGGGGGCGGCTGATCGACAGTTCAAAGCCTTCGCGACGCATCACTTCGACCAGCACACCGAGCTGCAGTTCGCCACGGCCGGCGACCTGGAAGGCGTCCTTCTCTTCGGTCTCGCGGATATGGATGGCGACGTTGCCTTCGGCTTCGCGCAGCAGGCGGTCACGAATGACGCGGCTCTGCACCTTGCTGCCTTCCTTGCCGGCGAAGGGTGAGTTGTTGACCGAGAAAGTCATGGCCAGGGTCGGCGGATCGATCGGATTGGCCGGCACCGGCTCGGTGACGGCGGGTTCGCAGATCGTATCGGCCACGGTGGTGGTGGTCAGGCCGGCAATGGCGACAATGTCGCCCGCATCGGCTTCTTCCACCGGCACGCGCTCGATGCCGCGGAAGGCCAGCAGCTTGGTGACGCGGCCGACTTCGATCTCGCTGCCATCGGCGCGCAGCGAATGGATCGGGGTGTTGACCTTCAGTTTGCCCGAGTAAATGCGGCCGGTGAGAATGCGGCCGAGGAAGTTATCGGCTTCCAGCGTGGTGACCAGCATCTTGAAGGGCGCGTCCAGTTCCACGGTCGGCGCCGGCACATGGCGCACGACGAGGTCGAACAGCGGGGCAAGGTCCTTGCGCGGACCTTCCAGGCTGTCATCGGCCCAGCCGCTGCGGCCCGAGGCGAACATGCAGGGGAAGTCGAGCTGTTCTTCGGTGGCGTCCAGCGCCGCGAAGAGATCGAAGACCTCGGAATGCACTTCGACCGGACGGGCATCCTGGCGGTCGACCTTGTTGATCACGACGATGGGGCGCATGCCCAGGCCGAGCGCCTTGCCCAGCACGAACTTGGTCTGCGGCAGCGGGCCTTCGGCGGCATCCACCAGCAGCACCACGCCATCCACCATCGAAAGGATGCGTTCGACTTCGCCGCCGAAATCGGCGTGGCCGGGGGTGTCGACGATATTGACGCGGGTGCCGTGCCACTCGACCGAGGTGCATTTGGCGAGAATGGTGATACCGCGTTCGCGTTCCAGGTCGTTGCTGTCCATGACGCGCTCGGCGACCTGCTGGTTCTCACGGAACGAGCCGGACTGGCGCAGCAGGGCGTCGACCAGCGTGGTCTTGCCATGGTCAACGTGGGCGATGATGGCGATATTGCGGATATCCATAGGGCTTACACAAAAGGCCCGGTCCATCCTGGGGTCAGGCGGCCGGGCGCGATTCCTTTAGGTTTCGGCTAGGGTTGGCCGGGTATATACGGCCCGGGATGGATTGTTACAAGTACAGATTTGTTGCGTCGCAATGACGGTGGCGCAGGGATGGTATGCAGAGCCTAAAAAGGTCAATTATCCCTTTTTGGCCCGTAGCTTAGTTTGGGTGGGCGATATCTGCTCCAGCTGTACCGTTTTCGCCGTTTCGACCGCCAGCCAGTCGACAAAGGCGCGCAGGCGCAGATTCCGCGACGAGGCAGCCGGCCAGCGCGCCAGATGCACCTTGGCCGACGGCAACGCCCAGCCATCGCCGAGCGGCCGCACCAGCCGGCCATCCTTCAACGCATCATGCACCAGCAGCGAACGGCCTAATGCCACGCCGCCGCCTTCCATGGCAGCGGCAATCGCCAGGCCGATTTCCTCGAACCGCAGCCGCGGTTTCGGCCGTGCCTTGATGCCCAGCCGCTGGAACCAGGTGCTCCATTCCCATTCTTCGCCCTGGCCTGCCTCCGCGGATTTGTAGAGTAGCGGCAGTTCGGCCAGTCGGGCCGGATCGCGCAGCGGCTTTTTAAGGATCGATGGCGCGCAGACCGGAAAGACCTGTTCGCGGAACAGCAGTGTCTGCGTACTGCTGTTCCGCGCCTCTTCGGGCTTCACCCAGTGGATGCGCAGGTCAAGGTCGCCGCCGCGCGCTTCAGCCTGTGCCCGCGTGGTGAAGATCACCAACTCGATCTCGATGCCGGGATGGCGGCGACTGAAATCGGGCAGGCGGCGCACCAGCCAATGCTGCGCCAGCGCCGCGCCCAGTCCAACGCGCAGCCGCGCCGGATGTGCGGCCATGCGGCTGCGCTCGCGCAAAGCCGCCATGCCATCGAAAATATCGCCAAGGCCTTCAGCCAGGGCAGCCCCCGCAGGTGTTGGCGACAGACCGGCGCGGCGACGCACAAGTAGTTCAGCCCCGATGAAGGATTCCAGCCGTCGCAGGCGATGGCTCACCGCACTCTGCGTCAGGCCAAGGTCTGCTGCGGCTGCCGTCATGCTGCCCAGCCGCAGCACGGCATCGAAGGCAACGAGGGCATCGAAAGGGGGCAGGGGGCGCATGCGCATAATATGAATTAGATTCATGATACTGTGAAGAGGCATCGCGCGCGCGAGGCCGTCGCATCGGCTATGCATCGTCTATGTCAGATAACGCTTCTGCCGCCCATACGGGTCTGCTCACCCATCCCATGACGCCGGCCTGGGTGCTGGCGCTCGCCGTCTGCCTCACCCAGTTCGATGTCACGGCTGCGGCCGTGGCATTGCCGGTCATCCGTGCCGAACTCGACTTCTCGCTGGCCGCCACCGCCTGGGTGATGGATGCCTACAGCCTGGCCTTTGCCGGCACGCTCTTCGCGGCGGGTGCGCTGGCCGATCGCTTCGGTCGCCGTCGTCTGCTGCTGGCGGGGAATGGCATCTTTGCGCTGGCATCGCTGCTGTGCGGTCTGGCCTGGGACGGGCCGTCGCTCTGGGCGGCGCGCGCGCTGCAGGGCGCCGGTGCAGCCTGTTTCATCACCGGCGGCCTGGCGGCGGTGTCGCTGGCCTATCCGGTGTCGCTGCCGGCGGACCGTGCGCGTGCCTATGGCATCATCGGTGTTACCGGTGGCGCGGCGATGGCGCTCGGACCAACTCTTGGCGGCCTGATCGCGGCACATGTCGGCTGGCGCTGGATCTTCCTGGTCAACCTGCCGATCTGCGCAGTCAGCGAATATGCCGTGCGGCGCGTGATCGGTGAAACGCGCGACGAGATCGGCCGGCCGCTCGATCTGCTCGGCGTCGCGCTGCTGACGCTGGCGATCGCCCTGCCGGTGCAGGCCCTGCTGCAGGAAGGCACTGATAAACTTTGGCGCTGGAGTGGCGTTGCACTGGGCCTGGCCTGTGCCGTGCTGCTCGTCTTGCAACAGAGGCGGCGCGCACAGCCGATGCTGGAACTGGCACTCTTCACCCGCCGGGCGCCGCTCGGGATCATCATCCTGCTGTTCAGCCTGTCGATCGGCTACTGGGCGGTGCTGGTCTATTTGCCGCTCTGGCTGCTGGCGACTTACGCGCTGGACACGCAACAGGCCGGGCTCGCCATGCTCGCCGCAACCCTGCCGATGCTGGTGCTGCCGCCCCTCGGCGTGCGGCTGACGCAGCGCCATGGCTGGCGCGCCAACTTCACTGGCGGCATGTTGCTGCTCAGCTTCGGTACGGTCGGGCTGGCGGCGGTGGCGGTTCTAAAAGCAGACTTGTTCTGGGCGCTGGCCGCGATGATGATTGCTGCCAGCGGCGCGGGGCTCAGCAATTCGCAGGTCTCGGGCGCACTGGTGGCGCAGGCGCCGGCCGACCGCGCCGGGATGGCATCTGCGCTGGCCACGGTCTTGCGGCAGGGCGGCTATGCCCTCGGCATTGGGCTGCTCGGCGCGATTTCGGTGGTGGCGGGCTATGGCTCCGGTTTCGCGGCAGCCGCCCTGGCGGCGCTGCTGGGAGCCGTGGCCGCAGCGCTCTGCCTGCCGCGCCAGATATGAGACAGGGGTATCGTATGTATCTGAAGACCATTGAAGAGAACGGGGCCGCCGGCAAGGTCGCCGAGATCTACGCCGCGCAGAAGGCGCAACTGGGCTTTGTGATGTCAGCGGCGCAATGCCTGACAACACGCGAGGATCTGCTGCCGGCCTATACAGATTTCGTCAACATGATGCGCGGCGGCTTTACGCTCAGTCAGCGCGACTGGCGCATCATCACGCTGATTGCGGCGCGCGAGGTGCGCTCGACCTACTGCTCGATGGTCTACGGCAAGCAGCTGATCGCCGATCTCGGCAGCAAAGAGATGGTACTGGCGGTGCAACGTGATTTTCGCTCTGCCGGTCTCTCGGACCGCGATGTGGCGATGCTGGTCTATGCCGAGAAAGTCGCACGCGATGCCACGCGGGTCACGCAGGCGGATATCGACGCCCTGCGCGCAGCCGGCTTTACAGATGCGAATATCTCCGATATCGCGCTCTGTGCCGCTTTCCGCTGCTTCATCGGGCGGTTCTTCGACGCGGTCGGCGCGGGGCCGGAAGCCGCCTTCATTGACGACGATCCGGCCTGGCGCGACACGCTGACAGTGGGGAAGCCAGCCACCTGAGGCGCCGGCCCTGGCTTCGGGCGACGATCAGACCAGAATGTTGGCGACCAGACCGGTCTGCTCGCCCGTCTTGTTGATCTCGTCCTTGAATTTCTGTTCCAGAAGTTTGCGGAACTCGTCCTCGATCGCCTTGCGATCTTCCTCGGACAGAGAGGCGAGCGACTTCTCGTCGAGGCCCTTGCTTTCGAGGAACTGCTTGCGGATGCGCTCGGGCACCGACAGCTTGGCGTAATCGAGGAACTCCTCGCGCGCATTTTTGCCAAGTTCAGGAGCGGCACCCAGGCCGGATGCGCCCTGCTTGGCAGCGTCTTCCTGGCTCTTGGCGTGATCAGTCGGCTTGACGCCGTTTGCCTGATTGATGCCGTAATAGGGGTTGTTGAAAAAACCGGAAATGGCGGAGGTCATGTCGCTCCTCAGGCAACGAGATTGACCAGACCACCCGACGTTTTGCCGGTCATGGCCCGAACATGATCTTCCGTTTTCTTGCGGAGAGTTTCTTCGAGCTGGCTGCGCTGCTGCGCATCCATATCGGCCGCGTTCTGGGCCATCGGCTGCTCGTCGAACCAGGCCAGGCGCATTTTGCCGGCATCTTCAATCTTGGCGAAGTCGAGGAGCTGCTGCTGCTGATCCTTGGTCAGCTCAACCGGCTTGAGTTCGCTGGTCTGCGCGGGCGGCGCATCGGGCGCAAAGATGCTGCTGACGGCATCGATGGCCTTGCTGGCTGCCATGCCGCCCAGCATGGTGAGCGGATTGAAACCGCCGATCGCACCTAACATGTGAATTCTCCTCGTCCTTTGCAGACAGGAGAAGCAATCGACATGCCATGCGTGTCCGGCATGTTCGGGCGCAGGAATAGCGCGGATTACGGCGAAATCACTTTGCGACGAAATATGGTGAACGGCCGTTAACCGGAAATTTCTGCCGGGCAGACAAGGACTGGCGGCGAGAGTTGCCGGGGCAGGGACGGCAGGCTCAGACCTCTTCGATCACCCGGACCTCGGGCGTCACGCTGCGCCAGTCGCCATTCCAGGGGCCGGGCTCGGCGCGGCGCTGCCAGAACTGGCAGACGAAGAGCAGGTCGGGTTCGATGCTCTCGGGACTGCTCGTCAATGGCATGATCAGGCGATAGGTGATCGCATTCACGAAATCGCCCTTGTCGTGATACAGGCTGGAGGAATAGACCGGGCGGCGCCGGCTCAGCGCCACGCGGTTCATCTGCCGCACATAATCGTGGTAATCGGCCGGTACCACCTCATCGAGGAAGCGCCCGGTCAACTCGCGGCCGGTGAAACGCGCGATATCGGTGCCGGCGAGGCGAAAGCGGTAGCGGTCTTCGCCGGCCTCCATCACACGCTCGATCAGCATGATATTCGACAGCAGGGCCGGGAAGTCGAGCGGGTCGATGGCGGTGCGGGCGGGGACGCCGTCTGCGCTACGGCGCGCGACCCAGTAATTCGCCAGGAGCCGAAGCCGTTCGTCGGGCAATGCCGCGATTGTCCCGGTCGAGATGTCGAGAGTGCTGTGCGGCAGTTGGGCGAAAATCTGCATACGGCCTAGCCCGATTCAGTCTAGCGATCAATATGCCCCAGATCGCGGCCGGGATCGAGACGATCACGCACCAGCTGCTTCAAAGTCTTCACATCGGGAAACCCGCCGTCGCGCTTGCGGTCCCAGATCGTCTCGCCGTCATAGGCAATGGTGAAGATGCCGCCGCTGGCAGGCACCAGAGCCACTTCGGCCAGGTCTTCCGTGAAGGTGGACAGCAGTTCCTGCGCCATCCAGGCGGCGCGCAGCAGCCACTGGCATTGTGTGCAATAGGTGATGACGATGCGCGGCTTGCCGACAGTCATCGGTGCTCAGGCCTCGCCCGACACGCCGGCTGACGCGCCAGCCGGAACCGGCACGTCGCCGATCACCTGGCCCGGCCGCTTCGGCGTGGTCAGTGGCGTCGGCTTCGGTGCATTGCCGAGGATCAGGTTGTTGCCCGCGGTCACGTCGCTGGCGGCAAGCTGCAGTTCAAAGCGTTCCTCGTCGCGCCGACGCACATCCGCCATCACTTCGGCGACCTCGTCTTCCGGCACATCGAGATCGCGCAGCACGGCGCTGCTGAGTGCCAGCGCAGATTCAAAGGTTTCGCGAATCTGGTAGTCGACGCCGGCCTGGATCAGGTCGAGCGCATGGCCGCGGTCATAGGCGCGCACATAGAGTTTGGCGAGCGGGAATTCGTGGCGCACCATGCGGGCGATGCGCGTGGCGGTGCCGCTGGTGTTGTCGACGCAGATAATGATGGCGCGGGCGGTTGCCGCACCGGAGGCATGCAGGATATCGAGCCGGGTGCCTTCGCCGTAATAGATCTTGAAGCCGAAGGTGCTGGCGGCCTGGATCATCTCGACATCGTTCTCGATAATCGTGAGGTTGAAGCCGCGCGCCAGCAGGCCCTGGCAGGCGATATGCGAGAAACGGCCGAAACCGATCATCAGGATATCGCCGCTCAGCTCCTTGGCGGCTTCGATGCCGTCCATCGACTGGGTTGTCGCCGGCGACGGTATGGCGCGCCGGATCAGCGGGGCGATGACGGGTGTCAGCGCCATCGACACGATCACCGTGGCGGTAAAGATCGCATTGAGATGTGCCGTAAAGATGCCGCCAGCGAGCGCGGCGGCATAGAGCACGAAGGCGAATTCGCCACCCTGGGCAAATAGCGTGACGCGGTCCAGCGCGTCGCGCCAGCTGGAGCCGAACAGGCGCGCGACCAGGAAGATGCCGAAGGATTTCACCAGCGTGAAGGCGATCACCGCGGCAGCGATCAGCAGCCAGTCGCGTGCCACCACGGCAAGATCGAGCGACATGCCGATGGCTATAAAGAAGATGCCGAGCAGGATGCCGCGGAAGGGCTCGATATCGGCCTCCAGCTGGTGGCGGAAGCTGGATTCGGACAGCAGCACGCCGGCCAGGAAAGCGCCCATCGCCATCGAAAGCCCGCCGACCTGCATCAGCAGCGCGGCGCCCAGCACCACCAGCAGCGCGGCGGCGGTCATCACTTCGCGGGCATGCGACTGCGCCAGGATGCGGAACATTGGATTGAGCAGCCAGCGCCCGGCCGCGACCAATCCGGCGACGGCGGCGAGCGCGATTGCGATGGCGACCCAGCGCGGCTCGCCGTCATCCGATGCCGTCGGCGCGATCACCGCCACGATGGCGAGCAGCGGTACGATGGCGAGGTCTTCCAGCAGCAGGATCGAGACAGCCTTTTGGCCCTGAGGCGTTGACGTGTCACCGCGTTCGTCCAGCATCTGCATCACCACGGCGGTGGACGACAGCACGAAACCCATTCCGGCGATGAAGGCGACCGGCGCGCTGAGGCCGGCCAGCATGCCCACGCCGCTCAGCAGCAGGCCGCAGGTGATGACCTGTGCAACGCCGAGGCCGAAGATTTCCCGGCGCAGGTTCCACAGCCGCGAGGGCTGCATCTCCAGGCCGATCACAAAGAGCAGCATGATCACGCCAAGCTCGGCGGTGTGCAGGATGGTCTGTGGGTCGGAGATCAGGCGTAGACCGAACGGCCCGATGGCAATGCCGGCCGCGAAATAGGCCAGCACCGAACCGAGGCCGAGGCGACGGAAGAGGGGGACGGCGAGCACGCCGGCCCCGAGCAGGGCGACCAGCTGCACCAGGTCAATTCCGTGGTTTTCCGCCGCCATATCTACTCCTATCGAATCCAAACCATGTTCGTCGCACCTTGGCTTGGGTGGCTGGAGGCCGCAACCCTCGAAATGAGGCGTTCGGGGCGCCATAAAATATGATGACTATCATCATATTTTATGGTCTGCTGCCGGCCATGACGACTGTGAAACCAGAGACCAAAGGCGAGGCGACCCGGCGCGCCATTCTCGCGACGGCCGCCCGTCTCATTCGCGAGCGTGGGCCGGAACGTGTCGGCGTGGCCGAAGTGATGCGCGAAGCCGGGCTCACGCATGGTGGCTTTTATGCCCATTTCGCCTCGCGCGATGCCCTGGTGGCCGAGGCTATCCGCAGCATGTTCGATGGCGGGCGGCAGAAATTCCTCGCGCGCATTGGCAGCAAGGCCGGCCCCGACGCGCTAAAGACCTGGATCGACAGCTATGTGTCGCGCGAGCATCGCGACAATCCGGGCGGCGGCTGCGCCATGGCGGCATTGATTTCCGATATGCCCCGGCTTGAACCGGCGGCGCGCGCCGCTTTCGACGACGGCATTCGCGGCATTGCCGGCCGGTTGCAGGCACATCTGCCGGCCACGACAGAAGAGCAGGCGGTGAGTTCGCTCATGGCGGAGATGGCCGGCGCGGTGGCGCTGGCCCGAGCGGTCGGCGATCCGCAATTCTCGGACCGCATCCTGAAAACCTCGCGCGCCGCGCTCAAGGCCCGCATCGACGAACTGGCCCTCTCGGCTCACAAAGGACGGGTATGAACACGCAGGCGACGATCCAGAAACCGCCGGTGGGCCGTGAAATGCTGCTGACCGCGCCGATCCTGCCGACGCTGCTGAAACTCAGCGCGCCGACCACGGTGGCGATGCTGGCCATCGCGCTGGTGGCGATTGCCGAGACTGCCTATGTCGGCTTGCTCGGTGTCGAGGCACTGGCGGCCATGGCGCTGACCTTTCCGATGATCATGTTGATGCAGATGGTCTCGGCTGGCGCGATGGGCGGCGGCGTATCTTCAGCAATTGCGCGTGCGCTAGGCGCTGGAGATCTAGCCCGCGCCAATACACTGGCATTGCATGCGATCATTATTGCCGTGGTCGCGGCGGCGGTGTTTTCCGCTTTCTTCTGGCTGCTCGGGCCGGCGATCTATCGCCTGCTCGGCGGACAGGGCAGGGCGCTCGAGCTTGCCATTCTCTATTCTCACACGGTGTTCAGCGGTGCGCTTTGCATCTGGCTGTTCAACACGCTGTCCTCGGTGCTGCGCGGCACCGGCAACATGAATGCCCCGTCTGTGGTCGCGCTCGTCGCCTCGGCGCTGCAGATCGCCATCGGCGGCGTGCTGGGATTGGGCCTTGGGCCGGTGCCGCCCTTCGGCGTGATCGGGATCGGTCTGGGCCAGGTGATCGCCTTCGGCCTCGGCTCGATCTATCTGTTCATTCATCTGCGCCGCCCCGACGCGCGGCTGCGGCTCAGCATGATCGGATTCAGAATGAACCGCGCGATGTTCGCGGATATCCTGCGTGTCGGCGCACTGGCCAGCCTGTCTTCGCTGCAGACCGTGCTCACGGTGCTGATTTTCACCGGCCTTGTAGCGCGCTTCGGCACGGTCGCACTCGCCGGTTACGGCATCGGCGCCCGACTCGAATTCCTGCTGGTGCCGATTGCCTTCTCGGTTGGCGTCGCCAGCGTGCCAATGGTCGGTATGGCGATCGGAGCTAAAGATATCCTGCGCGCACGCAAAGTGGCCTGGACCGCCGGCAGTGTGGCGGCGGTTGGGCTCGGGCTTGTTGGGCTTGTGGTAGTGGTGGCGCCCGACCTGTGGTCAGGGCTGTTCACCAGTGACGAAGCGGTGATCGCGGCCGCGCGGCAATACCTAATCGCTGCCGGTTTCGGCTTCCCGTTCTTCGGTTTCGGACTCTGCCTGTATTTTGCGTCGCAGGGCGCGGGCAAGGTGCTCGGCCCGGTGCTGGGCGGCACAATCCGTCTGGTGATCGTGGGTGTGGGCGGCTGGTGGCTGGCGACTAGCGCCGCGCCGGTCTGGACGCTGTTCGCCCTGGCCGGTGGCGCCATGATCGTTTATGGCATTGCCACCGGCCTGATGGTGAAAGCGACGCGCTGGGAATAACTACAGCGTCTTACCAAGTTTGTCGGCTACGTCGCCCGGGATAAAGCCCGCTTCGCGCACCGCCTTGCGAAGTTCCTTTTCCGAGACGCCGAAGCGGTCGGTCCAGTATTCCACTTCGCTTTCGTCGCTGAGATTCACGCGACTGTGCTTCTTCAGTACTTTCTCGCGCGCCTTGTTGATGGATGCCGCGCCAGCCTCGCTCCGCAGCGAAGGCGTGGATGCAGTTGGCTGGGACATCGCAACCGGGTCGCTGGCCGGGAAGCTGTCGCGCAGCGCTTCGTCCAGCTCGTCATCCTTGTCCTGGTCGTCCCGATCGTCGCGACGGGCTTCGGCCATCTGCTCCTTGTGAGGAGGGCGATCGATCTTCTGGGGGCTCTTCTTGTCGGTCATGGATAGCCTCCTTGTTGGCTCCGGTAGAAACAGTCAGTGCGCTGCCAAGTTCCGGAATTTTGCGGAACTAACCAAAGGCTGGAACGTCTATTAACCGGGGCAAATCTCACTCGGCGGGCCATCTGTATGAAACTCTTTGAATGTCTGGCCTGCAGCCAGCCGCTGTATTTCGAGAATACCAGTTGCGAAAGCTGTGGCCGGCGCCTGGGCTTCCTGCCCGAATCCGGCGTGCTCAGCGCGTTGGAACCGGCGCAGCGCAGCGACGGTGTCGAGGCATGGCTGGCGCTGGCCGCGCCCGAACAGCAATACCGTTTCTGCTGCAACGCCGTGCATGACGCCTGCAACTGGCTGGTGCCGGCGGAAGCGGATGGCATGCCTGTCGATCCTGAGCCGTATTGCACCGCCTGCGCGCATAACCGAACGGTGCCGGATCTCTCGGTGCCGGAGAACATCACCAACTGGCGCCGCATCGAGAGTGCCAAGCACCGCCTGTTCCATGGATTGCTGCGCCTCGATCTGCCGCATGAAAACCGAGACATGGATCCCGAGGAAGGTCTGGCTTTCGACTTCCTGGTCGATCCGCCGGATCCGTCCGCGCCGCGCATCATCACCGGGCATGACAACGGGCTGATCACGATCAACCTGGTGGAGGCGGATGATGCCAAGCGCGAACGCATCCGCGTACAGATGCACGAACCCTATCGCACATTGCTGGGGCATTTCCGTCATGAGGTCGGACATTACTACTGGGAGCGGCTGGTGCGCCGTGCGGGCGACAACAGCGAGACCATGGCGACCTTCCGCAATCTGTTCGGCGACGAGCGGCAGGACTACGGAAACTCTTTGAAGGCGCATTACGACAATGGTCCGCCAGCCGGCTGGCAGGACGGCTATGTCAGCGCCTATGCCACCATGCATCCCTGGGAGGATTTCGCCGAAACCTGGGCGCATTACATGCATATCGTCGATACGCTGGAAACCGCCGGTGCCTTTGGCCTGCGCGTGAAGCCGCGCATCAGTCGCGGCGAAGAACTGGGCGTGCGGGTCGATTTCGACCCCTATCATGCCGAGACGGTCGAGCAACTGATCGAGGCTTTCCTGCCCGTGACATTTGCAGTGAACAGCCTGAATCGTTCAATGGGCCAGCAGGATTTCTACCCCTTCGTGCTGAGTCCGGCAGCTATTTCAAAACTCGATTTCATTCACCAGCTCTGCCGTCAGGCACGCGAAGGCCAGCCGCGGATGCTGCAGGGCGCACAGTTCCAGACCACATTTGGGACGGCCCCAATGCTGCAGGCTAACCAGCCGCAGATCGAGACAGTGGCCGAACAGGACATGACGGAGCAGACCACCGTGCTGCTGACCGTGGCGTCGCAGCTTGCACTCGATCCGGTAGCCTGACCGTCTGCTGAATTAATTGTGTGGTGCGCCGTGGTAGTAGAAGGCGGACAGGATACGGTCGACCGTCATGCCATCCTCCGCCAGTGGGCAATGCGCGTATTCCATCGCCGCGAAGTTGAAGCGGAACGGCACATTTGCATGACCATGAAAGTAGGCTGTGATGCCACCCTCGGCGACCTGCTGTCGCACATTGACAATCCGGGCCTGGCTTTCGTCGCCAGGATCCTGCGTCAGGTTCACACTGGTTTCGAGATAGCGATTCATCAACGGTACCGGCGCGGCGCGAAGCACCATCTCGCCGGCGACCCGAACCAGGAAGCGCATGCCGTCCGTGCCGCGCTCGACCTGCACCAGCACCAGATGACCGAGCAGCCATGGCATTGCCATCGGTTCAAAATCGGCGCGCGCCGGCAGCCGGTCAGCCGGATGGATATCGCGCATGAGATTCAGGAAGTCGCGTAGCACCCGGCTCTCGGCGATGGCGAGTGCGGCCTCGATGGCGGCAAGGTTCGGATGCAGTGGCAAGCGGGTCAGCCGGTGACGGACTCGAGAGCCTTATAATAGTTGATCGTCACGATATGGTCGACGGTAATGCCATCATCGGCCAGCGGGCAGTGCGCGTATTCCACCTCGGCATAGTCGAGCGAGAAACGCATGCGCGGCTGGCCACGGCGATAGACCATGCAGCCGTTGTCGACCACGCTGTGCCGGCTTTCGATGGGAAAACGTGCCGTCGGCTCATGGGTATTTGCGATCTCGTCCATGAAGCGGCCGATCAGCGGCATGCGCATGGCCTGCACGACTTCTTCGCCGGCCACCTTGATGCGGAATCGGGGGCGCGCAGCATCCGGCTGATGCACCACTTCGGCCAGAACCAGGTTTGGCAGCAGGCGCCGAATCGCGCTCGGATCAAAGACGGCACGCGCGGGCAGCGCATCGCAGGGATGGATGCCGATGTAATAGTCCAGAAAGTCGCGCACCGGCGCAGACTGCGCCTGTTGCCGCGCCACCGCCGCTGCATCCAGATTGGTCTGGTGCAGAGGGACGAGATGACGTGCGGGATTGAAGGTCATGACAGCGCCTGAACTCCTGCGGAGGCGCGCTGTCTAACAGGGAATGCTGCGCCGCACTATAGCTGCCGGCACAACGCAGCTATGCAGTAAGGGCGGCCCTGCCCAAAGTCTGGGCAGGGCCAATTTATTTGTTATTGCAAGTCATTCCGCCGGCAGGGCGGCGCCTCCGACTTTCACGCGCTGGAGCAATCGCTCCATGAAAGCCTCACACAGGCCGATCTGGCTAAGCTCGATAAACTCATTGGGCTTATGTGCCTGCTCAATATTGCCGGGCCCACAAACAATGGTGGGAATGCCCAACTCGGAGAACAGCCCGGCCTCGGTGCCGAAAGCGACCTTCTGCACGCGGTTGGCGCCGGTCAGCGCCTTGGCCAGTTCGACCACGCCGGCACGGTCGTCGGTGGCGAGGCCGGGGAATTCCGAAATCTGGGTGAAGGTAAAGCCGCAATTCGGATCGATCGCTTTCAATTCCGGCTCCAGCTTGTTCTTCGCGTAAGCCACCACTTCGGCGTAGAGCGCATCCACATCGTCCTGCGGCAGGTAGCGGATTTCCCACAGGAAACTGCAATCCTTCGGCACGATGTTCAGCGCCGTGCCGCCATTCACCGTGCCGGTATGCAGCGAGGTATAGGGCGGCGCGAATTCAGGATCGAACGGTCCATGGTCGCGTTTCTTGCGCGCCAGGCCCTTGATGAAGGCAATCAGTTCGGCGGCGGCTTCCACCGCATTGGCGCCCTGATGGGTCAGCGAGGAATGGCATTCGAAGCCGCGCACATCGACACGCCAGCTTTTCTTGCCTTTGTGCTGGGCAATCACCTGCATCTCGGTCGGCTCGCCGACGATGCAGGCTTTGGGCTTTACGGGCATGTCGCGCAGCACCTCGATCAGGCGCTTGGCGCCGAGGCAGCCAACTTCCTCGTCATAGGTGAAGGCATAGTGGATGGGGGTTTCGAGCTTCTGCGCCAGGAATTTCGGCGCGTAAGACAGCGCGACGGCAACGAAGCTCTTCATGTCGGAGGTGCCACGAGCGAACAGCTTGCCGTCCTTCTCGGTGATTTTGAACGGATCGGTGTCCCAGTCCTGGCCGTCGATCGGCACGACATCGGTATGGCCTGACAGCACGATGCCTGGCTTATCCTGCGGACCTAGCGTGGCGTAGAGATTGGCCTTCTTGCCGGTGGCGTCATGCACCAGCGTGGCTTCGACGCCGAGCGACTTCAGATGGTCGCGAATCCAGTGAATCAGGTCGAGGTTGGAATCGCGGCTGACCGTCGGCATTTCGATCAGCTGCTTGACCATCGCGAGGGCTTCGGGGGAGGGCTTTGTCATGGGGATACCTTTATAACCTGATGTGTCATGCCCGGACTTGATCCGGGCATCCACGCGTTTTCTTTAACGGCTAAGCTGCAAGACATGGATAGCCGGGTCAAGCCCGGCCATGACACGAAGGATGTTAGCTGGACTGCAAACTCTTGATCTGGGCATCAAGGTCGTCGGCGATGAAGGATTCGACGATTTCATCGATGCTGGCATCGACGGTGAAGCCCATTGCCTTGGCGCGTTCCGATGAGGTCGCGCCCGGCCAGCCGTCGACAATCTTCTGGATCGCCGCATCGGGAGTCCAGTGAATGGTCCCGACCTTGCGGTTGGCGCCTTTCAGCGACGGTGTGGCGCGTTCCACCGCTGCCGCCATCTCGCCGGCCGTCACGCGGATGCCGGATAGCAGCAGCGCGCGGTCCTTGCCGAACTTCTCCGCCGGCAGGTCATGCGCGCGGATGAAGGCATCGATGGTATGACGCGGTGACAGGCAGGCCATCGGGCTATCGGGGCGCACCGGGCAGACGGCATCGACGCCCGACAACGGCTCGCGGATCATCGAGCTGGCCCAGGTCGAGGCGGCTTTGTTCGGCTTGCCCGGCCGCACCATGATCGTCGGCAGGCGAATGCTGCGGCCGTCGACGAAGCCTTTGCGGCTATAGTCGTTGATCAATAACTCGCCGCTCAGCTTCTGCACGCCGTAAGAGGTGGTCGGGCGCTGCGCGGTCTGGTCGGTCACGGTCTTGGGCAGGTCATCGCCGCCATAGACCGCCACGGAGGAGGCGAAGACCAGGCGCGGCGTATGCGTGGTGATGGCCCGGCAGGCTTCCAGCACATGGCGGGTGCCTTCCAGATTGACGCGATAGCCGCCCTCGAAATCGGCCTCGGCGCCGGAAGAGACGATGGCGGCGAGATGGAACACGGAATGGGTGTTATGCCCGATCAGTTTCAGGATTTCGGCATGGTCGCCGACATCGCCGGCCAGCGTGGTGATACGCGGATCGTTTGGACCCGCAGCCTTCACGACATCGAAAAGGGTGATATGGCCGATCTCTTCCGGCTGACCGCTCGGACCGGTCAGTTTGCCGCGGCGCAGCAATTCGGCTGCCAGTTTCTGACCGATAAAGCCGGCACCGCCGGTAATGACGACATTGAGCATGGATGACCCCAGAACGTCTCTTCGGGAGCAGCCACGCTAACCAGCCTGCCACGCTGAGACAAGCGGTGCAGGCTGGCCCGGAATGGTTCGTGCGGCCTCAGTTCCCCAAGTCAGTCCCGGGGTGGCGGTGGCGGCGGCGGCATGTCACCGCGCATATGCTTGGGACCGCGGCGCAGCATGCGCTCGGCGAATTCCTGGCGCTGTTCAGGCGTCATGGCGTCGGCGGCGGCGAGCATGCCGGCCTGCATGCCGGCCTGCAGTTGATCGAGCCGGCGGCGATGTTCGTCCAGCACGGCGGCCAGGCGGTTATGGTCGTAGGGCTGGGCGCCCAGCGCCGCCGAGAGGTCGCGCCGCATCTGGTGATGCGAGACACTGCCGCCCTTGCGGCCTTCCTCGAAAGCCTGGCGGAAGGCCTGTGCGGCATTGTCGGGCAGGCGGCGCGCCACCTGATCCTCAATCTGCCAGCCTCGGCGTTCGGCGAATTCACGGTATTTGAAATACCGCACGGCACCAAAGCTGGCGAAGCCGAGGTTGATCGCCACCGAGGCGATCAGCGCGACGGCAAGCCAGCGGTTGACCTTCGATTTGGCGGGCGGCGAAGTCATGGTCTCGGACATGGGGTTTAGTCCTCACTCAGGAGCGGCGTGGCAGATGCTATCTGCACGGTGACGAGGTCGGCATCCTGCGTATCGATCAGGCCGAAATTGGCGAAGCCGGCACTGATGCCGATCATCAGCGCCAGTGCAAACGCCGCGAATTGCGGCATGCGCCGTCCGGTCGGGAACAGCAGCGCGAGCGCTTCGGCGATTTGCGCGCGCCAGTCGGCGGCCGGAGCCGTGATGGCGGGCGGCAACTGGGCGATCTGGGCCAGCACGCGCTGGCGCAGCGCATCGCTCGGCTCGATTTCGGGCAGGTCGGCGCGCAGCAGCAGCGTATCCACTGCGGCGGCGCGACGCTGCGCTTCACGGGCATCGGCCCGGTCGGTCAGCAGCGCGGTCGCGGCGGCCTGTTCACTGGCCGGCCAGCGGTCGAGATCGGCGCCATAAGCATCGAGCAGTTCAGTGAAGCGTTCGAGGTTCATGGCTTCTACTCCCCAGAAACATTTGGTGGTCCCAGCGTGGTGCGCAGGTCATCGCGCAGCGCACGCTTGGCGCGGATCAGCAGGGATTCCAGTGCGCCAATGCTGATATCCAGCGCCTTGGCGGCGTCGATATTACTCTCGCCTTCCCAGAAGCAGAGCAGGATGGCGGCGCGCTGCCGCTCGGGCAGTTTCTGCAGCGCCAGCGCGACATGGTCGCTGGTCTCGGCGGCCAGCCGGTCTTCATAGGGCGTGGCGCCGTCTTCATCGACGATATCAATCTTGTCGTCCAGCGCCGCCATGCCGGGCCTGCGTTTGCGGTCGATACACAGATTGACCACCACGCGATTCAGCCAGGTCTTGAAACTGGCGCCACCATCGGCCCGCCAGCGGGCGGCATGCTGCCACACACGCAGGAAAGCCTCCTGCGCCACTTCCTCGGCATCGGTGCGGTTGAACAGCACGCGGTAGGCCACGCTGACGGCATGACGCAGGTATTTGTCGACCAGCAGGCGATAGGCCGCATGGTCGCCGCGGGCGACCCGATGCATCAGGGCGGTGTCGATATCGCTCATGCTGCGGTCAGCCGGGATGGTGTCCAGCCGGGCCGCGAAACTGGGCAGGGCGAGGGAGGCGAACATGCGGAGATGTCCTGCTCATCGTTGATCTCGATACCCTACACGGCGTCATGACAGGATTCCTGCGCGGCAAAAGCGGCGGAATTCAGGCCGGAAAAGAGTAGGGCAGGACTTAATGCCGGATCAGGCCCTGCCGGCGGCCTCCAGGGCCTTGAGTTCTTCGGTCAGGCGGGCGATTTCGGCGCCGACCGCCCTGGCCATGTCCGGGGCGTCCCAGTCGCGATACTGGCCCCGCTTGTAGGCCAGCGCATTGCGGTAATAGAGATAGGCATTCAGGCGGCAGCGCACGTAATTGTTCTGCGTCTTGATCACCTTGCCGGGGCTGCCCACCACCACCGAATTGTCGGGGATCACCGTGCCTTCCTTCAGAAAGGTGTGGCCGCCGATGATGCAGTTGTTGCCGATCACGCAGCCATCCATGATGGTCGAGCCGATGCCGATCAGGCAGTTGTCGCCGATGGTGCAGCCATGGATCGTGCAGTGATGCGTGATCGAGCAATGCGCGCCGACATATGTGCCGGTCTGGCTGCCGACATGCAGCATCGAAAAATCCTGCACGTTGGTATAGGCGCCGATGACGATCTCGTAATTCTCGGCGCGCGCGGCCACATTAATCCAGACCGAGCTGCCTTCCTCCAGCCGAACCTTGCCGTAGATCTGCGCCGTGTCGTGGATATAGGCGGGATTGTTCAGAACCACGTCGGGGCCGTATACGGGCATCGCTTCCTCCATCTCTGCCCGGTGACCTTAGCCAACCGGGCGAGACGGAGGAAGGGGGCGCGAGCCCGGCGAAGTTGCGACTACTTGGTCGCGTCCTTGAGGTAGGCGATCAGGTCGGCGATTTCGGTTTCGCGCTTGATGCCTGGGAAGACCATCTTGTTGCCGGGAATGAAGCCTTTCGGGTCGGCCATGTACTTGGCGATGGTCTCTTCGTTCCAGGTGATGCCGCTTTTCACCATGGCATCGGAATATTTGAAGCCCGCGGCGGTACCGGCCTTGCGACCGAACAGGCCGGCCAGGCTGGGGCCGACGGCATTCTTGCCGGCGTCCAGCTGGTGGCAGGCGCGGCATTTGGCGAAAGCCTTGCGGCCTTCTTCCGGATTACCGGCGGCCTGGGCGCTGCCCAGGAACACAAGCTGGGAGAGGCCGAGGGCAAGCAAGGCTAGGGCGGATAAGGCGACTCGCGACATCTGGAACTCCTGGGGGTCGTGGGTTTTTCTGTATATGGCGTGTCGGGCGACGATTCGGGGCAGGGCTGGTATCCCGCCAATGAAAAAAATAGCACGGCGACTCGCGTTGGGAAGCGTGGCGGCTTGTCGCATTTACCACCGCTTAACAGAGCCGCTGGTTAACTGCCCCGCGTTGAGTGCAGGAGAGCGGTTGCGATGAATATGATGGCCTATCCCGGGACGGTCCGGCTGCAGGCGATGCTGGCGGCGGGCGGCGATGTGCTGAAGATCCAGCAGGATCTGGCGGCCAAGCGCAGCAACCTGGTGGCCGAACTGTTGCGTGGCGAGGAGGATTTCTTCGAGCAGCAGCATTACCCCGCTGGCGATGTATTCGATCCGCAGACCGGTGCGCAGTATTACTACCATGCCCATCGCAATGACGGCCGTGAGCACGGTCACTTTCATATCTTTCAGCGCCCGCAATTTCTGGGTGAACATTTCGAGCCGGCCAAATACGTGAAAACCGGCGTCGGCCGCTGCTCGCCCAAGCAGAAGATCGGCGAACACTGGCCGCGCGGCGAAAAGGCGCTTGCCCATATCGTCGGCGTGGCGATGGACCATTACGGCCAGCCGATCCGGCTGTTCACCGTCAATCGCTGGGTCACCGACGAAACCTGGTTCGCCGCGCGCGACGTGATCGCCATGCTGGAGCGTTTCGAGCTGCGACATGCCTGGCCGTCCTCGCCGGTGAACCGCTGGCTCAACGGCCTGCTGCGCCTGTTCCAGCCCGAGATCATCGAACTGATCCGCCGCCGCGATGATGCGGTGGAAGCCCGCGGCCGCGCCAATCCGCGCGGTGATGCGCTGGAAGACCGCAGCCTGGAAGTGACCGCGTCTATTGATATCTCGGTGGAACGGCAGCTGCGCCAGCTGCGCCGCTCGCTCGCTGCCTAAGCGCAGGCTGCTTAAGGCAGATAGCCCAGCCCGCGCCATTCGGCGTAGGACTTGCGGAAGGTGTGGAAGGATTCCCACACTTTCTTGAATTCCGGATTGGCGGCGCTTTCTTCCTTCACCACCTGGATCCACGAGGCTTTCAGCGCCTCCATCACCGGCTTGGGCAGGGTGTGGATTTTGACGCCGCGCTGGCGGATTTCCTGCAGCGCCTGCACCTGCTGCACTTCACCCTCGGCCAGGCTGTCGCGGATATTGTCGCCGCAGACATTGTTGATCATGGCGCGCTGCGCGTCGCTCATGCCGTCCCACACCTTCATGTTGATCAGCATGGTGATCAGCGAGCTTTGCTGGTGCCAGCCCGGGAAGTAGTAGTGGTTGGCGGCTTTCTCGAAGCCATAGCGCACATCGACGAAGGGCAGCGAGAATTCTGCTGCATCAATGCTGCCACTCTGCAGGGCATGGAAGGTGTCGCCGCCATTCAGCGCCACGGTCTCGACGCCCAGCCGGCTGATCACCTTGGCGCCAATGCCCATGAAGCGCATGCGCAGGCCCTTCAGATCTTCCACCGTGTTGATTTCGCGGCGGAACCAGCCGCCGGATTCCGGCGGCAGCACGGTGCAGACGATCGGCTTGATGTTGAAGCGCGAGAAAGTGGCATCCATCAGGTCCTGGCCGCCACCATAGGCCAGCCATGCGAGGTATTCGCTTGCCGAAGGGCCAAAGGGGACGGTGGAAAACAGCCACAGCACGGAGTCACGCTGCGCGAAAAAGTTGGGCGATGACCAGACGGCATCGATCTCGCCATTCGACACTTTGTCGAATAGCTCGGCATTCGGCGCCAGCATATTCGGTTCGAACAGCTTCACTTCGACATTGCCGTCGGATGCGACCTGCAACTTCTCGACGGTCACGACCGCCATGGTGCCGATCTGCGGCGCCGAAGTGGGCGCGGCACTGGCCATGCGGATGGTGATGCGCCCGCCCGGCGCTTCAACCACGGCATTCTGAGTCTGTGCGGTGTCGGGCTCCTTGATGGCGCGCGCTTCCGGGCTCTGCGTCGCGCGGTCAAGCGAGACGGCGCCGATGCCGATCAGGATGCCCAATACCAGAGCCAGGCCGGCCACTGTGACCAGACGCGCCAACTGCGAAATCCTCTATAACCTCGGCGGACCCACCCACCGGTTCTGCGGGCGTCACAATAGGCGCAAGCCTATGGGTCGTCTACGTATTCAGGCGGTAACCTCGGCCTCCGGGTCTCTCGCCGAGCGGGTCGTCTTGACGTTGGTTTCAACTGTAACTACCCTGTGGCACAAGGCAAAACGCCATAACAAACATCGTCTGGGAGGACGCATCGTGTCATCCAAACTCACCCGTCTGATCGGGAAGTCGGCGCTCGCCGCTGTGCTCTTCGCAACTGCAGCATTGCCGGCGGCGGCCCAGGAGATCGAGCTGAAGCTCAGCCATTTCCTGCCGCCCGGTCATGGCATGCATCGTGACTGGTTCGTGCCCTGGGGTGAGGAACTGGCCAAGCGCACCAATGGCAAGGTCAAACTGACGGTCTTCCCGGCCGGCAGCGCTTTCGGCAACCCGGCCCGCCAGCTGGAGCAGGCGGTGAGCGGCGTGGTCGATATCGCGCATGGCCTGCGCGGCGTGCCGGCCGGCCGTTTCAACCGCATGGGCATCGTCGAATTCCCCTTCCTGGTCGAAACGGCGAATGCCGCCAGCCGCACGCTGTGGGAGATGTATCCCAAGCATTTCGCCCAGGAATTCCCCGATACCGTGAAGGTACTGGGCCTGCATGCGCATAACGCCGGCCTGATCCATACCGGTGCCAAGCAGGTCAAGACGATGGATGACCTGAAGGGCCTGCGCATCCGTTCGCCCAGCCCGCAGATCAATGCGATGCTGCAGCAGCTGGGCGCCACGCCGGTCGGCCTGCCGCCGGGTGAGGTTTATGAGAACCTGCAGCGCGGCGTGATCGACGGTGCGGTCTTCCCGTGGGACCCGATCAATTCCTTCCGGCTCTTTGAAGTCACCAAATTCCATCTCGATGCGCGATCGTACACGGCCAGCTTCTATTTCATCATCAACAAGCGCAAATACGACAGCCTGCCGGCCGACGTGAAGAAGGCCATCGACGACACCACGGGTAGCGCCCTGACCGAGCGCTTCGGCGACTGGTGGAACCAGTGGGATGCGCCGGGCCTTGAGGCTGCCTCGAAGAAAGGCAACGCGATGAGTTCGCTCAGCGCCGAGGAACGCGTGCGCTGGCGCGATGCCCTGAAGCCGACCACCGAGAAGCTGCTGACCGATCTGGAAGGCCAGGGCGTGAAGGATGCCCGCGCCATCTTTGCCGAGATGCAGCAGCGCATCGCCAAGTATGAAGGCGCCAGGAAGTAAGCCTTGGTGCTGATGCCACACTCCCGTCGCCTGATAAGGGCGGCGGGATATTTTTTTCAGCGGACCGGTCGATGATCACTTTCTATCGCCTCGCGGAACGGGCCGCCTCCTGGGCCGGCAAGATCGGCGCCTTCTGCGCGCTGCTGGCCGGCTTGTTCACCTGCCTCGATATCGCGATCCGCAGTTTCGGCGGGCAGGGCATCCTCGGCACGGTCGATATCACGCAGCTGATGATCGTCGGCTGTGCCTTCCTCACCATTCCCTATGGCTTCATGACCGAGAGTCATGTCTCGGTCGATATCGTCACCACACGGCTGCCGCTGCGCGGCCGTGCGCTCTGCCGTGCTTTCTCGGCCCTGCTGGGCGGCGTGCTGATGCTGGCGATCGGCTGGTTCGGTATCGGCCAGGCGCAGACCGTGGCCATGATGGGCGACAAGTCGCAGACCATCGGACTGCCGATGATCTGGTTCTGGTATCCGCTGCTGGCCGGTGCCTTCTTCACCACCGCGCTGATACTGCTGATCGTGCTGCGGCACCTTGCCGTTGCCGTGACCGGCCGTGAGGTGATCGTGCCGGTCGAACAAAAAGCCGAGGTGCTGTAATGACGTCCGCCTGGCTTGGCGTGATCGGGTTCGGCGCCGTATTGGCGCTGATGTTCGTGCAGGTGCCGGTTGCTGTGGCGATGGGCGTGGTCGGCGCAGTCGGGTTCTTGTGGCTGCAGGGCTGGGATGGGTTGGCCTATGTGATGGGGTCATCGCCGTTTGAATCGGTGATCCCGTACAGTCTCTCGACTGTGCCGCTGTTCGTGATGATGGGCGTGTTCGCCACCTATGCCGGGCTTTCCCGTCAGCTTTACGACGCGGCCTATGCTTTCCTCGGCCATTATCGCGGCGGATTGGCGCTCGCCACCATCGGCGCCTGCGCGGCATTCGGCTCGATCTGCGGCTCGGCGATTGCCACGGCGGCCACCATGTGTCGCGTGGCGCTGCCTGAAATGCGCCGTCGTGGCTATGCCGACAGCCTGGCCTCCGCGACGATTGCAGCAGGCGGCACGCTCGGGATTCTGATCCCGCCGTCGATCATCCTGCTGATCTATGCGCTGCTGACGGAGCAGTCGCTCGGCAAGCTTTATGTCGCCGCGCTGCTGCCTGGATTACTGGGAACCTGCCTCTACATGCTGGCGATCACCGTGGCGACGCGGCTCAATCCCGCCATCGGCCCGGCCGGCGAGCGCATGCCCTGGCCGCAACGGCGCCGCACGCTCAAATCGGTCTGGCCGGTCTTCCTGCTGTTCGCCATCGTGATCGGCGGCATGTTCGCGGGTGTGTTCTCGCCCAATGAGGCGGCTTCGGTGGGCGCAGTCGGCGCACTGGTGTTTGCCATGGTCAGCCGCTCGATGTCGCTGGGCCGGTTCCGCGACTCACTTCGCGAGACGGCCGCCACCAGCGCCATGATCTTCCTGATCCTGATCGGTGCCGGACTGTTCAACTTCTTCCTCGAAGTGACCAATGCGCCGCAATTCGTGGTGCAGCAGATCCAGGCGCTGAAGCTGAGCCCCGTGCTGTTCCTGCTGCTGCTGACTGGCTTCTACGTCATCCTCGGCGCGCTGATGGATGATCTGGCGATGATGCTGCTGACCTTGCCCTTCGTGTTTCCGCTGGTGCAGGCGATGGGCATCGATCCGATCTGGTTCGGCATCTACATGGTGACGATTGTCGAGATCGGCATGATCGTGCCGCCGGTGGGTATGAACCTGTTCGTGATCCAGGGTGTGGGCAATGTGAAACTGGAAACCGTGATCCGCGGCATCCTGCCCTTTGTTATGGCCGATCTGGTGCGCGTGGCCCTGCTGATCGGCTTTCCGGCGATTGCGCTCTGGCTGCCAAGCCTGATGGACTAGGCCTTCTCTTTTTTCGGCGGCACCACGCCGTATTCCCTGATCCAGTTCAGGCTGTCCAACATACTGCCGGACGGGCGGTATTCGCAGCCGATCCAGCCATCATAGCCGAGCCGGTCGAAGGTCTCGAAAATATGGCGGTAGTCGATCTCGCCATGGCCGGGCTCGTGACGGTTGGGCGGGTTGGCGATCTGCACATGGCCGATCCACGGCATCTGCCGTTCGATGCGTTTGGTGAGATCGCCATGCGTGATCTGCGCATGATAGACATCGAACTGCAGGCGCAGGTTGGGGGCGCCAATATCGGTGATCACTTTTTCGGCGAAGTCGAAATCGCTGAGGAAGAAGCCCGGATTGTCGCGCTGGTTCAGCGGTTCCAGCATCAGCATGCGGCCCTGCTTCGCGGCCTGTTCGGCGGCCCAGGCCAGGTTATCCATGAAACAGGCTTCCATGGCGCGGCGGTCCGCGCCAGCACCCTGCATGCCGGCCACCACATGGATACGCGGGCAGTCATAGGCCTCGGCATATTCGAAGGTGCGCGCCATGGCGGCACGGAAGTCCTGGCGCCGGCTGGGCAGCGCGGCCAACCCGCGCTCACCCTTGGCCCAGTCGCCGGCCGGGGTGTTGAACAGCACCACCTGCACGCCGGCCGACCTTACGGCCGATGCCACCGCTGCGGCCGAATGGTCGTAGGGGAACATGAATTCCACAGCCTGGAAGCCCTGGTCGGCGGCGGCGGCGAAACGGTCGAGAAAAGGCTCATCCTGGAACAGGAAGCTCAGGTTGGCGGCAAAGCGCGGCATGGTTTCCCCTCAGCTGATGCCTCCGGAAGGGCGCTATTGTCGACCTGTCACCGGGCATCGGTTTTCGAAGACTGTCATTTCTGCTAACTGTTCGGCAAGGCTTCTTCTTTTGGGGTTTCGGGGGCATATGGCCGACGGAAAGCTGCAGGCAGGACCAGACGGGCGGACGCTGCGGCTCAGCCTGACGGGCGACTGGACGCTGGCACATGCCAGCGCCTTGCTCACCCGGCTGGGCGGGCTGACCACGGCCGGGCTGCTCCGCGACCATCTGCGCGATGGTGGCCAGCAACTGGCCCGGCTCGAGACCGGCGGTCTGCAGCGGCTGGATACCGCCGGCGCACTGCTTCTGGCCCGGCTGTATCGTCAGCTTGAGGATCAGGGTTTCACGGTCGAATGGCCGGCGCCGCGGCACGAGCACCGCGCCTTATTCGAATATGCGCGCGGCTGCGGCGAGGCGGTCACCGTCTGGCCCGAGATCGATGGCGGCTTTGCCGGCTTTGTCCGGCATCTCGGCTGGCTGACGCTGTTCTTCGCGCGCGAGGCGCGGCGCTTCACTTCCTTTATCGGCGAAGTCACCGAGACAGCGATACTGACGGCCTTCCGCCCGGGGCAGATGCGTTTCACCTCCATGGTGCATCACATGGAGGAGACCGGCCTCAAGGCGCTACCCATCGTCGGGTTGCTGTCTTTCCTGATCGGCATGGTGATGGCCTATCAGGGTGCCAGCCAGCTGCAGAAATTCGGTGCCGAGCTGTTCGTGGTCGACCTGATCGGCATCTCGGTGCTGCGCGAACTGGGCGTGCTTCTGACCGCCATCCTGATCGCCGGCCGCTCGGGCAGCGCCTTCACGGCCCAGATCGGCAGCATGAAGGTGAATGAAGAAGTGGCCGCCATGCGCACGCTGGGGCTCGATCCCGTCGTCGTGCTGGTTCTGCCGCGCATGTTCGCTTTGATCCTGACCCTGCCGGTGCTCACCTTCTTTGCCGATATCATGGGGCTGGTCGGCGGCGCGCTGATGGCCTGGAGCACGCTTGGCATCAACCCGGACCTGTTCTTCCATCGTCTGCATGATGCCGTGGCGCTGCGCACCTTCTTCGTCGGCATCGTCAAGGCGCCGGTCTTTGCCGCCCTGATCGCACTGGTCGGCTGTTATGAGGGCCTGCGCGTCAAACGCGATGCCGAAAGCGTCGGCCGCCTGACCACGCGGTCGGTGGTGCAGTCGATCTTCCTGGTCATCGTGTTCGACGCGCTGTTTTCCATCATGTTCAACTTCCTGGAAATCTGAGCATGGTGGAGGCAACGCAGCAGGATGCGGTGATCAGCGTGCGCGGGCTGGTGAACCGTTTCGATGACAATGTGATCCACCAGGGGCTGGATCTCGACGTCTATCGCGGCGAGGTGCTGGGCGTCGTCGGTGGTTCGGGCACCGGCAAATCGGTCCTGCTGCGCACCATCATCGGCCTCAATCGCCCGGTCACCGGCAGCATCCGCCTACTCGGTACCGACATGATCAACGGCAGTCCGGACGAACTGCGCGCGGCGCGCCAGCGTTTCGGCGTGCTGTTCCAGGACGGCGCGCTGTTTTCCTCGCTGACGGTGGCGCAGAATATCCAGGTGCCGCTGAAGGAATTCTACGACCTGCCGCAGGACCTGCTGGATGAGATCGTGGCGGCCAAGCTGCATATGGTCGGCCTGTCGCCCGATGCCGGCACGAAATACCCGGCCGAATTGTCGGGCGGCATGCGCAAGCGGGCCGGGCTGGCGCGCGCGCTGGCGCTCGACCCGGAGATTGTGTTCTTCGACGAGCCCACAGCGGGCCTCGATCCGATCGGCGCGGCGGCCTTCGACCAGCTGGTGCGCGATCTGCAGCAGGCGCTCGGCCTGACGGTGTTCATGGTGACGCATGATCTCGACTCACTGCATGCCATCTGCGACCGTATCGCCGTGCTGGCGGAGAAGAAGGTGCTGCTGACCGGGCCGATGGATGTCATGCTGAAGGCGCAGCATCCCTGGGTGGTCGAATATTTCCATGGGCCGCGCGCCCGGGCTGCCGCCATCACGGCGACGCTGGAAGAGAGGATGTAAGATGGAAACGCGGGCGCATCATCTGCTGATCGGCAGTTTCATGCTGGCCTTCCTGGTACTGATCGTCGCCTTCGTGCTCTGGCTGGGCAAGACCGAGGTCGACCGTGAAGTGGCGCGCTACAATATCTATTTCACTGGCTCGGTCGCCGGCCTCGGTGTCGGCGGGGATGTGCGTTTCAACGGCATCAAGGTCGGCAGCGTGTCGCAGATCCTGATCGACCGGCAGGATACCAGCCGCGTGCGCGTGATTGCCGAGGTGGCCGGAGACACACCGATCCGGGAGGATTCGGAAGCCACGCTGCAGCTGCAGGGCATCACCGGCGTGTCGTTTGTGCAGATCACCCCGGGCAGCCGCGAGGCGGCGATCCTGCCGGTGGTGTCGGGCCGCGACATGTCGAAATATCCCACCATTCGGTCGCGCACCTCTGCCATTGAGGCATTGTTCGAGGCGGCGCCCGATCTGGTCACCCGCGCGGCGCAGGTGCTGAGCGACGAGAACCTGAAGAATCTCGGCGGTTTCATCGCTGATCTTCACTCGCTGTCGCAGACGCTGGTGCAGCGCCAGGATGCGATTGGCGGTGCGGTTGATAGCTTCGCCAAGACCAGCACCGACATCGCCAAGGCGGCCGCCGCGGCCGAGCAGATCGCCAACAAGCTGGACCGTGTGATGGATCAGGCCGAGGGCACTTTGCGCAATGCCAACCAGATCCTGCAGGGCGATGGCGCGGCGGCGGCGGCGGATGCGCGCAAGGCGATGGCCGAGATGAACGAATTGCTGGTCGGGCTGAATGCGCTGGTCGAGGAAAACCGCGTGCCGCTGAATGCCATGACGACCGATGGCTTCGGCGAATTCCGCCGCCTGATGGCGGAAACCCGCATCCTGGTCGCCAGTCTGGCGCGCGTGGCGCAGCGTCTCGAAGACAATCCGAGTGCCGTGCTGTTCGGCAACCGCGATGCCGAATATCGCAATGAAGGGGGGAGTGGACGTCGATGAGCAACACCACCAGACGCAGCCTGCTGCTGGCCGCAGCCGCCCTTCCATTGTCGGCCTGTGGCGGCCTGATCCCGCAGGCGCCGCCATCCAACATTTATAATCTTTCACCCAAGACGACGTTCCCGGACAGCCTGCCGCGCGTCGACTGGCAGCTGGTGGTGGAAGAGCCCTATGCGGCTGGCGGTTTGGACAGCCACAAGATTGCGATCTATACCAATCCTTACGAGGTGAAGTATTACGCTGAGGCGCGCTGGGCCGAACGCGCACCGCGCATGGTGCAGACCCTGCTGGTCGAAAGCTTCGAGAATACCGGAAAGATTGTCGCGGTCGGACGCCAGTCGGTCGGCCTGCGCTCCGACTTCAACCTGAAAAGCGAGCTGCGCGAATTCCAGGCCGTGCTGAAAGACGGCCAGACCGCGCCGGAAGTGATCGTGGTACTGCAGGCGAAGATGATTGCCCAGCCGCGCCAGCAGATTGTGGCGTCCGCGACCTTCGAGCGGCGCGCCATGGCGAAGTCTGGTGCCATCTTGAATGTGGTGGAGGCCTTCGACGATGCGCTGGGCAAGATCCTGCGCGACACCGTCGCATGGGCGATGACGACGGCAAAGAAAGAATAGCTTTACGGCTGCTTGCGCAGTTCCACGATCGGCTTCGACATCACCGCTTCCATGTCCCAGGGGAACAGGATCCAGGTGTCCTGGCTCACTTCGGTGATGTAGCTGTCGACCATCGGCCGGCCCGAAGGTTTCGCGTAGATCGTGGCGAAATGCGCTTTCGGCAGCAGCTGGCGCACCGCCTTCGCGGTGATGCCGGTATCGACCAGATCGTCGATGATCAGCCAGCCGTCGCCTTCGTCGGGCAGGGCGGCGGTTGCCTGCTTCAGAATATTCACCTTAGTGCCGCGTTCCAGCTCGTTATAGGTCGAGCAGGAGATCGTCTCGATCACGCGCACATTCAGTTCGCGCGCCACGATGGCGGCCGGCACCATGCCGCCGCGGGTGATCGCCACCACGCCCTTGTAATGCGTGCCGTTGTCGAGCAGGCGCCAGGCCAGGGCCTTGCAGTGGCGATGCAGCTCCTCCCACGAGACAGGGAAGAATTTGGTGTAGCCGTGGCTGTCGGTCATGTGCTGGTTCCGTGACTAGGCGTCTGTTCAAGACGAGGCGGTGGCCTGGCGATAGGCTTCGATGGGGGTACGGATGCGCTCCGGGATCTCCACCGACTTAAGGATTTTCTCGTCCACGATGCAGGAGATATGCGCCGCCGTGAAGCAGACCTCGCCGGCCGCGTTACGTCCCTTGAAATCATAGGTGATGGTCGAGCGGCTCAGCTTCTCGACGCGCAGCTCGACCGTGAAGGGGTCGCCGCCTTTCAGCGCGCGCTGAAAGTCCAGCTTGGTGCTGACGGTCGGCGAGCCGTAGCCGAGTTCCTTGTGCAGGCGCAGGAAGCTGAAGCCGATCACGTCGCGCCAGAAGGCCTCCAGCGTTTCCATGACATAGTCGAGGAACTGCGTGGTGTAGACCATGCCGGCGGGGTCGCATTCGCCCCACTGCACGATGCGGGGGCAGGAAAACGGGCGGTCGGGGCTGAACTGGGCTGAATCGGTCATGGCCGGATGATACGGACCCGGCTTCTTAAAAAAAAGGGCGTCCGAAGGGGATTCGGACGCCCGATTTAGTCTTGGGAGGGAAGTGAAGCGCCTTATGCGCGGACGTATTCGAAATCGATCGGCTGGTTGTTGATGCCGCGGGCCGGGGGGGCGATCCAGCCGGCATATTTGCCGATCTCGGTCACCGGCTTCATCAGGCTGATGACGAACAGGCGGTCGTCCTCGGTCGGCAGCCAGTCATGATGCTTGGCGTCCCATTCGGCCTGGCTGACGATCTTGCCTTCCGGGCTGACCTTCAGTTCCGAGAACTGGCCGATCTGGCGGTGGAAGGCGCGATGCGGCAGCTTGAGTTCGAAGTCGATGCCGTGGCGCTTGATGATCTGGTTCCAGCGCATCACGCCGCGGGCGCAATCGGCCACATAATCGTCGCGCAGACGCTCGTTCAGCGCGGTGAGGGCGGATGCCTCCACTTCGCGGAAGCCGTCGCCATGCGCTTCCAGCACCTTGTAAGACGCATCGGTCAGTTTGTGGTCGTCGCCGATGCGGGTCTCATCGAAGCGACCCTTGATGCCCATCGTGTAGTAGTTGGCCGCATTGGTCGAGATTTCCGAGCCGAACAGGTCGACCGACACCGAGAAGTGGAAGTTGAGATACTTCTGCAGCGTGGGCAGATCGATGGCGCCATGCTTGCGTACGTCATCGGTCTTGAAGTCGCGCATGATTTCGCAGGTGCGTTGGATCACGCGGCTGATACCGGTTTCACCGACGAACATGTGGTGCGCTTCTTCGGTCAGCATGAAGCGGCAGGTGCGCGACAGCGGATCGAAGCCGCTCTCGGCCAGCGAGGCGAGCTGGAACTTGCCGTCACGATCCGTGAAGAAGGTGAACATGAAGAAGCTGAGCCAGTCCGGCGTCGCCTCGTTGAAGGCGCCGAGGATGCGCGGCTTGTCGTCATCGCCCGAGCGGCGCTGCAGCAGGGCTTCCGCTTCCTCGCGGCCGTCGCGGCCGAAATAAGCATCGAGCAGGTAAACCATGGCCCAGAGATGGCGGCCTTCCTCCACATTGACCTGGAAGAGGTTGCGCATGTCATAGAGTGACGGGCAGGTCTGGCCGAGCAGGCGCTGCTGTTCGACCGAGGCCGGCTCGGTATCGCCCTGGGTGACGATCAGGCGGCGCAGCACGCCACGATATTCGCCGGGCACTTCCTGCCAGGCAGCTTCGCCCTTGTGGTCGCCGAAATTGACCTTGCGCTCGGCTTCCGGCTCGGCGAGGAAAATGCCCCAGCGATAGTCGGGCATCTTCACATAGTCGAAATGCGCCCAGCCCTGGGAATCCACGCTGATCGCGGTGCGCAGATAGGCCTCGCGCGCCTGGAAACCGGCCGGGCCCATATCGCCCCACCAGTCGAGGAATTTCGGCTGCCATTCTTCCAGCGCGCGCTGCAGGCGGCGGTTGTCGGAGAGATTGACGTTGTTGGGGATGAGCGAATTGTAGTCGATAGGCATCGTCGTTCTCCCTGTCTTACACGCGCTTGCGGTCGTAGGCCGCGCGCTGGCCGGTGCCGTAAAGTTTGAGCGCACCCTGATCGCCGACGGCGTTGGGACGCTGGAAAATCCAGTTCTGCCAGGCGGTCAGGCGACCGAAGATCTTGGTCTCCATCGTCTCCGGGCCGCCGAAACGCAAACTGGCTTCCATGCCGGTGAGAGCATCGGGCGAGAAGGCGGCACGTTCCTCGATGGCAATGCGCACTTCGTCTTCCCAGTCGATGTCGTCGGGCGTGAAGGTGACGAGGCCAGCCTCATCGGCAGCCTCGGCATCAAGGTCGTTGCCGACGAGTTTCTTCAGCTCGTCCACGCGCGAAAGGTCGTCGAGATTGCGGCTGGCGATGCGGCTCAGGCCATTGCCCATCGGATAGGCGCCGAAATTCATCGGCGTCATGCGGATGGTGGCGGGCGGGCGATTGTCGCCTTCCATCTGGCCATCCAGCATGTAGGAACGGTCAGAGGCGACGACGAGTTCGAGCAAGGTGCCGGTGAAGCACGAACCCGGCTCGATCAGCGCGAAGGTCGAGCGCGACGAGACGTCGATGCGCTTGAACACGCGCTTGAGGAACAGGCGGATTTCACGCACCAGCCAATTGGTCTTGTAGCGCTCGAGGATTTCATCATATGCCGCAACCAGATCGGCGTCGCCCTCGGTGCGGAACACCCACATGCCGGTGGTTTCTTCGTTGGTGCGCAGATGCAGGATCAGGTCATCCAGCTCACGCGCCATTGCCAGCGACCAGAACTTGTCGCCCTGCGCCTGGATCGCTTCGGCCGAGGACGGCGGTGCGGCCTTCGGACCATGCACGGTGATCTCGGCAATGCCCTTGGCACGGTCCAGCTTGGCCTCGACATGGCTGTAGCTGATCTTATCGGCTTCGATCTTGCGCTCCAGCTTGCTCAGCGCAATGCCCTTGGCATCCGTCGGACGGTCGGATTTGGCGGCGAATTTCTGCGCGGTTTCCTTCATCGCCTCGCTGAGCTTGGTGCGCGGCACGACTTCATCGACCAGGCGCCAGTCGACGGCGCGCTTGCCCTTGATGCCTTCCTCGATGGTGCAGAAGAAATCGGCGCGGTCGCGGCGCACCATGCGCTTGTCGACCAGACGGGTGAGGCCGCCGGTGCCCGGCAGCACGGCCAGCAGCGGCACTTCCGGCAGTGACACGCTGGTGTTGCCGTCATCGGCCATCAGGATGTAGTCGGCGGCGAGCGCCAGTTCATAGCCGCCGCCAGCGCAGGGGCCATTCACGGCTGCGATATAAGTCTGCTTCGACTCATTGGTGGCGTCTTCGATGCCGTTACGGGTCTCGTTGGTGAATTTGCAGAAGTTCACCTTCCAGCCGTGGGCCGACTGGTTCAGCATGCGGATATTGGCGCCGGCGCAGAAGATGCGCTCCTTGCCCGAGGTGAGGATCACCGACTTCACTTCGGGATGCTCGAAGCGCAGGCGCTGCACGGCATCATGCAGCTCGATATCGACGCCAAGGTCGTAGGAGTTGAGCTTCAGTTCATAGCCGGGACGCAGGCCGCCATCTTCGCGCACATCCATCGCCAGGGTGGCGACGGGGCCATCGAAGGTCAGCTTCCAATGCTTGTACTGGCTGGGCTCGGTGCGGAAATCGACCGGCGCGTGGCTGCCGTTGATCTGTTCGGCCATTGAGGCAATCCTCCCTGAAACGGATAATGCACTATAGTGCAGTTTCGGGTCGATGCAAGAACTATCTTGCAGTTCCAGCCTTACTCGGCCGCCTCGCGCGCGAGCCATGCCGGATGCGCCCGCAGGGCAGCGGCCAGATCCGCGGCGGCCTGGGTGACGGCTTTGCCAGCCGTATCGAAGGCCATGTCGGCGCGGGTGTAGAGCGCCTCGCGCTGCGCCAGGATGCGTTTGAGGTCGGCCATGGCTTCCGACTGGCCGGCGATCGGCCGCATGTCGCCCTGCGCCACGACGCGGCCCATATGTTCTTCAGGCGAGGCCTTCAGCCAGATGGTGAAGCAGTGCGACAGCAGATGCGCATAGGTCGCCGGTTCCGAGGGCAGGCTGCCGCCGGTGGCGATCACCTTCGGCGCCGGATCGGCAGTCACGCGTTCCAGCGCGCGGCGCTCGAAGCGGCGATAGGCGGCCTGACCGTAGAGATCGAAAATCTCGTTCAGGCTGAGCCCGGCTTCGATCTCGATTTCCTTGGCCATTTCGATGAATTGCAGACCGAAAGCCTGTGCCAGCAACTGGCCCAGTGTGGTCTTGCCGGCACCGCGCAGGCCGATCAGCGCAATATGGCGCTTCACGCTGGTCGCCACCCCAAAGCGGTCGCGTACGAAGGCCTGCAGTTCCTGCAACTGTTCGGGCGAGAGGTCTTCGATCTGGCGCAGCAGCAGGGCCTGGTCGACACCCAGCGGAGGGCGGTCGCCCAGAAAATCGGTGATCGGCAGATCCATGGCGCGCGCGATCTGGCGCAGCAGCAGGATCGAGATATTGCCGGCACCGCCTTCAAGCTGCGCCAGGTAGCGTTCGGAAACGCCGGAATCCTTTGCCAGTATCTTGCGGCTCATGCCGCGGCGGGCGCGGGCATTGCGAACGCGTTCCCCCACCGTCTGCAGGAAGACGGTATCTTCGGGGGCGGTTTTATCCCGGCTCTCGCTCATAGACTGCATTATAGTGCAATTTCCTCTGGAGCGCCAGAGAATGATGCGTTATAGTTCGGGCTCGACACTTTGAAGCGTTGAGGAGCTGTTCATGCAGGTATCCATTCTGGTCGGCACCATGACCGGCACGGCCGAACTGGTGGCGGGCGACGTCAAGAAGGCGTTGGAAAGCAAGGGCCACGGCGTCGACATCCTGCTGATGGACAACCTGAAGGCCGACGTGTTCCAGCGTCCGGGCGCCTTCCTGATCATCACTTCGACCTACGGTCAGGGCGACGTGCCGGATAACGCGCGCGACTTCCTGTCCGATCTGCTGGCGGTGCGTCCGGATCTCAGCGGCAAATATGCCGGCGTGATCGGCCTGGGCGATACGACCTATCAGGACACCTTCAACCACGGTGGCAAGCAGTTCGAGGATGCGCTGCGCAGCCTGAACGCCACCATGGTCGGCGAGCGCATGCAGCATAACGCGTCGAGCGGGACTCTGCCCGAAGATGATGGCGTGGCCTGGGCGCTGGAATGGGCCGAGCAGGTCGCTCCGCTGGCCAAGGCTGCGTAACCGCTCGCTTCCATAGCGGGCGGCATAAAATAAAAACAAATTCCCCGGGAGGATCCCATGCCGCGCTTTCTCGAGCTGCCGCGGCGGTATAACGCCGCGACCCATTTCATCGACCGCCATATCGCGGAAGGGCGCGGCGACAAGACCGCCTTCATCGACGACAAGGGCAGCTACACTTATGCCGAGCTTGCGGCGCGGGTGAACCGTGCCGGCAACCTGCTCAAGGCGCAGGGTGTGAAGCCCGAGCAGCGCGTGCTGCTGGCGATGCTGGACAGCATCGATTTCCCGACCATGTTCTGGGGCGCGATGAAAATCGGCGCCGTGCCGGTGCCGGTCAACACGCTGCTCACCACGCCGGATTACGACTTCATGCTGCGCGACAGCCGCGCCGTCGTGCTCTGCGTGTCGGATGCGCTGATGGAGCGTTTCCGCCCGATCATTTCGGGCCAGCCCTATCTGGAAAAGGTGCTGATCTCCGGCCAGGTGCCGCCGACGGTGACGCCGCTGACGAAGCTGCTCGACGACCATTCCGACCAGCTGGAGCCGGCCGCGACCACGCCGGATGATATCGGCTTCTGGCTTTACTCCTCCGGCTCGACCGGCTCGCCGAAAGGCACCATGCATCTGCACAGCGACATCGTGCATACCTGCGTGCTCTATGCCGAAGAGGTGCTGGGCATCCAGGAAAGCGATGTCGTCTTCTCGGCGGCGAAACTGTTCTTCGCCTATGGCATGGGCAATGCCATGACCTTCCCGCTGCATGTCGGCGCCACCGGCGTGCTGATGGCCGAGCGGCCGACGCCGAATGCCGTAATGAAGCGGCTGAAGGATCATCAGGCCACCATCTTCTATGGCGTGCCGACGCTCTATGCCGGCATTCTCGCCGACCAGACCATCACCAAAGACAGTGGATCGGCGAAACTGCGGCGCTGCGTCTCGGCTGGCGAGGCATTGCCGGAAGATATTGGCAAGCGCTGGGAAAAGACCTTCGGCGTCGAGATTCTGGATGGCATCGGCTCGACCGAGATGCTGCACATCTTCCTGTCGAACCGTCCGGGCGAAGTGCGTTACGGCAGCACCGGCAAGGCCGTGCCGGGCTATGACCTGCGCGTGGTGGGTGAGGACGGCAAGGAGGTTGGCGCCGGCGAGATCGGCGAACTGCTGGTTAGCGGGCCGAGCTGCGCTGTGGCTTACTGGAACAACCGCACGAAAAGTCTTGCCACCTTCCATGGCCCCTGGACGCGCACCGGCGACAAATATGTCTGCGACAAGGACGGCTACTACACTTACGCGGGCCGCAGCGACGACATGCTGAAGGTCAGCGGCATCTGGGTGTCGCCGTTTGAAGTGGAGTCTGCCTTGCTGGCGCATCCCAAGGTGCTGGAAGCGGCCGTGGTGGCGCATGCCGACACCGACGAACTGGTGAAGCCCAAGGCCTATGTGGTGCTGAAGGCGGAGTTCATCGCCGAAGAAGCGCTGATCGGCGAGCTGCAGATGTTCGTCAAAGATCGTCTCGCGCCGTATAAATATCCGCGCTGGATTGAATTTGTCGCCGAGTTGCCCAAGACGGCCACCGGCAAGATTCAGCGTTTCAAACTGCGCGCCTGATCGGCATGTCCGGCCTGCAATTCGTCGAGACGCCGGCTGGCCGCATTGAATATCGCTGGGCTGGCTCAGTCCTTCGCGATACGTCGCGGCCCGTGCTGGTCTTCCTGCATGAAGGGCTGGGCTGCGTCGCGCTGTGGAAGGATTTCCCCGACCAGGTGGCGCAGGCCACCGGCCTGCCGGCGCTGGTCTACAGCCGTATCGGCTATGGCGGCTCGTCGGCCTGTGCGCTGCCGCGGCCGATCACCTATATGCATGACGAAGGCGAGACGGGCCTGCCCGATCTGCTGACCGCGCTCGGCATCCAGTCGCATATCCTGATCGGGCATTCCGATGGCGCATCGATTGCGCTGATCTATGCCGGCAAGGACAGAGACGGTCTGAAGGGCGTCGCCGTGATGGCACCGCATGTCTTCTGCGAGGATATTTCCGTCCGCTCGATCCGTGCCGCCGACAAGGCCTATGCCGAGGGCGACCTGAAGGCGCGGCTGGCGAAATACCACGGCGACAATGTCGACTGCGCCTTCCGCGGCTGGTGCGATTCCTGGCTCAATCCGGACTTCCACCACTGGAATATCGAGGCCTATGTCGACCGCATCAAAGTGCCGGTGCTGGTGATCCAGGGCGAGGATGACGAATACGGCACGGCAGCACAGGTGGAGAGCATCTGGCGCAGGGCCGGAGCGGAGACCCTGCTGGTCCCGGGCTGCGGTCATTCGCCCCAGCGCGACCAGCCCGCTGTAACGCTGACAGCGCTTGCCGGTTTCATCCACAGCCTTGAGCTTTAATCGTCCGTACCGGGATCTTAATTGCCGGGTCAGATGGCGGTTTGCGTTAAAATTTATGTGAATTTCACTCTGCGTTGCAGTCGCAGCTGGGCAGTGTTAGCTTCCGCATTGCAAGTCATTTGCAAATATTCCTCCAGGGAGCCTGTAATGCGCCGCGAATCCGTCAGTTTCTCGCTGTCCCGCCGTCTTCTGCTGCTCGGCCTCGCTGCCGCCGGCACCATGATCGGTCTGCCCGAAATGGCGGCTGCGCAGGACAAGGTTCTGAACCTCTACTCCTCGCGCCACTACGACACCGACGAAGCGCTGTACGAGAATTTCACCAAGCAGACCGGCATCAAGATCAACCGCATCGAGGCGGGCGAGGACCAGCTGCTGCAGCGCATGCGCGCCGAGGGCGACAAGAGCCCGGCCGACGTGCTGATCACGGTCGATGCCGGCCGCCTGTGGCGCGCGCAGCAGAACGGCCTGCTGCAGCCGCTGAAGAATGCCAAGCTGGAAAAGGCCATCCCGGCGCATCTGCGCGAAGCCGAGGGCCACTGGTTCGGCTTCTCCAAGCGCGCCCGCGTCTTCGTGGTCAACAAGGACAAGGTGAAGCCGAGCGATCTCGCCCGCTATGAGGATCTCGCCGATCCGAAGTGGAAGGGCAAGCTGCTGATCCGCTCCTCCACCAATGTCTACATGCAGTCGCTGACCGGTTCGATGATCGCCACGCTGGGCGAGCAGGCGACCGAGACCTGGGCCAAGGCCGTGGTGGCGAATCTCGCCCGTGCGCCCAAGGGCGGCGACACCGATCAGCTCAAGGCCGTTGCGGCGGGCGAGGGCGATGTGGCGGTGTCGAACACCTATTATCTCGCGCGCCTGATCAATTCGTCCAAGGCGGAAGACAAGGCTGTGGCGTCCAAGCTCGCCGTGATCTTCCCGAACCAGGGCGATCGCGGCACGCATGTCAACATCAGCGGCGCCGGCCTGGCCAAGTATTCGCCGAACAAGGCGAATGCGATCAAGTTCCTTGAATACCTCGCATCGCCCGAAGCGCAGAACTACTTCGCCAAGGGTAATTACGAGTATCCGGTGGTGGCCGGCGTGCCGAACCATCCGATCATCGAGTCCTGGGGTAGCTTCAAGGAAGACCAGATCAGCGCCGCTGTCTTCGGCCGTAACAACGAAGACGCGCTCAAGCTGATGGATCGTGCCGGCTGGAAGTAAACGTCGCTCGAGACCGGGATTGCAAAAGGGCGGGGGAAACCCCGCCCTTTTTTGTGGCTACTGTCGCGTCGATCAGTCGGTCGCGGTCAGCTTGCGTAAGGCCGCGCTGACCACAGCATTGCGCTGATCCATCTTTTGTAGCTGCTGCAGCAGCACGGCGCGTAATGAGTCTGCATCGCTGGCTTCCAGCGGTGTCCAGAAGCGGCGACTGGCACGGAAGTAACCCACCTCGTCCAGGAACGAGACACCGAAATAATAGGCCTCGGCCGGGCTTGTGTAAGGCTCGTCGTCGAAACGCCCGTCAGAGCCGATGGAGATGCTGAGCGAGCGCGCCACCATGACGGTGAGTTCCGCCGTCGCGCGGGCCTGCTGGTCGGTGGTCATGTAAGGCCAGGCGCGGCGCAGCAGGCGCGCGACATCATAGGCATGGTGGTTGTTCTGCTTGCCCTGATCGCGCCAGCCATAGGGATATCGACTGGCCCGCATGGCAAACAATGTGTCGGCCAGCTCGCGCATATGCGGCGGATCGTCGGAGCGATAGCTGATCGCGTGGAAGGTAATACTGAGGTCGTTGGTCTTCTTCAGTTCGCCGTCGGTCATATACCAGGCGCCCCAGAAACCGGTTTGCGGATTCTGCGCCCTGTTGTCGAGGAAATCCTGCAGCGTGGCAGCGAGGTCCGTCACCGGTGTGCCGGCCGGCAGCAGGGCCGCCACCTTCGGCTTGAACAGGATCTGCGCCAGGCTGGTGATCGCGTAGTTCAGTTCCTTGCGGTTGTCGATGCCGGTCGCCTTCACATCGGAGATCAGCAGGCTTTCCAGATAACGCCGCAGCTTGTCGGGTGTATCCACCGGCGCAAAGAACCGTAACGGATGCTGTGGGCGTCGGCCGGTTTCAACCAGTTCCTTCAGCGGATCGATGCTGGCATCCAGCCGCAGATACCAGGCCTTGCAGCAGCCGCCCCAGGAGCCGTCATCAGCCGATTGCTCATAGGCATAATCCTGGTTCGGCTGGCGCAGTGTCGCGCGCAGGTCGTCCAGTCGGGCGCGCACCGCGTCGGAGTTGTTGGTGTAGTTCATCAGATCGCGGGCTTCGCCCAGGATCTGCGTCGAGCAGATCGGCTCGTGGCCGGTGCGATGCATGTCCATCACCTGGCGGCGCAGGTCCAGGATCTCATCGCGGAAGCGACGGTTCATCTCGCGCTTGTAGGGCGATTCCGGAATGAAATTCGGAACGTCGCGCGCATGCATCGGGGGCTGCTGGCTGACGGTCATGGCGTCGCCGCGCTTTGCCTGGATGCCAGGCAAACTGATCCGCTCAGGTGCGGCGGGCGAGTACCAGGAAGCATGGTACCGGCTGACCCATCTCTTCGCGGCCATGGGTCTGGTCGAAGCGCAGCAGGCTGAAGCCAGCCTGTTCCAGCGACTGTTTCACATAGGCCCCATCATGCTGGTAACGCCCGGTCGGACCGAGGCGATAGCCATCGGCCGCGCTCATGTCCTCCGGCATTGCTTCGACCGTGAAGCCGAAGACGCCGTGCTGCGTCATCTTCGCCGCAAGGGCCGCGAAGCTCGGCGTCAATGCGCCGAAATAGCAGAACACGTCGGCGGCCACCGCAACGTCATAGCGATCGGATGTCTTGGCGAGGAAGTTGCCGAGTTCGGCCTCATGCAGTTCGTCATAGATTTTGCGCGCCCGCGCTTTTTCCAGCATGCCGCCGCTTAAGTCCACGCCGACCAGCGACTTGGCGACCGGCCGCAGGAAGGGTGCGCAAAGCCCGGTGCCGCAGCCGGCATCCAGCACCGACAGGGCGGTGCGGCCCGGCATCTGCTCGGCGATCGCGGTGCAGAGCAGTTCGGGCACACGATAGCCAAGGCCGCCCAGCACCTTCTCGAAATCGTCGGCGAAGCGATCAAAGGTTTCGCGTACGTAAGAATCGCCGGCACGTTCGGGCACCTGGCCGCCCAGCACCGCCGAGGCCATATGCTGCGCGACCGAGTCATTCGGGTGAGCAGACTTCCAGCGTTCGGCATAGTCGCGCGCTTTGGCGTCTTCGCCGCTGCGCACCATGCCGTAAAGCATCTCGCCCATATGGTACTGGAACATCGTCTCACCCTGCAGGACGGCGAGGGCATGCAGGGCAACCTTCACGCCTTCCTCGAAGCGGTTGAGCTTGTACAGCGAGGTCGAAACGTTGCGCAGCGCATCGCGCTGGTTGGGATCCAGCTTCAGGGCGGCGAAGCCGGCCTCCAGCGCGCCCAGATGATTCTCCTGCGTGGCCAGCAGCCCGCTGAGATTGACAAGCGCGCTGGTAAAGTTTGGCTGCAGTTCGATGGCACGACGATAGCTGGCTTCCGCCTCCGCCAGCTTGCCGGTTTCGCGCAGGGCGTTGCCGAGGCTGAAATGGCTCGGCGCATAACTGGGGTCTAGGCTGAGCGAGGTGTTGTAGCTGGCGATAGCGGCTTCCACGTCACCCGACTGCTTGAGCGCGATGCCATGGTTGAAATGCAGCAAGGCATAACCAGGGTGATGCTTGAGGCCGTCGCGATAGGCCTGCAACGCCTGACTGAGGCGGCCATGGCGCAGATAGGCATTGCCGAGGTGAACATGGCCTTCCGGCGCCTGCGGCAGGATACCCACTGTGCGCTTGAAGGCGGCAATGGCCTGCTTGATGTCGCCCCGTGTGTTGTGAATCTGGCCGAGCCGGAACCAGGCTTCGGGGTGATTGGGCGCACGCTTCAGCACGTCCTGCAGCATCTTCTGCGCGGTATCGAGCTGGCCCTGATTGGCCAGCGCCACGGCCGTCGCCACCGGATCGGCGCCTACACCGGCCTGCTGCATCAGCATGTCACTTACTGGAGTCGCCATGATCCTCAAACCCTGCCGGCATCCGGCGTTGACCGGATGAGGGCATTCTACTGCGTCTATGTTGCGATTGCCGGACAGCCCTCAGGGCGAATCGCCCGGGCGGGACCGTGCCACCACTCTATGCAGCCAGATTACGGGAATGAGGCTGACGGCCACAATGATCAGGGAGCCGGTCGAGGCCTCGGCCAGTCGTTCATCGCTGGCCAGTTGATAGACCCGTACCGCTAAAGTGTCGAAATCGAAGGGCCGCACGATCATGGTGGCAGGCAGTTCCTTCAGGACATCGACGAAAATCAGCAAGGCGGCGGTCAGCAGGCTGCCGCGCAGCAGGGGGGCATGCACCCGGCGCACAACACCCAGCGGTGTTTCGCCCAGCACGCGGGCCGCCTGGTCCAGGCTTGGCCGTATGCGGTGCAACCCGCCATCCACCGCATTGAAGGCCACGGCCAGGAACCGCACCAGATAGGCGTAAAGCAGCGCGGCCACCGTGCCGCTCAGCAGCAGCCCCGGTGAGATGCCGAACAGGGTTTTGGCCCAGTGGTCGACGGCGTGATCGAACGCGGCCAGCGGCAGCAGCACGCCGATGGCGATCACCGAACCCGGCACGGCATAGCCCATGGTGGCCAGCCTGATCAGCCAGTTGGCGGCACGGTTGTTTGCAATGCGATGCATGTAGGCAAGGCCGAGCGCGACCACGATCAGCAGCACGGCAGACACGCCGGCGAGGATGAAGCTGTTGAAGGTGAAGCCGGCAAGCCTGCCGAAGCTGAAACCGTCGCCTTCCATCCATGCCAGATGAAACAGCCAGCCGGCGGGCAGCAGGAAACCCAACAGGATCGGCAGGCAGCAGGCCAGGATCGCCAGCGCCGCCTGCAGCGGCGGCAGCGGGCGCAGCGGCAGCGGACGCGTGCGCGCCGAGGTATGATGGAAACGTTTGGCCTGCCGGCTGGCGCGTTCCAGCATCACGGCGGCCAGTACGAAGATCAGCAGGGCTGCGGCCAGCTGCGCGGCAGCTGTCACGTCGCCCATGCCGAACCAGGTGCGATAGATCGCGGTGGTGAAGGTGGGCACGCCGAGCCAGCTCACCGCGCCGAAATCGGCCAGCGTCTCCATCAGCACCAGTGCCACGCCGCCGGCAATCATCGGCCGCGCCAACGGCAGCGCAATGCGCCAGAAGCGCGTCCAAGGGCCCAGTCCCAGCGTGCGTCCGACTTCCAGCACGCAGACCGACTGATCGAGGAAAGCGGCGCGCGCCAGCATGAAGACGTAAGGATAGAAGCCGAGGATGAAGAGCGCGATGGCGCCGTTCAGCGACATGAAATCGGGGAACCAGTAATCACCGCGCTGCCAGTCGAAAGCCTGGCGCAATGCCGTCTGCACCGGCCCGGCAAACTGAAGAAGATCGCTATAGACGAAAGCGCTCACATAGGCCGGCATGGCCAGCGGCAGGAACAGTGCCCAGGACAGCAGGCGACGACCGGGAAATTCGGTCATCGTGACCAGCCAGGCGCAACCGGTGCCGATCACCATCGCGCCCAGTCCGACGCCGACCATCATCAGCACGGTGTTGCGCAGCATTTCCGGGAGCACGGTGGAAATCAGATGCTGCCAGACATCGGGAGCCGGTTGTCCGAGATTGATCAGGATCGCCAGAATGGGCGCCGCGATCACCAGCGCGACCAGAGCAGCAAAGGCCAGCCATGCGGCTGTCTGGCGGTTGCGCAGAGGCAGCAGCGATGCGGAGGGCAGAGAGGGGGGCGGCGCGGCGAGATCGGTCACTGCCCTGATGTAAGCCATGTGCGATCCATTCGCAAATGTCTGGCGCCCGGATATGGCTGCTGTTGCCGGCCGGGCGGCCCATCACATAGGATGCTGGCGAGCAGGAGGGGGCGATGTCCGATCAGAGCCGGTTCGTTCGCATGGCCCAGGGCAAGCCGTCGGATGCGCAATTGCGCTACCTGCGTCGTGGCCTGCGCCAGCCGGGTGGCAAGCTGCCGCTGTTCGATGAACACGGCCAGCAGATCAGTCCCCATACCATTGAATCCTGCATCAAGGCCGGCTGGGCCGAGCCCTGGTTTGAAAACCCCATCAAGCCAGACTGGCTTGTCTGCAAGCTGACCTCTTCGGGTCGCGCGCTATTTGACATCAGGCACTAGGTCGACATCAGGCATTGAACATGATTTTTCGTTTTTCCCGCCGCGCCCGTGTGCTGGCGCTGTCGGCGTCTGTCCTCGCATTGCTGCTGGCTGCGGAGGCCATGGCACGGCCGAGCGACCGGTTCTCGGTGCCGCAATCGCCTTCGGCGGCACCCGTCGATGATCTGTCGGCACTGCTGCGCCGCGCCGAGACTGGCGATGCGGAGGCGCAATACCAGGTCGGCGTGGCCTATCAGTTTTCGCTGGGGACACCGCGAAATGATGCGGCGGCGCGCAGCTGGTTCGCCAGGGCGGCGGCACAGGGTCATATCCGGGCACTGGCCAGCCTGGGCTACATGCTCAGCGTCGGTGCGGGCGGTCCGGTGGATGTGGCAGGGGCGGAAAAAGCCCTGCGTCATGCCGGTGAAGCCGGCGAAGCTTCGGCCTGGGCCAACCTGGCGGAGTTGGTGCTGCAGCAACGGCCCGCCGAGAGGGCCGCGGCGCTGGCTCTGCTGGAGCGTGCGGTCGCCGCAGGTGCGACGAATGCGCGCTATCGCCTCGGGCGTTTCCTGATCGAGGGCGAGGTCGTGGCCGCCGATCCGGTGCGCGGCCGCAAACTGCTGGAGGAGGCGGCGGAGAATGCCCACCCCCTGGCGGAGACCTATCTGGCGTATCTGATCTATGAGGCCCGTGATCCGGGCGAGGCGGCGCGCGGGTTTGCACTGGCGCGTCGCGCGGCCGCGGCGGATCTGCCGGTCGCGCTCAACGAACTCGGTCGCTACCACATGACCGGTTTCGGCACGCCGCGTGACCCGCGCCGTGCGGCCTCGGCCTTCGCCACGGCGGGGGAACAGGGCGAGCCGAGCGGCTGGTTCAATCTGGCGCTGCTGCACACCGATCCGCAATACGGCATGCACAATCTGGTGCTGGCGCGGCAGGCCACGATCCGTGCCGCCGATCAGGGGCATCTGCCCGCCGCGGCGCTGGCCGGGCAGATGCTGTTCAAGGCCGAAGGCGGGCCGCGCGATCGCCCCGGTGCTCGGCCCTATCTGCAGCGTGCCGCCGAGGGCGGCATTGCCGATGCGCAGAGCCTGCTGGCCAGCCTGCTGTTCAACGGCGAGGGTGTCCCGGCCGACCAGAAGGCCGCGATGGACTGGTGGGAGAAGGCGGCGGCCCAGGGCCATGGCGGCGCGGTGAACAATTTTGCCACCTATCTGGCGACCGGCCGTGGCCGCCCGGCCGACCCGGCCCGGGCGCAGAAACTGATCGCGGCGCGGGCCGAGGCCGGCTATGCGCCGTCGCAGTTCCGCTGGGCGCTGTGGCAGGAACAGGGCTGGCAGGGCACGACGAAGGACCTGCCGGCGGCGATCCGCTGGTTCCGCCGCGCGGCTGAAAACGGCCATGCTGCCGGCGCCTTCAAATATGCCGCCTATCTGGAGGCCGGCGAGGGGATCAAGGCCGATATCCCGGCCGCCCGGCACTGGTATGGCGTCGGCGCCGAGGGTGGCAATGCGGATGCCCAGTTCCAGCTGGCCCGCATGCTGGAGACCGGTGAGGGCGGGGCGACTGATCCTGCGGCTGCCCGGCGCTGGCTCGACCGCGCCGCCCGGCAGGGCCATCCCGAGGCGCTGTTCGTGCTCGGCGACCTGACCTACCGCGGCGATGGGCGGCAGGCTGATCCGTTGCTGGCCTGGGCCTATCTGCGGCTGGCCGAGGAATACGGCCTGGCCGAGGCCGCCAGTAACCGCCGTTACATCGAAAGCCGGCTGCTGCCGTCAGAATTGGCCCGCGCCCAGGCTGTGGCGCAGCAGCTCGCCGCTGGCATCCGGCGCGAACGGGAGGATGAATGATGGTTGCTCTGGCTCTGGCGGCGCTCGCCTGGGTGCTGCTGCATGTCGTCGTGGCGGGACCGCTGCGTCCGGGACTGGTCAGGCGGCTGGGGTTGCCTGCCTACCGGGGGTTGTTCTCGGTGCTGAGCGCTCTGGCGCTCGCGGCCCTGATCTGGACCTACGGTCAGGCACCGTATGTCGAGTTATGGCCGGCCAGTTCGGCCCTGGCCCTGGTGCCGCTGCTGGTCATGCCGCTGGCGACGCTGCTGCTGGTCGGCAGCCTGCGCGCCAGCAACCCCACCATGGCCGGCCCCGACATGATTCTGAAAAGCGAGCTGCCGGTGCGGGGCTTCACCAAGATCACCCGCCACCCGATGCTCTGGGCCTTCAGCTTGTGGGCCGGTAGCCACATGGCCGCCAATGGGGACGCCGCGCACTGGCTGCTGGCGGGCGCGATCCTGGTCACGGCGCTGAACGGCATGTTTTCCATCGACCGCAAGCGGGCCGCACAATTCGGCGAGCAATGGCAAAGGTTTAGCGAGAAAACCTCGATCTGGCCCCTGCAGGCGGTTTTACAGGGCAAAGTGCGGCTGAAGTGGTCTGATATCGGAATTCTGAATCTTATAATTTCTGCAGTGGTTTACGGCGTATTTGTATACGGGCATGAGATGCTGCTCGGCGTGCCGGTGTTTCACCCATAATATTTGGAATACAGAATTATGTTTTTAAATAAGTTTATTAAAAACAATGAATTGTATTCTATATATAATCTGAAGTGTGAGATCTGATGGCGCGTCGCGCGGCTGGGCGGTTCATCGGCTGGTTCCGGCCTGCGCGCGGTCCCGGTGACCCCAGCCTGCAGGAGCAGCTTTATGCTGCGATCCGCAAGGCGGTGCTGTCCGGCGAATGGTCGCCCGGCGAGCGCCTGCCGTCGAGCCGGACCCTGGCCGCAGATCTTGGCCTCGGCCGCAATACCATCGTGGCGGCCATCGAGCGGCTGGTGGCGGAAGGTTACCTGGAAACCCGCCGGGGCGCCGGGCTGTTTGTGGCGGCCGATCTGCCCCCGGAAGGCATTGGCGATGGTACTGGGAAACCGGCCGAACCGGTCCTGTCCCGCCGCTCGGATCGCTTTACCCGACTACACGCAGAAGGAGAATATTTTCCCGGCCAGTTTCCGGCCCGGCCCTTCGCCACCGGGCCTTTGGCGCTGGACGAATTCCCGCTCGACCTGTGGCGGCGGCTGACGGCCCAGACGCTGCGGGGCGCCGGCGCTGCCCGGCTGCTGGCCAACGGACCGGCGCAGGGGCTGCTTGAGCTGCGGCAGAATTTGTCAGGTTACCTGACAAATTCCCGGGGCGTCGCCTGCACCCCGGAGACCATCGTGATCGTCTCCGGCGCCCAGCAGGCCCTCGACCTGATCGGCCGGCTGTTACTCGATCCGGGCGACGCGGTGGCGGTGGAAGACCCCGGCTATGTCGGCCTGCGCGAGGCGCTGGCCGGGGTGGGGGCCAGGCTGCATCCGGTGCCGGTCGACGCCCAAGGCTTCGACCCGGCCGCCCTGGCCCGGCTGCAGCCGGCGCCCAAGCTGGTGATGCTGACCCCGTCGCACCAGTTCCCGCTCGGCATGACGCTCCCTCTGGCGAGACGGCTCGCCCTGCTGGCCGAGGCGCGCGCCCGCAACCTGTGGATCGTCGAGGACGATTATGACTGCGAGTTCCGCTATGGCGGTCCGCCGCTGCAGGCCCTGCAGGGCCTCGATGGCGGCGAGCGCGTGCTTTATGTCGGCACCTTCAGCAAGGTGCTGTTCCCCGGCTTGCGGCTGGGTTACGTCGTGCTGCCGCCGGCCCTGGTGGAGGGCTTCCTGCGGCTGAAGGCGACGGCCGACGGATTTGCCCCGCCCGCCACGCAGGCGGTGCTGGCGCGCTTCATTGCCGAGGGCCATCTGGCCCAGCATGTCCGTCGCATGCGCGTGCTCTACCGCAAGCGCCGCGCCGCCCTGCTGGAGGCCCTGCAGCGCGAGGCCGCCGACCTGTTCGAGATCGGCGCCACCGAGGCCGGCCTGCATCTGGCGGTGCAGTTCCGCGATGGCCGGGATGACCGCGTGGCGGTCGAGGCCGTGCGGGCGGCGGGCCTGAGCGCCATGCCGCTGTCGCGCTATGCCATCGCCCGGCCCGTGAGCGGACTCGTATTGGGCTTCGCGGCTTTCCCGGAAGCCGAGTTGCAGGCCGCGGTTCAGCGGCTGGTCAAAGCCCTCAGGTAATCCGGCACGGCCACGCCGGCTGCCAGCAGCGGATCGGCCACCGGCGCGTCAAAGCCCTGCGCAAATGGCAGTACGCCGGCCCAGGCCGGGACTGACATATCTTCCGCGTCATCCTTGGGCGGGCCGCTGCGGATCTTCGCCGAGGCCTCGGTGAGCGGCAGGCGCAGCACCATCGTGCCCTTCATTTCCTGCTGATTCGGCGCGCGGATTTCCGCCCAGCGACCCGGCGCGACGCGCTCGGTGAAGGCCTCCAGCGCCGCCATCTTGTGCGCGTCGGGGATCTTTTCGAACACGCCCATCGCCACCACCGAGCGGTAATTCATCGAATGATGGAAGGCCGAGCGCGCCAGCACCAGGCCATCGAGCAGCGTCACGGCGACGCTGGCCGGGATGCCGGTGGCGAGCGCCATGGCCATGCGGCTCTTGGTCGAGCCGTGAATGTAAAGATGGTCGCCCTCGCGCCAGTAGGCGGTCGGGATCACCATCGGCTGGCCGTCCTGCACGAAGCCGACATGGCAGACATAGCCGGCATCCAGAATGGCGTGCAGCGTGGCAGCATCATAATGACCACGGTCGCCGACGCGGACGACGCGGCTGCGCGCGCTGGGGGCGGTGGCAGGTTTCGGGGCAATCTGGTTCACAGGAGACTCCTTGGGGAATGCCTTGTCTGCCAAAGGGATAGCTGCCTTTAGGTTCCAGTATAAGCACCAGTTCTCATGAAAATGATGGAGCCAGTATCGCTCCGGCAGCGTTTGCGCCCTCGGCACCGGCATGCTACAGGCCAGCACTGCAGAATGGCCCGCCCGGCGGGTTGCGTTTCATCTCTCGGAGTTCAATGCGGTGTGGGAAAACCTGCTGATGCTGGGCAAAGGCCTCGTCGCAGGATTCATTATCGCTGCGCCGGTCGGCCCCGTCGGTGTCCTCTGCGTGCAGCGGACTCTCCATCAGGGCCGCGTCGCCGGCTTGATGTCGGGTCTTGGCGCTGCGGTTGCCGATGCGGCCTATGGCTGTGTTGCGGCCTTCGGTCTCAGCCTGATCTCGAACTGGCTGCAGGCGCATGAGGCGGTGTTCCGTCTTTGCGGCGGCCTGTTCCTGCTGTTCATGGCCTGGCGCATGCTGCGCGCCGCGCTGCACCCGGAACCTGCCGTCTCGGCCGACGGCAGCTACAACGAGCGCCCGATCGCCTGCTTCGTCTCGACCTTCATTCTCACCGCCACCAATCCGATCACCATCGTTGCCTTCCTCGGCATCTTCGCGTTTTTTGGCATCGGCGCGTTTGGCCTGTCGAATGCGATGGCGCTGTGGCTGGTGCTCGGCGTGTTCGCCGGCTCGTCGGTCTGGTGGCTGTCGCTGGCTGGACTGGCCGGCGCGTTCCGCCAGCGGCTTGGCAATGGCGGCCTGAAATGGATCAATGGGGCTTCCGGCCTGCTGATGCTCGGCTTCGGCCTGTATGGCATCGGCAGTTTTCTTTTGAGGTAGACACAGCACAATGACGAGTCAGCATCTGGAACTGCCGCCGATCGAAGTGATGCCGAAGGATCTTTCGGCCTATCGCACCGGAAATCGCGGCGTCGATTACGTGCATACCTTCGATTCCGGTCGGCCGGGCCCGCATGTGATCGTGAACGGCCTGACGCATGGCAATGAGTTCTGCGGCATGGTCGCCGTCACGCATCTGTTCGAGAAGAACATTCGCCCGCTGCGCGGCAAGCTGACGCTGGCCTTTGCCAATGTCGATGCCTATCACAATTTCGATCCGGCCAAGCCGTTCGAATCGCGCTATGTCGAGCGCGATTTCAACCGTGTCTGGGATGTCGATACGCTAGAAGGCCCCGATGCGACAGTAGATGTGAAACGCGCCCGCGCGCTGCGGCACATCTATGCCGAAGCCGATGGGCTGCTCGATCTGCATTCGACCTCCTATGCCGTGCCATCGATGCTGATCTATGAGCCGCATGCCAAGCTGGAGCCGCTGGTGCGCCACCTCCATGCGCCGCTGCATCACGTCATCCTGCCGGGTGTAAAACATTCCGGCCGCCCACTGATCCAGTACGGCGCATTCGGGAATCCGGATGCCAGCCCGCTCGCAGTGGTGGTAGAGTGCGGGCAGCATTTTGCGCGCAGCAGCGGTGAGATCGCCATCGCGGTCACCATGCGCTTCCTCGACTTCTATGGTCTGATCAGTGCCGATCTCGCAGCGCAATACCAGCCCGAGGCTGGTGCGCCGAAGCGCTATGAAGTGACCGATGCCATGGTTGCCAAATCCGATCATTTCCGCTTTGCCGGCGAATTCATCGGGTTTGAGGAACTGCCCGCCGGCGCCCTGATCGCCACGGACGACGGCGAGGAACTGCGCGCGCCCGCCGAAGGCTGCACGCTGGTGATGCCGGCTCGCCGGATCGTGAAGGGCAGGGATGCGGTGCTGCTCGCCAGGAGACTTTCCTAGGCGCCGGCTTTCGACGCGCGCGTTTACCATGCCGCGCGACACCGAGAATATGAACCATTCCGGCGCAGATTGGTCCATTTACCCGCGGCGTTAATCTCACCTGCAAGTGCCTTAAGGGCAGGCACTGGGCTGATTTTTTGGCCCTGATGTTTTTACAGTCAGCAGTAGACGTATATACGTCCCGCCGCCTATGATCCGGCCAGCGCTGCAAACCCGCGGGGGCGGGTCTGTCAGCTAGCGGCCTGAAAAAAACAGGTCGATATCATTCGTTGGGAGAAGGAATAGGGGACGATGCAAAGCAAGTTCTTCAAGGCGTCGCTGGTTGCAGCGGTTGCCACGGTCGCTCTGCTCGGCGCACAGCCGGCTGCGGCCAAGACGTTCAAGTGGGGCAATGACGGCGACGTCAGCTCGATGGATCCGTACGCCCGTAACGAGACGTTCCTGCTGACCTTCATGGCCAACGTCTACGAGCCGATCGTACGTCGTGACCGGAACCTGAAGCTCGAGCCGGCGCTGGCGACCAAGTGGGAAAACGCGAGCCCGACCCTGTGGCGCTTCGAACTGCGCCAGGGCGTGAAGTTCACCGGGGGCGAGGCCTTCACGGCCGACGACGTGGTGTTCTCCTACAATCGCGCGATGGGCAAGGGCTCGAACCTCGGCGGCAACTTCACCTCGGTGAAGGAAGTGCGCAAGGTCAGCGACTTCGTCGTCGAGATAGACACCAAGTATCCGGATCCGCTGCTGGCCGACAAGCTGGCGCTGATCGGCATCATGTCGAAGGCCTGGGCCGAGAAGAACAACGCCCAGTTCGCCGCTGACATGACGAAGAACGAAGAAAACTTCGCCACCCGCAACTCGAACGGCACCGGTCCCTTCGTCGTGAAGACCCGTGAGCCGGACGTGCGCACGGTGCTGGAGCCGAACAAGGGCTGGTGGGACAAGCCGGAGCATAACCTCACCGAGGTGATCTTCCAGCGTGTCGCCAACGACGCCACCCGTGTCGCGGCCCTGCTGTCGGGCGAACTCGACATGATCTATACCGTTCCGCCGCAGGACGTGGAGCGTATCCGCAAGACGGCCGGTCGCCGTATCATCGAAGGTCCGGAAACCCGCATCGTCTTCCTGGGCTTCAACCAGCAGGTCGACGAACTGCCGGAGTCGAACGTCAAGGGCAAGAACCCCTTCAAGGACAAGAAGGTCCGTGAAGCCTTCTATCGCGCCATCGACGTGGAAGCGATCAAGCGTACCGTCATGCGTAACCAGTCGCGTCCGAGCGCCCTCATGGTGGGCCAGGGCCTGAACGGCTACGACAAGGAACTCGACGTGCGTCCGAAGTTCGATCCGGAACTGTCGAAGAAGCTGTTGGCCGAAGCCGGCTACCCGAACGGCTTCGAAGTCGGCATGGACTGCCCGAACGACCGCTACGTCAACGACGAAGCGGTCTGCCAGGCGTCGGTCGCCATGCTGGCCAAGGTCGGCATCAAGGTGAACCTGCTGGCCCAGACCCGTTCGAAGTACTTCGCGAAGATCCTGCGCACCGCGTCGGATATCGAGAAGGCGCCGAACACCAGCTTCTACATGCTGGGCTGGTCCCCGGCCGCGACCTATGACGTGCATAACGTCTTCGAGTCGCTGATCCAGAGCCCGAGCGCCCAGAGCAAGAAGGGCCTGTTCAATGCCGGCGGTTATTCGAACGCCAAGTTCGATGATCTGTCCAACAAGGTTGAGCAGGAAACCGACGTCGCCAAGCGCAACGCGATGATCAAGGAAGCCACCAAGATCTACCTGGACGACTATGCCTATATCCCGCTGCATCAGCAGTTCGTGGTGTGGGCCTCGAAGGACAATGTCGATCTGGTGCAGCCGGCGGATAACTACTTCCCGCTGCGCTTCGTCAAGATCAAGTAAGACTACTCTCTCATAACGGACGGCCCGGGCTTCGGCCCGGGCCGCTCCCGTTAGGGACTTTGCCCCATGATTGCTTTTATCGTACGCCGCCTCGTGCAGGCCGCGCTGGTGATGCTGGCGGTCGCCTTCGTCTCCTTCGCGATGTTCAATTTCATTGGCGATCCGGTCGCCAACATCGTCGGTCAGGACACGCCGGCCGACCAGATTGTCGAACTCCGCAAGGCACTGGGCGTCGATGACCCCATGCCGGTGCGCTTCGGCCGCTTCGTCGTCAATGCCATGCAGGGCAAGTTCGGTCTGAGTTACCGGACCACCGAGCCCGTCGGCCGCATGATCGCCGATCGTCTGCCGGCCACCCTGGAACTCAGCCTGGTCGCTGCGATCTTCGCACTGGCCGCCGGTATCCCCATGGGGGTGTTTGCAGGGCTGTATCCCAACAGCTGGCTGTCGCGCATGATGATGACGGTGTCGCTGATCGGCATTTCGCTGCCCACCTTCCTGATCGGCATCCTGCTGATCTACATCTTCGCGGTGATCCTCGGTATCCTGCCGTCCTTCGGTCGCGGCGAGACCATCAAATTCGGTTTCTGGTCGACGGGTCTGCTCACGGTCAGTGGTCTGAAGGCGATCATCCTGCCTGCCATCACGCTGGGCCTGTTCCAGCTGACGCTGATCATGCGACTGGTGCGCTCGGAGATGATGGAAGTGCTGCGCACCGATTACATCAAGTTTGCGCGCGCCCGCGGCCTGTCCAATCGCGCCGTACATTTCGGCCATGCGCTGAAGAACACGCTGGTGCCGGTGATCACCATTACCGGCCTTCAGCTGGGCGCCATCATCGCCTTCGCCATCATCACCGAGACCGTGTTCTCCTGGCCGGGCGTCGGGCTGCTGTTCCTGCAGTCGGTCGTTTATGCCGACATTCCGGTGATGTCGACCTACCTTGTCATGATCGGTTTCGTTTTCGTGGTGATCAATCTCATCGTCGATATGCTGTATTTCGTGGTCGATCCGCGCCTGCGTACGCAGGGCCGGACCTCGGGAGGCAAGTGAGATGAACCTGCTTGCCGAATACTGGCGCCGCGGGCGCGACAGCGACATCTGGTACAGCTTCACCCGCAACAAGCTGGTGATGGCCTCGGCTGCGATCACCCTGCTGTTCTTCCTTGGCGCCTATGGTGCGCCGCTGCTGGCGCCGCACAATCCCTTCGACCTCGCCTCGCTCAATCTGTCCGACGGGTTCAAGCCGCCGGCCTGGGAAGAGGGCGGTGAGCCGAAGTTCCTGCTTGGCACCGACGATCAGGGCCGCGACATCCTCTCGACCATCATGTATGGCTCGCGCACCTCGCTCAGCGTCGGTTTCCTGGCTGTCGTCTTCGCCATGACGCTGGGCATCGCACTGGGCCTGCTCGCCGGTTATATGGGCGGCGCGGTCGATGCCTTCATCATGCGTGTGGCGGACGTACAGCTGTCTTTCCCCGCCATCCTGATCGCGATGCTGGTCGATGGCGTCACGCGTGGTTTGCTGGGGGCGGATCAGCACAGCAAGGCCGCGATCTATGTTCTGATCGTCTCCATCGGACTGAGCTACTGGGTGCAGTATGCGCGCACCGTGCGTGGCCAGGTGCTGGTGGAGAAGAACAAGGAATATGTGCAGGCGGCCCGCGTGATCGGCCTGCCCGGGCCGCTGATTGCGCTGCGCCATGTGCTGCCCAATGTGCTGGGGCCGGTTCTGGTGATCGCCACCATCAACCTGGCGCTGGCCGTGATCACCGAGGCTACGCTGAGCTTCCTGGGCGTCGGCCTGCCGCCGACCCAGCCGTCGCTCGGTACCCTGATCAATACCGGCCAGCAGTTCCTGTTGTCGGGCGAGTGGTGGATCACCATCTTCCCCGGCGCGGCGCTTGCCATTCTCGTGCTGTCAGTCAACCTGCTGGGTGACTGGCTGCGCGATGCCCTCAATCCCAAGCTCCGGTAATACCCCATGACCAGCCCGAAGCTGCTTGAAGTGAAAAACCTGCGGGTCGAATTCCCGACCCGGCGCGGCACCCTTGTCGCGGTCGATGACGTATCGCTCGAAATCGCGGCCGGCGAAGTGCTCGGCGTGGTGGGCGAGTCCGGCGCTGGCAAGTCGATGACCGGCACTGCGATCATCGGCCTGCTCGAACCGCCGGGCCGGATTGCGTCCGGCGAGATCCGCCTGGAAGGCCGCCGCATCGACAACCTGCCGTATCACGAGATGCGCAAGATTCGCGGCCGTCAGATCGGCGCGATCTTCCAGGATCCGCTGACCAGCCTGAACCCGCTCTACAAGGTGGGCGACCAGCTGGTCGAGACGATCCTGACCCATCTTCCGATGACGCATGCGCAGGCCCGCGACCGCGCGGTGAAGCTGCTCGAGGATGTCGGCATTCCGTCGGCCGCCGAACGCATCAACAGCTATCCGCACCAGTTCTCCGGCGGCATGCGCCAGCGCGTGGTGATTGCACTGGCGCTGGCGGCCGAGCCGAAGCTGATTGTTGCCGACGAGCCGACCACCGCGCTCGACGTGTCGATCCAGGCCCAGATCATCCAGTTGCTGAAGAAGCTCTGCCGCGAACATGGCACGGCGGTGATGCTGGTGACGCACGACATGGGCGTGATCGCCGAAACCGCCGACCGCGTCGCGGTGATGTATGCCGGACGTATTGCCGAGATCGGTCCTGTGCAGGAGGTGATCAAGCGACCGCATCATCCCTATACCATGGGCCTGATGGGCGCGATCCCGACGATGGGCCACAAGACCGAGCGCCTGACGCAGATCGATGGCTCGATGCCGCGCCTGAATGCCATTCCGCGCGGCTGCGCCTTCAATCCGCGCTGCCCGAAGGTGTTCGACCGCTGCCGCGTCGAGCGGCCCGATCTGATGCCGGCCGGTCAGAGCCACGCCTCCTGCTGGCTGGTGGCGAAGGAGCCGGCGCATGTCTAAGCCCACCCGCACCAGAGACTTTTCCGTTCCGATGCTCACCGTCACCAATCTGAAGCGAGTCTTCGACGTTTCCGCGCCTTTGCTGAACCGCCTGCTGGAAGGCAAGGGGCGCAGCATCGTGCGCGCCGTCGATGGCGTGAATTTCTCGATCAAGGCGGGCGAGACCTTCAGCCTGGTCGGCGAGTCCGGCTGCGGCAAGTCGACCGTGGCGCGGCTGATCGTCGGCCTGTACGAACCGAGCGACGGTTCGATCAATTTCGAAGGCGTGGAGATCGGCAGCGCTACCGACCGCGCCAAGCATCCGGACATCCAGGGCCGGATGCAGATGATCTTCCAGGATCCTTACGCCTCGCTCAATCCGCGTTGGCGTGTCGGCGATATCGTGGCCGAGCCGCTGCGCTTCCGCAAACTGCTCAGCGGGAATGCCGAGATCGAAAAGCGTGTGGGCGAATTGCTGGCGCAGGTCGGCCTGTCGCCGCTGGATGCACGCAAATACCCGCATGAATTCTCCGGCGGTCAGCGCCAGCGTATCTCGATCGCGCGCGCACTTGCCGGCGAGCCGGAATTCCTGGTCTGCGACGAGCCGACCTCGGCGCTCGACGTGTCGGTGCAGGCGCAGATCCTCAACCTGATGAAGGACCTGCAGCGCAGGCTGGGGCTGACGTATCTGTTCATCAGCCACAATCTCGCGGTCGTCTATCACGTCTCCGACAAGGTCGGCGTGATGTATCTCGGCCGCCTGGTCGAATGGGCCGATACCCAGACGCTGTTCGACCGGCCGCTGCATCCCTATACGCGCATGCTGCTGGATGCGATCCCCGATCTCGACATGACCGGCCGGGCCCGCACGCCGGTGGCCGGCGAGGTGCCCAGCCCGCTCAACCCGCCGCCGGGTTGCAGCTTCCATCCGCGCTGCCCGCTGGCCAATGAGCGCTGCAAGCGCGAAGTGCCCAAGGCGATACCGGTCGAAGGCGGCGCCGTGGCCTGCCATGCGGTCGAGGAAAACCGCCTGCCGCCGTGGAAAACCCAGGCTGCCGCATAAGACTGGCTGCCTGATTCGTCTATAAACGAACGATAAACAGGGGCGGGATGGCGACAAGCCGTCCTTGCCTCCGCGCGTCCGGCTGCCTAAAGTCGTGGCAGTAGATCATCTGCACTTCCGATAAAGACGGGTCGATGCTGCCGGGGGATAAAGCGGCACGGCCATAACACAGGAGGCCGCGCGATGAGTTACCGCGATATCGTGGTTCATCTGACGCTCGATCCACGCAATTCTGCGCGTACGCAGATTGCCATCAGCATGGCACGCCGCTTCGGCGCGCGTATCAGTGGGCTGTATACCGTACCGCCGCCGAACGTGCCCTATTATATGGGCGAGTATATCCCGACCGAGCTGATCCAGAAGCAGATGGACGAGGCGCAGAAAGCCTCGGTCGGCGCCAAGGAGGATTTCCTCGCCACCTGCACGGCTGCTGGCATCGAGCATCGCTGGCTCAGCAGCGACCTGGCGCCAGTGGAGGCGCTGCGGCTGGCGGCGCGTTGCAGCGACATTGCCATCGTCGGCCAGCCCGATCCCAATCCGAGCGATCCGGCCAGCATTCCCTACGGCACGGATGTGCTGCCGCATGAACTGGCGCTGCAGGCGGGCCGGCCGATCCTGGCGGTGCCTTATGCCGGCAGCCCGTCGGATCTCGGGCGCCGCATCCTGGTGGCCTGGAATGGCAAGCGCGAGGCGGCGCGCGCACTGCACGATGCCATGCCGCTGCTGCGCGGTGCCGAGATGGTACACCTGATCACACTCGGCCCCGAGCGCAAGGGGCGCGCGGCGCTGGCGGAGATCGCCGACCATATGCAGCGCCATGGCCTGCGGCTGGAAAGCGCGGTGATCGCTGCCAACGGCGCCAAGGTGGGGCAGGCGCTGCTGAACGAAGCCAAGTCGCGCAGCTGCGACATGATGGTGATGGGCGCCTTCGGCCATTCGCGGCTGCGCGAGATGGTGTTCGGCGGCGTCACCGAAACCGTGCTGGGCAACATGACGCTGCCAGTCTTGCTCAGCAACTAGGCTTGCTGAGCATGCGACGTCGGCTATGCCCCGATGCCGCTCATCAGGCGTGAGCGGTTCGTCGCCTTGAAAAAGGCGGCATTGGTCTTCCGCAATGTCTCGATTTCCGCCTGGATCGTTTGCGCGATCTCCAGCCGGCGTTCCGCGCTCATGCGATCCGCGATTGCCGAGACGCTGATAGCCGCGACCGGGCTGCCGTCATCCAGCGTGATCGCCGCACCGATGGTGCAGACGCCCGGCACGATGGCACCGTCAATGCAGGCATAGCCCTTGGCATCGGCCTCCCCGAGAGTGGCGGACAGGCCGGCATCCGACAGCGGGAAGGCCCGGCGTGCCGCAGCGCCTTGCGCAATGATTGCCGTCCGCTCGGGTTTCGACAGTGCGGCCAGGATGGCGGCGCTGCCCGCACCGATACCCAGTGGTCGCCGGTCGCCCACTTTCAGAGTCAGGCTCTTGATCGGATAACTGCCCTCCAGCCGCTCGACACAGACCGCTGCATCGCCATTGCGCACGACCAGATAGACCGTATCGCCAAACTGCGTGACCAGACGGGCCATGGCGGGATGCAGAAGCTCGACCAGGCCGTTGCGGTTGGATACGCCGCTGGCCCAGGAAAAGATCTTGTAGCCGACGAAATAGCGACCGCTTTCCGCGTCGTGATCCACCAGTCGGTATTGCACCAGCCCGGACAGCAGCCGGTGCGCGGTGGCCTTGCCGAGTCCTGTCGCGGCGCAGACCTCGACGAGGCGCAGGCCTTTTTCCGACTCCTGGCTCAACGCTGAAATCAGCAGATCAATCCGGGCGATGCTTTGATGCATGCCGCCATCGACGGCGGAAGCGGGAACTGCTGGGTTTTTCGCGGAAATACGCGGCAAGGCGTGGCCTCTCATTTGCCGGCTTGACAAAGGTCATCCGAATCTGTCTCAATAATAGATACATAGTTTCGTTAAACGAGACAAGTAATTTTTTGCACCGGTCATCCGATATCGGCGCGGCAAGGGGAAGAAACGATGAAATCTCTGATCAAAGCGCTTTGGCTCGCGGCTTGTGCGGCCGCTTTTCTGGCAGTTGTTTTCCCGGACAGCCCGGTCAGGGCGCAGGCATGGCCCGCGCGCCCCGTCACTGTCGTGGTGCCTTTCGCGGCGGGCGGCACGACGGATGCCCTCGGTCGTCTGGTGGCGCAGCAGCTCTCCACCCGGCTCGGCCAACCGGTCGTCGTCGAGAACCGCGCCGGCGCTGGCGGCGGCGTGGGGGCCAGTGCCGTGGCCAAGACGGCGCCGGATGGCTACACGCTGCTGATGGGAGCGGTGAGTACCCATGCGATCAATCCCTCGCTTTACAAGACGCTCACCTATGATCCGGTGAAGGATTTCGCGCCCATCGCCTATATCGCCGGCGTACCCAATCTGCTGGTCGTCAGCCCCAAGCGGGTCCAGGCCAAGACCGTCAGCGAGCTGCTGAAGGAGATCAAGGCGCAGCCTGATGGCGTCAGCTTCGCATCCGCCGGCAATGGCACCTCGATCCATCTCTCGGGCGAGATGTTCAAGGTTGCCTCCGGACTGAAGCTGACGCATGTGCCGTATCGCGGTTCGGGTCCGGCCGTGGCCGATCTGGTCGGCGGCAATGTCGACCTGATGTTCGACAACCTGCCTTCCGCCCTGCAGCTGGTGAAGAGCGGCAGTCTGCGGGCGCTGGCGGTCACCGCGGCGCAGCGCACGCCAGTGCTGCCTGATGTGCCCACCATGGTGGAATCAGGGTTCCCAAACTTCGTGGCGGAAAGCTGGTTCGTGCTGTTTGCGCCGACTGGCACCCCGGCGGCCATCATCGAACGGCTGACCCGCGAGGTGACGGCCATTCACGAGGTGCCGGAATTCCGCGAGCGGCTGGCCACTCTCGGCGCCAATCCGCGCTCCCTGACGGGTGCAGCTCTTACGGCCTTCATCGCAGAGGAAGCCCGCAACTGGGGCGAGGTCGTGCGCAAGTCCGGCGCCCAGGCGGAATGATCAGACTTCAAAGCAACAAACACACCAAAAAGCAGAGACCATGACAGCCTCCCCCCAGTTCACAAACGCGACCCGCACCATGCAAGGCGGGCGCGCCCTCGGCGAAATGCTTAAGCTGAGCGATGCAGGCCTTCTTTTCGGAATGGGCGGTTTCCAGTTGCTGCCCTTCTATGAGGCCTGCCGCGCCCTGGGACTGAAGCATGCCCTGATCAACGATGAACGCTGCGGTGCTTTTGCGGCCGATGCTTACGCCCGTGTCACCAACCGGCCTGGCGTGGTGGATGCGACGCAGGGGCCGGGGGCCACGAATATCGTGACCGGCCTGGCGGAATCCTACAATGCCGGCATTCCGATCATCGCGATCACCGGCAACACCAACCGCGAACATTCCTTCAAGAACATGACGCAGGAGGCGCGGCAGATCGATATCCTGCGTCCGGTGGTGAAGGAGGTGATCCGCATCGACATGGTCCAGCGCATCCCCGAAGCGGTGCGCCGTGCTTATGCGGTCGCCACCTCCGGCCGGCCAGGCCCGGTCCTGATCGACATTCCGGAAGACATTGCCCATGCAGAACATGATTTCTCCGCTGCCGATTTCTGGATCGACGCCGGTACGCTGAAGGCGCAGGCGCGGCGTTCGTTGCCCGATCCGGCCGAACTCAGCCGGGCAGTGCAGATGATGGCGAAAGCGAAGCGGCCGCTGCTTCTGGTCGGCGGCGGCATCCATGTCTCCGAGGCTTATGATGCGCTGATCGCCCTGGCTGAGCAGGAAGGCATCCCGGTTGCCCATACCATGTCAGGCAAGGGTGCAATCGGCTGCAACCATCCACTTTCCGCAGGTGTGTTCGGCCGTTATTCCCGCATTGCCAACGAATTGGTCGAAGCCTCCGACTGCCTGATCGTCGTCGGCTGCAAACTGGGCGAGATCGCCACCCGCCGTTTCTCGCTGATCGGTGCCGATAAGCCGGTCATCCATGTCGAGATCTGGCCGGAAGAAATCGGCCGCACCACGCGCACCGATGTCGCGCTGGTAGGCGATGCCAAGCTGACGCTGGAGGCGATGGCCGCGGCGCTGGAATATGGTCACAAGCGGGTCGCGGCGAGGGCGGACTATTGCGCCGAGGTGCCGGTACGTATGGCCGAATGGCGCAAGGGCGCCGCCGACCGGCTCGAATCCTCCGAGACGCCGATCAATATCGGGCGCATCATGGGCGAGTTGAACAAACGGATGCCGGCTGACGCCGTGTTGGTTGCCGATGGCGGTTTTGCCGCGCATTGGGGTGGCCTGCTGTTCGAGACCAAGGCGGCCGGACGTCATTTCGTTGCCGACCGCGGCTTTGCCTCGATCGGCTATGGCGTGCCGGGTGGGTTGGGGGCGCAGATCGGCGTCGGCCCGAAGCGCCGTGTCGTGGCACTGACCGGCGATGGCGGATTCAACATGTCGTTGGGCGATCTTGAAACCGCGCGGCGGCTGGGCGCTAATTTCATTACCATCGTCTTCAACAATGCCGCCTCAGGCTATGTGAAAGCGCTGCAGCATGCGGTCTACGGCGCGGGGAACTATCAGTCCTCCGACCTGATCGAGATGGACTATGCGAATATTGCAAAGGCGATGGGTTGCCACGGCATTCGTGTCGCCGATCCCGAAAAGCTGGGCCCGGCAATCACCGAGGCGCTGGCAAAGACAGATAGCCCGACGGTCATCGATGTGGTTGTCACCCGTGATCCGGCGCGGATGCTGCCCGGCGTGGATAACCGTACCCTGAAGGTGCAGAAGGGCGATCGGCCGGTCTGAGGCCGATCAGCAGGTCAGGCGACAGATGCCGGCGCGCCCGCGGTGACGACGCGGTTGCGTCCGGCGCGCTTGGCGGCATACATCGCGCGGTCGGCCTGGTTAACCAGTTCGTCCCAGCTGCCGCCATGTTCGCCCAGGCTGGCGACGCCGATGCTCACCTTGAGCGACAGGCGATTGCCGCCGGCTTCGACCGCCAGATTGGCAACCGACTGGCGGATGCGCTCGGCCAGTTGCGCCGCGCCTTCCACGGCGGTACTGGGTAGCAGGGCGCAGAATTCCTCGCCGCCGAGCCGGCCGAACACATCCTCGCGACGCAGGCAGCGGCGCACCGCGGCGGCGAACTGGCGCAAGGCGGTGTCGCCGGCGGCATGGCCGTATTGGTCGTTGACCAGCTTGAAATGATCGATGTCGAGCAGCAGCAGGCTGAGCGGCAGGCCGTGCCGCCGGCTGCGCGCCAGTTCGTCTGCCGCCATTTCCTCCATGGCGCGGCGAGTCAACGCCTCGGTCAGCACATCGCGGCGCGCCGATTCCTGCAGTCGTGTCGCAATGGTCTGGTTGACCAGCAGAACGATGCCGAACACCACCACAATGGAGAGCAGCATCGGGATCAGGAAAAGCCAGCCAAATAAGGGAAGCTGCGCCAGCGGCTTGTCGACAGGGGGCAGACTATAAATGGCAGTCGCGAGAACCAGGTAATAGATGCCATGCGCCCCCAGCGCTACGCTGGTCAGAATCTGCGAAAAGCGCGTGCCGGGATTGATCTCGCGCAGCATGCTGTACAGGCGTAGGCCTGCCATCAGGGCGAAGAGACCCAACAGGAAGAGAACGCGCATGCGAGAATTCCCGGTGACGACGAACCAGGTCACGCCGACGACAGTGAGCGCAAGGATGGCGAGGCCGAGACGATAACTGGGGCGGCGCTGGAAGAAATCATCAATGCCCCACCAGGTGACGACGAGGCCGCCGACAATCGTGATGTTGGCTGCGGCGAGAGCGGCCGAAGGCATGGTGTTGCTGCGCAGGAAGGCGCCCAGCACGCCGAGCGCGACCAGCACTGCACCGGCAGTCCAGAATCCAATGCCGCGCATGTCGCGGTGGATCAGCCACAGAGCGGTGAGGATGCCGCCTTGCAGACAGATCACCAGAACGGTGATGAATGCGACGGTGGGTGTATCGAGTGTCATGGCAAAAACTGAAAGCGTAACGGATCTCAATTTTGCACTGTCGGCCCGCTAAAAAGCAACGCTGGCCGGGCTACGCAGTGGTATTTGCCGAGGCGTCGCTCTATTTTCATCCGGACCGCAAGGAACCCGCATCGCATGCTGTTATCCGCCGACCAGACCCTGCTGATCGCGATTGATATCCAGGAACGTCTGTTGCCTGCGATCCATGACGGTTCGCGCGTGCAGCGCAATGCAGACATCCTGCTGCAGGCGGCCAATATTCTGCAGATTCCCGCCCTGCTGACGGAGCAGTATCCGAAGGGCCTGGGCAGGACGGTGCCGCAAATCCGCTCCGCCGCCGGCGACAGTCCCGTGCTGGAGAAGATGCATTTTTCCGCCTGGCGTGATGACGCCATTCGCGCGCATATCGAAACGCTACACCGACCATCGGTCGTAATCGCGGGCGTCGAGGCGCATGTCTGCGTCCTGCAGACCGCACTCGACATGGCGGGCACTGGTCTCGGCGTCACGGTGGTTGCGGATGCGATCTCGTCCCGCCATCCCGACAGCATGAGGGTGGCCTGTGATCGCATGGTGGCTGCGGGCATCACGCTGGCCACCACCGAGATGTGCCTTTTCGAATGGCTCGGCACTGCCTCGCACCCGGCCTTCAAGACCCTGTCGGCCCTGATCAAGTAGCGAAAGGATTGTTTCATGCGTGAGGCGCTGGTGCTGATCCCCGGCCTGCTGCAGACCGAAGACTTCTGGCGCGAGCAGGTCGCCCGCCTTTCCGAAGTCGCACAGTGCATTGTACCTACAAGCCATTTCCGCATGGACAGTTTCACGGACATGGCGCGGCTGATCCTGGCGGAAGCGCCGGACAGATTTGCCCTCTGCGGTCTTTCCATGGGCGGCTATGTGGCGCAGGAAATCATGCGCCAGGCGCCGCAGCGTGTGACGCGCATCTGCCTGATGGATACATCGTCGCGCGCCGACACGCCGGAACAGATCGAACGCCGCCGGGCATTGATCAACCTCGGCAAGATCGGAAACTTCAAGGGCGTGACGCCGCGCCTGCTGCCGCTGCTGTTGCATGCCGATAACCAGGCGAACAAGCCCATCGTCGACAGGCTCATGGAAATGGCGGCCGAGATTGGCAGTGACGGTTTCACCAATCAGCAGACCGCCATCATCAACCGGCCGGATGGCCGCCCGGACCTGAAGGGCTACAAGGTTCCGGCCCTGGTGCTGTGCGGGCGGCAGGATGCGCTGACGCCGCTCGAACTGCATGACGAGATGGCATCACTGATTCCCAATGCCGTGCAGGTCGTGATCGATCATTGCGGCCATCTGCCACCGATGGAGCAGCCCGACCAGACAGCGGCCGCTCTCCGAGAGTGGCTGGCTGCTTAAGCTGTAGGTTCCAGCAGGGCGTGGCTGAGCGCGGCGATCTCGATACGGTTGCCGCCCTCGGTCTTGGCGCGATACAGCGCCATCTGGGCGCGCTGCACCATCTCATTCCAGTCGTCGCTATGCAGCCCGAAGGCCGCGATGCCAAAGCTGGCGGTCAGCGACAGGGTCTTGCCATTGGCCTCGATGGCCATGGCGGCAATCTCAAGCCGCAGACGCTCCGCCATCTGCTGCGCGCCGGCCATCCGCGTACTGGGCAGCAGCATGGCGAAGCCCGACTGATCCAGCCGGGCGATAAAATCCTCCTGCCGCAGGCTGGCGGTGGCCAGCGCCGAAATCCGCCGCAGCACGATATCGCCGATCTCGTAGCCATGCGTGCTGTTGACGGCATCGAAATGATCGATCTCCATCACCACGACTGACAGCCCATAGGCATGGCGTTTGGCCCGGGCGACTTCCTTGCGACCGAGGTCGTCGAGCAGGCCGCGATTGATCAGGCCGGTGAGGGGATCGGTCTGTGCGCTGACCTGCAGGCGTTGCTGCAGCCGCTGGTTCAGCATCAGGATGCAGGCGGCCGTTGCCAGCAGCGAGGCGATGGTGGGCAATACGAAGATGCCGGCGCCTAAAGGTCCGCCGCCGAAATCGCTGGGCAGCAAGGCGCCGGTGGCGGCCGCGACCGCACGCAGCAGATTGAGCATGCCAAGCGCACCGAACAGCATGCCGATGAAGGCCTGGGTCTGCACCAGACCGGTTTCGATGCGGTACAGCATCGTCCAGGTGATCAGGCCGCACAGGATCGCGATGCTGCTGGCAGTCAGGCTGACCCGCACGACGATATCGGGTTGTACCAGCAGGAACCAGGTGAAGGATGCCGCATAGGCCAGCAGACCAATGCCGGCGGGGTAATAGGGCACTTTACGGAAGCGGAACCGCAGGAAGCCGAACCACATCAGCAGATAGCTGACGACGATGACGATGTTGCCAAACAGGGCCACGTAGGGCTCTTCCTGCGGCACACGCAGCATCAGTATCGAAACGCTGGTGGCGAACAGCATATTGGCCAGCGCCCAGGTCGCCGGGCCTTCCTCGCGCGGATGCACGACGCTGACCCAGACGCTGACCAGGACGTTGATCCCCAGCAGCGCCAGTGTCACCAGGGCAATAACCGGAAGGTCGTCGGCCCTGATGAAGTCCGACATTGGCTAGACGTCGATATCGGTGGCGAAGGCGGCGCGTTCCTGGATGAACTGGAAGCGCAGTTCCGGTTTGCGGCCCATCAGACGTTCCACCAGGTCGTCGGCCTCGCGGGCCTCTTCCACCGGCACCTGCACGCGCAACAGCACGCGGTTGGCGCGGTTCATGGTGGTTTCCTTCAACTGGCCCGGCGGCATTTCGCCCAGGCCCTTGAAGCGGCTGATCTCCACCTTGCGCGTGCCGAAATGCTGCTTGATCAGCTTGTCCTTGTCGGCATCGTCCATCGCATAGAAGGTCTTGCCGCCAGCCGACAGGCGATAGAGCGGGGGCTGCGCCAGATAGAGATGGCCATGCTCGATCAGCTTCGGCATCTCGCGGAAGAAGAATGTCATCAGCAGCGAGGCGATATGCGCGCCGTCGACATCGGCATCGGTCATGATGATGACCTTGTCGTAGCGCAGGTCTTCCTCGCGATACTTGCCGCCGGTGCCGCAGCCCAGCGCCTGCATCAGGTCGGCCAGTTCCTGGTTGGCGGCCAGCTTGCCCGAACCGGCCGAGGCCACGTTCAAAATTTTACCACGGAGAGGCAGCACGGCCTGGGTGCGGCGGTCACGTGCCTGCTTGGCTGAACCGCCCGCCGAGTCACCCTCGACGATGAAGATTTCCGAACCGTTGGCCGCTTCATCGGAGCAGTCCGCGAGTTTACCTGGCAGCCGCAGTTTGCGCGTCGCCGACTTGCGGTTGACTTCCTTCTCGGCGCGGCGGCGCAGGCGATCTTCCGCGCGCTCGATCAGGCGGGTCAGCAGTGCATTGGCATGCTGCGGCGCGCCGGCCAGCCAGTGATCGAAATGATCCTTGATCGCGGTCTCGACCAGCTTCTGCGCTTCCACGGTGACCAGCTTGTCCTTGGTCTGGCCCTGGAACTGTGGATCCTTGATGAACAGCGACAGCATGGCCGCACCGGCGCCCAGGATGTCGTCGGCGGTGATCTGCGCGGCCTTCTTGTTGTTCGCCAGTTCGGCATAGTCCTTCAGGCCGCGCATCAGCGCGCCGCGGAAGCCGGCTTCATGCGTGCCGCCTTCCGGCGTTGTCACCGTGTTGGTGTAGGACTGCAGCCAGCCTTCGTCGATATCCGCGGGCCAGGCGATCGCCCATTCCACCTTGCCGCGACCGCCGGCCAGATCGGCGCGACCGGCGAATGGCGTCGGCGTCACGGTCTGCTGGCCTTCCAGCTGCTCGCTGAGATAATCCTGCAGGCCGCCGGGGAAATGCAGCACGGCCTCCTGCGGCGTGGCTTCCTCACTGCCTTTCAGCAGTTCAGGCGCGCAGCTCCAGACGATCTTCACGCCCGGATACAGATAGGCTTTCGACCGCGCCATCTTGAACAGGCGCGAGGGGCGGAAATGCGCGCCCTTGCCGAAGATCTGTTCGTCGGGATGGAAGATCACCGCCGTGCCGCGCCGGTTCGGGGCCGCGCCGACCTTGACCAGCTTGCCCTGCGGGAAGCCGCGCGAATACTCCTGCTTCCATAATTCCTTGTCGCGCGCCACTTCCACCACCAGGCGGTCGGACAGCGCATTCACCACCGAGATGCCGACGCCATGCAGGCCGCCAGCGGTGGAATAGGCCTTGTCCGAGAACTTGCCGCCGGAATGCAGCGTGGTGAGGATGACTTCGAGCGCCGACTTGTCCTTGAACTTGGGGTGCCTGTCGATCGGGATGCCGCGACCGTTGTCGTTCACCCGCAACGACCCATCGGCCAGCAGTTCGACCTCGATACGGTCGGCATGGCCGGCGACGGCCTCGTCCATCGAGTTGTCGAGCACTTCGGCAAAGAGGTGGTGCAGGGCGCGCTCGTCGGTGCCGCCGATATACATGCCGGGCCGGCGCCGCACCGGCTCCAGGCCCTCGAGAACCTCGATGTCCTTGGCGGTATAATCGCTGCCGCCCTTGCTTCCCTGTTGGAACAAGTCGCTCATACTATTCACAGATTCGGATTAAGGGGTGACTCGTGATTGCGCCGCAGTATAGTGGGCCGCAGACGGGAAACAACCAACATCTGGTAGGAATATAGAGGTCCGCATGGGCAAGGAATCGGTGGCCGACTCGCCAAAAGAGCTTTCTGTCGCGGAGCGCGGCGAACCGCTGATCCGCTCGGCGCCGATGCCGGCCGACATGAACGGCAACGGCGACATCTTCGGCGGCTGGGTGCTGAGCCAGATGGATATCGCCGGCGGCATCGTGGCCGCGCGGCGCGCCCAGGGCCGCGTCGTCACCGTGGCAGTGGATGCGATGACCTTCCACCAGCCGATCAAGGTGGGCGACATTGTCTCGATCTACGGCCGCGTCATCCGTGTTGGCCGCAGTTCGATGGCGGTGAAAATGGAAACCATCGTGGCGCGCCGGCTCGATCCGACCGAGATCAAGGTGACCGAAGGCGTCTACACCTATGTCGCCATCGATGAGAATGGCAAACCCCGTCCGGTCCCGGCAGAAGGGAAGTGACGTGACCAACGGCGGCACACGGCATTACGCGGCCGACGAGATCGTCGCGCCGACGCTGATCGCGCTGAAGGCCTGGTATGACGAGGTGCGCGGCAGCCAGACGATGGCAGCCTTCGCCGCGCTGCCGGAACCGCATGCGCTGCCCGGACCGGGCGATCTTGCCGTCATCGAGGTGGCGGGCGATGGCCGCTATCCGTATCTGGCGATGGGCGAGCAGTATCGCCGCACCGCCATGCTGAAGCCGGATGCCGATGGCGTGACCCGCGAAACCCGCCCGGTGGTGCGCCAGCATCTCGACCTGGCGCTGAAGCAGCGCGAGGCCTTCCATGTCAGCATCACACGCTGGGACGGGCCGAAAATACTGCAATACGACCGGCTGATCCTGCCGCTGACCGATGCCGCGGGCGAGGTGAGCCATCTGCTAGTCGGCGAGGTGTTTCTGCGGGTCGCCAAGCCGGGGTGACGCTCCCCTCTGTCACGCCCGGTTATTGATCCAGGACAAGGCGCGGACCCGGGATTTCGGGCAGTCTGCCTGCTGCCGAACTGGCAGAGGAGACAGTCCATGACCGAATCCCATGACACCGATGACCTTAGCCGGGTGGCCCGCCTGCTGGCCGATGTGAAGACCTATTTCAGCCGGACCGGCAGCCTGCTGGAATGGCAGGCGCTGGACGCCGCCGAGCAACGCCGCATGGCGCAGGATCTGGGCCTCAACTGCGGTGACCTGGGCGCGTTGATCGCCGGCGGCGGCGGGACGGCCGAGCTGGACGAGTTGCTGCGCCGGATGAACCTGCAGCAGGCTGCCGCCATGCGCGGCGCCCTGCCGGATCTGCAGCGGGTCTGCGCGCTGTGCCGGAACCGCAGCGATTGCCGCGACTGGCTCAGCATACCGGCAGAGGTGCGTGACGATGCGGCGCTGCCGTATTTCTGCCCGAACCGGGAAGAGCTTGAAGTGCTGTGCGAAATGAATGGCGGTTGCTGCCGCGGTTCATAGGCGTTATGCCAGCCGTTAGTTCAGCGCATCAGCCTTGCGGTTCAGGAAACCGACGTTGAAAAACGTGCCGAAGGGGATGAAGGCGGGGACCAGCAATCGCGCCAGGTCGCCGGTCGTCCAGCCCAGTTCGCGGCGCGTGCTGAAGATCAGCCAGATATAAGCGACAAAGGCGATGCCATGGACCGGCCCCAGGATCGCCGATGCGGTCGGGATGCCGGCCAGGTGTTTCAGCGGTGCGGCGATGCAGACCAGCGTCACCAGCGTGCAGCCTTCGATCAGGGCGGCGATGCGCAACTGGCGTAAAGACTCCCGGGCAGGGATGGTTTCGGACATATTCGTTCGCTTTCGGCTCCGGATGTGATGCTTTACACGCGGGAAACTGTGCTGTCCTGCGGCCGGTTGACGCGTGTTCCATCTCCCCCTATACCCCGCCCATCGGGGCCGGTGCCGGATGATCGCCTCCCTGAATGGCCTGTTGCCTGAAAAGGCAAAGCTGGGGAGGCCGCCGAAGACCAGATCATCCGCAGGCCCTCTTTCCCGAAAGCACGAGTTCACATGTCCGATCTGTCTGGCGCCGTCTTTACCGGTGCCGTTCCGCCATTGGCCGCGGCGCTGTCCGCACGCGGTTATACGACGCTCACCCCCGTTCAGGAGGCCGTGCTGGCGCCTGAACATGCCGAGGCCGATCTTCTCGTGTCGGCGCAGACCGGCTCGGGCAAGACCGTCGCCTTCGGCCTCAACATCGCGCCGACCCTATTGCAGGGCTCAGAAGGTTTCGAGCCGTTCCGGGCTGGCGGCTGGGCCCCGCCGCTGGCGCTGATCATCGCGCCGACGCGCGAACTCGCGCTGCAGGTCTGCCGCGAGCTGGCCTGGCTCTATGAAAAGACCAATGCGCGGGTGGTGTCCTGTGTCGGCGGCATGGATATGCGCACCGAACGCCAGGCATTGAATGCCGGTGCGCATATCGTGGTCGGCACGCCCGGCCGCCTGAAGGATCATATCGAACGCGGCGCGCTGGATATCGGTGCCCTGCGTGCTGTCGTGCTGGACGAAGCCGACGAGATGCTGGATCTCGGCTTCCGCGAAGATCTCGAATTCATTCTCGATGCTTCGCCGTCTGAGCGGAGGACGCTGCTGTTTTCAGCCACCGTGGCCAAGCCGATTGCCCAGCTGGCCAAGCGGTTCCAGAAGGACGCCATCCGCATCGCCACGACCAGCACCACCGAGCGACATGCCGATATCGCCTATCGCGCGCTGACCGTGGCGCCGAACGAGCGCGAGAATGCCATTATCAACGTGCTGCGTTTCCATGATGCGAAAAGCGCGATCGTCTTCTGCGGCACCCGCATGGCGGTGACGCATCTGACGGCGCGGCTGTCCAATCGCGGCTTTACGGTCGTGGCGCTGTCAGGCGAGCTGAGCCAGAATGAACGCACGCATGCCCTGCAGGCGATGCGCGATGGCCGCGCGCAGGTCTGCGTCGCCACCGATGTGGCGGCGCGCGGCATCGATCTGCCAGGTCTCGAACTTGTCGTGCATGCCGACCTGCCGACCAATAGCGAGACACTGCTGCATCGATCAGGTCGTACTGGTCGCGCCGGTAACAAGGGCCTCTGCGTCCTGCTGGTGCCGCATAATCGCCGGCGCGGCATGCAACGTTTGCTGGCCGAGCGGAATATCGATGCCACCTGGGGCCAGCCGCCGTCCGCGACCGAGATCCAGGCCGCCGACCGCAAGCGCATCCTGAATGACGAGACCTTGCAGGGTGAGCTGACCGACGAGGAAAAGGCCTTCGCGACCAAGTTGCTGGAGCAGCACGGCGCCGAGCGTGTCGCCGCCGCTTTCCTGCGCCTGCAGCAGAAAAACCGCCCGGCACCGGAAGAACTGCTCGATGTCGCTGTGGAGAATGACCGGGGGCCGCAGCAGTCGAACTACGGCAAGAAGGCGCCGCGCGACGGTTTCGCCAGCGAAGGCAAGGGCGGCGTCTGGTTCAAGATCAATGCCGGCCACAAGCAGAATGCCGAGCCGCGCTGGCTGCTGCCGCTGATCTGCCGCGTCGGCCACGTCACGCGCAACGATGTTGGTTCGATCAAGATCTTCCACACCGAAAGCCAGTTCGAGATTACCGCTGATGTGGCCGAGCGCTTCATCCAGACGGTGGAGCGCGAAGGCACCGGCGAGAAGAAGATCAGCATCACCCGCGCCGACGGTCCGCCGCCGGAATCTGCTGCGCCGCAGCGCGAGAAGAAGGCCTGGATCCCGGAACATGAATTCCGCGCGCAGCGCGCGGCTGGAGCGGGCAAGCCGGGTGAATACAAACCTGGCGGCAAGCCGGCCTGGAAAAAGAAGGAACGCCGCGAAGGCGGGGAGTTCCAGCCCGACCGTGCCCCTGCTACAAACAAGGCAGGTTGGTCGAAACCGAAAAAGAAGCAGCCCTGATCGGGTCTGCATCACCGGCGCCAGCCACCTTGATCACGATCAGGCTGCAGGTGCCATGTTCCTGACCTTGTTCGATTTTGCCGGGACGTTCGTGTTCGCGCTTTCGGGCGCGACTGCGGGCGTGCGCCGGCGGCTCGACCTGTTCGGCGTGCTGGTGCTGAGTTTTGCCGCCGCCGCCGCCGGCGGTATCACGCGCGACGTGCTGATCGGCGCGCTGCCACCGGTGGCGATCCGCGACTGGGCCTATCCGGTGATTGCCAGTGTGGCTGCCCTGATCGTGTTTGTCCGCTATCCGCTGATCGAGCGGCTGAAGCATCCGGTGCAGTTGTTCGATGCGGCCGGGCTCGCATTGTTTGCCGTTCTGGGCACGCAGAAGGCGCTGATGTTTGGCATGAACCCGCTGGCGGCCGCCATGCTGGGGGTGCTGAGCGGCATTGGTGGCGGCATGCTGCGCGACATCATGCTGGCGGAGATTCCCACCGTGCTGCGCGCCGAGGTCTATGCGGTGGCGGCACTGGCCGGCGCTGCCGTTGTGGTGGCCGGCGAACTGCTTGGTATCCGACCGCATCTCAGCATGATCGCTGGCGGGCTGCTGTGCTTCGTGCTGCGGGTGCTGGCGATCCGCCACAACTGGCAGATCGCCATAGCCGCACCGCCCTCATCCGAGGCGCCATCAGACGACGGCCCACGGACCTAGAGCGGTCGCGCGCTTAGAACGCTTCCCACTCCCTGGCCGCAGCGGCCGGAGCAGCAGATACCACGCTCAGGGCAGGGCGGGCGCGTGGCTGGCTGCGCAAGGCGGTAGTGCCAGAAGTGCGTGCCACCGGTGTGGGGCGCACGACGACGGTGGCAACTGACGCGGCGGCCTGGCCGCTGATGCGATAGCGCTGCACCAGCGACTGCAGCTCCTGCGCCTGGTTCGACAGGGACTGGGCCGAGGCCGAGGTCTCTTCCACCAGCGCGCCGTTGCGCTGGGTCATTTCGTCCATGCTGGCGACGGCGGTGTTAATCTGCTCCAGGCCGGTGGCCTGTTCGCGCGAGGCAGCGGCAATCTCGGCCACGATATCCGACACCTTCTTGATGGCGCCGACGATCTCAGTGAGCGAGCTTCCGGTCTGGTTGACCAGTGCGGCGCCAGTTTTGACCTGGGTGTTGGAAGCCTGGATCAGCGCCTTGATGTCTTTCGACGCATTGGCCGAACGCTGGGCAAGTGCGCGGACTTCCTGCGCCACGACCGCAAAGCCTTTGCCGGCTTCGCCCGCACGGGCTGCTTCGACCGAGGCATTGAGGGCCAGCAGGTTGGTCTGGAAGGCGATCTCGTCGATCAGGCCGATGATGTCACTGATCTTCTGCGCGCTGGTCTCGATCTCGCTGACGGCCGAAACCGCATCGCGCACGATATTGCCGCCCTTTTCCGCTGTATCGCGCGCCACGGTGGCGAGCTGATTGGCGGCTTGGGCATTGTCGGCATTCTGCTTCACGGTTGCCGTGATCTCATGCATCGAGGCAGCCGTCTCTTCGATTGAGGCGGCCTGCGATTCAGTGCGGCTGGCCAGATCCTGGCTGCCGGTGGAGATTTCGCCCGAGGCTTCGGCAATGGTGTTGGAGGCTTCGCGGATCGCACTGATGATTCCGGTCATGGCATCGACCAGATCGTTGACCCCGATGCAGAGCGCGCGGATTTCGCCGCTCTTGCCTGCAAGGTCGATGCGCCGGGTCAGATCGTTTTTCTTGGTGGCTTCCACCACGGCCTGCACCTGTTCGACGGCCAGATGCGTCATTTGCGCGGCCTGGGTCTGTGCCGTGATGTCGGTGGCGTATTTCACGACCTTATACGGCCGCCCGCTGGCATCCATGATCGGGTTGTAGCTGGCCTGGATCCAGACTTCCTTGCCGCCCTTGCCGACGCGACGATACTGGCCGGCATCGAATTCACCGCGACCAAGCTTGGCCCAGAATGCCTTATACTCGGCACTCTCGCTCACGCCGGCCGGTGCGAACATGCTGTGGTGGCGACCCTTCACCTCATCCAGACTGTAGCCCATGGTGCGCAGGAAATTCGGATTGGCAGTCAGGATAGTGCCGTCCAGCCCGAACTCGATCACCGCCTGTGCCTTATCAATGGCGTCGATCTGGCCTTGATAATTGGCCATCGCCATTTTGTGTTCGGTGATATCTGTCGCGAACTTCACGATTTTATAGGCGCGTCCGCGCTTGTCGAAGATCGGGTTATAGCTGGCCTGAATCCAGATTTCCCGGCCGCCCTTAGCGATACGCATATACTGACCGGCATCGTATTCGCCGCGTGACAGCTTGGCCCAGAAAGCCTTGTAGTCGGGGCTGGCGCGGTATTCCGGAGACACGAACATGCCATGATGCTGCCCCTGAATCTCGGCGAGTGAATAGCCGATGGCGCTCAGGAAGTTTTCGTTGGCAGTGAGGATTTTGCCTTCCGGAGTGAATTCGATGATGGCCTGGGTGCGGTTGATGGCCGCGAATTGCGCCCGCATGTCATTCGTCGCAGACGACGAGGAAAACTGAAACATCAACGCATCCTATTCTTCACACCACTGGCGCGATTGCCGGTGTTTTCTTTTCTGGAACTGATTTTCGGTAAACCAGCGTGTGCGGATTATTCGCAGAGAAACGAATTTTGGATCAGTGAAATCTTCGTGTTTGGCGTTTTTACTTGAAGTTTTATTTTTGGATTTGAAGTTGTGTTTTAATTACTTATGCTTATTTGATTTAAGTACTTTGGGTTGTAGCATTCAGGTGGTGCCGCGTGCAGACGCGTTGCGGGCCGGACGATGTCAGGCGCTGGCGCGCTCGACGATGGCAAATCCGACATCGACCACTTTCTTTTTCGGGCTCTGTCCGGCCGCGCGCGCCATCAGCATTTCTGCGGCAATCCGCCCGATGGCAGCACCATCTATACGCAGACTGGTCAGCGGCGGATCAGCATCCTTGCCATAGCTCTGATCGCCATAGCCGATCACCTTCAATTGTTTCGGCACCGAGATGCCGCGCGCCTTCGCTTCAACCAGTGCGCCGAGCGCCAGATTGTCCGAGCCGCAAAAAACGCTATCGATGCGGGGGTGGTCGCGCAGCAGCGTGGCCAACCCGCTGCGGCCGTCCCCCATCGGAGTGGGGGCAGGGGCCTCTACGGCTGGCACCGGGATTTTCTTTGCCGCGTAGAAGGCCGTGAAAGCCGCGGCACGCAGCCGGGCGCGGCGGTCGTCGGGCGAGATAATGGCCGGGCGGCGGCAGCCGCGCTGCCACAGATACTCTGCTGCGGCCTTGCCGATGGCGGGATGCGAGAAGCCGACCAGCATGTCGATGGGCCTGGACGTCAGATCCCAGGTCTCGACCACCGGGATGCGGGCGGCGCGCAGTTTCTGCCGCGCCTGGGCCGAATGCACGATACCGGTGAGGATGATGCCGTCGGGCCGGCGGCCGATCACGGCTTCCAGCAGCGCATCCTCGCGCGCGTCGTCATAGCCGGCTTGGCCGATCAGCAGTTGGTAGCCATGCTGCTGCAGGTGTTCGGCCACATTCTGCATGGTGGCGGTGAACATCGCGCCGCTGATGCTGGGCACCAGGGCAACGATCAGCTTGGAGCGATTCGACGACAGCGAACCTGCCAGCAGATTGGGGGTGTAGCCGCTGCGCTTGATGGCGGCGAGTACCTTCTCCAGCGTGGCCGGAGAGAGCTGATCCGGGGTATTGAGGGCCCGGGAAACCGTGATTTTCGTCACGCCGACTTCGGCGGCGATGTCAGCCAAGGTCGGCGTTTTCGCAACTGCGGTACGGCTCTTGGGTGGCTTCGGCCTGGGCTTCTTCACAAATCCAGTATAGCCAAGCGGGCATTTTGGCGGTAGGTTCGGCTTTCATGTTACCGGTAACATTTTCACGACCAGCCCATACCGGTGTAAGATCAGTCCAGTTCTGACCAGCAACAGAGTCCGCCCCATGTCCATGATCGACCTGCATGCCAAGCGCCTGATCGGCCCCGTGATCCGTCTTCACCCGGACGACAACACTGTCGTCGCCCGCATCGATGTGGTGCCCGGCATCCCCGTCGAAGGCGACAACAGGCATCCCGGCTTCCTGATCCGCGACAAAACGCTGGCCGGCTACAAGATCGCCGCGGAAGACATCAAGAAAGGCGATCCGATCCGCAAGTACAATGTCACCGTGGGCTTTGCCAAGGATGACATCCAGACCGGCAGCATGCTGCACAGCCACAATACCGAGTTTCGCGAATTCGACCGTGACTATGCCTATGCGCGCGACTACAAGCCGGTGGATATGCTGCCCGAGGCGCAGCGCGCCACTTTCCAGGGTATCGTGCGACCCGATGGCCGCGTCGGCACCCGCAATTTCGTCGGCATCGTTTCGACGGTGAATTGTTCGGCCACCGTGGTGCATGCCATCGCCCGGCATTTCACCGAAGAACGCCTGGCCGACTATCCCAATATCGATGGCGTGGTGGCGTTCAGTCATGCGCTGGGCTGCGGCATGGAAATGACCGGCGAGGCGATGGCGCTGCTGCGCCGGACGCTGGGCGGTTATGTGCGGCATGCCAATCTCGCCGCCGTGCTGGTGATCGGTCTGGGCTGCGAGCGCAACCAGATCGGCGGCCTGATGGAAGAGCAGGGGCTACAGCGCAGCGACAGCTTGGTCACGTTTGTGATGCAGGAGACCGGCGGCACCCGCAAGACCATCGAAGCCGGCATTGAAGCCGTGAAGCGCATCCTGCCCAAGGCCAATGACGTGAAACGCGAAACGGTGTCGGCCAGCCATATCACGGTGGGGCTGCAATGCGGCGGCTCGGATGGCTTTTCCTCGATCACCGCCAACCCGGCGCTGGGCGCGGCGATGGACATCCTGGTGTGTCATGGCGGCACGGCGATCCTGTCGGAAACGCCGGAGCTGTATGGCGTTGAGCACACATTGACGCGCCGTGCTGTGACGCAGGAGGTCGGCGAGAAGCTGATCGAGCGTATCCGCTGGTGGAAGGATGTCTATGCCGTCGGGCGCGACGTGCAGATCAATGGCGTGGTCAGTCCGGGCAACCAGGCCGGCGGCCTGGCCAACATCTTCGAGAAGTCACTCGGCTCATCCATGAAGGGCGGCACCGGTCCGCTGATGGATGTCTACAAATATGCCGAACCGGTGACGACCAAAGGCCTCGTGATCATGGACACGCCGGGCTACGACCCATGCTCGGCCACAGGGCAGATTGCCGGCGGCGCCAATATCATCGCCTTTACCACCGGTCGCGGTTCGGCCTTCGGCGCCAAGCCGGTGCCGTCGCTGAAACTCGCCACCAATTCGCCGATGTATCGCCGTCTGGAAGAGGACATGGACATCAACTGCGGCCAGATCCTCGACGGCACCAAGTCGATGCAGGAAATGGGGCAGGAGATTTTCGAGCATATCCTGCGCACCGCCTCGGGCGAGAAGAGCAAGAGCGAACTGCTCGGCATCGGCGATCATGAATTCGTACCCTGGCAGATCGGCATCGTGGGGTAGCGAAGACCAGCCAGCAAAAAAGGCAAAAACCGGAGGAAACAAGAATGAAGAAAATTTTGCAGGGACCTGATCGCCGTCAGGTCCTGACGGGAACGCTTGCGTCGATTGCGACCCTGAGCTTTGCGAAACCATCGCTCGCGCAAGCCTACCCATCCCGGGCGATCCGCTTCATTTGCCCCTGGCCGGCCGGTGGCACGGCTGACACCACGATGCGTGCGCTCTGCCGCGTTGCCAGCATGGAACTGGGCCAGCCGATTGCGGTGGAGAACCGCGCCGGTGCGGCCGGCATGATCGGTGCTGCTGCCATCGCCACCGCGCAGCCCGATGGCTACACCATTGGGCAGATTCCCTTGAGCGTGACGCGCTTCTCGCAACTGGGCAGCTTCCAGCACGATCCACGTACCGATTTCACCTTCATCGCGCGGACAGCCGGACAGACTTTCGGCATCGCCGTGAAGTCGGACTCCGAGTTCAAAAGCATCCAGCAGGTGGTGGCCGCCGCGAAGGCCAAACCCGACACAATCACCTACGCGACATCCGGCGTGGCAGGGCAGACGCATATCGGCATGGAAGAATTCTCCTACGCCGCCAAGATCAAGCTGAGCCATGTGCCCTTCAAGGGTGGTGCCGATGCGCTGCAGGGCGTGCTGGGCGGCCATGTGCAGATTCTGGCCGATTCCAGTTCCTGGGCGCCGCTGGTGCGCGACGGTCGCATGCGTTTGCTCGCAACCTGGAGCGAGCAGCGCCTCGCCGGCTTCCCCGATGTGCCGACCCTGAAGGAAAGCGGCTACAATGTGGTGATGCAGGCACCGAATGGTGTGGGCGCGCCTAAGGGCCTTGATCCCGCAGTTACAGCCAAGCTGCGCGAGGTGTTCAGGAAGGCTGCCCTGAGTGCGGAGCACACGGACACATGCAACCGCCTAGACATGGTCGTGATGTATCTGGATGGGCCGGATTACCAGAAATTCGTTGCCCAGAATTACGAAGATGAGAAAACCATTATCGAGCGGCTCAAACTCAGGGATCTGATCGGTAAAAGCTGAGCAATACTACCCGGGGAGGCGACGGGCTTCGTCGCCTCCCTCCGTGAGTGATTATTAATTTTCAACTGCAGGGCTTGCCCCGGCCGTGCTTAAGATACGGGGATGACCGTCTCTGTCGCGAAACCGGCCAAGCCTTTCCGATACCTGCACGCAGCGAACCGCTGGCTCGCCCGCTGTCATGTCGCCTTGGCCACGACGATCCTGGTCGTCATCTGCGTGGTGGGCGCGCAGCTGCTGATTTTGCTGTTCGGCTGGCTGCTCGATCAGCCGCTGACCTATCGCATCTATCTGATCGGCGCCATCGTCACCGTCCTGGCTGCCACGCCGGTGATCTTCTATGCCCAGACGCTGCTGCGGTCGCAGCGTGCAGCCAGATACCAGCTGAAACTGATGACACGCGAACTGGCTATCGCCCTGCACAATGCGCAGGACATCAACAACGCGCGCACGGCGCAGTTCGCCAATATGAGCCATGAATTGCGCACGCCGATGAATGCCATTGTCGGCTTCTCGGATATCCTGCGCAACGAACGCTTCGGCCCGATGCAGAATGCGCGCTATCTGGAATTCGCTGGCGACATCAACGACAGTGCCCAGCACCTGCTCGACCTGATCAACAACCTACTGGATCTGGCCAAGCTGGAAGCCGGCGGTTTCGATATCCGCGACGCCGAAGCCGTTGAGGTGGAAGACGCCATCGAAATGGCGGTCCGCCTGTTGCGTCCGCTGGCGACGCAACAGGATGTGGCGGTCAATGTGGATATTGTTGTGCCGGGCCTGCATATCGTCGCCATCGAACGGATGCTGCGGCAGATCATGATCAACCTGCTGTCCAATGCAATCAAGTTCACACCGCCGAAAGGCGAGGTGACGATCCTGCTGCATAGTAACCCGGCCAATGAGGCCGTGGTGGAGATTCGCGACTGCGGCATCGGCATGTCGGCAGCCGATATCCGCGCCGCCTTCATGCCGTTCGGGCAGGTCAACAGCATGCTGAGCCGCCAGCATGCCGGCACCGGTCTCGGCCTGCCGCTGGCCAAGGCGATGGTGGAACTCAATCATGGCCGCCTTGACCTTCGCAGCACGCCGGGTGAAGGCACGACCGTGACGTTGACTTTCCCCACGCTCGCGTCCGGCCATACCGAATCGCCTCAAATAGACGAGCTTGCTGCCCGCGCCGAGGAAACACGGTAGCTTTACCACCGCCGTCCACCCGGCTTTGACATTTCGAGCAACGTCGCGGCATCGGGGCGACTTCTGCGGCGCGGCAGGCCAACATCCTGGCGCAGATGATCGTCCAGCCCGTCGAGGTCATTTGGTCGCCAGAACAGCGTGAGCCGGCCCAGCCAGCCTGCGAGTATTTTGAATAAGCACATCGGTCGTCTCCTTCGGGTTGAAGGCGACGCCGGCAGGCGGGCAGGGCACAATCCACACTAGGAAATGCAAAAGGCCCCGTCCGATACCGGCGGGGCCTTTTGCAGGGAATGCTATGTTGCGTGATCAGCACATGGCGAAACTCTGCGGCCCCCGGATGCGGTGGGTCGAGCGGCTTTCAAGCATGTAGACCATGAACAACATGGCCGCGATTTAGCGGGGGATGCGGTGCGCGGTCAAATCCAAAATCACCGTGCCGAAATCATTGCCGGCCAGCGTTGCGAAAACACCACAGTTTGTTTCAGCTCTTATAATCCGGCTCTTCGCGGTCGAGAATCCGCTGCATGCTCAGCAGGTGCAGGCGGGCTGATTCATCGTCGCCGGCGCGCATCTGCTCGTAGGTCGCCTGCGCGATGTGTTGCGGCACGGGTTTCAGCTTGCGCCCCGTGCTTTCGGCCAGCACCTGTGCCTGGCAGGCGCGCTCCAGGTAATAGAGGTCGTCCCAGGCTTCGGCGATGGTCTTGCCCAGTACCATCACGCCGTGATGCATCATGAAGATGATATCGGCATCGCCCACTGAGGCCGCGATGCGGTCGCCTTCCGTGTTGTCGAGGGCGAGTCCGTTATAGTCGTGGTCGACTTTGGTGCGGCCGTAGAATTTCAGCGACGACTGCCCGGCGAAAGCCAGCGGTTCGCCCTCGACCATGCACAGAGCTGTGGCATGCGGCATATGCGTGTGAAGCGCAACGCGGGCGCGCGGTACATTTTTATGCATGCGGCCATGGATGAAGAAGGCTGTGGCTTCGGGAATGCCATCGCCGGCGACCACATTGCCGTGAAAATCGCAGACCACCAGATTGGAGGCGGTCACTTCGCTGAAGGCAAAGCCATAGGGATTGACCAGGAAGAGGTCGTCATGGCCGGGCAGCATGGCTGAGAAGTGGTTGCAGATGCCCTCATGCAGACCGAGCCGCGCGGCCATGCGGAAGCAGGTGGCGAGATCGATGCGGGCCTGCCGGATCTCCGGCGTGTCGAGGTCTGGGCGGTTATGACCGCTGTGTATCGCTGGGGCAGGCGTGAAGGCATGCGCCATGGGTCGGCTCCGATGTTTATGCTCTGCGTAGCTTCCCATTTTCGCCATTCCCGCGCCAGACTGCTTTTGCCGACATACAAAATACGGCTGCGCAAAGCGCGACGGAGGAAATGACGAAAATGAACCGATGCAATTCCCCGGTTGAAGCTTGGTGGCGCATCCATCACACTGGCCACATCCGCGCGACTGGCGAGACAAGGTGGTTCACCACCGGGGAGCGTGGATTCTGTCGCGCCGCTCGCCTGGGCACCTCACAATCTGTCGTCGTTCAACCGGGAGGCCGCCATGTCCCTGCAGATCGGTTTTGTGCTGTTTCCGAACCTGACCCAGCTTGACCTGACCGGTCCCTGGGAAGTGTTTTCCAAACTGCCCGGCGCCACCTGTCACCTGCTGGCGCCAACGCTGGAGCCGGTGAAAAGCAGCAGCGCCGGCCTCACCATCCTGCCGACCACCACCTATGCCGACTGCCCGCAGCTCGACATCGTCTGTGTGCCCGGCGGGCCGGGACATCTGCAGGCGATGGAAGACACGGTGACGCTGGATTTTCTCATCAAGCAGGCGCCAGGCTGCCGCTATGTCACGGCGGTCTGCACCGGCGCGCTGGTATTGGCAGCCGCAGGGTTGTTGACGGGCTATCGCGCCACCACGCACTGGATGTCTTTGGAGCGCCTGGCGGCTTTTGGTGCAACGCCGGTGTCGGAACGCGTCGTCACCGACCGCAACCGCGTGACCGGAGGTGGCGTCACCGCCGGTATCGATTTCGGACTGGTGCTGGTGCAGGTGCTGGCCGGCGAACAGACGGCGCGCGAAATCCAGCTGCAGATCGAATACGAACCGCAGCCGCCCTTTGGTGGTTCGCCGGGCACAGCCGATCCGGTGACGGTGGCAAGCTTACGCGGCAAACTCGGGCCTTACGCGACCATGATGCAGGAGGTCGATGCCCGCGCCCTGGCCAGACTTAACGGGCCAGACTGAAAGGATGACGACCATGGAAACCATTGCCCGCAACCCGACCAAGGGTATCTACCCCGCCACGCCAGACTACATCCATGCGCTGGAGGTGCGTAACCCGACGCGCTTCCTTTATGTCGCCGGCACGATGGGGCTGGATGAGCGAGGCGCAGCCGGCAAGACTCTGGACGAGCAGCTGGTGCTGATCTGGAACAACCTGCGTACCATCCTGGCCAGCGCCGACATGACGGTGGACAATATTGTCCGCATCACCAGCTATCTGCGCGATCCGGCCTATGCCGAGGCAAACCAGAACGCGCGCGTCGCCGCGCTGAAAGGCCGCGTGGTGCCGACGACCGCCATCGTGGTGCAGACGCTGGTGCCGGAATGGCTGGTGGAACTGGAGATCGTCGCGGCCGCGTGACTGGGCTTAACTCTTGCCCATCGCCTTCTTTTCGGTAGCGACGATATCCTTCTCGGTGAACAGGTATTCTTTAAGCTGTTCCTGGAAATGCTCGTCGTTGCGGCGCAGCCATTCCAGCGCCATGGCGGCATGCTCGATCTCTTCGCGCATGTTGTGCAGCAGAATGGCTTTGAGCGCCTCGTCTTCGCAATCGTCGGCGCGCTGACGGTACCAGTCGACGGCCTCCAGCTCTTCCATCAGGGAAACGATGGCGTGATGCATCGAGATCGTCTTCTTGGAAAGACGTTCACGCGGGGCATGCAGATTGTCGCTGGCCATGGATACTCCTCAGGCGTCTTGGGGCTTGCATGGAGTAAATGGCGGAAGGCTGCGAAAGTTCCGGCTAGAAGGCCCGGGTTTCTCCGATGGGCATGACATCGGCTTCGCCAGGCGCATAACCGATGGCGGCTGCACCCGCGCGCAGGCGGTCCGGCGCCTCGAAAGGCGGCTCATTGCTCAGCACCACCGTGCCCCAGTGCATGCCGATGATACGCCTTGCGCCGACATCACGCCCCAGCTGCGCGGCTTGTTCCGGCGTCGTATGGCTGCTGCGCATGATGGCCTGCGGCTCGTAGGCGCCAATGCCGACGAAGGCGGTGTCGAAGGGGCCGAGCTTCTCGCCGATTTCGCGAAAGACGGTGCCGTAAGTCGTGTCGCCCGAGAAATACAGCTTGCGACCGCCGGCCGCATAGGTGAAGCCGGCCCAGAGCGTGCGGTTGCCATCGAACAGGCCGCGGCGTGAGAAATGCACCGCGGGTGTCACTGTGATCAGCACGCCCTTGCGTTCGATACTGTCGTACCAGTCTAGCTCACTGACGTCGGTATAGCCGGCATCGCGGAAATACACGCCAAGACCAAGTGGCACTATCACACTGATCCGCGACTTGTTGGGAATCTCTGCAATCGCCTTCAGGTCGAGGTGGTCGTAGTGGTTGTGGCTCAGCGTCAGGATGTCGATAGGCGGCAGTTCGGTCGGCGATAGGGCAGAGGGGACGTAGCGCTTGGGTCCAAAGGCGTTGAATGGCCCGGCGGTTACCGAAAGATAGGGATCGGTCAGGATGGTGGCGCCGCCGAGCTTGATCAAAAAGGCCGCATGACCGAGCCAGGTATAGCTGTCGGCGTTATGATGGCGCTGCAGCCCGGCCAGCACTTCGGATTTCGGCAGTACATGGCCTTCCGGCACCGTGATGGTGTCGAAGCCTTTCCAGAGCATGCCCCAGAAGAACGGAATGCGATCGCCCAGTGTCGCCGGCGCCGGCGGGTTGTCGTTATAGGGATTGCGGAAACGTCCATCGGCCAGGTGGTGCGCGGGCTTGTTGGGCATCGGAGTCTCGTCGGTGGACGCGCAGCCTGTCACCGCGAGAAGCGGCAGAAGCAGCAGGGGGAGCAGGCGGCTACGCATGATGACAACGAGATTAGATTGGCGGTTCGGCCCGGCAAGACGAGCATGAAACGCGGCCGGTGACAGCCGTCACTCAGTTGCGCCAGAAGGAGCGGCTAAAGGGGATCAGCAGGATCAGGATTTCCAGTCGTCCGGCCAGCATGCCGAAGGACATCAGCCATTTCACGCCGGCCGGCACCTCCTTGAAGGTGCAGCAGGGGCCGCTATTCGGGCCGAGGCCGGGGCCGACATTGCCCAGTGCGGTCGCCGCCGCGCCCAGGCTTTCCGTGAAGGTGAGACCGAAAGCGGAAATTGCCAGCGCGAGCATCACGAGCAGCAGCAGGTATGTGAAGATGTAGGTGGCGACGCCGGTGCGGATCGCATCAGATACCGTGTCGCCGTTGAAGGTGACGCGGAAGGCGCCATGCGGATAGATCTGACGCCGCACCTGCATGCGCAGTGTTTTCAGCATGATCAGCACGCGGAAAACCTTGATGCCGCCGACGGTCGAGCCGGTGCAACCGCCGATCAGCATCAGCAGGAAGGCGACGGTTTCCGGGAAACCGCCCCAGAGCGAATAGTCATGACCTGTGAAACCCGACGTCGTGATGGTGGCAACGACAGCAAAGGCGGCGCTGCGGATCGCTTCCATGATCGCGATATCTTCATGCACCAGACGCCAGAGCGCGATCATGGCAGTGGCGCCGGCAATGATGGAAAGGAACAGGCGGACCTGCTCGTCGCGCCACAGGATGCCGGGGCGGCCATAACCGGCGATGATATACAGGCCGAAAGGCATGGCCCCCAGCATCATGAACAGCACCGCCACCCATTCGATGGCCGAGCTGCTGAAAAAGCCAAAGCCGGCATCGTGGGTCGAATAGCCGCCGGTTGCGATGGTGGTCATCGCATGATTGACAGCATCGAAGAAACTCATGCCGGCAATCCAGAAGCAGAGAGTGCAGACGAAGGTCAGGATGGCGTAAATGATGCCGATCTGCTGCACCACTTCGGTGATCCGCGGCAGGAACTTGCTTGAATTGGGCGACAGGTCGAGGCTGAACAGCTGCAGGCCGCCGATGCGCAGGAAAGGCAATGCCAGCACGGCAATGGTGACCACGCCAAAGCCGCCGATCCACATCAGCAGCGAGCGCCACATCAGGAGTCCGCGCGGCAGGTTATCCAGCCCGACGATCACGGTGGAGCCAGTGTTGGTCAGGCCCGAAACCGACTCAAAAACCGCGTCGGCCAACGACATCTGTAATTCCGACAGCATGAAGGGCACGGCGCTGACCAGGCAGATGGTCAGCCAGGTGGCCGGCAGCAGCAGCAGGGTTTCGTTCAGCGTGATCTTCTGGCTGCGGTCGTAGGTGGCAATCGCCAGGCCGGTCCCCAGGAAGAGCGTGCCGGAGGCACATGTCAGGAAGACGACGTAATCCTCATGACTGTCGGCCAGGTCGACCAGCATCGGCACCAGCATGGCGATACCGAAACAGCAACTGACGACGCCGACAAAGAACAGAATCGGAGCGGGCCGAACCGTGCTGTTCTTCTGGGGGCTGACGACGGCGTTGCTCATCGGCGCGGAGTGTGGTCGCGCAGCCCCCCAGAATCAAGGGGTGGGGGAATCAGGGCCGGAATCGGACGGGCGGGGCCTAGGCGCGACCGTTGTAGACCATCATGTGGCCGTTGCGGCAGGAGGGGCTGTAGCGGGCGATCAGGTAGCGTGGGCGGAGGCCGACTTCCTGGTTGCGGCGTGCGGTGATCTCGCCACGCAGGGCATCGGCCTGGCGCGGCTCCCCGGTCTCGCGCAGGGCATTGGCGTAATCCTGCAGCGCCTCGGTGAAGGTCACCGGCTCGTCCTCTTCCAGCTTCAGGCGGCGCACCATGGCAATGCCCTGGGCATAGTAGGGCACGGACTCGGCATAGAGGCGGCGGTCGTAATAGAGGCGTGCCAGTTCGAACAGCCGCCGCGAGACCTGGGCGCTGGCCGGGCCACTGGCGGACTCTTCCAGCGCCAGTGAGGTGAGCAGCAGTTCACGCGCATCATCGAACTTGCAGGCATGCCCCCTCATGCGGCCCAGATTGAACATGGTGAGCGAAAGCAGGGAAGCAGGCACCCGCTCTGTGCCGGCCCAGACCAGTGCCTGGCCATAATACTCTTCCGCCCGGGGGAAATCGCGAGAGGCCTCGGCGCGGCTGCCGGCGTCGTGGTACCGCGCCGTGTTGCTGGTATTGAAATCCTTTGCGCAACCGCCGGTGAACAGCAGTGCCAGGATAGTCAGAGCCTTGTACCCCGTCCGCATGTCACCTCTACCTGCAACCCGACCCAAGCCGATGGTAAGTGGTGGGGCGTGCTGGCGGAAGATGAAAAGCGGAAACGGTTTCGTGGACTAGCCGGGCTTCTTCTTGTCCATTCCAGTTTTCTTGCCGTTATCCATGCCCTTTTTCTGACCCTGGGCCTCCTTTTTCTTGGCGGCCTTCTCCTTTGTCGTCTTTTCCTCCTTCATCGCCTGGCCTTTCTGGGCGGCGGCAGGCGGTGTGGCGGGTGTGGCTTGCGCCAGGGCGGCGCTGGCGAGGCCGAGGCTGAACAGGGCAGCGAGCGCGGCGGTGCAGGCGGTTTTGTGCTTGGTCATGGCGTCCTCCCTTGAGTAGGGCCAGTATACGCCTCATTGATCGTCTGCGGCAGGCAAAAAGAAAGCCCCGCCGGCAGGAACCAGCGGGGCTTGTTGGACACCCGGCTGTGAAGCCGCGGCCCAGGGAAGGTCGGATTAGACCGAGTAGTACATCGAGAACTCGATCGGATGCGGGGTGTGCTCAAAGGCGTACACCTCGTCCCACTTCAGTTCCATGTAGGCGTCGATGAAGTCGTCGTTGAACACGCCACCGGCCTTCAGGAAGGCGCGGTCCTTGTCCAGGGCTTCGAGCGCTTCACGGAGCGAACCGCAAACCTGCGGAACCTTCTTCAGCTCTTCAGCCGGCAGGTCATACAGGTTCTTGTCCATGGCCGGGCCGGGATGGATCTTGTTCTTGATGCCATCGAGACCGGCCATCAGCATGGCCGAGTAAGCGAGGTAGGGGTTCGCGCCCGGATCGGGGAAGCGGACCTCAACGCGCTTGGCCTTCTCGCCGGCGCCGAACGGGATGCGGCAGGAGGCCGAACGGTTACGCGCCGAGTAGGCGAGCAGCACCGGGGCTTCGAAGCCGGGGATCAGGCGCTTGTAGCTGTTGGTCAGCGGGTTGGTGAAGGCGTTCAGCGCCTTGGCATGCTTGATGATGCCGCCGATGTAGTACAGCGCCAGTTCGCTCAGGCCGGCATACTTGTTACCGGCGAACAGCGGCTTGCCGCCCTTCCAGATCGACTGATGCACATGCATGCCCGAGCCGTTGTCGCCCTTGATCGGCTTCGGCATGAAGGTCGCGGTCTTGCCCCAGGCATGAGCCACATTATGCACGCAGTACTTATAGATCTGCATGCCGTCGGCGGACTTCAGCAGGGTGGCGAACTTGACGCCCAGCTCGTGCTGGCTGTTCGCAACTTCATGGTGGTGCTTTTCAACCGTCACGCCCATGGCGGCGATGGTGGAGAGCATTTCCGAGCGCAGGTCGCCGCCCTGATCGAGCGGGGCGACCGGGAAGTAGCCACCCTTGACCGGCGCGCGGTGGCCCATATTGCCACCTTCATAGGACTTGCCGGAATTGTACTCGCCTTCGATGTCGTCCATGTAGACGAAAGTTTCGTTCATCGAGGTCTTGAAGCGGACGTCGTCGAAGACGAAGAACTCGGCTTCCGGGCCGAAGTAGGCAACGTCACCCACCTTGCTGGCCTTTACGAAGGCTTCGGCAGCCTTGGCGATCGAGCGCGGGCAGCGGTTGTACGGGGTGCCTTCATGCGGCTCCAGTACGTCGCAGAACAGGATCGCGGTGGTCTGCGCCGAGAACGGGTCCCAGGTCAGGCTGTCGAGGTCCGGCTTCAGCAGCATGTCGGACTCGTTAATCGCCTTCCAGCCGGCAATCGACGAACCGTCGAACATGATGCCTTCCTTCAGGGTCGGCTCGTCGATCATGGTGATGTCGAAGGCGACATGCTGCCACTTGCCGCGCGGATCGGTGAAGCGGAAATCGACGTATTTGGCTTCCTTTTCCTTGAGCTGCTTAATGATGGATTTGGCTTCAGCCATGGCTGTTGTTCCTGCTAGTTCTTCCCTGGTTGGTAACAACTCACTGAGATCGGGCCCGGGAGAGGGCGGCACTCGATGAGGGTGAGGTGGCGGAGAATTCCTGCTCCGCCGTTAGACCGCTTCCGTGCCCTTTTCACCGGTGCGGATGCGAATCACTTCTTCAACGGTCGAGATGAAGATCTTGCCGTCGCCGATGCGGCCGGTGCGGGCCGCCTGGGTGATGGCTTCGACGGCCTTCTCGACCATGGCGTCGTCGAGCACGACCTCGATCTTCACCTTGGGGAGAAAGTCGACGACATACTCTGCGCCACGATAGAGCTCGGTATGGCCCTTCTGGCGGCCGAAGCCTTTGGCTTCAGTGACAGTGAGACCCTGCAGGCCGATTTCGTGGAGGGCTTCCTTCACTTCGTCGAGCTTGAAGGGCTTGATGATGGCTTCGATTTTTTTCATGGGTGCCGCAACGCTTTGTCGGAATGGAATGACGGGTTCAGATATGCACGCTCTATGCCAGTATTAACCCGGCCTTAACGCGCTGGATTCCCGCTACAGACGGGGGTGTGGATAAGTGTGGATGGGGCGTTTGATCATATTTTATACCATCTGAATAAAAAATAGGCTGTTTTGTGCCTAATGTTTTGGCTTGGCTTGGCTCAGGAATGCTGCGATGCGATCCAACGCCTCCGAGATGGCCTGATCCGAGGCAGCAAAAGAGAGCCGGATGTAGCCCTCGCCATGGCTGCCGAAGCTGGTGCCGGCAATGGTGGCGACGCCAGCCTGTTCCAGCAGCCCGTCCTGCATCTGCCGCGCAGTCAGCCCGGTCCCGGTGATGTTGGGGAAGGCATAGAAGGCGCCTTCGGGCTTGATGCAGGAGAGGCCCGGAATCTTGTTCAGACCGGCAACGCAGAGGTCGCGGCGGCGGCGGAAGGCCTGGCGCATCTCTTCAACGGCATCCTGTGGCCCGGTCAGGGCGGCGATGCCGGCAAACTGCGTCGGCGCATTCACGCAGGAATGGGTGTTGATCGCCAGCTTGGTGGCCAGTTCGGCCAGCCGCGCCGGCCACAGGCCCCAGCCCAGGCGCCAGCCGGTCATGGCATAGGTCTTCGACCAGCCTTCCAGGATGATCAGGCGGTCGGCCAACTGGTCGAGATAGGGGATGAAGCTGGCATATGCGCCGTCGCCATCCAGCACCAGGCGCGAATAGATCTCGTCGGCCATGATGGTGACATGCGGGAAGCGCTGCAGGCCTTCGACCAGCTTTTTCACTTCCGAGGCCGGCGCGACGCCGCCGGTCGGATTGGCCGGCGAGTTGACGATCAGCAGTCGTGTCTGCGGCGTGATGCGCGCCAGCAGGTCTTCGGCGCGGAAGGCGAAGCCGTTCTTCTCCAGCAGCGGATATCCGGCGAGTTTCGCGCCGGTGTAATTGACAAGAGATTCGTAGATAGGAAAACCGGGATCGGGATACATGATCTCGGCGCCGGGCTCGCCGAACATTTCGATGGCGGTGGCCATCGTGACCTTGCCACCGGGCACGATCACGATGCGATCGGGCGAGACATTCACTTTGTATCGTGTGGCGATCTCGGCGCAGACGGCTTCGCGCAAAGGGAGGATGCCGTTGGCCGGCGTATAGCCGTGATGGCCATCGCGCAGTGCCTTGATGGCAGCCTCCACTACATGCGGCGGCGTAGGGAAATCGGGCTGGCCAATGCCAAGGTTGATGATGCTCTTGCCCTGGGCTTCCAAAGCCTTGGCGCGCGCCAGAACCTCGAAGGCGCTTTCCGAACCCAGACGCGACATCCGCGCGGCAATCTGCATGCTTTCCTCCCGGGAATTTATCCTTTCGCTTATGACGGGATTCCGCCGGGCAAACAAGGCGGTGCAGTGCAAAACGCCGCGCCTGGCGTTGATGCTTGTCATTCGGCAGAACAAGCCGGGCGGCAGGCTTGCGAGGCCGCGCCGGCTTGCCTAGTGTCCTTTGCCTCATACAGAGGAACCCCGGAAATGCTGTTCGACGTCCGCACCTATACCTGCCGTCCCGGTACCATCAAGCTGCAGCTTGAAATGTACGAGAAGCTCGGCCTCACGCCACAGACGCGCCATCTGGGCCAACCCTTCGCCTTCTTCGTCACCGAGACTGGCCCGATCAACACCTATATTCATATCTGGGCCTATGAAAGCGCCGCCGACCGTGAAACCAAGCGTGCCGGCATGCAGGCCGATCCCGAATGGCAGGCCTATCTGAAGGCCAGCGGCGAAGCCGGGTATCTGATCGGCCAGCAGAACCAGCTGATGACGCCGGCGAGCTTCTTCAAGATCAAGCGCTAATCAATCCAGCAGAGAGTTCCGGTCATGAAACGCAGTGGTGGTCAGATCCTGGTCGAACAGTTGCGCCTGCATGGCGTCGATATGGCGTTCGGCGTGCCAGGCGAAAGCTTCCTCGCCGTGCTGGATGCGATGCACGACCATACCAACCACATGAAGTTCGTGATCTGCCGCCAGGAAGGCGGCGCGGCGATGATGGCGGATGCTTATGGCAAGACCACGGGCAAGCCCGGCATCTGCATGGTGACTCGCGGTCCGGGCGCCACCAATGCCTCGGCTGGTGTGCATGTCGCCTATCAGGATTCGACACCGATGATCCTGTTTATCGGCCAGGTCGGCCGCGATATGATCGAGCGCGAGGCTTTCCAGGAAGTCGACTACCGCCGCATGTTCGGCCAGATGGCCAAATGGGTGGCGCAGATCGATGATGCCGCGCGCATTCCTGAATACATCAGCCGCGCTTTCAGCGTGGCGATGTCGGGCCGGCGCGGCCCCGTCGTGCTGGCGCTACCCGAAGACATGCTGACCGACATGGCCGATGTGCCCGATGGCCGTGCGATCATTCCGGCCGAGGCGCATCCCTCTATGGAGCAGATGGCGCAGCTCAAGGCCATGCTGCAGGATGCGAAAAAGCCCTTCATGATCGTGGGCGGCAGCGGCTGGAGCGAGCGCGTGCGCGAGCAGGTGCAGGAATGGGCCGGTGCGTCTGATATTTCCGTCGGCGCAGTGTTCCGCCGCCAGGACTATATCGATAACGACTGGCCGAACTATGTCGGCGATGTCGGTATCGGCATCAATCCCAAGCTGCAGGCGCGCGTGAAAGAGGCCGACCTGCTGCTGGTGATGGGCTCCAAGCTTGGCGAGATGGCGACCGGCGGTTACACCATGCTGGGTATCCCTGTGCCGAGCCAGAAGATCGTGCATGTGCATGCCGGTGCCGAAGAACTCAACCGCGTCTATTCCGCCGACCTTCCCATTCATGCCAGTAACGCCGCTTTCGCTGAGGCACTCACCAAGATGGGGCCGGTCGACGGCAAGGCCTGGGCCGGCGCGACAAAACAGTCGCGCGCCGATTATGAGGCGTGGCAGGCACCGGTGACATCACCGGGCGATGTACAGATGTCGCAGATCATCAAGTGGCTGGACGACACGCTGCCGGCCGATGCGGTCTTCTGCAACGGTGCTGGCAACTACGCCACCTGGGTGCATCGCTTCCATCGTTATCGCCGGCATAGCGATCAGCTGGCGCCAACGTCAGGCTCGATGGGCTATGGCCTGCCGGCGGCCGTCGCGGCCAAGCTGGTCAACCCTCAGCGCACGGTGATCGCCTTTGCCGGCGATGGCTGCTTCCTGATGACGGGGCAGGAATTCGCTACCGCCATGCAGTATGGTGCCAACATCATCGCGATTGTGGTGAATAACGGCATGTATGGCACCATCCGCATGCACCAGGAGCGCGAATATCCGGCGCGCATCAGCGGCACGGAATTGCGCAATCCCGATTTCGCCGCCTACGCACGCGCCTTCGGGGGGCATGGCGAGACGGTGGAACGCACGGAAGATTTTGCGGCGGCCTTCGAGCGCGCGCAGAAGAGCGGTAAGCCGGCGATCATCGAGATCAAGCTCAATCCCGAAGCACTGACGCCGCGCCAGACGCTGACGCAGATCCGTGAAGCCGGACAGGCGGCCAAGGCGCATCACTCGGATCGGTAATTTTCACAATACGTCATGCCCGGGCTTGACCCGGGCATCTCTTGCAGAAATGAGAGAGATCCTCGGGTCAGGCCCGAGGATGACAGTGGTGTCGTGACGTCACCTCTTCACATTCACCAGCACCACGCCGCCGAGCGCCAGCGCGCCGCCGATCAGGCCGAGCGTGGTCGGTACTTCGTTGAGCCAGAGCCAGCCGATCAAGGTCGCCACCGGCGGCACAGCGTAGAGCATGTTGGTGGCGCGCGAGGCCGGCATACGGGCCAGCACCATCGCCCAGGTGCCGTAGACCACGAAGCTGGGGATGGCGGCGAGATAGACCATCGCGAATATCGCATCGCTGGATGCCACCTGCATCTGCGCAATGCCGTCCGCCAGCATGGGCGACAGCATCAGCGCGCCGATCACGATATTCCAGGCAGCAACCGTCAGCGGCTTGTGGCGGGCAAATAGCGGCTTCTGCACGATGCTGTTGATCGCCGTCGCGAAAGTCGCGCCCAGCACCAGCAGGATGCCGCTGTCGAACTCGAAACCGCTGAGCTTGCCGACGGCGATGAAGCCGACGCCGAGGAAGGACAGCCCGGTGCCGAGCCAGGCATATAGCCCGAAGCGTTCGTTCAGGAAGGCCATCGCCAGCAAAGCGGTCAGGATCGGATTGACGTTGATGATGAAGCTGGCAGCCGCCGCCGGCACCGTGCGCTGGCCCAGATTGAGCAAAGCGGTATAGAGCGCGACGAAAACCACGCCGCCAAATGCGAAGCGCCAGGCATCGCGCCAGCCCGGCAGGGCCGGGCGGGTGATCGCCAGGAAGATGGCGGCCGGAACGGCGGCAATGCCGAAGCGTAGTGCGCCCAGCTCCAGCGCGCCAAAGCCGGTCAGGCCGAGCCGGATGGCCGGGAAAGCAGATGCCCAGCCCAGTACGGTGATCGCCACCAGGGTCAGGGTGGTGACGTCGAGCCGGGACGGGGTCGTGCCGGAGACCGGCAGGGCTGGGCAAGCGGTGGTCATGGGAAAGCTCCTTGCAAATCAACGAGCTAAAGCATGGGGTTGGCTAAACTGATTGACAATCGAGCAGATCATGGGCCAGCTGTGCGTATGGATCACAGCTTGCCGAATACCCTGCCGCCGCTGGATACGTTGCGCGCTTTCGAAGCCGCTGCCCGGCTGGGCAGCTTTTCCGCCGCCGCCGAAGTGCTGAACCTGACCCATGGCGCGATCAGCCGACAGGTCGCCAAGCTGGAGCGCTGGCTCGGCCTGAAGCTGTTCCTGCGCGAGGCGCGCGGCGTAAAGCTGACGCCCGATGGCGACCGGCTCTATGTCTCCACCCGCGAAGCATTTGCGCTGATCGGCGCCTATTCCGACCGCTGGACCGAGCCGCGCGGCACTTCGGTGGTGCGGCTCAGCGCGCTACCCTCGGTCAGCAGCCGCTGGCTCATGCCGCGTCTGTCCAAACTGGAAGGAGGCGACCTGCGCATCCTGTTCAGCGTCGACCACCGCCAGATCGATCTGGAAGATGAGGGCATCGACCTTGCCCTGCGCTGCGGTCGTGGCGAGGTGCCGGGACGGGTCTCGTTGCAGCTATTCGAGGAGTGGTGTTTTCCAATCGCCTCGCCGGCATTGGCGACGCAGATCGGCAGTGGGGATCCGAAACGCCTGCTGAACTACCCGCTGATCCATGATTCCAGCGCCACAGGCTGGCGCGCCTGGTTCGCCGAGCAGGGACTGGACTATCGCCCGGCCGCGCATGACCGCCGCTTCGAGGATTACAGTCTGGTGCTGGATGCGGCGGCCTGTGGGCTGGGCATTGCATTGGCGCGGCCGCCGCTGGCGCAGCGCGACCTCGATTCTGGCCGCGTCGTGCAGGTCGATCCGCGCACCGCGCGCAACTCGGTATCCTACTGGCTTGATCGCCCGCCAGGTAAGTTGCGCGATGCTGCGGCCGAACTTGCCCGGCGACTCAGCGCCGAGGCCGACGTAACTTCGGAAGCACTGGCCAGCTTTCTTGAGGCCGGTTGAAACCTACTGCCAGCCGAAAGCCCGCTTGAACATGCCGCTGAGTGCCGTGCCGATACTGGCCTGCTGCGCGACGCTGTCGTAGCTGCCGGTATAAAGCTTCGTGATAATGGCGTCGCGGGCGCCGCCAGCATCGAATTTCAGGTGCAGCAGGCCTCCGCCGGCCGAAGTGACATGCGCCTTCACCGGGCCGACCTCGTTGATATCGACCGTCACTTCCGCATCGCGCAACTGGATCGCCAGGGCAGGTGGCAGGTCGATGCGGGCGCCTGAGACAGACATGTCGAGCAGCCAGGTCGAGTGGCGCTGACCTTTCCAGTACAGGTTGGCCGGCTCATTGAGGTCGAAGCGTTCCTCGCGGCGCTGGCGTGGGCGCTCGACCGCCAGCAGCATCACCAGCGACAGGATCAACAGGTTCCAGCAGCTCCAGAAGGTATACAGCGTTGGATCGCCGCCATCGGGCAGTCGGCCTTCGACAAGGCTGGTGCGGAAGGTCAGCACGGCAAAGGCGGTGAGTACAAACAGCGCGCCGGCTTCCAGCATCACCGTCCAGTTGATCTGAACGCGGTCGGTCTGCAGGCCTTTGCTGGTGACCCGGAAGGTCTGCACCTTGCGGAACAGCAAGGCCGACCACACAGAGGGCGCGACGCGCGAGGCACAGACGAATTCCGTGAGATCGGTCAGGATCGGCACGATACGCCCGCTGGAGATCCAGACAAACAGGGCGGTGGACGAGAAGAAAGCCGGCATGAAGTGGAAGGCGTAGTCGGCCGCGTCGGCACGCAGGATCGAGATGCCGCCGTACCAGTACAGCAACGGTGCCAACAGGCCGAACAGGCAGAAGGTCGGCAGGCTGATCCAGTAATTGGCGGTCTCAAGGAACAGGAAGCGGTGCATCAGGTCGAGATTGTTGCGCCCGAAGGGACCGACCTTGACGAATAGCGACTGGATCGCGCCGATGCCCCAGCGGCTGCGCTGTTTGATGTATTCGGCAATGGTCTCTGGCGCGAGGCCGTTCGACAGTTTTTCGTTCAGATAACGCGTGACATAGCCGGCATCGATCAGCTTGAAGCTGAGCAGGATGTCTTCGGTAATGGTCTCGGTCGGATAGCCGCCGATATCCTCGATGGCGGCGCGGCGGGCGACGAAAGAGGTTCCGCAGCAATACGACACATCCCAGGCATCTTTTGCGGGCTGCAGCGTATCGAAGAAGAAGCGCTGCTCATCGACCCAGGATTCCGACAGCATGAAATTGTGCTGCAGCATGTTCGGGTTGAAGAAGAATTGCGGCGTCTGCACCAGCGCGACCTGTGCATCGTCGAAGAAACCGACGACACGACGCAGGAATTTGCGCCTGGGTACGAAATCGGCGTCCAGCACCATGATGAAGGGGGCGTTGGTTTCGACCTTTGAAACCGACAGCGCATTGTTCAGATTGCCGGCCTTGGCGCCCTTGTTGTCGTCACGGCGCAGGTAGCGCACGCCCATGGCTTCACATTTTTCGCGCAGCCAGTCGCGGCGCGTATCATCCAGCACCCAGACCTTGAAATTGGGATAATCCAGCGCCTTGGCGCCAAGGATGCTGCGTTCCAGCACCTCCCAGGATTCATTGTAAGTCGGGATGAAAACATCGACAGCGGGCATCTCGACGCTGTGATGGCTTTTGCGCTCATTCTGCTCGGCCATCGGCGTATTGTCGCGATGCCGCCAGAAGGTGATCAGGCAGATATAGGTGCTGAAGGCCAGCATCAATTCGAGCAGCAGGAACAGCAGGCCGAAAGTGAAGTCGGCCGGCTGCGACACTGGCGGCAGTGTCTCGGTGACGCGCCACCACAGATACCGCATGCTCAGCGCCAGCACGACCAGGATCAGGCCGCGGCGCACCAGCAGATTGTGCGGCTTGAACAGCGGCAGCAGCAGGATGGCGCCGGTCAACAGCGCAATGCCTGGAATGGCGGCGAGCAGATTGTTCATCATCAGGGGCTGGAGAATAGATTACCGGCTTTGCGGATCGCGCGGTCGGTCAGGCTATCGGTGAGATGCAGCCGGCCGACCCGCCCAATCGGGCAGGCTTCGGGCTGCATCACCACGGTCTGCGGACTGTCGGCACGGGCGCCGGAGGCGAAGTCGACAGCAAAGATCCAGCGCAACTGATCGGCGGTGCCGGTGCTGCTGATAGCGAATTCGCGGCGGTCGCCATCCTGGTCGCCGCGCATGCCGACCAGACGCGCCTTGTGGTTGACCATCTGGCCGCTGCGTTCGAATTCCACCATGACGCTGTCGCCGATGGACAACGGCTCGTCGGTACGGCGATCACGCAACACCTCGAAGAAGATGCGCGAGCAGTCGGCGACCTGCAGCAGCGGCGCACTGGTGCTGATGGTGGCGCCTTCGCTTTCCAACTGGCGCCACAACACGCCGTCCACCGGCGCGACAATCGCTGCTTCACCCATCTGCTGGCGGCGGCGCTGTTCGGCCTCGATCTGGCGTTCGACCTGGACGCGCTCCGCTTCAAGTTCGGATTTGCGGTTGGTCAGGCTCAGGCGCTGCAATTCCACTTCATCGCGGCGCTGCTGCGAATAGGGGGCGTTGTTGTAGGAGTCGGTCAGGTAGATGCCGCGGTCGGCGGCCTCGCGCTCCTGGCGCAGGCGTTCAAGCGTCTTGCGCTGCGCGGCAAGATCGGCCTGTGCGACATCAGCTTCGGCGCGGCGACGGTCGAAATCGGCGCGGCTGGCATAGCCCTTTTCGGCCAGCGGCTCGATGCGCCTGAACTGCGCGTCCAGCAGGCGCGCATTGGCTTCGGCCTGGCGTACGCGGGCCTCGGCTTCGGCGACCTGCGCGGTGAGGCTGCCGATCACGGCGGAGCGGAAGTTGCGGCTGTCACCGCCCAGGCGCTGCAGGATAGGTTCGAGCGCGGCGATCTGTTGGTCCATACTGGCGAGGCGATCTGTCAGGGCGGCGCTCTGCGCCTGCAGGTTGGCGAGGCGAACGTCGCGCTCTGGCGGGTCGCGCAGCACGGCCAGCGTCTGTCCGCGTGTCACGCGGGTACCGATCTTGGCATCTCCGAAGCTGATCTGCCCGTCGATGGGCGCGCGAAGCGTGATCAGGTCGGCATTCACACGGCCGACCGGGGCCTGCGAGAAGAACACACCTGGGATCATGGCATAGCCGAACAGAGCCAGCAGAAAGACCCCCAATCCGATCCGCAGCAGGCGGCCGGTGGTGGGCGACTTGGCTTTGATTTTCGACCAGTACATGCGGATAGCGGGCCTGAGTTGGAGAACGCGGTAAGTCATACCGCGCGGTTTTGTTCAGCCCGTCATTAAAATACCGTAAGTAGATGCGGCGCCCCGGATGAGGTATGGTTAGAGACTGGTTTCTACCCTGATTCCGTGGGGTTAAGCTTTGCAATCCCTAGGCGGTGCTGCGGTTTCGTAAATGAGGTATATCCACTCTCACGGGTGTTTTCCGCCGGCTCGCCATCGCCTTGCCGCATTTCCGAGGAACCATCAGTACGAGGTTGAAATATTGTAATGGCGCTCCGTGGCGGTCTGATCGTGTCGGCCGTGCCAGGTTCCGGGGTTGGGTCTGAATGATTGCCACGCTCGCGCCGGTCGGCGCGCTCCTGCTGAGTGTTGCACTGCTGCTGACCGGCAACGGGCTGCAGGGCACCCTGCTGCCGGTCCGCGCCAACCTGGAGAATTTCGGCGCGCTTTCGATCGGTGTCATGGGGTCGGCGTATTACGTCGGCTTCGTCGCCGGTTGCGTGCTGACGCCGAAACTGATCCGTCGCGTCGGCCATATCCGACTCTTCACGGCGATGGTGGCGGTGGCATCGGTGGTTCCGCTGCTGCATGCCATTCTTGTCGGCGCGCCGGGCTGGTGGCTGCTGCGTGGCATGACCGGTATGTGCATGGCCGGTCTCTACCTGATCATCGAGAGCTGGCTGAACGAACGTGCTTCGCCGGAAAACCGCGGCATGATCTTTACCACCTACACCACGGTGAACTTCTCGGTCATCACGCTCGGCCAGATGCTGATGCTGGCCGACGACCCGTTGCGATTCCATCTCTTCAGCCTCGCGTCGATCCTCGTTTCGCTCGCGGCCGTACCGGTGGCGCTGACCCGCTCGCCACAGCCGGCACCGATCTCATCGGCACGGCTCTCCCTCGGCAGCCTCTATCGCGTGTCGCCGGTCGGCGTCGCCGGCGTGCTGACGGTGGGGCTTGCGAACGGCGCCTTCTGGGGCATGGCGCCGGCCTTTGCCTCACAGATGGGGCTGACTGTACCGCAGATCGCCTGGTTCATGAGTGCGACGGTGATCGGCGGCGCGCTGTCGCAATGGCCCTTCGGGCGGCTGTCCGACCGAATGGATCGTCGCAAGACCATTCTGATCGCCTGCGGCCTGGCCTGCGGCGCGGCCATACTCCTGATCCTTGCCGGCGTCGCGATGCCGGCCGTGATGATCGGCGCGGCTTTCCTGTTCGGGGTTTTTTCGTTTCCGCTCTATGCACTCAGCGCCGCGCATGCCAATGACATGGCGAAGGATGTCGACTTCGTCGCCATCGCCGGCGGCCTGCTGCTGATCAACGGCGCCGGATCCGTGATCGGCCCGGTCATCGGCGGTGTCGCCATGGACCGGTTCGGGCCGCTCGGCCTGTTCGGTTTCACGGCCCTTGTCCATGCCACGATGGTGGTCTTCACGCTGTATCGCATGCGCCAGCGCGCCGCCCCTGCACAGGAGCAGAAGGCCGATTTTGTGCCCATGCCGAGTACCGCTCCGGTGCGGGCCGACCTTGACCCGCGCGCCGACGAGACCGGCGGTGCGCCAAATCGTTCACCGGGCTGATCCGGCAAGAATGAGCCTGCGTAAAATCAAGAAATCCAGCCGACATCACAGGAAATCGGCCGCGTGGTCGTGTTATATAGGGCATGATGATTCCCAATAACGAACATATGCCGGCGAGCGACATTCCCGTGGCGATGTGGCTGGTCAAGGCTGGCCTCGACGATGTCCCCCCCGAAACCCTGATCACCGATTTCTGCAGTCAGGTCGTCACGGCCGGCATACCGCTGCAGCGGGTTTTCGTCGGCATGGCAACGCTGCATCCTTTATTGCGGGCGAGGGGGTATACCTGGACTCAGACCGGCGGGCTGATCGGCAATGACGCCATGCCCCACCGGAATCCGAATGAAGAGCCC